>WBZN01000067.1_pt1 | contig 160037 bp, 159 predicted proteins | sample 5204281 | NCBI WGS metagenome assembly WBZN01 (sample SAMN12344347, study PRJNA552823) | activated sludge metagenome | biome: Activated sludge suspended growth; feature: Nitrification reactor; material: Wastewater; isolation source: activated sludge from nitrification reactor of wastewater...
GTCCGGCCGTGGCGCCGTTGTTCTACACTGATGAGGAAGACCTTGATTCAGAGGAATTTCTTGCGGAACGCCCGCCGCAGTTTGTGGGCCAGGAGGTGGGAACATGGGGCAATACCTGGCCGGTCAGTCTGGTCGCGCGAGAACGATTGCCCGGGAGTGTGCCCGCCACGCAGCGCAGCCATGCCATCGTGGAAGCCATTGCCCGGAAGGAGCCGATCGTGATTCTAAATGAATACGATCGCCTCTGGCTCTATCGGCTGGAATGGGAAGGACTCTCCGGCCGCTATTCTCGTTTCACCAACGCGGAAACGATCTTCCACGAGGGGACTGCGGAACGGGGAGACTATTCGGTGTCCAACGTCCAGGGGCGACCGGAAGTCGAGGCCTTCGTGACGGAGGACGGCGGTGTCCTGTCACCACCGGGTGCCGGCAAGTTGTTTTCCCACACCGGCGGAGAGTTTGAAGATCCGCTGGTGTCGACATTTCAGAATGCGTCGGCCTTCCTCGGCGGAATGCACAAGGGGTTGGAGGCCGCCAACTTCGAGGCCTTGTCGGTACAACTGCGCCGCATGGCGGCCCTCAATACGATCTTTCCGACCCCGTTTGCGATCGGCGCCGTTCGTGGCCTGGCCGACCAAATGCTCGGCTATGCGCAGTTGTTGAATCCCCGACAGTGGGCAGCCATCGAAGCGGCCGCGCGCGAAACGATCTTGATGCTGAACGACCCGGACGGGGAGGAACTGGCCACTGCGCTGGGCGAAGAGTTCGGACACACCCAGGCGGCGACCGTGAACACGTTAGTCGAGCAGAGCCTGCCGATTTTCGCCTACGAGGTCGGGAAATTGATTGGCCCGACGATCGTCGAGCTGCTGCTCGCTCTGGTCGGCATTGAAATCGGCCCGGTGGCCATGCTCCAAAAATCGCTGGCCGCCATGAAACAAGCGCCTCGAGTCGCAGGCCTCGTCCGCGACGTGGCCCTGGTCCTTCCTGATCTCCCCACTGGTGCCTCGAGGTCTTCGAAGCTCATTCCAGATAAGGCGCCGGTCGCTCATGCTCTCAGTGAGGCGCTTTCCCCGGAAGGCCTGCCGGCGCCTAGACCGGTGCCGCGCGGGCTTCCCGATTTATCATCGGAAGAGATGGCGCTCTTGGCGAAAACGGGACATCCGACGAAGTTCCCCGCTGACTTGCCGCCGGACTTGGCCGATCGAGAACTGGCTATCGTGAAACGTTCCCAAAAGGCGCCCATCAGCGGGGGGGATGGCAAATATGTCAACGAAGTGGACTTGGGTAATGGACATACCTGGAGAGAGCAGCCCAATGGCACCTGGTGCCGGTTCTCAGACCGCCCCACCAATTGCACCGTGCTGGTCCAAGAGCCGGGGCATCAGGCGCCTGGGACCGTGGTGGCGTTTGCCGCTCGAAAAAGCAGCCTGCGTGATGTCTATTTCAGTTGGGCGGAAAACCGAGCGGGCGCCAATGTCGAGGTGGCGTTGCTTCGGAGCAGAGGGACACCGGACTATCCGGAAGGGACCTATGTGGTAGTTGTGGGTGGGGCGGATGAGTTCATCTATCCGGGGGATACCAGCCAGCCGTGGATCATGGTTGCCCACAGCCATCCCGGTGCACCACGACAGCCTGGTTATGCGAATCCATCGGGCAAGGACATGCAAGTGAGCATGCGCGGAACGTGGGGGCAGACGGCGGGGAGAATCCAAAAATGGATCCATTCCCAAGCGCCGGATGGCACGTGGAGAGAAGTGGAATATGGGTTGGATCTGGATCGTGGACAATATTATGTGCAACCGAGCGGCGCAGAACCGATCTTCTTCGACGAGATCACCGCGGACGACTTGCCGCGGAATGCCGCCATCAAGTATTGGGAACTGGAGAAGACCGGGATGGAGCGCGCACGGATCGATCTGATGATCGAACAGAATGGGATCGAGTTTTACCTTGGCTGGTATGCGCGGCAGTTCCGATTTGAGCAGTAGCGGCTGAAGGCATCCGTACAGGCCGCGGAGGGTGACATCGGCGGCTGATGATGATACGAAGGCTGCCGCCTCAATCACGGTCTGCCTTCGTTCCTCTGTTTGTCGTGCCGGGTTGTCCGGTGCGGGTGGAGCGATTGACCGGCGTCGTGTTGAAAGAGTATGGCGATGGTGCGTGGGAGGGCACGCACTGCGGCGATCATCCGCAGCGGCTTTGTGAGCGCCAGTCGACGCCGGGTTCGTTGAACGAAGAGGAATGGAATCCGGCACGGTGGAAAGCACCGGCCCTTCTCCCGGCTAGCAGGATGCGGAAAAAGTCCACCAGCGGCGTTCTCGCATCGTTCAGCGGCTCAACGTACGACAAGAGTACGAGTCGCCGCTTCACTCGCTGCGGCCTTGCTGGATGGCCTTGTTGCGCATCCTGCGTACTATCCTGATACCAACACGCCACGTGAGCTGATCGCGGCGTAGCGTGCAAAAAATGAGTTTTTCCGCAGCTGGCTAGAAGTCGCGAGAACACGAATCGGGCAGAGGCGGGCGGCAGTCATGGACGAGTGACTGGGCATAGCACAATGGCCGGAGCGTGTTGGGATGGATGAAGGCCGTTTCCGTTATCCCATCGCGGCCCAGAGCTTTTGGGCATTCTCGCCGGTAAAGGTCATATCGTCTTGCGATGAGGAACTGCGCTCGAAATACAGGTGCAGTAAGCCTCCTCCGTAATGTGCTTCCCGAACCAGGTCGAGGTTGATCGCCACTTCACCGGCACGTTCTTCGTCCTTCACCTTCACAAATCGCATGGGGCTGCCTCCTCTGTATGGCAACGCCCGGTGTCCGGGCGCAGCTTCTGAAGAGGCAGCATACCTCATGTCGATAAAAAGTGAGAGCGAAGGCCGGAAATGCGTGTGCCGGCGCGGCGTGTGCGGCGACGCATCTCCCGGCGATCACAACAGGCCCTGCTCGATTTCGTGCAGATAGTGGAATTCAGGCGCGTTGACTCCCGCTTCGCGTCTGATCTCGATCAGCTCCGGCGACTCAAAAAAATGCCGGGCCTGGTCGAGCGACGTCCATTCTGAGAAATGGACGATACGGTTGGCGTCGGTGTCATGGCGCAACAGCTGGTATCTGATTTCTCCGGCCTGCTTTCGGATCCCTGCCGCGTGATCAAAAATCGTCTTCCATGCCGGATAGGCGTCGACTTCATGAATGATCAATACGTATGGCATGCGTCTCCTCGGTCCCGGTGACAGTGGTTGGGGTTCGTCTCCTTGCGGCGAGTCTATCTCACCGGCGACGGCAGCGCATCAGCGGCCCTGTCGCGCTGCAAATGCGATAGAAGTTTGTGCCGGACGGGTCTCTTGATACAGTGAGGTTGGAGGCCGCTGGATCATTATTTACCGTCACACCGTAAGGAGCTCGTATGGCAGACCTATTTGCACGACACCCACATACAGTCAAGGACACCATTGTGGCGGAGACGCTCTGCCCGCTGCATCAGCAGCCGGTAAAAGTCAGCTTCGAGATGAACGGCGTCCAGGGGAAGGTGACCGTCCGGGACCATTGCTCTATTCTGGAGATGGGCGAAACCTGCAATGAGGCCTGCCGCAGCAATCCTGAAATTCTCCATGCCGTTCACAAAAAGATGGAAGAGTTTAAGGAAGAGTCGGCGCGGGAAATTCCGATTATTTCCACGCCCTAGTGCCCGTCATGCGTCCGGGTCCGGCTGAAAGCCCCGCGGCCAGACGTCTCTCAGCCGCCTTCGCTTGTGACGCGAGGGCGGCAGTTTTCCCTCTCGTGCGCCTGTAATCCTCCGTTGCGCCTGATCCCGTCATCACTCGTCGCAAGCCTGTCTCGGCGCTCGTCTGCTTCTTTGTATGCTCTCGCGCGTAGGTGTAGCGATTGAAGGAGACTGTCCTGTCCGCCTGCCGATTCATCCCCACCTGTCGTCACCTTCATAGTCTGTTACAGGAATCGGCAACCTTGCATGAAGGAAGGCTTGAGATAGGTCCATGAGTTTAGGCATGATGCCGCAGCCGATGCGGGGGAATGACCCAAACCGAGGAGACACGTATGCCCGATCAGGTACAGGTGCAATGCACCCAAGCCCAGGTGTATCTCACCGAACTTATCAGGCAGTTTGAGGGGATTGAGAAACGGATCGAAGGCGGCGAAACGGTAACCCTGAACCTGACCGACCAGGGACGCACCCTTTCACTGGTGGTCAGTCGTGAGAAGGTCGTCGAAAGCGCCGCGCCGGCCAAAGCTCCCAAGACAGGCGCCGCTTCCACGCTGGCCGGCAATCATACGCTGGTCGCCGCGGTGACAAAAACGTTTGCCTTCGATCTTGGCGAGGCGCACCGCAATATTTCCTCTGCCGAGGTGCAGGCTCACCTCAAACATGCCGCGGACCGGATTGTAGTGGCTGGGGCGGATGCGCTACCCACGCTGCCCATTCCGGTCCTCACTCACGATGGACGCCTGTGGGTCGTGGCTGAAGATTGCCGCTATGTTGCGTTGGATGGCTGCATCATTACGGCGAAGCGCGGGTTTCAGAGCGACCTGGCCAGTATCCCGCGTCTGTTCTGGGCCATCATCGCCTCGTTTGAGCTTTCGCTGGTCGCCCCGATCATGCATGATCTGATCTATCGATCCGGAGGGCTGGTGATCCTTCCGGAGGGTGAAGTGACGCCAGCCGGCAGGGTGTTCAATCGAAAAGAGGCCGATGACCTGTTTCTGGAATTGATGACGAGGTCGAAGATCGCCTATTGGAAACGGAACGTGGCGTATCTGGCTGTTCGAGCGTTCGGTCAGTCATCCTGGCGTGAGGGCTAGCCGGTGGGCCCTGAGCCCAGGACTGGCGACATCCGTTCCGGCTATTCGATGTGGCGCGGTCACGATTGTTACTTCACGAACGGCTGCCCGGATTTCTGCCACTCGTCAAGGCTCATAACGACAGCTGTCGTCTGCGTCAATCCCAACTCTGCGAGGGATTGCGCCGCGAGAGACGCACGGTTCCCGCTTTGGCACTGGAGGTAGAGGGGTTTTGCCATCTGCAGCGAGGCAGGAGCCCCGACATGCTTCCAAATCTGGAACTCGAATACGCCTCGGGGAATGTTCACGGCGCCGGGCACGTGACCAGCGGCGTATTCGTGCGGCTCGCGCACATCGATGATGAGGGCCTCGCCGGGACCGTCCACAACCTTCCGATAGTCTTCCATCCCGATCGTTTTGATGTGCTGTTGCGCAGCGTGAATTTTCTGCATGACGGCAGGAGGAAGGGTTTCCGCGAAGGCTCCAGTCGAGAACGGCAACAGGACCGTGGCGCAAGTGAGCAGAGTGAAGATGGTCAAACGATGCATGGTGTGATCCTGTTCATGGTCAGAACGCGGTGAAAGGGAGCATGGTCCTGGGGCCTGACTCTAGTCGAATACTCTACGCCACCGGTGAGAAAGGCTCAAGGTACGGATCGCGAGACGAAATCGACCAGTCATCAGCACACGACCAGTGCGGATGGAATGAAGATCTGGCGTTTCCGCACAGTGCGTGGTGAGCGAAACTGCACATTCTCTCAAGCGAAACGGAAGAGTGATACGAAGGCGCAGGCGTCTTGGCCTGCAATCACCACAAGCCGGCGTCGCCTGCGGGGATGAGGTGGGTGGCATGCGATGTGCTGATGGATGTGCTGATGATGGACAGGAGAACGTTGCGCGAAGGCTTGTGGAGGACATGGTCATGAAAGCATTGACGCTCGGTCTGTGCCTGGCAGTGCTGGTGCCAGCAGTCGGCGAGGCACGATGCCGAACCATCGGCGAGAGTGCCAGCTTGGGCAGCGAGTACGGGACGTTTCCACTCTATCCGGCGGAACGCATGGTTGCGGCAGGGCGGAAACGCGACAGCGTCGCGCTCCAGTGGGTCGGGTATGGTATCGGGCTGCCGCTGTTTGTGGTGGCGATGCCGTTTGCGATGGTCGGAGCGGTTGCTGGTGCCGTCGCCCATCCGTGGACGACGTGCCAGGAGATCGAGGGGCGTCACGAGTCGCCAGAAGACCGCCTCTCATGGGTAAAAATGTAAATTCGTTTGAGCGCTATCTTGTGTGGAGGCGAGTCGTTTTGTTCCTGTTGGGGACGGCTGTTCCGTCCGTGGCTCTCGACTGACTGCGGAATCTTGCCGGTGGCAGGCCGAACTCTCGTTTAAACGCACGATTAAAAGAGGGTTCGGACTCATAGCCGACCTCGCCCGCCACCTCCGCCACGCTCTTGGAGGTCGACGCAAACTGCTGTGCCGCCAGTTGCAGCCGCCAGCGTGTGAGGTATCCGATGGGGGTCTCCGACAAATAGTGTCGAAAGCGTTCCGCGAGGACAGAGCGGGACAGACCCACCTCATTGGCCAGCGTGGCGATTGTCCAGGGACTGGCTGGGTCTCGATGCAGGCACGCCAGGGCTTTTCCCACGTCCGGGTCGCGCAACCCGGCCAGCCAGCCGGTCTGGGTGGCGGGTAATTGCGCCACATATCGCCGTAACGCTTCAACGAACAACACCTCGGACAGTTTCGCCAGCACCGCCATCCCGCCGGGGTTAGCCGCCTCGGCCTGTTCCACCGAATAGCGGAGCGAATCCTCCAACCAGCGTCCTGACGGTTCGTCGCGAATGTGGAGCTTCATCAGCGCTGGCAGTCCCGCAAGGAATACCTGACTCAGGTGCCGCTCGCAGGTCAGGTACCCGCAGATCAACTTCGTCATCTCGCCGCCGCCGCCGTATTGAGACAACATGCGGCCCTCGGCCAACACCCGTTGCAGTTGCGTAGAACTGTCGACCGGTTTCACCGGCGGGCCGTTTCCCATCACATGCGCATTGCCATGGGGAACAATGACGAGGTCTCCCGCGACTAGGGACAGGGGGCGCGCCTCACCCTCGATGCGAGCATGGCCGCGTCCTTCGGTCAGGAGATGAAAAATGATCACATGCTTCGAGGCAGCGGAGAGATACGAAGCCATTGTGTCCGCATCCGGTTCGCGCATACACCAGGGCGCGGAGAATTCTCCGTGGAAGAACACGGCGCCGTCGAGCGTTACGGCCTTCAACACTTCGGACAGGACATCCATGGAATAGACGCTCGCCATGAGCCACGTTCCGGCTAACCGGCCCGGACGCCGGGATAAGGAAGATCAGAGGGTACCATGCTCCTGCTAAGAGAACCAGACGCGCGGATAAGACGCCTGGGCTGCATCTCGCTAGACTGGTCCCACGCCAACATGGTGAGCACGCCAACACGACGGACACAGAGGAGGACATCATGACGACCAGCACGCTGACCACGGACATGGATGGGTTGAAACAGAAGCTCCAACACATTTGGACGGCGGGGGATTATGATCGGTTTTCACGCTACCTGGAAGGGGGCGCGCGCGAGTTTTACGAACGGCTGCCGGTCTCGCCAGGCGCAACGCTGCTCGATGTCGGCTGCGGCTCCGGCCAGCTGGCATTGATTGCGGCCAAGGACGGACTCGAGGTCACGGGCGTGGACATCGCACCCAACTGGGTGGAGCGGGCGCGAGCGCGTGCCCAGGCCGAGGGCTTGCGAGTCAAGTTCGACGAGGGCGATGCGGAGGCACTGCCCTATGCCGACAGGTCGTTCGATCTGGTGGTGAGTATTCTCGGCGCCATGTTCGCGCCACGCCCGGACCTGGTTGCGCAAGAGCTCTTGCGCGTGTGCGTCCCGGGGGGCGCGGTGGCGATGGCCAATTGGACGCCGCAGGGATTCGTTGGGCAGATGTTCAAGACCGTTGCGAAGTTCATCGCACCGTCCGGGATGCCGTCGCCGGTGTTGTGGGGTGATGAGGCCACGGTCCGCGAACGACTCGGGCCAGGCCTCTCGTCGCTGTGCCTGACGAAGCGAATCTACCGGCTCGACTATCCGTTCCCGCCGGCCGAGGTCGTGGACTTTTTCGGCCAATATTACGGCCCGATCAATCGTGCGTTTGCCTCGTTAGACGAATCCGGTAAGGAGCGCTTACGGGCGGAGTTGGAATTGCTCTGGTCCCAACACAACCGGGCGCAGGGCGGCGCCACGGTGGTGGAGGCGGAATACTTGGACGTCATCGGCACGCGAGCGTAGGACATTCACGGCAGTCAACCAAGGAGGGCCATCATGTCGCAGACATCGACCAGCTTGGAACAGGAGCAAGCCGTTGGGCTCTACGATCTGACCAATCTCGGCAAGATGAAGGACCTCGGCACCCTGGCGCCGGAAGCGATGGCGGCATTTGTCGCGTTCGACAAGGCGGCCCTGGCCGACGGAACCATTCCCAAAAAGTACAAGGAGCTGATCGCACTGGCAGTCGCCTGTACCACGCAATGCCCCTATTGCATCGATATCCATACGAACAGTGCGCGGAAATTAGGCGCGACTGAACCGGAGCTGGCTGAAACGGTGCTCGTCGCAGCCGCATTGCGCGCTGGCGGCGCTATCACGCATGGCACCCACGCGTTGAAGTGAACACGCATAGAGAGGTCTTGCAGGGTGAGGGAGCCTGGGGCTGATTTCCCGGCCGCAGGCTCCCTCCGGGTGGAAGGCTCTCCTCGGATGTCGGAGCAGCAGGCCATCCGTTTGTTCCTGATCTCATGGCCGGGGTGTTGTGTTGTGAGAGGCGTGGGGTTGGCCTTGATAGTCGATCGGTCAACGAGCTCACGTACGACCGGCTGTGTGGTGAGTTCAGGGCGTCGGTTTCGTGTTGATGAGTGATTGGCTTCCGAAGAGCAGGAAGAATTCAGACCCGCCGCCGTCTCGCGGTTGCACCCACGCGCGTCCACCGTGCCGATGCGCAATCTGTTGGACAATAGCCAATCCCGCGCCCGTGCCGCTCACCTCGCGCCCCACCGCCCGTTGAAACAATTGGAAGATCCGATGGGCCTGATCCGGCTCAACCCCGATTCCGCGGTCTCGCACCACAATGCCTGCAAGCGGGCGCGAATCCTCCGCCAGCCAGAACGGGGCGACCTCAATATCGGGAACCTCTCCATCCCGGTGAAACTTCAGCGCGTTCGCAATCAAGTTGTACAACGCCTGCGTGATCCACGTGGTATTCACTCGAAATGAGGGAAAATTGGCGGCGACCTCGACGCGCGCGCCCGTGCGCCGGATCGTTTCATCCAGTTGCGTCAAAGCCGCGATGACCAAGTCGTCGCCGCGGACCTCTTCATAGGGCATCTCCAAACGTTGCGCCCTCGACAGCGTGAGCAGATCCTCCATGAGCTGATCCATCCGTTGTGCCGAGCGAATGATTCGATCGATGTAATCGGTCCCTTTGGAGTCCAGCCGGTCTCCGTAGCGCTCGCGTACCAATTGCGAGAAGTTTGAGATCGACCGGATGGGCTCACGCAGATCGTGTGAGGTGATATACAGCAGCGTTTCCAAATCGCCATTGCGTTGTTGGAGTTCCGCCGTGCGCTCCTGCACGCGATGTTCCAATTCCTGGTGGGACCGTTGTAACACCTGCTGCGCCTGCTCACGCTCCGTGACGTCGCGTGCAATGGCATACAGATGTCCGTCTGGGTGCGGAGAGGATTTCCACGACAGCAGCCGCCAAGTTCCGTTCTTGTGCTGATAGCGGTTTTGAAATTCCAGGACCGGTTCGCCTCTGCCGATCTGGCGCTCGACCTCAAGGATCGTGCTGGCCCGGTCGTCGGGATGCACGAAGTCGAGGAACGGACGACTCATCAATTCATCGAGGCTCCAGCCTAATGTGCGGGTACACGAGGGACTCAGGCGCGTGAAATAGCTCTCGGCATTCGCAATGCAGAGCATGTCCAGGGACAGCTCGAACAAACGTTCGAGATCCGTGTCAGCCTGCTGCCGCGGTTTATCGTGCGGGGGCAGGGAGGAATGTGCTGTCATGGGGGGATCTTAGTAAAACCGCTACGGTGGTGCAAGGCTTCTGTTCTCATATGACCCGTGCTCGCCTTGACTTCGTTGGAGCCTCGCATGATACTTCGACCGCGTTGACCGGCATAACCGGCGACTGCGGTCGGTCCCACAGCGGAGGACGTTGATGCAGAAAACGGGTGCTGGCGTTGCTGTTGTAGTGATGATTGTGTCAGTCATGTCTGGAATGCCGAATGCGGCGCGGGCTGATTGTGTGGATGGTGTGCGCAACGCCACTCCCGAAGAATTGGCGTTCGCGGCCAGGGCAGAGGCGGCCCTGGCCGCGGCTCTGCCGGCGCCCATTCCGAACAGCGAGCGGCGTGGCGGACCGTATGATTTCGCCCGGCAGCCGCGACTCTCATTCTGTAAGGGCGATCAGGTGGGTGCGTTTGTCCCGAGTGTGGGTGGAGGGTATTTGTACAAGTTCCCCAAGGCAGAAGCCGACCGGTTGTACGCTGAGCGCAAGGCCATTGAAAAGCAAATCGACGAGGCGGAGAAACTGCCACTCGAAAAGGATGCGGAGTATAAGCAGGTGCTGAGTCAGATGAAGGTCGCCTATGAGGCCGCCCCACGTCGCAGCCGGAAGGATCCGCCCTTCACGCCCGAGCAGCAAGCGCAGGTGGATCGTGCGATGGCTGAGGGAAAGAAACTCGAAGACGCGGCGAAGAAGCTGGTCAGCGACCATGTCGCATCAGTGAAATCCCAAACCGATCAGCTACGCGCCCAAGCCAAGCGGTTGGAGTCCTATCCGCAAGATCTTGCCGTGCGCCTTGCGATGAACATGGAGCGCTTCCCGGAGTCCGTTCCGATGCTCGCGACATTCGGTGCGCCGAGCGCCCGCCGTAGCTGAGGCCTCGCCGTGCATAACGTTGTGATGGCCGTCGAGGGACCGGAAGGAGCCGCGCGTCAAGCTCTGTTCGATGCTGTGGACAAGGTCTACCTCCAGGGCCTCGTCGGGCAGCCGTTGCCTGAGCTCGACGCCTCAAAGACGCGGACTGAACGAAACAGCCAGGCTGTGCAGGCAGGGCAATAAACGTGGAACGTAAATCTCCTTGGTGTGCTCCAGGACTCGGGCTATATTGTGGCCATGGAGAGACAGCGCCAGCGGGGTAGGGGGACGGGCGTCGGCATCTTCGCCGGGTTTGTTGTTGGTTTCCTCTGGTTTTTTCTGAGTTTCGCGGCCATGTTCAATGGCGTCTTTCTGTTCCTGTTATTTCTGGTTCCCGCGTATGCGCTATCGGGAGCCCTGCTCGTGTGGCTCTTCCGGCTTCCGCCGATCCATGCGGCGTTCTCCCTCGTGGCTGCGGCCTTACCCTGGGTGGCCTGGTTGTGGCCCGCGACCATTTCAAGCTCCGGATGGCTAAAGTCCCTCGCCTGGCCCGTTTTTGTAGGCACGGCCTTCGGGATGAGTCTACTCGGCGCCCAGCTCGTGGCGGCGAGGCGGCGTCGCCGCGAACCGACCCAGGCAGACCCGACTCCCGCTTAGAGACTCATCGCTGTTCGACCGGCCTTTCATCCCTGATGGTTGTGGGATGTATTGAAAGAATGCGGGCGGGTATCGTCCGGCACTCAGGCGGTCTCCTTTTCCATGGACGCAATGAAGGTATCCGCTTCCTGGATGGAGGCGTTGAGATCCTTGATCAGCGCGTCGACGTTCCCCTCCACCGTGGTCAATTCACTCTTGAGCGACGCAATGGCCTGCGCGTTTAGGTTGTGCTTCAGAAACAAGACATGGTCTTTGAGCTTGGCTAGGACGGGGTCCATCTTCGCCTCCGCACGTTTCATGGCCTTGATCAACTGCGCATACTGGCTTCGCGTTTGCGTGAGCTGCTTCTGACTTTTCTGACGGAGCGACGCGTTGGAATACTGCTTCAATTCCCCTTCCCACTCCGTGAACAGGGCTTCCGACACATCTTCCACTGAAGCGATGCGGCTGCGAACGGCTTGCGCGCGTTTTTCACTCTGCTGATATTCGTCGTTCAACAGATCGTACTTGTCCTGCAACTCGCCGCCCGGGACGTTCAACGTTTTGGTGAAACGATCCAGCGCCGACTTGAACTGTTCTTTGGCCTCCTGTTGCGCATCACGGGCTTTTTTGACATCGGTGACCATCAGGTCGCGTTTGTGATACCCGAGCTTTTCCATCGTTTCATAGTAGGCCGTCTGGCAACCGGTGCCGGCGAGGCATACGAAGGCGAGTCCGCCAGTCAAGGCGAGCGTGGCGAGTCTATGAATGAAGACAGGATACCGAAAAGTCATGATGCCATCCTTCTCTAGCGGGGCGTTGCGGCGGCCTGCCTGGCCTTATGCTCTGTGTCACCGCCGATATTGGTGATTCCATACCAAGCGCGTCGCTCAGACCGCTTGCCTGCCGATGTCACTGTAACAGACCGATTCTGCTTCTTCCATTGTTCTTGTGCCCCGCGGAGGCCTTGTCTGGACAGTGATGTGTAGATCCTGGCATGCTTCACATGACGAAATATGCGCTGATCTCCCGTCCGAGCGGGAGACGATACCTTTGAAAAAGGAGCCAGGAGCATGCCGACCAATACCGTCCGCCTTCACCGCGTGCTTCGCTCTACGCCGGAACGAATTTACCGGGCCTTCCTTGATGCGGACGCGATGACGAAATGGCTGCCGCCGAACGGGTTCACTGGGAAAGTGCATCATTTGGACGCCACGGTAGGTGGCACCTTCAAGATGTCGTTCACAAATTTCTCGACCGGGAAAAGCCACTCATTCGGCGGAACATATCTGGAACTCGCACCGCATACGCGAATCCGCTACACGGACACGTTCGACGACCCGAATGTACCGGGGGAGATGCACGTGACCATCACCTTGAAACAGGTGTCGTGCGGGACTGAGATGACCGCCGTGCAAGAAGGGATTCCTGAGATGATTCCCGTGGAAGCCTGTTATCTCGGCTGGCAGGAATCGCTGACGCTGCTCACGAAACTCGTCGAGGCCGAGATTCCCGACTAGCGCATCAGGCCTCCACCGGCGCATCGTCCAGCGGTACGTCGCGAATCTGAATCGAGTCGACCCGTTGCTGCGCCAGGACGTCTGAAATAATGACAACCTTGTCTCCGGCCTGGAACTGCTCACGATCCTTCAGAATCCGGAACGCCGTTTGGAGCGTCTTTTCAGGGTCCGAACTGAAATCAATCTTAAATGGCAAGACTCCGCGATTGAGCAACATCGTCCGCCGGGGTTGGCTCATGTTGGTGAAGGCATAGATGTTGGTGGCAAAAGGGCGGCAGTTGGCGACGAGATCGGCCATGAGTCCGCGTCTGGTGATCACGACGATCCCTTTGGCCTTGACCCCCTCCGCGAGCTGCACGGCCGCTGCTGCCAGCTGCTGCTTATTGCCCGCGTCGCGCAAGTGTTTCGCAAACTGCAACCCCGGTATCGTTTCAGATTTGAGCGCAATTCTGCGGAGGTATTCGACGCATTTCACCGGATATTTGCCCACCGTGGTTTCGCCGGACAGCATGACGGCATCGGCTTCTTCGTAGATCGCATTGGCTACGTCGGTGACCTCGGCGCGGGTGGGGTGCGGGTGGTGGATCATGGATTCGAGGAGATGCGTGGCCACGATCACGCGTTTGCCGTATTCGGCGCAGAGTCGCACGATCGTGCGTTGCACATTCGGCAGATCTTCCAGGTTGATCTCCACTCCCAAATCTCCACGCGCCACCATGATGCCGTCCGACTCCTTGATGATCGCTTCGAGATTCCGGACCCCTTCCTGATCCTCGATTTTCGCGACGATTTTTACCCTTCCGACCTTATCGCCCATGAGCGTCTTTAGCTGCTGGATATCTCCGGCCTCACGCACGAATGAGAGCGCGATGAAGTCCACATCCCGTTCCAGGCCGAACAGGATATCTTTCGTGTCCTTCGGCGTGATGGCCGGAAGGTTGACGCGCACGCCGGGCAGATTCACGTGGCGCTTGCTCTTCAACAGCCCCCCGTCTAAGACGCGGCACCGCATGTGGCGCTCGTGTTTCTCCAGCACCTCGAAATTGATCAGCCCGTTGTCCACGGTGATCCGGTCTCCTACACTCACCGCTTCGAGCAAGTCGGCATAGTTGATGTGGATCGAGCTTTCCTCGACGTTCAACGGCCCGCGCGTCGTGACGGATACGATCTCGCCTTGCCGCAGATCCAATTCGTTCGAGAGATCCCCGGTGCGGATTTCCGGACCTTGCGTATCGAGGAGAATGGGGATGGGGAACTTCACTTTGCGATTCAGGGTCTTGATGTGCTGGATCACCTTGGCGTGGGACTCGTGGTCTCCGTGAGACATGTTCAGACGGGCGATACTCATGCCGGCGTCATAGAGCTTCTGCAGCATCTCGTAGGAGCCTGTTGCCGGGCCGATGGTGCAGATGATACGGGTCTTTTGCATGGCACTCTCCGCGAGGGGTGACGGCACACATTCAGAGCCGCCGATGCGCGAGCAATCGGGGAAGCGACGGCGATGTGATACCAGAAGAATCGGTTGAATCGAGGCCATTCTACGTTTTCTCACGAGTCTCGTCCACGGTTGCCGGCGCACATGTTGCCGTGGAATGCTACAGTGGCGCACTCGGTGGATGGGCTCTGACGCCGCGAAGGCCTGCTTGATCCACCGGACGGCTCTGATATATGATCCGCATCTTAAGTGTGTCCCGGTACGTGACTGATCGAACATGACTATTAATCGGCAGGGCATCGGTATGAGCATGGCGGCGGCGATGATGATCGCCAGCTCCGCCTGAGCCTGCCTGCCATCGAACGTGTACGTATGCAGCAGAGGCCCCTGGCGGATTCACTCCCGCCAGGGGCTTTTTTGTTCTCGAAATCAGGCTGAGACAGTGAAAGGAGAGCAGGGCATGGTAACCGTGCAGTCGATCGCCGCCGCGGCCTCGCGCATCGCATCTTCAATCTATGAATCCCCATTGGTTCATTCCAGGACCTTGTCCCGGCTCACCGGCAATACGATCTTTCTCAAACTCGAAAACCTTCAAATGACGGGATCGTTCAAAGAGCGAGGCGCTCTCAATCGGATTCTCATGATGACCGCCGAGGAGCGACACCGCGGCGTTATTGCGGCCTCGGCCGGCAACCACGCGCAGGGCGTGGCCTACCACGCGGCGCAGCGAAGCATTCCCGTCCAGATTTGGATGCCGCGGTCGACGCCCCTGGTGAAGCTCTCGGCGACGCGCAATCACGGCGCGGATGTCGTGCTCCACGGCGAAAATTATGACGAGGCCTGCCGGGCGGCGATGGACCGCAGCCGGGAGCGGCAGGCCACCTTCATCCATCCTTTCGATGACGACGAGGTGATTGCAGGGCAGGGTTCGCTCGGTTTGGAGCTGCTACGGCAGAATCCGGCCTTGGATGTGATCGTTGTGCCCGTTGGAGGCGGAGGGTTGATCGGTGGGGTCGGCTGCGCGGTGAAGGAACGGGAGACCCAGGTGGAAGTCGTGGGTGTCCAAACGGCCCGCCTTCCGTCGATGAGTGCCGCGCTTCAGAGCGGGGTTCCGGTCGAACTGCCGGCCGGCCCGACATTGGCAGACGGGATTGCCGTGAGAACAGCCGGCTCCCGCACGTTGCCGTTGGTGCAACGCTACGTCGATCAGATGGTCAACGTCGATGAAGACGAGATCGCTGCGGCAATCCTCACGTTGCTCGAAGGAGAGAAGACCGTGGCGGAGGGGGCAGGGGCCGTGGCTCTGGCCGCATTGCTGCAGGGCAAGACGGGACATCGCGGTAAAAACATCGCAGTGCTCGTGTCCGGCGGGAATTTGGATGTCAATCTGCTGGCTCGCATCATCGAGCGTGGGATGGTCAGGGACGGCAGGCGGTTGCGGCTGCGCGTGCGGTTGCCGGACTATCCCGGCTCGCTTGAAGGATTGACCTCGGTGATCGCCAAGGCCAGTGCCAATATCGTGGAAACGTCCTACAACCGCGCCCACTATGGCGTCGGACTGAACGAAGCGGCGCTGGACGTGACCATGGAAACGCGCGGGCGAGACCATGCGTCGGAGCTACTGGCGGCGTTGACCGGGTCTCGCTATGAATTCAGCGTGATCGAGTAGCCGATGCGGATCACTCTTGGGCAGCGGACAAAATCATGAGCGGACTTATTTCGCGAACGACTTCGTGATGATTGTGGTGAGGCAGGGAGAGCCGGGGGCGGCACGCCCCTCTGCAACGACCCTCTTAGCGAGCAATGGCTTGTGGTTGCCGGGCTTCGGCTAGTTGCACATTGACGCGGACCACTCCCTCATTCAAGTTCCGGTAGGGATAGCGATCCGTGATGAGCGGCAGGTTATCAGCCGCATCCTGGGTTGTCACAACCGTGAGTGCCGGCACGTACCGTCCTGAAGGCACCTTCACGCCGATGATTTTCGCTCCCGGTTCGACGACCACACGATGGCCCAACTCTGCGCGAAAGACCAGCGCTTGCATCCCGACAAAGGTGTCGTTGCCGACCTTGGCTGGTCCGTGGACCTGCGATTGGTGGGCCAGCGACACGCGATCTCCGATGTACACTGAATAGGGTTTGCCGTCCACCTCGACTTCGTTCTCCGGAAGTTCGTGGTCGCCTTCGAAGGTCTCCAGGCCGTGGACCACAACTCCATCCTGCACATTGCTATCGTTGCCGATATGGATGTGTCGCCCTTCATCTCCACGGACAGACGCGGCGGGCGCGACGAACACTCGATCTCCGAGGGTGACAGACCCAATGACGACGCCGAGGGGGTGAATCCTGCTGTGATTCCCGATGACCGGCGCTTCGACGTCCGGCATGAACGTCGTCTTCACACTGGGGCCGACATAGCCGGTGAGGATGAAGCCGAGCAGGATGAGGTTCAGGCAGAGGGACAGTTTCAGGTAACGGTACATAGATGCGACTCTTTCCTGTGAAAATTTTGTGATGCGGTGGTCTGCCTAAGGAGGAGCATGCAGGTTGTCCATAGGGGAGAGTGTAGGCGTTGGGCTCTGAATACACAAGAAAATGAAGCAGACCCGAAAGACGGGGAGGGCTGTCCGCTGTGCCAACTACGGACTGATCTCCGGCCCTGTTGCTAGGGAACGCTGAGCTGAACGCGTGTGTTATCGAACAGTTCATGAGACGGGTGACGGGAGACGCGTCACAACTTACGAAGCCGACGTCGCAGCACTTGCATCAGGCTGGGAGGGGGCGTGGGCATGGTACGTGAAAGTTATCGGGTGCAGACCTGTCAGCGGCGATCGTCCCGCCTGATCCGCATGGGGGCGGTGATGGCCTGTTGCGTCAGGCTGCCATGTTGCGGGGCGAGTTGTGAGAAGGTGGTCTCATGGGCGTCCTGCACGGAGAAGCGATATTCCTTGCCGGAGGCCACTTGTTGTGGAACTTCGACCAGCACCCTGCCCACATAGGCCACGTCACCCGGTTGGCTCTCGAAGACGAGACTGAGGTCTCCCCCCGTGCCGGATATGCCTGAGCGATGAAAGTTCTTCATCAGATACTGCCCGGGCCGTAGCCGGGCGAGAAACGGCCGTTCTTGTCCCGCCACGGCTTCGAGATGGTAGCGGCTGGCGTAGGGGCTTTCTCCGTTCGGGTCCGCCGGTTGAATCTGCACGACGTCGAACTCATAGATGGTGGAGCGGTCGCCCGCCGTTGTTCCGGGACCGGCGCCTGTCGGCTCCTGCCGCACCAGCACCGAACCGATCACGATCCCCCATTCGGGACCCGGTACCGCCGTCCGTTCATGTGACATGTCCAGAGACGAGGCGCAGGAAGCGAGGCTCAAGGCCAGAGACGCGAGTACGAGAGCAAGAACGCGGGTTCGCAAAGTTGCGTGGTCGCAAGATCTCATGCGTCGCACGATCTCCGGTTGCGCTCCGGCGGTCAAGAGATGGCTGCTCATCTTGGATCAGGCCGTCCTTCTCATCGCGCCATGCGACCGGCGCGCAGATTGGCCGGAATAGCGATATCGATTTTGGCGGGCAGGGGCTGCTTTCGCCTGTTCATCAATTCGATGAACCCCTCCTTGTCGATCGAGAGATTGAGCCGTTCGTTGAACCGTTTTTCTTCGCCGATGGTGGAGGAGACCCTGCCCTGGTAGTCGTGGCCGGGATAGACGACCGTGTCGTCCGGCAGCGAAAAGAGCTTATGACGGACCGATTCAAAGAGCATGGCTGCGGACCCCCCTTGGAGATCCGTCCGGCCATTGCCTCGAATAAACAACGTGTCTCCCGTGAAGACCGCCCCGGGCAAAACATAACTTGTGCAGCCATCCGTGTGACCGGGCGTCGCCAGCGCTTTCAATGCGGTATGGCCGATGTGCAGTTCTTGCCCGTCGGGAAGGAACAGATCGGCACCCGTTACCGTGCCGGCCGCGCCACCGCCATACACGATTTGCGCACCGGTGCGATCCTTGAGCAGCGAGGCTCCGGTAATGTGATCGGCATGCACATGGGTTTCGACTGCATAGAGCAGGGCCAAGCCCAGCTCCTTCAGGAGTTTCACATCGCGTTCAACATTCTCAAGGACGGCATCGATGATGACGGCCTGGCCTGTTTCCCGATCGGCCACGATGTAGCTGCGGCTCTCCGCCCGGTCATCGACATCTTGCGTCTCGTTCACGTCCAGCAGCACGGTGACGGTATAGGTGTGGCTCGTTGCCATCGATGGACTCCAATGTGGGGCGAATAGTCATGGGAAGAAACCGGCGCATTGTAGACCGGGTGCGTCGTTCCGGTCCATGGCTTCATGAGGGGCGACAGGGTGAACTACATCTGCTTTGCATCAGGCCTTCCCATGCCGCATGCTAGGGGAGACCTGCCGATTGAATGAATCCTGAGCCTGACGGAGGAGACATGTCCGAACGCACACAGGACGATGGTCGCACACAAAAGGAACGGATGTTAGCGGGAGATCTGTACATCGCGAACGACGCGGAGCTCGAACGAGCGTCCCGCCGCGCCTACCGGTTGATGAAGGAGTATGAAGCGCGCTATGCGGCGGATCGAGATGCGGCCACCGAGGTGCTGAAGGAATTGCTGGGAGCGGTCGGGTCTGGAGTCCACATCAAGCCGCCGCTTTTCGTTGATTACGGTAGCAACATCTTCGTTGGAGCGAGGACCTTTGCGAACTATGGCCTGGTCGCTTTAGATGTGGCCCGGATCACAATCGGAGAGGATGCGCAGATCGGTCCCAACGTGCAGCTCCTGACTCCCACTCACCCCACCGGGCCGAGCCTCCGTCGAGAAAAGTATGAGGCGGCTAAGCCGATCGTCATCGGAAACAATGTCTGGCTTGGTGGCGGCGCGATCGTGTTGCCCGGGGTGACGATCGGCGACAACAGCGTCATCGGCGCCGGTTCAGTGGTGACGAAGGACATTCCCGCCAACGTGATTGCCGTCGGCAACCCGGCCCGAATCGTACGGAACCTGTAAATTGCCGGTTCACCGCAAGGGGAGAGGGTCGTTCATCGGGGCCTATAGTGGGACCAGTCCGGCGTCATTCCCGTATCCGTTCCGAAGCCGGAACAAGCCGGCCTTGCTGCAACAGGAACCAGCCGGAGAGCAGCAACAGCAGGGTGAAGTTGGGGATAAGAATGGCCGACTGATTCCATTGCCACCCGTCGAACTTCCAGTCGGAGAGCGGCCAGAGAAACGGGGTCGGAAAAAAGGCGAAAGAATGGGTCGGAATGTCGACCAGCACGTGCAGGCCCCAGGCGCCGAGTTCCAGGACCGGCCGCTTGGTGACCATCCAGAGGAGGGCAAAGACGGCGAGAAATACCACGAAGCTATGGGTGACATCGTAGAGATAATGCACGTAGAGTGGAATGGAGGATTCCGGCGGCGTGCCATGGCTGAAATCCGGCTTCGGCGACAGGCCCATAGTGGCCGCTGCCCAGAGAATGCCGAACGAGAACAGATCAGGCGCCAGCCCGATCCCGAATGCCAGCCAGAAGCTCGCGCGACTCTTGCGCCCGAAGGCCAACGCTCCCCAGAGACCATGCGAGACGATATCCATGTTCCGCTTCTCCTCAGCGGACTATCCGCGCCCTCATTATAAGGGGAGACCAGACGTCGAGGCTACTGCGCGTGTCTTGGCCCTGTCGGGAGATGCCGGAGAGGCTGAAGAATCACCAGGCGGTGGTCGTTCCGCGTATCTGTGGTATGCCATGAATGGCTCAGACAAACCGGCTGCGTTCTTCGGCGGTGGGGACCCGGCAAGATTGGGCCTTGCCCATGAGGCGATAGCGGTGGCGCGCCACAGAGTCGTACAGAGCGTCGCGCAGGGAGCGAGGTATCAGGATGAACAGGTGGAGCAGGGGCCAGCAGCCGGAGAGGTGCTTGGCGATTCTCAACGCCGCGGTGGATTTTGTGAACACCCGGCCTTGCTCCAATAGCAGAAACGTCTCGAAGTCTTGTGCGGGCATTCCCAACAGCTTGAGCAGCTCCTGCCCCTGGTCGGACTGCAGCGTCGCGAAGTGAAAGCGGCCACGGTCCCGAGCCATCGTGAAATTGACCCAGGCATTGCACCAGTTGCAGATGCCGTCGAAGACAATCACCCGCTCAAGCGCCGCCCATGCATGCGTGCCGGGATCGATCTTTACCATCGTCCGCCCTCGGCTGATCGTTTCCATAGCCTATATTGTGAGTCCCGCCGGAATAAATTTCCACCGCAAGATGACCGATTACATCGCGCGTACCTGTCCGCTATAATGCGCCCGAACTTTGAGAGGGGAGGGCTGTTATGGCATTTAATCAGGTCGGAGACTTCTGGCTGGCGCCCGGTAAATCCACCCGCATCCATCTCGCCCTCGGGGGTTTGATCAATGAAGTGGAATGGGGCGGGCACGATTTCGGCGCCCAGTGGATCATGGCCGACGGCGTCGGGATCAACCCGGTGCGGCTCATGGTTAGCGAGCACACCAAGGAAAAGAAGCCGATTCGCCTGCATCCTGGTTCACCGAGTCCGATCGTCTATTCCGTGACCGTAACCAACATCGGCGAGGAGTTGGCACATTTCACGGTTCAGGGCGGGGGAAATGTGTAATCGCTCCACAGGAGGCTGCCAGTGAAAGTGAAACGGACCATGCATGTGCTGACGGATAAGAAGGGCGCGATCGTGGGAGGCGGCTTGCTCACTCCCGGCAAGGATCACAAGGGCAAACCAGTGCATATCCGGATCGAGCCGATGAAAGGACAGTTGTTGAAGGAAGTCGCGGTACCGGCTGACCTTGCGCGGCTGGAAGGAGCCGTCTTCTTCAGCCGTTTGATGTGCGACTTTCATCTCCCGCGCGGCAAGAAGGAACTGGTAAGGAAAGCGACCAAGCGGTAGCCGGACACGATTTCTTGCATCATTGGTTCGACTCGTCACAATCGACCAGCATGCCTTGAACCGCAACAATCGGCCGCCCGTTCCGAATGAAAGTCGCGGCCGTGAGCGCCACGACACCTGTCCCGCCCCAGCAGGGGGTCCGCTCACGACAGCCGCCCGCAGAAATTCCCTGAACTCTTCAGCGGTGGAAACCGGAAATCCGTTGGAGGACAGCGCCACGAGGTCGGTCCTGGACCCGTCTGAAGGGAAAATTCGACAGCCATGCCACGTGGCATCTGGTTGCCGCCGGGCACGGTCGGTTGCCCTGAGCCGTCTGGCAGCCTTGTCACACATGCCACAATAGTTCCCCCACACGTCTTAGGCATCCCGGGATTTCCGCTTAGCCTGCGGATGTGCGGTTGCCCAATCATGCATGGCGAGCAAAATGGGCTCAAGCGAGCGTCCTCGCGAGGAGACCCGATATTCAACGCGCGGCGGAATTTCCTTGAAGTCCAATCGTTCCACGAGACCATCAGCTTCCATTTCGCGTAACTGCTTTGCGAGCGTGCGGTGCGTGATGCCCTGGAGGTCGCGCTGCAACTGATTAAAGCGCCGCTCGCCCTTCAGCAACCAGTAAATGACCATCACTTTCCAACGACCGGAGATCAGGGCGAGCGTCCGCTCTGTCGGGCATTCGGTATTCTTTGCCATGTGCAGTATCCATTGGGACCGTACTTGAAAATTGTGAGTACAAGCCTATATTACTTTCCATGGAAAATCCAAGATCAACTGATCGGGATCACCCCGTCTCGAAAAGGGAGCAGGTATGAAGCAGATTGCAGAAATACTGCGCGCTCATGGCAGCCATTGGGTCGGTGACGGTTTCCCAGTCCGGTCGCTATTTTCCTACCATCATGATAGCGCAGCGATCAGCCCGTTCCTGCTGTTCGATTATGCAGGCCCCCATCAATTCGATCCCACCGAGACGCCACGCGGCGTCGGGCAGCATCCGCATCGTGGATTTGAGACGGTGACCATCGTCTATGACGGAGAGGTGGCGCATCGCGATTCTGTCGGGAATGGCGGGGTCATCGGGCCGGGCGATGTCCAATGGATGACGGCGGCCCGCGGCATCCTTCACGAGGAATTTCACTCACCGAACTACAGCAAGACAGGCGGCCCGTTCAGGATGGTCCAGCTCTGGGTTAATTTGCCGGCCAAAGACAAGATGAGTCCCGCGGGGTATCAGGGGATCACGAGCGCGGACATTCCGGTCGTCCCCTTTGCGGGTGGGCGGGCCAGGATCATCGCCGGCGAATTTCGCGGTGTCCGTGGACCGGCGCGCACGTTCACGTCCGTCAATCTGTGGGATCTCCGTCTCCAACCAGGCGCCGATCTCACGCTTCACCTGCCAGCAGGGCACAATGCCATGGTCGCGGTGCTCACGGGCCAAGTTGTCATCAATGGCGCGCAGACCGCCGGTGAGGCGGAGATCGTTCGCTTGGAGCGAGAGGGCAGCGATGTGTCCATTCACGCCGATCGCGACGCGATCCTGCTCATCTTGACCGGCGAGCCCATCGATGAACCGGTGGTTGGTTATGGCCCGTTCGTCATGAACAGCGCGGCTGAAATTCGGCAGGCCGCCGACGATTTCAACAACGGCCGCTTCGGCCACATGGAGTCATCTCAACCGCTTATCCGTTGAGCTCCCCGGTTCGAACAACGACAGTGTGCACGGCCATAGGTCCGGCGTCCGCGTGATGTACCGGTTGCGCGGTATCTGTTGGAGGAGAGTCCATCGAGCTCCACCTGCCTCACGATAAGCCGGCGCACCGCTGGTGTGATGTCTATGGCATTGATGAGAAGCGATTCTGACCTCAGCCGCGAAGACGTAATCGAGTGCGTTCAAGTTGGAGGACACCATGGCGACGCCCAAACAATCCACCACGCAGTTGTCTCGGCCTGTTGGTGATCAGGAGCATGTTCTTGGCTCACCCAATGCCGCGGTCACGCTTCTCGAGTACGGCGACTTCGAGTGTCCGTACTCGCAAGAGGGGACCGAGATCGCGAGAACGCTGTTCGAAGCATTCCAAGGGCGCCTGCGATTTGTCTTTCGTCACTTCCCTCTGATGAAACATCCCCATGCGCAGCAGGCGTCGGAAGCGGCCGAAGCGGCGGCGGCACAGGGAAAGTTCTGGGAGATGGCGGAGATTTTGTTTGCGAACCAAGACAGACTGACGGACCGGGAGCTGACGAGGCACGCCGGGCAGATTGGATTGGATCTGGGCAGGTTCAAACGAGACCTCTCTGAGCACCGTTATGCGGAAACGGTGCGGGCTGATGTCCTCAGCGGGACAGAGAGCAGGGTCACGGGCACGCCGACGTGGTTCATCAACAGTGAACCGTATGACGGTCCGGACGATCGTGAAACATTGCACGCGGTCCTGCAACGGCACATTTGCAACGTCGAAGCCTGCGATCCGTGACGTGAGAGGATCAGAGCCGGCAAGATATCCGGTTCTTGTGACGAGACATGGGCTGCGAAGATCAGCCTAGATGGCGTCTCTTGGAATGCGCGCCGGCGTTGTCGGAGCAGGCAGGATCAATCGTCGGGATTTCAACGTCAATTTTCACGGCCTCTTGGATAACGGCGGCATGATCGTGAGCGACGAGATTAGCATCAGAATCAACACCGAGTGCATCAAGACCAAGGCGACCACACCGTAGAGTGGCGACCGGTCTACGCGTGCTAGGGGATCGGGAGAATTTGCCTTAGGCACGCCCATCCATACGTACAAATCCGGCGCAAGACACAGGAGTCCGACGGCAAGCCGGAGCAATAGAGGCGGCCGCCTCAAGGGAGCAGCACTATGTCATTTCATGAAAGAGTTGTGCTAATTGTGGGAGGCTCCGGCGCACTGGGACGGACTGTCACACCGGCTTTCGCGCGATCCGGCGCCCGTCTCATCAGCGTAGACCGCGATCCGCCGCCGGATGAGATCGCAGCAGGGAACGCGATGAAGGCGGATGTCACCGATGACGCGGCCGTTCGCCGTCTCGTAGATGACGTGATTCGAACAGCAGGCCGTCTTGATGTGTTGGTGAACCTTGTCGGTGGTTTTGCCATGGGGCGTGTGGTGGACACTGATCTGTCGCTCTGGCAAAGGATGTTGACCATGAACGTGACGTCGGCGTTCCTGCTGTCGAAAGCCGTCCTGCCTCACATGATGACACGCGGAACCGGTCGCATCTTGCACGTGGCGGCCTGGGCGGCGGTCGAGCCGTTCCCCGGCGCCGCTGCCTATCTCGTCGCCAAGTCGAGCTTACTCGCGCTCATCCGCGTATTGGCGCTCGAACTGAAAGGGTCGGGAGTGACGGTCAACGGGGTGCTGCCTACCACTATCGATACTCCCGCCAACCGTGCGAGCATGCCGAAGGCCGATCCCTCCTTCTGGGCCAGGCCGGAATCCATCGCCGAGACGCTGCTCTTTCTCGCCTCGGACAAGGCTGCTCAGATCAGCGGGGCCGCAATTCCGGTCGGCACCGGGGGAGGCGGAGCATCCGCAGGTACGTTCTCGTGAGGAGGCCGGATCATGAATGACGTTTGGTGTGCAGGATCATGAGGGAGACGCCACGCAACACACTCACATTCGGCGTAGGTCTTTTCGCCGGCATGGTGGCATTGTTCGGATGCAAGGGCGAGGCCTCTCCCCCGCCGGCGCCGCCGATGCCCGAAGTGCAGGTGATCGAAGCCTCCCTTCAGACCGTTCCCGACGAGCCGGAATTCATCGGACAGGCTGAGGCCTCGAGTATTGTCGAGATTCGGCCGCAAGTGACCGGTATCATCAAGCACCGCTTCTTTTCCGAGGGACGCGACATCAAGCAAGGGGACCGCCTCTATGAGATCGATCCCGTCCCCTTCAAGGCGGCGTATGCGAGCGCCAAAGGCCGGGTTGCTCAAGCCGAGGCACGGCTCGTTCAGGCCAAGCAGAATCTGCAGCGGGTGAAGCCGTTGCTCGTCGAAGACGCCGTCAGCCAGAAAGACGTTGATGATGCGGTTGCGGAAGACCTTGCCGCGCGGGCCGCGCTAGAAGCGACGAAAGGTGATTTGGTCAAAGCCAAGTTCGATCTGGACAACACGCTCGTGATGGCGCCGGTCGACGGGTTGATCGAGCGGACACGCTACCATCAAGGCCGGCTGGTGACGGCTCAGACCGACTTGTTGACCGTTATTCATCAAGTCGATCCCATGTACGTCATCGTGAGCGCGCCGGAGAGTTTTCTCCTGAAACGCAGACGGGACAGGTTGTCAAAACGGATTCAGCATCCCGGTGTCTATAGCCTCACCGGCACCATTATCTTCGTGGACGGCACGACCTATTCTCACGAGGGCAAGCTGGATTTCACGGATATCAGCCTGCGAACGGAAACAGGCTCAAGGCAGGCGCGGGTGGTCTTCCCGAATCCGGATCGTCTGCTCTTGCCGGGCCAGTTCGTGACCGTACGGTTTCACGGCGTGTCGAAACCCGATGCCATTCTGGTTCCGCAGCGTGCGGTGCAACAGGGGGCGAAAGGCACGGTGGTGTATGTGATCGGTCCCGGCGACAAGGTCGAAGTCCGCGACGTGAAAGCCTCGGATTGGCAAGGAGATCGATGGCTGATTGAGGAGGGGCTTCACGTCGGGGAACGCGTGATCGTAGACGGATTTCAACGGGCTGTACCGGGAGCCCAGGTCAAGACTGTGCTGGTCTCCTCCGCCGCAACCGCCGCCGGTTCCTCCGGTGTCGTCACCGAGACGGACCGGCCGAAATGAACCTCAGTTTTTTTATCGATCGCCCGATTTTTGCGTCGGTTCTCTCTATCGTCATCATCGTGGTGGGGCTGGTTGCCATGCAGGCCCTGCCCATCTCCCAATTTCCGGAAATCACCCCGCCGGTCGTGCAGATCGAGGCCGACTATCCGGGAGCCAGTGCGGAGGTCGTGGCGGAGTCGGTGGCGCGTCCGATCGAACTGCAATTGCCCGGTATCGACAACCTGCTCTACTTTGATTCGACGAGTACGAACGATGGGCACATGAGCATCCGGCTCACGTTCCAGATCGGCACCAACGTCGATATTGCGCAGGTCCAGGCCCAAAACCGCCAGAAACTGGCCGAGCCTCAACTGCCGCCGGAAGTCGTCCGGCAAGGGATCACGGTCAAGAAGATGTCTCCGGATCTCCTGGCCGTCATGGTCATGCAATCGGACGACCCGCAACAGGATGCCTTTTTCCTCTCCAACTTTGTCACGCTGCGCATTCTCGACAATATCAAGCGCCTGCCGGGTGTCGGTGACGCGTTGGTATTCGGGCAACAGAACTACAGTATGCGCCTGATCCTCGACCCGGTTCGCATGGCGCAGCTCAGCCTGACGCCGACGGATATCGCGAACGTCGTGCGCGAACAGAACCGGGATTTTCCCGCCGGCACGATCGGTCGGGAACCCATGCCGGTGGCCACGGAGCTCACGCTCCCGTTGATTACCGACGGACGGATGTCGGATGTGCGCGAGTTCGAAGAGATGATCGTCCGGGCCTTGCCGAACGGCTCCATGGTCCGCCTCAAGGATGTGGCGCGAGTGGAGCTGGGCGCGCAGTCGTACGTCCTCGAAGGCCGCTATAACCGCAAACCCACCGCTCTGCTCCTCACATTTCTTTCGCCCGGCGCCAATGCTCTCGACACGGTCAAACGGGTCCGGGCTGAAATGGAGCGCATGAAGAGAGTGTTCCCGCCGGGCGTCACGTACGATATTCCCTATGACACGACGCGCTTCGTCGAAGTCTCGATCCACGAGGTCATCGCTACGTTGCGCGACGCCATGATTCTCGTGTTGCTGGTCGTGTATCTCTTTCTGCAAAGCTGGCGGGCCACGTTGATTCCCGCCCTGGCGGTTCCGGTGTCCCTGATCGGCACGTTCGCAGGCATGGCCGCGCTGGGTTTTTCGATCAACACGCTGACGTTGTTTGGGTTGGTGCTTGCCATCGGGATCGTGGTGGACGACGCCATCGTGGTGGTGGAGAATGTGGAGCGCCACATGGCCGGCGGACTGTCGCCGAGAGACGCGGCGAAGCGAGCCATGAGCGAAGTCGCCGGCCCCGTCATTGCTATCGTGCTGATTCTCTGCGCCGTGTTCGTCCCGGTGGGGTTTCTGGGGGGTATTACCGGCCAGTTGTACAAGCAATTCGCCATCACGATTGCGGTCTCCGTGACGATCTCGGGATTCGTGGCCTTGACCCTCAGCCCGGCACTCTGCGCGTTGATCTTGAAGCCGGGTCACGAATCTCACCGGGGCCTGTTCGGACTCTTCAACCGCGCATTCGATCGGATTCAAGGTCGCTATACGAACGGCGTGGGCCTCATGTTGAAACATGGGCTGCTTTCGATGGTGCTGTTCGGCCTGCTTCTCGTGATCGCCGCCGGTCTCTTTCGTTCGATTCCGATGGCGTTTTTGCCCGATGAAGATCAGGGGTACTTCATCACGGTCGTGCAGCTCCCGGACGGAGCCTCGAAAAAACGCACGGATGCCGTGCTCGATCAGGTGGAGCAGTACTACCATACCTTGCCCGCGATCTATGGGACACAAGTGTTGTCGGGGCAGAACTTTGTCTTCAATACGCGGGGCACCAACACCGCCACCATGTTCACGCCGCTCAAACCGTGGGACGAGCGGAAGCGCGAACAAGATCATGCGAAGTCGATTATCGGCGGCGCGTTCAGAGAGTTTGCCAAGATTCCCGGCGCACTGGTGTTAGCCTTCAATGCGCCTTCGATCCGCGGGCTCGGCGCGACCGGCGGGTTCTCCATGCAGCTTCAAGATCCGACCGGCGGGGACTTCAAAAAGTTCGGCGCCGTGGCGCAGGAATTCGTCGCCAGGGCCAGGCAGGACCCCGCCATCGGATCGGTCAGCACTAGTTTCCGCGTGAGCGCGCCGCGCGTGCAGGCCAAAATCAATCGGGAACGGGCCAAAGCGCTCGGGGTGCCGATCTCCGAAGTCTTCGATACCCTCCAGGCCTACTTCGGGAATCTGTATGTGAACGATTTCGTCAAGTTCGGCCGCGTGTATCGGGTCCAAACCGAAGCCGAACCCCAGTACCGCGCCCGGCCCTCGGACATCAGCAAAATCTATGTGCGGGCGACGAACGGGCAGGGGGTCTCGATGATCCCGCTCGATACGGTCGTCACGACGACCTATTCCAGCGGACCCGATCCTGTCACCCACTTTAATGGGTTTAACACCGCGCTCGTGCTCGGATCCGCGGCGCCGGGATACAGTTCAGGCCAGGCGCTCGATGCCCTGGAGCGAGCGGCGCAAGACGTCCTCCTCCCGCAGGGCTTCGACATTGATTGGAGCGGGATTTCCTATCAGGAACGCAAGGCGGGAACGCAATCGATGGTCGCATTCGGGTTCGGACTGCTGATGGTATTTCTGCTGCTGGCCGCGCAATACGAGAGCTGGAGCGTTCCCTTTGCGGTCATTTTGGCTGTGCCGTTCGGGGTGTTCGGCGCGCTGGTTGCCGTGTGGCTTTCGGGAATGGCCAACGACATCTATTTTCAAATCGGCCTGGTCACTCTCATCGGGCTTGCGGCCAAGAACGCCATCCTGATCGTGGAGTTTGCCAATCAGCGCTATGCGCACGGTCTCTCGCTGAAGGATGCTGCGATCGAGGCCGCGCAGTTGCGGTTCCGGCCGATCCTCATGACCTCAATGGCATTTATTCTCGGCGTGGTGCCCTTGCTGCTTGCCAGTGGCGCCGGGGCTGCCAGCCGCCATTCGATCGGCATCGGCGTATTCGGCGGGATGCTGGCCGCAACCTTTCTGGCCGTCTTTTTCGTTCCCTTGTTCTTCGTGCTGGTCCGATCGTTCGTCCGACCGGCTGCAAGACCGGTTCCGGCGGACGGAGCCGAAGCAATCCGGGCCGGATCGACCCCGACATCCAGGGAAGGAGGGCAGTGACATGCGTGTTGTCGCGTTGATGGGAGCCGCTGTGTTGTTGTCGGCCTGCGCGATGGGGCCGGATTACTCGCGGCCCGACATTCCCGTCACCGAGTCGTTCCGGATGGCCGGGGAAGAGAAAGATCTGCCGTCGCTCGCCAACATGCCTTGGTGGGAGCTCTATCGGGATGAAGAACTTCAAAAACTGATCCGCGTATCGCTGGAGGAGAACAAGGATCTTGAGCGCGCCGTGGCGACCGTCGAAGAATTCAAGGCGCGGCTATTCATCTCCAGAACCGACTATGCGCCGCAACTGACCGCGACGGCGAATGGACCTATTGTGCGAGAAGGTGGTGTCCGGTTTCCCGGATTCAGCAACCCCTTCAACTATTATTTGCAGGGCAATCTCGCTTGGGAGATCGACGTTTGGGGACGCATCCGCCGCTCCAACGAAGCCGCGCGGGCCGACCTGCTGGCCAGGGAGGACAACCGACGCGCGATCGTGCTGCAGTTGGTCGGAGGCGTGGCGCAGTCGTATTTCGATCTGCGGCAGTTCGATCTGCAATTGGAAATCGCCGAGCGCACCTTGAAGGCGTGGAATGAATCGGTGCGCATCAGTCAGGCGCGCCACAGGCAGGGATTGATTGATCGGCTGGATGTCGAGCAGTTCCAGGCCGAGCGGGAAAACGCGGCAGCCCGTATCGCCGATTTGAAACGCCAAATGATTCAGAAGGAAAATGAACTGAGCGTGTTATTGGGGAGGAATCCCGGCCAGATTCCGAGAGGTCTGGCGTTGACCGGGCAAACGATGCCACCCTTCGTGCCGGCCGGCCTGCCCTCCGAACTGCTGCAGCGACGCCCGGATATCGTGCAGGCTGAGCAGCAGTTGGCTGCGGCGACCGCCAGGATCGGGGCCGCGAAGGCCGACCGCTTTCCCAAAATCTCCCTCACCGGGACGTTGGGCATCGCGAATCCGAGCTTGGGGAAGCTGTTCACTCCAGGCGGGGATTTCGGGGTGTTGGGTCCCGGGTTGACCGGCTCGTTGCTGAATGCGCAGGCGCTCGGGTTTCAACAGGACGCGGCCGAGGCCCAGGCCCGCCAGGCAGTGGCCCAATACAAGCAGACGATTCTCGTAGCGTTCAAAGAAGTCGAAGATGCGTTGGTGGGCGTCAGCACCGCCCGCGAGCAGGCGGCGGCGCAGGAGCGACAGGTCAATGCCTTGCAAGCGGCGCTGCGACTCGCCAGTCTCCGCTACAAGGGCGGTCTGGCGAACTATTTGGACGTGCTGATCGCGCAACGCAATCTGTTCGACGCCGAACTCTCCCTTGCCTCGACCCGTCGTCTCTATCTGACGTCGGTGGTTCAACTCTACAAAGCCTTGGGGGGAGGGTGGTCACTGGAGGAACAGGGGCCGGCACGGCCGATGGCGACCGCCGTCGAGGCCCAATCCAAATGATGCGCGGTTCACGAATCTTGATATCGATGGAGGCTGACCGTTCTCCTGACGGTGCCGACAAGGCGTTTCATGAGCGGGTCGCCGGATCATCGCAAGGAGGGGCTCATGACGGTTTCGAAATGGTTCCCCTGTTGGCTGATCATTGGCTGTCTAGTGATGCACAGTGTCGAGGCGGCAGCCCAACAATCACGACCCGATGATGAAATCACCAGGCTGGCCGACAACGTCTATCTGTTCCGGCATCAATTCCATCAGGCTGTGTTTATCACGACGCCGCAGGGCGTGATCGTCACCGACCCGATCAGCGCAGACGCGGCCGCTTGGCTGAATGCCGAGATCAAGAAACTCACGGATCAGCCGGTACGGTACGTCATCTACAGCCATCACCACAACGACCACATCACCGGCGGCAGCGTCTTTGCCGAGCACGCTATTTATGTCAGCCATGCTCTGGCTCGGCCGAACATTCTGCAGGCGGCGGATCCGGCAACTCCCGTTCCGGACATCACCTTCACCGACCGATTGTCCATCGACCTCGGCGGCACTCACGTTGAATTGATTTATACCGGCAGGAACCATTCGGACAACAGCGTGGTCGTCCTGTTGCCTCAGCACAAGCTGCTGTTCGCCGTGGATTTCATTCCCGTCGAAACCGTCGCCTATCGCACGATGAAGAGCGATTATCCCGACGAGTGGATCGAATCGCTCAAGAAGGTTGAGCAGTTGGATTTTGAGATGCTCGTGCCCGGCCATGGGAAGATCGGCAGAAAAGACCACGTGCGCCTGTTTCGCGGCTATCTCGAAGATCTCCGGGCCGCCGTACTCGAGCACGTCAAGCAAGGCCGCAGCATGGAAGAAACCAAGCAGGCCGTGCGGCTTCCCAAATACGAGCAGTGGCAGCGCTATGCTGATTGGTTTCCGGAGAACGTGGAAGGGATGTATCGGTATCTGTCGCAGGCGAATCACTAAGACTCCTGAATTCCTGTGCGCGCGTAGCCGATCAAATAGAGGCGCAGGATGAGGGTCGCCTTGATCGACGCACCACCGGATTCATCAAATCGGCTCTTGTGCAGGACGCCGTGGGCCGCGGCCATGAGGTCACGGCCATCGTGCGGCATCCGAACACATTACCGCCGCACCCGCATCTTCATCCCCTGAAAGCCGATATCTACCAGGCCGATGAGGTGGCTCGTTCGGTTGGCGGTCACGGGGCCGTTACCAGCGCCTTCAATCCAAGTTGGAGCAATCCGTACATCTACAACCGTCAGGTCAAGGGCGCGAAAGCCATTATCGGTGGATCGCGATTAGCCCTGTGGTCTATCTTTTGTTGGCGAGGGATGAACCTTCGACTCCGGCGGGCAACGACTTCCTTGAAACGCTCTGCCTCGTGATTCCGTTAGGCGGGATTCCCCTCACATTTCTCACGGCCTATGCGTCGGGGAGAGGTGGCTGGTGGTGGCTCCTGTGCGTGGTGGTTCTCTCCATGGTTGGCGTGTCGGTGGCCTCGTTCATCGCGGCCAGTGGCGTCGACTATCACGATTCCCGTAACTCCGGCTTACTCGACGCGCCCGCGTACAGTCTTTCAGTTGGGCTCTTGCTGCTGGTGCCCCATACGTTCATCGCTGCGGCTCTAGCATGGAAAAAAAACGGGCGAGGACGAGATAACGGTGCCTAGTGCGAGTTGCTGCGTCCGCAGGTGGACTGTGCGATTTCCAGAGTTGAAGTCGCCCGTATTTGACAGCCACCATTCGGAGCTCCAGTCGGCAGGTCGAGTTCCCGTTCTATTATGGACAGACTCAGAGTTATGGGGCATATATGGCTTGCGGTTCACGTCCGGCGTATAGCAGTGGGCATTGATGAAATTGAACCCTCGTGAAAGGGGCTTGGTATGAGCGTGCCTTCCTTTACTGCACACAACATCCGGCTCGATGGCGGCAGGCGCACCATACCTGATGCGCCACTGTTGGTGGAGGAGTGGCCTGGGTTTCACTCTCTCAGGAGGCTGTTAGACGTGGTGTTTCCTGCCGGCAAGGAGAACCATCGCATTGTGGATCTGGGATGTTTGGAAGGGGGCTACTCGGTCGGATTTGCCAGGATGGGATTCGAGGCGGTGGGGATCGAGGTCAGAGACGCGAACTTTCAATGCTGCTCCTATGTGAAGGAGCATGTCAGTCTCCCGAATCTGCAATTCGTGCAGGACAATGTGTTGAACTTTTCCTCTTATGGCAGATTTGACACGGTGTTTTGCTGTGGTCTGCTCTATCACTTGGATCAACCAAAAGCATTTCTGGAACAGGTGGCCAAGCAGACGAAAAAAATGCTCATTCTTGATACGCATTTTTCGATCGAGTCCGATCGGGTAAAATCGCAGTATGTGCTTTCTCCCATGACATCGAACGAGTCTCTGAAGGGCCGTTGGTATAGAGAGTTCCAGGACAATGCCTCCGTTGACGAACGGCAAGGGCTTCGCTGGGCCTCTTTCCATAATAGCCAGTCATTTTGGGTGAAACGGGAAGACCTGATCGGACTGATATACGAATTGGGTTTCAAGACGGTCTTTGAGCAATTTGATCATCACGCTCCGGACATGACAAAGGTCTTGACGGACAGTTACGAATATTCACTGCGAGGAAGATTTGTCGGCATTCGGTAGGATCGGGACTAATCATCTCGCGAAACCCCTGCCTGATTAGCCTAATGGTCCAGGGCGTCTCTTTTCAGGATCTTTCGGTCGTCCCCGTGGCCTGAGCGACTCCATTCCAAACCGCTTTGCTAATCCCCGCACCCAAGCTTCTTAAGCGAACAGGTGGCCCCGTTGCACACGCGTTCGGAGTGATTCCGGCTGCGATGCAGTCTTCGGGCGATTCATGCGCGCCACCCAATCGCGTGGCCGCCTCATGGGCTAGTCACTGAGCCAAGCTGTCAGCTTGGCATCTCCTTGATCCCGCCCTTGTTTCTCAACGCAAGCCCCACTGCGACGCCCAGTATCAGGCCGATGAGGCCGATGATGATGCGTCTATACAACGGGATCTGCAGCCATCGTGCAACCAGCCTGGCTGGGAAGTGACGGTGGCGGTGTATTCCAACATAGTATCGTCCACGAACTATCCGCTGTGTTCCTGTTTCTCGGGGAATGCGCAGCCGGGTTGTTGAGACCAGCTCAGATGTTGCCTTGTCGGTTGTAGCGGATAGTAGTAGATCTGCTTCGGCACGGGGGGAAGTGATGGCGGGGTTCTAGTGTGTTCACTTGCGCCCCGCAGCCGTAGGCTTGCTGAATCAGTGCTGAATCGCGGAAATGGCCTGCCGCGTATATTCGCGCAGGAGAGGGACTATACGGCTATTGAACGGATCCTGGCGAGTGGCTGGAGAATGCGAACGATCGACAAGCGTGAGGCCGGGTTGCAGCTGCCTGTCGGAGTGTAGTGGGGGGACGGCGGACTGAAACGATTCCTGGCACGTTTTGCATGGTTCAAAAAACGACTTCCCGTTGTTTGTTCATTGGCGGCACACACCATTGCCCGCAGGGATTAAGCTACGTCGGGATAGAAATAGTCGGCCCCGACGGGGAGTTTGCCCAGCCATTGCGTAAAGCGCGAGACCTCTTCCCCGCGAAAAATGCATCCGTGCTGAGGAAGAATTGCCGTGATCGGCAGTGGTGCGAGTCGTGTGTTCATCCCGGCGACAGCCCGGTTGCTGGACATATAGCGTTGATGAAATCCCTGCATGGCTTGGGTGTGCAGGGTCCAATCATCGATCACGAGCCTGAATGTGTGGTCCTTGTACATGGCTGCTCCGACATCTCCTGAAAACAGGAACCCGCTGACCGTATCGTGAACAAGAATATTACCGGGGGAGTGAAGAAATGGCGCGGAGATACAATCGAGTCGGCCGCCTTCTTTCAACGGGATCGAAAGGCCCTCGTCCGGTACTTTGACGAAATCGAGATGGTGAGCCTTGCCGCTCACGTCTCTGGATTCGTAATGCAGCATGAACCGAGTCCATAGGCTCGACACGACCAGCTTGATGTGTTCATTCCACTTGGTCCAACTGGGAAATGAGGCGCAGATATCGGGATCTTGGTGGCTGAAGAACAGGTGGGTGATGCTCATCGGGCTGAGGAGAAGGCACACTTTCTTGAACACGTGTGGAAACCGGTCGAACCCACCCGGTTCAAGCAGGTAGCCTTCGTTTCCGTCGATAATCAGGTAGGTGTTGCACTCTATCTCGTCTCCTCCAGTGTGTGTGCCGATCCAATAGACCTTGTGGCTACCGCTTTCAAAAAGCAGGATTGCGTCGTCGGAGTTGATCGAATCATTGGTTAAATTATTCAGCGGAACAGAAACCATGGCAACCTCCATCTGGCGAGTCACTGACCAGCCCGGCCTCTGCACTTCTGGGTTAAATTATAGAGGAACATCCATCGATCACAAACTGAATACGGAAAGTGAGAGAGGCTGAAGAGGAGTCCTGGTTTTAGGATCCTTCCGTCATTTCCCGGATCTGAACTGAGTTCTGACACAATTCACCATGCGGTGTCTCGGTTCAGCTGCTCCCGCATCGGCCTTGGCGTCTGGAGTCGGCACTACAGGGACACATATGGGCCTCCTGGGCCTCCGCACGCACGGTGAAGATCTGAAATGGAAAGGCTGGCTGTGCTCTTTCCATTTGGGAAGTAGGGTCAGTGATCAGTGAGCGCCGCAGGGGCACGCCGGTTGACTCGCATGCGTCTCGCAGCCAAGATGGCGCCCCGAGGTGGCGTGTTGTGTCTCTTCTGTTTGGACCCGAAGGAATCTGGATTGCGATAAGCCTTGCGGTCTATCTCTTCGCGGCGAGGAATGAACCTTCGACTCCGGCGGGCAACGACTTCCTTGAAACGCTTTGGCTCATGATTCCGTTGGGCGGGATTCCCCTTACATTTCTCACGGCCTCTGTGCAGGGGGGAGGTGGCTGGTGGTGGCTCCTGTGAGCGGTGGTTCTCTCCATGGCCGGCGTCCTGGTGGCCTTGTTCATCGCAGCCAGCGGCATCGACTATCATGATTCCCGAAACTCCGGCCTACTCGGCGCATCCGCGTACAGCCTTTCAGTTGGGCTCTTGCTGCTGGTGCCGCTTACGATTTCGGCTGCCGCTCTTGTTTGGAAAAGGAACCGCGCAGGAAGGAAATAGCAATTCCTGGGTGCGAGCTTATTCGCCGGACGTGAAAATGTATGATTGCAAGACCTGACCCCTTCTACGGTGAGCATGCCAGCGTTGTGTGTAGGTGATGGTCATCCAGCGGAGCACCTCGGAGAGTTCTTCATCCTGGCGAGGCCAGAGGAGGAGGTGCCAGTGATTCGGCATCAGGCAGTAGGCGGCGATGCGAATGCGGGTCTGAGCGTTGGCTTCGGCGAGAATCGTTTCGAACGCGGCGTAGTCAGAGGGCTTGTCGAATAAAGCCAAGCGTCCCACGCGACGATTCAGGACGTGATAGGCGAGGTCTCCGGCTGCGAGCCGTGGACGGCGTGGCATGGGCGATCTTGTACCGATTCGGCGCGATCCTGTCAAGAAAAGACTCCCGACCCCTTTTCTTGTCCCCCGGCGTGATCCTGTCAGATTCCCGCCCCCTTTTTTTCTCTGTGCGGGGGAGCTTACAAAAGCTTTTCTAATAACTTTGTCCCGAGGAGGTTTGCTAGAAATCCCATTGCTATTGCCCCCCAAACATCGTTTACCGTGATCTGAATGAAAAACTTTGTATCTGCGATTCTGGAAAGAAGAATGGTGACAATTACTGCAAGTAATATGCATCTCAGAAAAGTGCCGGAAGTTGCAAGAGCGGTAATAGGTATACCCTCTCCATCTTTCTTTGAGACACGAAGCCAATAGAAGGCAAGAATTCCTCCTATGGCCGCTCCTATCATGATCACGATATTTGGGGCCGCGACGGGGATGCTAGCGCTCTTGGTTACAAGCCGATAATTATCCCCTCCTACCTCTTTGGCATTCGTCCACTGCTTAATGATTACACTGACCTCGTAATTGGCGGGGGAGAAAAAGAGAAATCCAACCTCCGTGATGATTACTTTGAGAGTACTAAATACTCCTGCCGATGTGGCCATATTTTCTATTTCTGGGGGCGAAGGAGTCCAAAATAGAATATAGGAATCACCCGGCTTTATTCCGATTGTTTCATTAGGCGAATGTTTGAGCTCAGTCGCAAAAGTAGCATGCCAGACATCAGTCCGTTGAGCGAACGGGTATAAGAGTTCGGGTGGGACGACTAGCACAGTAGTGTCCCAGGTAATAAATACGGTTTCTTCGGATTGATTTTTCACCTGGACTATGAACCCCAATCCGGACCCAACGGTTGGCTGCGCTTTTGTTGGTTGTATTGATACTATCTCCAGCAGCGACTTGCTTGTCATCAACCTTTCAGTTGGCGAAGTGTCATTCGAAGAGGAGGAGCCTGATAGCATAAGTAGGTTCATGAGGAAGGCTGTTAAAATCCGGCTCGCCCAAATAACATACTTGCGATCTGATCTTGTTGTCATAAGGATTGTCTCCAGGAAATCCTTAAAAGGCGGAAAGTCAAATGCGGTCTAGAGTCCCTCCTTGGTGTAAGGGCAAGTCCCAGTGACGTGTCGAGAAAAGACTCCCTTCAAGCTTTGTGGGCCTATGCCTCTGAGCACCGCGCGTCGGGAAATGGGGTATGACACCTTTTCCGCAATGAGCAAAGGCTCCCGCCCACTTTTCTTCCAAGGCCCTACGACTTGCGTGACTGTAGGACTCGTTCTTCGACTTCTCTGGCTCCTTTCGGCGAGATTCGGGCTGTACCCGAAACGTTGTCATGCTCGATGAGCCTTGCAGAATGCAGCGGGCGAAGAACTCTTGTGCGAAACATGGCTAGCGAACTGTACTCAACCCAACTTGTGAGGTCCTTTTCGCTAACCCAGCTAGGCTTCTGGTATAGTAGAAGGAGGGCTTGGTCCCGCGCTGGCATTTCGGAGTCGAGAACACGTCGAACAGAGCCGACTTCCCAAATCACAGGGAGTTTACGCTCGATCAACGCATCAACCGATTCTTGTGCCTCTTTCGTAGACACATTGTGAAATACCCGCACGAGTTCAGCTACCACCCAGCTCGACATACTTAGCACAGCAGTGGCATCGAGATAGTTTGGATCAACGTCGCCACCTAGATGGCCAACATTTCGATTGTTTCTGATCTCATAGAGCGCGGTCAGCATTCTCGGGATGAGTACTCTTAGAGACCTGTCGCCTACGCGTGATGCTGAGGGGGGTATCTTCTCCAACGCTCGACACGAATCAACCATGTTTGCGGGCTTGGACGGTTTTGCCGCAAATGCGCCTTTCAGAACTCCATCGATGATCGTGAACACCACCTCGCAGAGCTTCCCGCCATTGAGCTCTGCAGGCTCCCAGCGGTGCTCGGCATAGTTTGCAGCGATCTCCTGAAAGCTCATGATCAGAGGATCGCGCAGGCCTGCAGGAATTCCAGCGAGCAACTTCGCTGAGTCGATCATGCCTGCTCAGGCGAAAGGTTTTTGACTAACGTGGCGGCGTGTTTCAAGCCCGGGGCTGTTAAGATCCACCCCTTATCCTTCGATCCGGTGAACCAATTGCCCTTGGCCCTCAACGTCGTAGCATGATTGGGGGCGTCGTAGCAGCCGACCGATGAACACAAAGCGCGCGCGTCTTTGTCAGTGAATTTCGCCTCGCCACTGATCAACAGCTGTGCGATTCCAGCTAGGACATATGCGTTGAGCGTTTTTTCTTTCTTATTCTTTCCTGGCATTTCTCCGACAATCACGTCGACTCTGCCGTCCTCGCAATGGAACACTTGGCCGAGCTGATTAGCCGTGATGTTGTTATGCTTCTGCCAGGTTTTGGCCTTTCCTGACGTGGTAATTGTTCCGCCGTCCTCAGTTTCTCTATCGCTACCCGCGTTTGTGGTTTCGCCGAGTAGGGTCAGAGATGCAGAAACCACGCGCCGCCTCTCGTCAGATGAAAGCGGGGTTAGGAGGTCAACTATCTTCCCCACGATGTCGGACGGTTTGGCTTTTCCCATGACAGTGTTCCCTCACCAAACAGATGGTTGAAGATACTTCGCGCTCTAATCAGCGTCGTGTCACGTGTCAACTGATGCGCAGTTGGCCCTTTGACTGCAGCAAGTGTACTGTAAGTAAAGTCGGATATCCACAGGCTGAATTGTTGGATCAGAAATGGTGTCAACAATAGCATGGGTGTGAAAATTGTCGCGCCATTTCCTACGCCTTACGGTCTAGGAAATCAACCGTAATTTATAGCCGTTGCCTGACATAGGGTGTAGAGGACCATAACGGATGAGCGGGGGATGGGGTCTTGCGTCTCTGCCCATACTCCCATGGTCATGCCAAGCTCGCTTGTTTTCCTTTAGGGTAGGGAGCCTGATTGGTCTCGCAGTCCGCGCGTCCAATGAGGAGTGCCTGCGACCGCGCTTTGCGCTGTCCATTCACTCTCACCAGGAATGGCCGGATTGCCCTTCAACTGCGCGCATGGGACGAGCACCGTTTCACCGTGCGCGTTCTGCGAGCAAGAAGGGTGACCGGCCGTTCCTTCCCTCCCACTCTTGCATCTCCATCTTTTCCCCCCTTACAATGTCGTTCTTCAAGCTAATCCCTTGGCATTCTGACTGTTTCGGAGTGCCGGGTGATCTCAGAAGCCGTGAAACGTGAGACGTGAAGGGTGAAACGGGGGCGGCCTGAGCTACCGATTCGCCGGCCTTGATCCGTCCGTTCCCGCCCTCCACTTCCCAGGCCTTTAGAGTCCGGCTATAATCCCGCTCATGGAATCGATCCGGTATATTGGGTGGCAGAATCAGGCGCAGTGGCTCGGTTACCTTCAGGACTATCCCGATTACTGGACGCAAGGGGAGTCGTTCGAGGATCTACAATCCCATCTTGGTGATCGTTACCGTGACTTGTTAAATGGCGGAGCTCTTTCAGATGTGCAGTAGAAAGGGTGATCATGAGCAAAGTGGAAGCCATTGAGCAGCAGATCGAAAAGCTTTCCTCTGACGAACTCGCCGCGTTTCGCCGATGGTATGCGGCATTTGATGCAGAGGCATGGGATCGTCAGTTCGAGGCTGATGTGAAGGCCGGTAAACTCGATGCCCTCGCTGAACAAGCGCTTCGGTCTCATACCTCCGGCCAGTCGAAGCCGTTTTGAATCACCACACCTCACCAGAGTTTTGGGCTTGCTACGACGCCCTCCCTGCTTCGATCCGCGAACAAGCCGACCGCGCCTTTGAATTGTTAAAGGCTAACCCTCGGCATCCGTCGTTGCATTTTAAGCAAGTAGGCCGGTTTTGGTCTGCGCGTGCAGGGCTTCAGTATCGAGCGGTCGGAGTTGAAGCAGCGGACGGCATCGTCTGGTTCTGGATCGGGACTCATTCAGAGTATGACAAATTGATTCGTTAGACCCCGCCACGTTCCTATTTCCCACTCTTGCATCTCAATCTTTCCCCCTCGTACAATGTCCTCTCTCAGAGCCTAACCCTTTGGCATTCTGATTATTTCGGAGTGCCGGACCGATACAAGGGCCGTCTTCATGCGGGTTGAGTACACAAAGGGCGAGCGGGCGTCGCGCGAGCTGATCATGCTCCAGCGCCAATCGTCTGAAGCCGCCGCCGGCCGGAAGATGAAGGTCATGCTCATCTTTCCGCCCGACTGGTTCCCTTCCGAACCCTATCTCAGTCTTCCATCCCTCACCGCCGTCCTCCGCCAAGCTGGGCATCAGGTCGTTCAAAAAGACATCAATCTCGAGATGTGGGATTGGTACTTCAGCGAAGACTTTCTCAAGAAGGTCTTGCGCAAGGTGCCGCAGCAGCTCGATCGCCTGAGGAAGCTGGCAAAGAAGCGCGAGTTGGAGGACTGGGAAAACGATCTTCAGCTGCAGCTTTGCGAGGTGAGCCGCCAGCGGATCGACGAACTGATCAGGAAGGCGGAGCAGGCCAAGGCGATCATTCGCGGGGAAATATTCTACGAAATCGACCAGTTGGAATGGGCGATTCAAGTCTTTCGTGAGGTCACCGCGGTGATCTCCCTGGTCTATGCCCCGGCGCGGATCTGCATGCCGCCGATGGAGACCAACCTCTCCTATAAGGTGTTCGTCTCCAGCGAAGTGATCGAGGCGGTGAACGACGCCCAGGTGAACGTCTACCGCGATGTGTTCGAGCAGCTGGTGAAGCCGGCCATTCAGGCCGAGCAGCCGGATGTGATCGGCATCTCGATCGTGTTGCAGCAGCAGATGTTCTCCTCCATGACCTTCTGCGCGCTCATTAAGCAACACTTTCCCCACATTCATGTCACGATCGGCGGCAACACGGTCACGCGTCTGCGCGACGTGCTCCCGCAGTCGCCGTTGTTTCAGTACTTTGACAGCGCCGTGGTTTATGAAGGGGAGACGGCGTTTGTGCAACTCGTGTCGGCGGTGGGCGCGAAGCAGAGCCTGGCCGACGTGCCGAACACCATCTATAAGGACGCGAGCGGCGTACATGTGTCCGCGACAAGTTTCGCCGAAGATATGCAGACCCTGCCGCCGCCGGATTTCGACGGGCTGCCGCTGGGGAAATATTTCGTCCCGACGAAGATCCTGCCCTATTTGGCGACGCGAGGATGTTATTGGGGCCGCTGCGAATTCTGCGATCATGGCGAGGGCTACACGGCGGGCTACCGGTCGAAAAAGATTCAAGACGTGCTGGCGGAGATCACCTACCTGCGCGACAAGTACGGGGCGAGACATTTCCACTTCACCGATGAGTCGTATCCGCCGGCCCTGTTCCGGAAACTCACGCGCGGCTTGATCGACAGCGACATGGGGATCGCCTGGACGACCCACATGCGGTTCGAGAAGAGTTTGCTGGAGGATCAAGTCTGGCAGGATGCGAAGGACAGCGGCTGCAAGTACCTCCACTTCGGCTACGAATCTGGCAATGAGCGGGTGCTCAGGCTGATGGACAAGGCCACGACCACCGAAATCATGATGAAACACTTGAAGTATACCGCCGAGGCCGGCATCTGGAATCACTGCATGGGGTTCTTCGGCTTTCCCGGCGAGACGCGCGAGGAGGCCTGGTCGTCGGTACAGTTCTTGGAACAGAACAAGGATCACGTCCACTCGCTCGGCTTCGGGACGTTTGATCTTGGCCGGCACAATCCCGTGGCGAAGAATCCGGAGAAGTTCGGTGTGACGGCCTATAAGAATCCCGAGTGGGATCTGGCGCTGGATTATTACTTCACGGTGAAGCAGGGCTTGAGCATCGAAGAGGCGGAGCGGGTGTTTGAAGAATTTGAACGGAACCACAACCCCGGCTGGGACCTGCGGCTGTTCATCCGCGAATACATTTTTCTCTACATCGCGCGCTTCGGGTTGCAGAAGCTGCCGGATCTTCAGTATCGCGCGGCGAAAATCGCCGGGGCCGTGCCGACGCTGGCGGGGAAGATGTAGCGAAGGCGTGAAACATTACGCGTGAGACGTTAAAGGTGAAACGTGAAACGGCGTGAAAGACAACGGGGCGAAAGATAAAACTTTAAACGTGAAACGCAGGCCGTTCCGTTCTCGTTTCACGTTTGACGTCTCACGTTTCACGAAGGATATCCATGAGTAGTAACGGTCTCGTCCAAATCGACGGGCTGTCGCCGATCAAAACGGAAGATCGGAAGCAGTCGAAGGTCATGTTGTTGTTCCCGCCGGAGTGGGTGCCGACTGCGCCCTACCTCGCCCTGCCGATGTTGACCGCCGTGCTGCGGGAGGCCGGCCATCAGGTCGTGCAGCGCGATATCAACATCGAGATGTACGACCACTTCTTCAGCATGGAGTTTCTCATCTGGGTGAAGGGCCGTCTGGGCATGCACCTCAAGCCGCTCCAGGACAAGGAGAAGGCTGGGACGCTGACCGACCAGGAGGCCAGCCAGAAAGCGGTGCTAGAAGACGCCTATGCGGTGGACGTGTTCGATCTCGCGGAGCGGGCCGAAGATGCCAAATTAGTTGTACGCGGCGAGCGGTTCTACCATGCGGAAAAATTGGAACGCGCGCTCAATACGTTTCGCGAAGCGATGCAGTACATCTCCGCCGCCTACTATCCGGCCTCGCTCGTGTTCTACCCCATGGAAAGTAATCTGGGCTATCGGCCTGGCGTGTCCAAGGAAGTGTTCGCCTGTCTCGACGATGAGCAGGTCAACGTCTATCGCGACATCTGCAATCAATTGGTGCTGCCCAGCGTGAGCAAGGAAAAGCCGGCGGTGATCGGCATTTCCATCGGCACGCAAATGCAGCTGATGGCCGGCCTCACGTTCTGCAAGATGATCAAGGAGAGCTTTCCGGAGATCCGCGTCGTGGTCGGTGGCAACGTCGTGACGCGATTGCAGGAAGAATGGGCGCACCATGAGCGGTTTTTCACCGAGGTATTCGACGCGGCCATTTTGTATGAAGGCGAGCATGCGCTGCTCTGGTATCTGGAGGCCGTGAACGGCCAGCGGGCGATGGAGCAGGTGCCGAATCTCATGTATCGCGACGCGGACGGCGTGAAGCAGAGTAAGGAAGTGTACACGGAGAAAACCTCCGCGCTGCCGCTCCCGGATTTCGACGGCTTTCCGCTGGATCGTTATTTCGTGCCCGAGCGCATCATTCCATATCTTGCCACGCGCGGCTGCTACTGGGGCCGATGCACCTTTTGCGATCACGGACAGGGCTATTTCGACCAGTACCGCGGCATGAGCGCGCAGCACGTGGTGGAGCAAGTCACGGCGCTGCGGGACAAGTATAACTGCCGCCATTTTCTCTTCTCCGACGAGTCCTATCCACCCGCGCTGTTCAAGAAGGTGTCGCAATTGCTCGTGGACCGGAACGTCGGTATCAAGTGGACCACGTTGATCCGTTTCGAAGAGACTTTGCAGGATCAGGCGATTTGGGATCTCGCGGCGAAGGCCGGCTGCTGCACGCTCTACTACGGCATGGAATCCGCGAACGAGCGTGTGTTGAATCTCATGGACAAGCATGCGCGGAAGAGCGTGATCCAGAACAATCTGCACCAAGCGGCCAAGGCCGGCATCTGGAACCACGTGATGGCGTTCTACGGGTTCCCGGGCGAGACGCGCGATGAGGCGCTGGAGACGCGGCAGTTCGTCATCGACAATCAGCCGGTGATCCATTCGGTCGAGCTGTTTTATTTCGTGGCCTATCGCCACACGCCGATGGTGCGCAATCCGGACAAGTTCGGTATCACGATCCATAAGCAAGAGGAGTATGACCTGCCGCTGGATTATTACTACACGCTGAATGAGCCGGTGGGGATCTCTTGCCTAGACGCGATGCAGCTCTGCGAAGAGTTTTATAAGAACGACTTTCAGCCTTGGGCGGTGCGGGTGAATAGCCGCGAACATGTGTTCCTCTACATCTCCAAATTCGGCACGAACAAGTTGCCGCAGATTTATGCGGCGACGAAGGATGGCGCAACGACCGAAGGGGTATCGGGGTTGGTGACCTGGCCGATGGCCGTCGCCGAAGGAGCAGGAGAGAAGGACGGGGAGACGTCGCTCTCGCGGGTGGTCTCCCACGGCGTCGAATAACAGGGCTGCTGAAAACGGCCTCCCGCGTCGTTCTCGGCTCGTCAAAATCCTCACCGTACCCTGAGGGTACGCCTCCGGTTTTGACCCGCCTGCGGCCTAGCGGGAAGCCGTTTTGAGCAGCCCTGGGGCTGCGGAGTTGCCTGGATGATGAAAACGCCATCTCACGGCGTTCTCGGTCGGGTGTCTCCCTGCGACGTACCGCAAGGGTACGACTCAGTCGCCACCATCCCTGCGGCCATGTGGTATGACGTTTTGATCATCCGGTGGGGAAATCCGGCGCGTGAAACAAGAAGCGTCTCTCGCGAGATACGAACGACGAGAGAGGGGCGACGGTGTTCTCAGGGGGCGTTTCACGAGCGACGGTGGTTGTCGTCGGGGACGACTAACGCAGCAAGCAGGGCATAGGAAGCCTCGACCAAGCGGGTCATCTCCTCGGCTTTTGTGTAGGCCTGCATGTATTTCTTGGGATTGTTCGTGAGGTTGGCGAAGCGCTGAGGCGCCCAGGTGTGGAGAAGAGCGTCGCGCTGTTGATTGAGTTGTTCGAGGCTATAAGGCTGAGAGAGTGCGAACAGCGCCAAAGCCTGGGCCAGCCGGTCGTCGGTCATAGCGGAAGTTTCCCGGTTCGATCCTGACATTGTCAATGGAGTCTTCGTCGTCCCAGCGGCGACAGGCAAGGGATATCACCTGTGGCCACCACTCTTCCGATTTTTCAGCCGACCCCGATCTTCAAAGATCGCACCGACTATCGGCAGGTGCTCATTAGGGAAATGGACGCGGGAAAAATTCCCCTGAGTCTGGGGCGGGACTGCCCGGTCAAATGCGAGTTCTGTTATGAACTCGATCATTCCTACCGTGAAACACTCGATCCGCCGAAAACCAGCGATGAGGATTGGAAGTTCATCCTCGAGTACATCAGCCGGAAGCCCACTGATCCCACGCAGTTCTGGTGCCTCGGCGGCAATGAGTTCATGGAATGGACCGATCTGTTTCTCCATCCCAAGGCCATGGAATGGGTCGAGGACTTTCTCAAATATACCGACAAGAGTATCCAGTTTTTTACCGTCGGGTTTGTGCATGTGCCCAAGATCCACCAACTGGCTGCACAGTATCCGGGACGAATCAACTTTGAACTGTCGGTGATTACGCTCAGCGACTACCGGCAGCGGTTGATGCCGCATGCGCCGTCCGTCAAGCATCTCATGAAGGTGTTGGATGGACCAGCCGTGTCTTCCGCGAACTTCTACGCGTTCGACCAATACACGATGTCGAAGGATGCGGCGACGATTTCCGCGATCAACCAGCAATGCGTGCTCTGGATGGGGACGCTCACTCCGGTGCGGGGTCTCAAGGAAGAGACGGCCTCGCTCATGCGGCAGGGGCGGAAATTCCTGCCGGAGGAGGCGACGCGGATCTATCACTTAGGGTTGCCGAATCTGCAGACCATTCACACCGAATCCTACACCACGGCATTCTTGAGCCGCCGCCGCATCGTCAGCCTCTTCGATTCATTGGAATTGCAAAAAAAGGATACGGTGGTGATGGCGGGCAGTGTCCACAAGATTCTGACTATGTTTCGGAAGAATCGCGCGAAGTTTCTCTACGTCCCGAATGCCTTGCTCAGCGGCGATTCGGATTGCACGGTGCTCTTAACCTTCGATGATATCGCGCGTCGGTTGACGACGGAAAAGGTCGTCCACGTGCCGAAATGCATCATGCAGTCCGGGCGGGGCCCCTATACCGATATCACCGGCGTGAGCCTGGAGCAGTTCACCAGGAAAACTGGTGTGCGCGTGAAGGTGCTGCACAAGATCGACACCCGATTCGCCAATCAGCAGCTCTATCGACACGGGTCACTGCAGAACTACGTGGAGCAATACCTCAATAATCCGTTGAGAGCTGCGTACGAAGCGATTCCACGCCCCTCTTAGACGGCTGGTGAAAACGCCATTTGCCGGCGTTTTCGGTCACCTGTCTCCCTGCGACGGTAGAAGTAGGGAGGGGGCACTGAAGGGGTTTATCCGTTCACCAAGAGTATGTGATTGGTGAACGGGTCGACAAAGTTTGGTATGTACCGCCTCAGTTGCCGCGCTCCCCGCGGCCTTGGCAGATGCCGTTTTGACCAGCCGGCGCCTGCAACCCAAGATGCATGCCTAACACATCGGGTTGCCGAAATCCTCAATGTACCCCTTAGCTACGGCCTCGTGGGACGCCGTTTTGAGCAGCCTTCCCAATTCTTAGGCGCCGATCTGTGTCGCTCCGCCTCCCCCTTGCAAAAAATACTGGCTCGGGGCAACATGCCGCCAGCATCTTCTTGAGGAGTGTATGCCCGGGCAACGGCGATTACAGTTCTATCAGGCCGACGTGTTTACCGATGAACCATTTGGCGGGAATCCCGTGGCGGTGTTTCCGGACGCGGACGGGTTGACCGACGTCGAGCTACAACAGATCGCTCGCGAGATGAATCTCTCGGAAACCGTGTTTGTGTTTCCTCCCACTGACCAGGCGGCTGTCGTCAAGATGCGCATTTTTACACCAACGCAGGAAATTCCCTTCGCCGGACATCCGGTCATCGGGACGTTTTTTGTGCTGAGTACATTGGATCGCTTCGCGCTCCGGGAACCGGTCACACGGGTGCTGCAGGAATGTAATCTCGGCCTGTTTCCCGTCGATATCCATTCCCATGACGGGATGATCGAACGCGTGGTCATGGCGCAACCGAGCCCGCAGTTTCTGGATGTGATCGACGAACCGGAAGCGCTCTTTGCCATCGCCCGGTCCCTGGGCATTACCAAGGCCGCGATTACCGAAACCCGTTTTCCCGTGCAGGTGGTCTCGACGGGGCTTCCGGTCATCATCGTGCCGGTGCGCACTTTGACGGCTGTGCGTTCGATCGTTCCTGATGTCGCGGCTATCGCCGAGTTGTCACAACAGTATGGGGCCAACGGCATGATGGTCTTCAGCACGATGACGGTTGAACAGTCTTCCACCGTGCATACGCGCATGTTCGCCCCGTTGATCGGCATCGTGGAAGACCCCGCGACCGGCAGCGCCAGCGGCGCGCTGGGTGCCTATCTGGTGCAGCATGGAGTCGTCGATATCAGACCGGAGACTGAGATCACCGCCGAGCAGGGGTACGAGATCGATCGCCCCTCTCGCATTTTCATTCAGGTGAATTCCGACGACGATGCGATTCAGGGTGTGATGGTCGGTGGAGAAGCGGTGATGGTGGTGGAGGGGACGCTCACCTTCTAAGGCAGTTGTGAGTTGTGAATACTTAAGTGTTGAGTCACGAATCGCTCCGAATCCCGGGACTCAGGACTCACAACTCGACACTCAACATGGTTTGTTACACTGAGGTGTTATGAACGCGGTTGTCTTCCACGAGCATGGCGGGCCGGGAAAGCTGCAGTATCAGGACATGCCGATGCCGACGATCGGCGCCGACGAAGTCCTTGTGCAGGTCAAGGCCTGCGCATTGAACCATCTGGATATCTGGATTCGGCAGGGGAGTCCCGCCTATCCGATGCCGCTCCCTCATATTCTCGGCTCGGACATCGCCGGCGTGGTGCAGCAGATCGGCTCGCAGGTGGAAGGGGTGGCCGTGGGGGAGCGCATCTATGTGTCTCCCGGTGTCGGGTGCGGCCGGTGTGAGCAGTGTCTAGCCGGTCGCGACAATATGTGCCGGTCCTATGGATTGATCGGGGCGATGTGCCACGGCGGCTACGCAGACTATGTGAAGGTGCCGGCCAGGAACGTGCGCCCGATTCCCGGCACTCTGTCGTTCGAACAGGCCGCGGCTTTTCCTCTGGTGTCCGTGACTGCCTGGCATATGCTGTTCGGGTTAGCGGAGATACGGCCCGGCGAAGACGTGTTGATCATGGGCGCCGGCAGCGGGGTTGGGCACATGGCGATCCAGATGGCCAAACTGGCCGGCGCTCGTGTGTTGACCACGGTCGGGAGCGAAGAGAAAGTTGCGAAGGCCGAGGCCCTAGGCGCGGATGAAGTCATCATTCACAGCCGCGAGCAGGTCAATCAGCGGGTGCGGGAGTTGACGCATCGCCGCGGTGTGGATGTGGTGATCGAGCACATCGGCCCGGAGGTTTGGACGCAGTGCATCGATTCGTTGGCGAAGGGCGGGCGGCTGGTCACCTGCGGCGCGACGACGGGCGCTGAGGTTAAGCTCGATCTGCGCTACGTGTATTCGCGGCAGCTGACGATCAAGGGGTCATACATGGGCTCCCAGAGCGAGTTGTTGAAGGCCGCTCACCTGATCGGCGTCGGGAAGTTGCGGCCGGTGATCGACCGCACGTTTCCACTGTCGGAGGCCAGGGGTGCGCAAGAATATCTTTTGAATCGGAAATTTTTTGGTAAAATCGTGCTGACTGTTCCGTAATCGGCTTCATTATCCGCTCTCTTGTCCCAACGGGCAGAAAGGTATGTGACATGGCGACTGTTGCGCAAATCATGAACAAGAAACCTCAAAGCGTCGGTCCGGCGACGTCTATTCGCGGTGCGGCGAAGAAGATGCGCACCTTGCGAGTCAGCTCCCTGCTGATCAAAAAGGGGAAAAATCATGTCGGGATCGTGACCGACACGGATCTGGTCCGAAAGGGTTTGGCCACCAATCAGGACGTAGGCAAGCTCACGGTCGAACAGGTGATGACCTCTCCGCTCTGCACCATCGAAAGCAATCAGGCCGTTGACGACGCTCAGGATATGATGGGCGATCTCGGCGTGCGCCATCTGGCGGTCACCAAGGGCGGGTCGATCGTCGGCGTCGTGTCGGTCCGCGATCTCTTGCTGCACTACAAGCGGTATGCGCAATCGAGACTGGCTGAGAGGCAGACGTATTCTGAACCCAAGATCAGCCAAGACTAGTCGGATGCTGAAAACGGCCTCCAACTTCGTTCTCGGTCGCACGGCTCCCTGCGACGTACCGCAAGGGTACGCCTCAGTCGCCGTTCTTCCTGCGGCCTTGTTGGAGAACCGTTTTGAGCATCCTCAGCCACCGTTCAAAACGGCTTCCAGCTTCGTTCTCGGCTCATCAAAATCCTCGACGTACCGCTGCGGGTACGCCTCCGGTTTTGCTTTGCCTGCGGCCTTGCTGGAGAGCCGTTTTGAACATCCTTCATCGGGCGGATGCTGAAAACGGCCATCAGCTTCGTTCTCAGTCGTGCATCTCCCTGCGACGTACCGCAAGGGTACGCCTCAGTCGCCGCACTCCTTGTGGCCTCGCTGAATAACCGTTTTGAGCATCCTTGATTAGGCAAAGAGCGCAAGCGGTTTTCTGCTTCCTTTTCGGCGCATCAAAATCATCGACATCAGCTCACAGACGTCAGTTCTGAGCAAACCTCAAAGCTGAAGACTGATTGCTGATCGCTGAAAGCGGACGAGCTACTACTTCGTGAGTTCTTTGATGAGGTGACCAAGTTCGGGGAGGATGAGCTTTTCCATCGCCAGGCGCACGGCGTTTTCCGACCCTGGGGTGGAGAACAACACGCGGCCTTTGATGATGCCGGCGGTGGCCCGGCTCATGATGGCCGGTGAGCCGATTTCTTGATAGGTCAGGAACCGGAAGACTTCGCCGAATCCGTCCAACCGCTTTTCCAGCATGCCATCGACCGCTTCAAACGTGGAGTCTCGTCTGGAGATCCCCGTCCCGCCGTTGATGATGATGGCCTGCACGGAATCATCAGCAATGCCCTCTGTGATCCGTGCCGTGATCTGCGCCGGCTCGTCTCTGACGAGATGGTAGGCTGCGATCGTGTGGCCGTTCTCTTTCAGGAGCTTCTGAATCAACTGGCCGCTGGTGTCGGTGTCGGGCGTCCGTGTATCGCTGCAGGTGATAACCATGCAGCCGACAGAGCGTGGAGCGTGGTGTTTGTGTTCTTTGTGGCTTGGGGTGCTCATAGCGATCGAATGATGAACATGCCTTCCAGCATCGTTCTCAGCTCCTCAAAATCCTCAACGTACCCATGAGGGTACGCCTCCGGGTTTGAGTCGCCTGCGGCCTTGCTGGAAAGGCATGTTGATCATCCTCAAAGAAAAGGGATGATGGGAGTTACTTCCAGATGCTGTCCGGATTCAGCTTCGCGGCCGGTTTGCCGCCCTTGATGTGTTCATCGAGGATGGTCGCGACATCGGCTTCCGTCACCTTGGAATACCAGGTGCCTTCCGGATACACGACGACGGTTGGTCCTTGCTCGCAAGGGCCCAGGCAGGAGGATCCCGTGACCAGCACGTCACCCGGCATGATGCCGCGTTGCATCAGGCCCATATTGAAGGTCATGAGCAATTGCGCGGAGCCCTGGCCTCCGCAGGACGGTTTCGGGTGACCCGGCGGTCGGGCGTTGGTGCAGACAAGGATATGATGTTTGGGTTTCGGCATCGTGACCTCAATGTATGGATAAGTGACGATCTGTGGCGTGTGTCAGGCCGGCTTATACGCTTTCCACTGCTCGCTGCATGCTTCGGGCAACTTCCATTGTTTGACGCCCTTGAGCACCCAGTCGATATAATGTTCCTTCGGTTTGAACTTGCCGATGGGATTCGCCGCATGGGTCGTGACCAATAACTTTTCGCCCTCTTCGGTGATCACGGTCACCGGGAGGTGCCGGTATGCGCCTTGCGGCACATCGTTCTCGAACTCGTCGAGGATTTTGAGATCTTCGTCGGTGATTTCAAAGACGGCCCCCCAGACTTTCTCTCCCGGCGACGGCACGACGCTCGCCAGGCCGCAGCGCCACTGCGTCGACCAGCGGCAGAACTGTACGTTGTGGTCGGGGAGATAGGCCGTGAAAAGGAACTTATGTTCCGGGGCACGACGCTTGAGTTGGGACGGGTTCAAGTTATCCGCGTAAAAGAAGAACTTCATTGAACGGTGAGGCTCCCAATGGTGTCTTGTAAGTTGACCGGTACTTGTACCATAGCGCTGCGCAGCCTTGTCAAGCGCGGCGATGGCGCTTCGCTTCCAGGCTTCTCATTTCTCCGCAGGCTGGTCACTAATTGACAGTGAAATCACCTGCCACATATAGTGATCAGTTCATTCGACATGATCGGCAGAGGTCGTAAACGGTTATGAGTAAAGTCATCCATTACGCGGTGCTCCTGCTTCTCGTCATCGGGGGGCTGGTCTATTGGTGGATGAAGCCGCCAGGCGCCAATCCAATGACCGATCCGCGCGCGGCCGAGGCTCTCGCGCTGGTGCAGACTCACCGCGCTGCCGGCTATCCGACAATCCTTCAGGCGTTCAACGAACGAGCGCGAATTCTAGCGGCCCGCAAGCTGGGCCTGCGGTTAGGGGAATGGCAAGTGATCAAGCAGGATGAGCAGCGATACGAAGTACGAATTTACATGCGCGAACAGGGCACGACGCAGTGGTTCGAGCGTGATTTTATCTGGCACGTCGATCTGGGTACGAAACGCGTGAATGCCGCTTCGTTGCCTGCCGACGGATTGATGCCCGAAGGTCCTGATAGCGGACGCGCAGGAACTCCTCCCGCCGGTGCGCCTCCGTTCCCTCCTACAATGTAAGCGGCACTTTCACCTGCACGTCGGACCCCTGTACGCGCACTTCTACGCAGGCGACACGGATCTCTGGATTCTCCGGCCGCTCGCCTGTATGAACATTGAACCGCCACCCATGCCAGGGGCATTCAATGAGGTCGCCTTCCAGACAGCCTTCGCCCAGCGGTCCGCCTGCGTGCGGACACGTGTTGTCGACGGCTCGAAACGTTCCCTCCACATTGCAGAGGGCGAGGAAGATGCCGTCGACTTCCACGGTGCGACAGGTACCCGGCGGGATCTGGTCGACTTGGGCTACGGTGACATAACCGGCGTGAGCATCCATGTGTCCCTTGTGCGTTACAGGATGATCCAGAGTGATTTACCACGGGGTAACATTGTGCGGACTAGGGCCTAAGCGCTTGATTTCATTGGCGGCATATGGCATAGATGAAGCGGGAACCATTCACGGAAGGGTCACAACAGCGCCGCCGTTTGCTATGCTTTAAATAGTGTTCTCATAGGAGACCGCCGGAGCCACTATGGAAATGACCTTGTTGCTCAACTCCACCTATGAACCGCTGCGTGTCCTGCATTGGCAAAAGGCCATTACCTTGCTCTGGCAGGGGAAGGTCGAAGTCCTCGAAGTCTACGACCGTCAGATCCACGGCATCTCGATCTCGATCAAACTCCCCTCGGTGATGCGGCTCTTGAAGCTGGTCAAGCTCAAGGATAGTCACCGCGCCGTGAAATTTTCACGCATCAACATTTTTACGCGGGACAGCTACTGCTGCCAATATTGCAAACATAAATTCCGCACGGAAGAACTCACCTTTGACCATGTCGTGCCCATCGCGAAGGGCGGGCGCAAGACCTGGGAAAACATTGTGACGGCCTGTTGGCGATGCAACAACCGGAAGAGCGGACGGACGCCGGAAGAAGCCAACATGCGCCTGATTAAAAAACCCGTGAAGCCTCGCTGGAGTCCCACGGTCACCATAACCATCGGGATTCGCAACACGCCGGAAAGCTGGCGGGACTATCTCTACTGGAATCTCGAGTTGGATGCCGATCCTTCCGATCCATAGAGTGTTTATCAATCTTCTCTGGGTCAGTACACTTTGTCGATGGTGATGGTCACGTCCTTCCCGCCCGGTAGTGTCGGATTTTTCGGATAGCGCCCTTCCATATCGCCCGGCTGCGGTTGCCCTGCTTGGCCATCGCGATCCAGGCGAGCGATTACATCGACCATCCCTTTCAACTCGCTGCCCTTCACCATCACATCCTCGTTCGTAATTTCGAATTGCACCGGAAATTTCGGTCCGTCGAATCGTTTTGCTGCGATGGGGCGCGGGGGACCGGTTGGACGGCGCACGATGACGAACAGCACATCCGTCGGTTTGACCTGGTCGGCCAGATTGGGCGCGATCTGCACCTGTCCGGCGATCGATCCTCCGCCCTGATCCGGCTCTCCGATATGGGCGACGCCGAAATAGGCCGCCACGGCCGCTATGCCGATGATCCCGCCGGCCATCGCCAGTGATCGTCCTGTATATCCAGCCACAATAGACTCCTTTGTTGCGCGATAGCCCTGAGACTTCCGTCCTAAACTGCGGCGCATTATACCCAGCTCGCGGCGCAAAGGGGAATGGCGTGGACGGTTTACGCTGTGAAATCCGCTGTTGTATGATACGCGTTCACGGTATTGTCGGCTTGTTGGAGGAAGATCAATCATGGCTGCAAATTCCGGGTTTCAAATTTCACTCGATGTGCGTGGGTGGCCGGTCCTTGTCATCGGGGGCAATGAGGAAGCGGCTGAAAAGGCACAGCGGCTGTTGGATGCCGGCGCCAAGGTGACGGTCGTCAGTCCTACGCTCCACGAAGCGCTCCGCAAACTTGCGGCCTCCGCGAAAATCATTCATCGCGGGAGGCATTTTCGCGCCAACGATCTGGAGAGCGTGATTCTCGTCTTAAATACGTTGCGCGATGATCGCGCACTCGCGCACTCGCTGATCAGGCTGGCTCGCGAACAGAAATTCCTGCTCTGGTCCGTCGACCAGCCCGATGTCTCGAACGTCGTGATGCCGGCCGTGGTCAGTTCCGGTCATGTTCGCGTGGCGATCAGCTCGAGCGGGCAGGCGCCGGCCTTGTCCGGGTTCATGAAAGAAGATCTGGAGCGGATTCTGGACAGCGAATTTGCCGCCTTCGTCGATTGGCTTGCCCAGCTTCGCGAGCAGGCAAAGGCCAATGAGCCCGATGCGGAAAAACGCCGGGCGCTTCTTCGTGAAGCGCTGGACGGATTCCGTCTCCTCGGCAAGGTGCAATACCCGAAGGTGTGGCAGGAACAGCGCGCCGCTCAACAGGCTCCAGCAGCCCCGGCATCCACGACGTAGGAAGGACAATCGGACCATGGTGTTATTGGAATTCAGCATGTCGCCGCTGGGCAAGGGCGAAAGTGTGAGCAAGTATGTCGCGCGCTCCCTCGACATCATCGATAAAAGCGGGGTGGCCTATCGATTGAATCCGATGGGCACGGTGTTGGAAGGGGAGTGGGACGAGGTCATGGCGGTGGTGAAGAAGTGCTACATGCGCATGCGCAAGGATTGTAACCGCGTGTCCTGCAGCATCAAGATCGACTATCGCAAGGGGCCGAAGGGGCGGTTGGACAGCAAGGTGTCGAGTGTGCAAACGCAATTGAAACGAAAACTGAAGGTGTAAATTCGAGTTACGGCGCGACGACGTCTGGGCGGGCGTCGTAGCGCAGGGTACCTTCGGTCTTGAATCGGACCGAAAGACTTGCGGTCTGTACCGCGAGGTCTTTCAGCGACAACCGGCTGACCGTTCCTCGCAACCGCCCACCGGCCAGCTCGCGGTTGAGCCCCTTCTCGAGCGCCTGCCGCATCAGATCCAATTCCTCACGAATCGGTAAGGTCAGTCTGCGGGCCAATTCTTCCCGCAGCGGTTCGTGCAGCCATTCTTCCGCCAGGTCCGTGGCGGGGGTGCGTTCCTTGATGGTGTAATCGACCTCCCGGAACAGGATACGTCCCGCCGGTTCGTCATAAGCCGGTGTTCCCTTGAGACGGAGGGTCAACGGCAGGAGTCCGCGGAGGGTCAATTCAACTCCCACCTGGTTGCCCAGAGGATAGAGGGTGGCGTTGACGATCTTGATCGCGCCCACGCCCAGCGACCATTCCTGGCCGATGACGGCTTCGCGCAGACGTTGATTCGCTTCTTCGATCGGCACCTGCAACGCGAAATCGACATGAAACCCGTCGTCCTGGAAGTGATCCTGCGGTTCGGGAAGCGGCAGGCGGCGCGGCGCGGGTTTCGAACCTCGTACCACGGCCGGTTTGGCGATCACACCAAAGCCGGCGGCGGGGCTGCCGGAAAGCGGCGCGATGCCGGCCGTGGCAGTGCTCTCAGGGTTCAGCAAGAGCCACAGCTGTTCCGTCTCATCCAGCAGCAACGGTTCCTGAAGATCGTTCCAGATGCGGGCTGCCGCCGGTTTTACGGTGACGAGGCCGGCTGCCTTGCGATCGACCGCCGGCAGGACTTCCTGTAAATCACTCCGATACACTTGTGCCATCAATGGGCCGGCGTTCACGCCCTGCTCGGACAACACACAGGATTGAGTCGATTGCACGGCGCTGACCTGACTGGCCGGGAGTACCGTATAGCTGCGACCTTGTTTGAGCCGCGTCGTCACGGTGACCGACAGTCGTCCTGTTCCTGTGGACGCGTCGCGCTGTCCGCATTCGGCGATTTTCGTGATGGCCCCTTTGATCTGCTTGGCATATTCCACACCGAACGGCACGGTGCTGTTGGACAGCAACTGGTCTCCCGCTGTGGTCAAGCCCTGTTCGTCAGGCCAGAGCCGATACTTGAGAAAACCGCTTCCCCCGCCCAACGTGACCCATTCACGACCGTGGCTTCGATGTGTCGCGAGTTGCTGATGGATAGTCCCATACAACTCGGCGAGAGGTGTCACCGGAATCGGGATGTGGATGGTCATGGCGGAAGGGGTTACTCCGGCTTGTCCGGAGGCCGGTGTCCCTGCGGCCATGGCCGGGGTGATCGGGATTGCCGCCAGGATGGCGGCGCACACTCGAATCAGATGGCACTGCGTCAATGAAATCCAGCTGGTCATGCTCATGTCCTCATGCCGTGTCCGAGACGGATCGTGATCAGAGGGCTCTCTCGAGACTACGTATGGACTATGAGGGAACGGGGCTGGGAAGGCAAGGGGAGGCCTGGCGCCACGTGGCAGGACGCTTTTCCTGGTGCGTGGGCGTCAGCTTTCCCGGGAGGTTTCGCCGGCAGGCGAGACGAGTGGGAGATAACGACGCGGCACACGGGGACCGATGGCGCAGAGAATTTCGTAGGGAATGGTCTGCTGCCAGGCGGCGAGGTCGGCTGCGGTGATCCGCTGGGAGCCCTGTTGCCCGATCAAGATGGCCTCCTGTCCAACTTGGACGCCCTGCACATCCGTGACGTCGATCATCGTCATATCCATACATACCCGTCCGATCACCGGCACTCGTTGTCCGCCGATCAGTACCGTTCCACGATTCGAGAGCAGCCGATTGTACCCGTCGGCATAGCCGACCGGAAGCACTGCCACGCGCGTCTGTCGAGAAGCGATGAAGGTCCGGTTGTAACTGACGCTGCCTCCCGGTGGAATCGTATGCACATGAGCGACCGCCGTCTTCCAGGTGAGGATCGGTTGCAACTCGGGAGCCGCCGTGTCGTTCGAGAGGGTATGGTAGCCATACAGCATGATGCCTGGCCGTACGAGGGAGTGAAGGCTGGCAGGATATTTGATAATGCCCGCGCTGTTGGCCACATGAATCAACGGAATCGCGAGGCCGCGTTCACGCACGTGGTTGAGGCCCTGTTGGAATTGCGCGAGTTGCTCCTCCGTCTGTCCGGCATCCCGATTGTCGGCATCAGACAGATGCGTCATGAGGCCCTCCAGGCGCAGAGGCGCGTGCAGTTCAGCCCTGGAAAGGAGTTCGGGCAGTTCACGGGGCAGCACACCCAAGCGCCCCATGCCGGTTTCGATCTTGATGTGGACGGGATACGGGGTGGTAGCGGGCTCGACCGCCGCGGCAAAGGTCTGGAGCAAATCGGCACGATAGAGGACCGGAGTCAGCCGATGCGCAGCCAGATCCGGAAATTGAGCGGGCATGGTCGCGCCTAGGACGACGATGTCATCACGGACACCGGCCTGGCGAAGCGCGACGCCTTCGTCCACGGTGGCCACGCCGAACCGGCGCACGGCCAGTTGTCGTAAGGCGCGGGTAATTTCGATTGCGCCATGTCCGTACGCGTTGGCCTTGACGACGGCAAGGATGTCGGCGTGCGGCGCCAGACGCCGCACATGGGCCACATTCTGTGCGAGGGCAGTCAGGTCGACGGAGGCTGAAGTTGGGGAGGATTCGGACGGCTGGTACACGCAGTGTTTGACAACAGAATCTAGCGCTAGACTTCCAGAATTTCGCCTTCTTTTTTCTTCATCATGTCGTCGATTTTCTGCACATACTGGTCGGTCAGTTTTTGAATTTCTGTTTCCGACTTTCGCAGTTCATCTTCGGTAAGCGCGGCATCTTTTTGCAGCTTCTTGAGTTCTTCGTTTCCGTCCCGCCGAAAACCGCGAATCTGCACCTTCATCTCTTCGCCGTGTTTCTTGCAGACCTTGATGAGATCTTTGCGGCGCTCTTCGGTGAGCGGTGGAAGGGGAATGCGAATCATCTTGCCGTCGTTCGACGGCGTCAGTCCAAGGTCGGAGGTTTGAATCGCCTTTTCGATTTCCCGGATGAGGTTCTGTTCCCACGGCTGAATCGTGATGAGGCGGGCTTCCGGCGTGGCCACGTTTGCCACCTGTTTCAGTGGGGTTAGCGTACCGTAATAGTCGACTTTGATCCCGTCGAGGAGAGCCACTGAGGCGCGACCGGTGCGGATTCCCGCCAAATCGCGTTTCAAATGCTCGATCGCGTGATCCATCTTTTCGGTAACCCGGTGTTTCACGTCTTGCGCCGTCGACATCAGCTTCTCCCTTAACGGCTTTCCACGGTGACCAGAGTTCCGATGGGATCACCCTGGACGACGCGTTTGAAGTTGCCCTTTTCTTTCAAGTTGAAGACGATCAATGGCAGCCGGTTGTCCATGCACAAGCTGATGGCGGTCGAGTCCATGACTTTGAGATTCTGGGTGAGAATCGAGAGAAACGGAATCTCACGGTACTTTTTAGCTTGCGGATTTTTAACCGGATCGCTGTCGTAAATGCCGTCGACTTTGGTGCCCTTCATGATGACCTGCGCGCCGATTTCCATCGCCCTGAGCGACGCGGCGGTATCGGTGGAGAAATAGGGGTTGCCCGTTCCTCCGGCAAAGATCACCACGCGTTTCTTTTCCAAGTGCCGGATGGCTCGCCGCCGGATGTAGCCCTCGGCCAGCTGTCGCATTTCAATCGCCGACTGGACACGCGTGCTGACCCCGCGGCCTTCCAGCGCGTTCTGAAGCGCGAGCGCGTTCAACACGGTCGCAAGCATACCCATGTAATCGGCGGAGGCCCGCTCCATACCGCGGGCACTGGCGGCCAGGCCGCGGAAGATATTGCCGCCGCCGATGACGACGGCCACCTCGACGTCCATCGCGACCACGTCGGCAATTTCTTCCGCCAGCCCTTCGAGAATCGAGGGTTGGATGCCATAGCCCTGCTCACCGGCCAGCATTTCTCCGCTGACTTTCAGGAGGATGCGGCGGTAGTGGGCAGAACTCATGCTTGGCCTAGTTGGAACCGTGTAAACCGGCGGATGTTCATGTTCTCGCCGATGGTGGCAATTTGTTGCGCCAGGAGATCCTTGATCACGACGGACGGATCCTTGATGAACGCCTGTTCGAGCAAGCAGTTCTCTTGATAGAACTTTTCGAGTTTGCCTTCAACAATTTTCGGCCAGGCGGCCGGCGGCTTCCCGAGTTCCTTGGCTTGCCCTTCGTAAATGCTCCGTTCTTTCGCGACCACATCGGCGGCGATCTCTTCCCGTCTTACATATGACGGGCTTGCGGCTGCCACCTGCAGGGCGAGATCGTTGACGAAGGATTTAAACTGCTCATTGCGCGCCACGAAATCGGTTTCGCAGTTCACTTCGATGAGCACGCCGATTTTTCCTCCGGCATGGATGTAGGCGTGGATCAGGCCCTGGTTGGTTTCACGTCCGGCCTTCTTCTGCGCCGCCGCCAACCCCTTCTGTCGAAGGTAATCGATCGCTTTGTCGATGCTGTTTCCGTTTTCGGTTAAGGCCTTCTGGCAATCCAGAATGCCGGCCCCGGTTTTTTCACGCAACTCTTTCACGAGCTCACTCAAACTTGCCATGGCTTCCTCAGTTGGTCGAATACAACAATGTCATCATGCGGGATGCGGCTCTTAGGATGCGGACACGCCGGCCAATTTTGCCGCCGGTTTGGCGGCGCCGCCGGCCGGTGCCGATGCGAATTCAGTCTCTTCCTGTTGGGTGCGGAGATGGGCGCCTTCAAGGCAGGCGTCCGCAATCCGGGAGATAATCAGCTTGATGGAACGGATCGCGTCGTCGTTGCCGGGAATGGGATATTGAATGTGATCCGGATCACAATTCGAATCGACGATGGCAATGACGGGAATTTCCAGCCGGCTGGCCTCAAGGATGGCAATGTGCTCGATGCGCGTATCGAGAATAAACACCGCGCCGGGGAGGGCGCGCATGTTGCGAATACCGGACAAGTTCTTCTGCAGTTTGACGACTTCCTTCTGCATCTGTCCGAGCTCTTTTTTCGTGTGGCCCTGATGCGTCGGATCAGCGAGGGTCGCTTCCATTTTTTTCATTTTGTCGATGCTGCGGCGTATGGTCTGGAAGTTCGTCAGCATGCCGCCCAGCCAGCGCTGGTTGATGTAGAACTGGTTGGCTCGCTTGGCCTCTTCTTCCAAAATCTCGGCCGCTTGGCGCTTGGTGCCGACGAACAGGACGGAGTCACCGGCCGCCACGGTGTCACGTGCGAAGGCATAGGCCTGTTCCATGCGCTCGACCGTCTGTTGAAGGTCGATAATGTAGACGCCATTGCGTTCCCCGAACAGGAATCGTTTCATCTTCGGATTCCAACGGTTCGTCTGGTGTCCGAAGTGGACGCCGGCTTCCAGCAATTCCTTAATCGCAACTACTCCCATACCTTCACCTCCCTCCGAAGCCTGCAGAGCGCCTGGCGAACGCCAACGGCGAGGGGGATGTCCCCCTTATACTCAGGCTGCGCAGCGTGCGCATCACGCTGGTGTGGATTTAAATAAGACGTCCCTGATTTTGGATGCGATCATGTGAACGGTGGGACGAACCATTCACCGCTCGAAACGCCGGAACGCTAGCACAATGGCTGGGATTTTGCAACCGCGCGAGGCCGCTTATGATCGATAACTCGCGTTGATCCGCACGTATTCGTAAGATAAATCTGTCGTCCACATGTGTGCTCCGGCCTTGCCCTGAGCCAGATCGATGAGAATGGTGAACTCTTTGGATTTGAAGACCTTGGTCAATTGCCGTTCGGCTGCCCGCCCGAGTCCTAAGCCCTTGCGCACCATCGGCACGCCTCCAAATTGCAGGCTGACGCGGGAGGGGTCAAGGGGCACCCCTGCGCGTCCGAGCGCTGCCATGACGCGCCCCCAGTTGGCGTCGCCGCCGAAGAGCGCGGTTTTGACCAGATTTGACGTCGCCACCGTTTGCGCGATCTGTTTCGCGGCTGTAGTCGTCGCGGCTCCTGTCACTTCCACCCGGACGACTTTGGTGACACCCTCGCCGTCCCAGCAGATTTTCAGCGCCAGGGTGCGGCAGACTGTTTCGAGCATCGCGCAGAAGCGTGTGAAATCTGCCGACCCGGGTTTAATGAGACGATTTTCTGCCATCCCGTTGGCCAGGCAGAGCACGGTGTCGTTCGTACTGGTGTCGCCATCGACGGTGATGCAATTGAATGATTGATCGACCGCCTGTCGGAGCGCCGCTTGAAGGGCCCGTTGCCCGATGGCGGCGTCTGTCGTCAGATAGCCCAGCATCGTCGCCATGTTGGGATGAATCATGCCCGAGCCCTTGGCCATGCCGCCGACGGTCACCATTTTCCCGCCGAGTTGAGCGCGGACAGCAACTTGCTTGGGTTTGAGGTCGGTCGTCATGATGGCTGAAGCTGCCTCGGATCCGCCTCGCCGTGTCAGGCGGGCGGCCAGTGCGGGCAGCGCTTCTCGGATACACGCGATCGGAAGCGGTTGACCGATGACTCCCGTCGAACCGACGAAGATGGTGTGCGGGGGGCAGTGGAGGGCGGTTGCCGCCAGTTTCGCCATCTCCTTGGCAGCCTGCAGGCCTTCCGGCCCTGTACAAGCGTTGGCGTTCCCGCTATTGACGAGAAACGCACGGCCGACGCCCTGCTTGAGGTGCAGGCGATCGAGGATGACCGGTGCGGCCACGACTTGATTGGTCGTGAACACTCCGGCTACCGGACCTTCGCGGTCAGACACGAGCAAGGCCAGGTCGAGTTGCTGCTTTTTTTTCTTTTTGATGCCGCTGTAGACTCCGGCGGCCCGAAAACCGATCGGCGCGGTCACGCCTCCAGAAATTGTCTTCATCGCTCTTCCTGTGTGAGGTGAAATTGACCCGGTCCGGCATGCTCATGCATGTGGGTGCTAGGGATAGATGCCTGGAGCCACGAGTCCGGTTTCCTCCGGATAACCCAACATGAGGTTCATCGCTTGAATCGCTTGTCCGGCCGCTCCTTTGATCAGGTTGTCGATGGCAGACACGGTGACGACCCAGCCGGCCCGCCGATCGATGTGCACGGCGATGTCGCAGTAGTTGGCGCCTCGCACGTGGCGGGGATTCGGCATAGCTCCTTCCAGAAGTCGCACAAATCGCTCGCCCTTATAAAAATCCCGATAGAGTGTCCGTAGTTCGGCGACATCCGGTTGTGCCTTCATTCGGGCATAGGCGGTACTGAGGATGCCTCGGTTCATGGGGACGAGGTGTGGCGTGAAGGCCACGGTGACTGGACGCTGTTCACCGCGAGCCGCTTGTCCTCTGGTGCCGGCCAATCCGGTGAGTTCCTGTTCGATTTCGGGGATGTGCCGATGCTGGCCGATCTTATACGGCTCCAGTGATTCGTGAGCTTCGGGAAAGTGATAGGGTAGGGCGGGGCTTCTTCCTGCGCCGGAGATGCCCGATTTCGCGTCAATCACAATGCTGTCAGCCGCGACCAATCCATGGGCGATCAAGGGCGCCAGCTGGAGGATGGCCGCCGTCGGGTAACATCCCGGCGAAGCCACGAGTCGGGCCTGGGCAATGGCTGCTCGATGAAGTTCGGGGAGGCCATACACGGCATCCTTGATCAAGTGAGGCTGCGCATGCGGGGTCTGGTACCAGGTTTCATACGTCGCGGAATCTTTAAGCCTGAAGTCCGCGCTCAAATCGATGACACGTTTTCCGGCGTTCATGCAGCTCGCCACGGGACCCATGGATTTGGTGTGGGGGAGCGCAAGAAACAGAACATCGGCTCGTTCTGCCAGTGCTTCCGGTGCCAACGCTTCAAATGACAGTGGCACGATCCCTTGTAGGTGAGGATACACGGCAGAGATGGCCGCGCCCGCTGACTTTTCCGAGGTGACCGCTGTAAGTTGTACGTTGGGATGTTGAGAGAGCAGCCGTACTAGTTCCGCCCCTGTATATCCGCTGGCCCCTGCTACCGCGACTCGTACCGACGTCATCTTAGGCCTCCGCGCCCGTCACAAGTTGTTGTCCGCTTCCTGTGGCGAGCCAATAAAAAAGGGAAGGCTGCGGAGCCTTCCCTTTTGAACCCTGTCGCTCCAGTCGATCGTTACCGCTTCGAGTATTGGAAGCGCTTTCTGGCGCCCTTCTGACCGTACTTCTTACGTTCCTTCACGCGAGAATCACGGGTCAGGAGCCCTTCCTTCTTGATGGGACCCCGGAAAGCTGCGCTCATGATGACCAGCGCTTTCGAGATGGCGTGGCGGAGAGCTCCGGCCTGGCCAGCTGGGCCACCACCATAGACGGTGGCGCGGACGGAATATTTGCCCGCGACGCCGGCCAACTCAAACGGAAATTGAATCACATTCCGCAGCGTCGGGCGTGGAAACGCTTTTTCCAGCGGCTTCTCGTTGATGACGATGTCACCAGCGGCGGCGGTGACCCATGCGCGCGCGATCGCGCTTTTTCTCTTTCCGGTTGCGTACTGCGTCATTGCTGCCATATCAGGCGGTCTCCTTCACTGATCGAATTCGAGGAATAAAAATCACAACGAGAGTGATTCCAGTTTTTGCGCTTGATGCGGGTGCGTTGCGCCGGCGTACACGCGCAACTTCTTCGCCATGTGGTTGCCGAGCGGGTTCTTGGGCAACATGCCCTCGATGGCTTTCGTCAGCAGTTTGGTCGGATCTTTTCGGTGAACATGCTCTGCCGTGAGCGTCTTCAATCCGCCAGGAAATCCGCTGTGAGTCGAGTAGGTCTTATTCTCCATTTTGTTGCCGGTGAGGACGACCTTCTCCGCGTTGACAATGACGACATGATCCCCGGTGTCGACATGGGGAGTAAAGGTCGGCTTATGTTTGCCTCGCAGCAGAGTGGCGACTTTTGCCGCAAGGCGGCCAAGCGTCTTTCCCTCGGCGTCTACGAGGTACCATTTTCGTTGCACATTGGCGGGCTTCTCGAGATACGTTTTTGTCATGGTCTCCATCTACTCCTGCACGAAAGGATTCTGAAAGGATTCTGCATGTGAGGGATCAGGCCTCACGCCTGTTGGGTTTCGGTATTGTTGGCGTCCTGTTTATTGATCCAGGCGTCTAAGTGCACCGCTGTACGGCGGTTGAGTACATCCTGTGTCGCATAAATCGGGCACCCTGCGCGAAGCGCCAGGGCAATGGCGTCGCTCGGTCTGGCATCCAAGGTTCGATGGAGTCCCTTAGAGGCAAATGCGATGCTCGCATAGTACGTACTGCTCTTCACATCCGTAATCACGACCCGTTCGATTCGCACGCCGAGGTGATCCGCAAAGCTCCGAATGAGGTCGTGGCTCATGGGCCTGGGCGTTACGACATGTTCCATAGCAAGCCGAATGGCATTGCCTTCTGCGGACCCTACCCAGATCGGCAAAGTCACGCTTGCATCCTCATTTTTCAGGACGACGATGCGGGTGTCGGTGTTCCCGTCGTCCAGTACTTGCTTGACGGACAGTGCGACCAATTCCGAAGCGTCATTTGGTGGTGCGGCGGTATCCATAGGCTAGCTATCTAGTTTGCCGAAGTCTTCAGGCTTGAGATTTTCAAGCCACTGTTCAAGCTCTTCGGACGACTGTTTCTTGATGACCTTCTCGCTGGCAAAGATCGGTGCGCTGGTTCGAAGGGCCAGGGCGATCGCATCGCTGGGGCGAGAGTCAACGGTATATTCAGAGTCTTCGTACATCAGGTGAATCGTGGCAAAGTACGTGTTGTCATTCAGATCTGTGATCACCACGCTGATGATCTTGGCATCAAACGTTTCTAAGAATGACTTCATCAAATCGTGGGTCATCGGGCGCGGCGCGGTGACGCTCTCGAGCGCAAGGCCAATGGCGCTCGCTTCTGATTTTCCCACCCAGATCGGGAGCATATCTGAATTTTCTTCGTCCCGCAGCACCACGATGTAGGCGTTGTTATAGGGGTCGAAGATGAGCCCCTTGACCCGCATTTGTGTAATCACGGCGGGAGTATCCTTCCCGATGTCTGCCAAAAACCTTAAGAAGCAGGGCACTCTATCACTTCTGAAAACAGAGTGTCAATGAATCCGGTGTCGTGATGGAGCAGGGAGGGTAGCCGCGGTGTGAAGCATGTATTTTTGTTTCGTCCGCCGAGATAAAGTGAAATAGAGAGGGCACATTGGCCCGTACGCCTCGCACGTCATGCGGGCGACGGGCTGTCTCCGCTGAGGTTTATGTGCCGGCTGGCCGAAAATTCTGGTCCAGTTTTGACGTATCGGTTTGTTCGCCCAGCTTTAGGAACGCCTTCATCTGTTTTTTGACCAGTTCACGGCCGCTTTCATCGCCGAGGTTCACCTGATACTCATTGATGACCATGACCCGCATGCCTTCCCACTTCTTCCAGCAGGGCTTGCAGACCTTCGCCTTAATTTCAGCTTCAAGTTTTCCCAGAAACAACATATCAGTGATTGCTTCCCCTGCCTGACCGCAGGTGACACACTGCACATCCGCCATGGTTGCCTCCCTAAAATCTACAAGTTCCGATGAACATTGAAAAGCGCACTATTCTAGCATCCGTATCTCTCAGAAAAAAGGTAGGTCACCCAGATTGACGGGCCTTCAGGTTCATGCTAAAAATGCGTCCCCTCAAAATTTGAGGTTCGAGAGCTGAATGTCGCATCACGAGACAGGTGCCCGGATGGCGGAACTGGCAGACGCGCCGGACTCAAAATCCGGTTCTCGCAAGAGAGTGGGAGTTCGACCCTCCCTCTGGGCACCAAATTATACTGTAGCCGCAACTCAATACACGACGCCCTCCGCGTATTTCCTATATCATGCAACAATGGCATACATGAATGCAGACGGAGTGCGAATGAATTGGGCTGTGCCAGTTGCGACGACACCATATAGTGGATGTCACAGCCGAAAACCTCTTGACATGATGTGGGGGTTGGCCTATAGTTCGCCCGAATTTGCTATGGAATACTTATGACTCGGTTAGTTTATTGTCGTCCATCATCAATCTCTTACCAATTCCATCTCACTAAGGAGGCAGCACATGCGTAACGTGTTGGCACTTGGAGCTGCGGTGCTTTTTATCAGCTCCGTTGGTGTTGCAGGCGCTCAGGAGCGTTTGCCACAGTCCTCGTCAGGATCAGGGTTCGGTGTCGGCACCGGAGTCGGGGATGTGTCGGGTAACTCTGGCCGTACGGCAGCATTTGACCGGACCGCGTTCATGGAGCGTCTGTCTCAGGCGGAAACGGTTTTCGGGCGCGTGCTGGCCATCGATATCCCGGGTGGAAAGCTTCACCTGGAGACTGGTGGTAGTTCTCATGATGAAGGCCGCGCCGGAACCGGTGCAATGTCTTCGCTCACTCTGTACATTGACGAGAAGACCAATCTTGACCAGATCCGCGCCTTGAATGCTGGTGATGACATTTCGGTGCAGGTCATGGAGCCAGTCAATCAACGGGCCGAACAGGGTGTATACGGGACTGGTCGTAAGCTGGTGCGAGAAGTGTATCTATTCCGCGGCAACGAGAAATTGGCAGGATTCGGTGGCCTCGGCCAACGTCCGGCCCCTTCCACCGAGCGTGGAATCGAGACGTCTTCCGGCACCGTTACCGGCGGATTGGTTGGTGGAGTATTTCCCGGAACGGTCACGACGGGTGTGGTGACTACCAGCGTCGGTGAATTTACCGGGCAGGCACCATGCTGGAACTGCGAACCTCAGCCAGGATGGGGTTATCAGACCGTGGCCCCGGAAACCAAAGTTCAAAACAAGTCTGACTATGGTACCGATGGTGCCAAGCCAAACTTACAGAAGGGTTTGACCAACTAAGAATTCACGCCATGTAATTTGGCTAGTTTCACGAGCGGGGTGCTTCGTAAGAGGCACCCCGCTTTCTTTTTCTGTCACGCTTTTTTTGAGTCACCATTGTAACCGCAGGAATTGCTTGGTACCATCAACCTATCACTTCCCTTGAGAGCTTGAATGTCCGACTCATCAGTACATGATCGCACCCCCGATGAAGAATTGGATCTTCGGGGGGTCATTTGTCCTTACAATTTCGTAAAGACGAAGCTCAAGCTTGAAAGCATGGCTCCCGGACAATTGCTCCTCGTTCACCTGGATGATGGCGACCCCATTCGCAATGTGCCTCGCAGTGTCAGCGATGATGGGCACGATGTGGTCTCGCAGGAGCGTGCCGAGCAGTCTTTTCGTGTTGTGATACGAAAGCGTCCCGACGAATAAGTCGTCACGCCGGTCCTTTTCCTGTATTCCCTTTCAATCCCTCCACAATTAGCGTGACCCGTGCTGCAGTGTCACGAAATGAATGTCTGGCCAGGACAGTTTGGACTCGTCCCCTGACGACTTTCTGTGTGGCTTGTGTGAGGTCCAGCGCTACCACCACTCGTCGATTGCCGAATGTAGAGGAGATGAGGGAGAGAAGATGGGGAAGGGTTTGCGCGGGAGGCAGAAAGATCATGGTGCGGGGCTCGGCTCGCAACGACTGAAGGCGATGCGTCACGGTGCGCAGCCCACCCGACCAGCGCCCCTCGAAGAGAAAAGCATCTCCGTCCATGCCACACAGCGCAGCTGCCGCAACAACCGCAGAGGTTCCCGGAATCACTTCGATAGGGATGTGTTCCTTGGATGCCGCTGAAATCAGCACCCTGCCGGGATCGTAGATCGCAGGCATTCCGCAGTCCGAAACCAATGCCATGTGGAGTCCTTGTCTGAGTCGATCCAGCAGAACTCGCGCTTTCTCAACAGCATTGTTCCGATCATAGGTGGTCACGACGGCATGAATGCCGTGATGCGAAAGCAACGCTTGGGTAGACTGGGGATTTTTGGCGGCAATCAAATCGACTTGCCGAAGCGTTGAAATGGCCCGAACGGTGAGATCATCCGGATGCCCGATTGGTACGCCCACGATGAACAACTTCCCTGGTCCAGTGCCGGATTGAGCGCGCTTTCCTTGACTCCGTTCTGGTCGCATCGATATAATTTCCAATTCCCGAAAAAAGTGGCTTTGCGCTGAAATGTTGCGAGGATAGGGGCAGTATGTCGTCGGTTTTTTTCATGCTCACGATGGGCCTGTATTTCGTGAGCACGGTGTGCTACCTGGCCTATTTGCTCCGGCGGGCTGAAACCCTTTCAAAGGTCTCGCTTGGCATTACGGCTGCCGGCTTTGCCACCCACACCGTTGCGCTGGTTGCCCGGATGGCTGACTCCGGCCAGGCTCAGCTGCCGACATTTCACGAAGCCCTCTCATTTTTTTCTTGGATGCTGATTCTGGTCTTCCTTGCTGTAGAATTTCGGCGGCAGCTCCATGTGCTCGGCTCCTTCATCGTACCACTGGCGCTGGTTTCCCTGGTCACCGCTGCGGCGTTTCGTTCGGATGGAGCGTCCAGCCTTCAACCCGTCTTCAAAACGCTGTGGGTGCATGTGACCCTCAGTATGCTGGGAACTGTGGGTTTTGCCGTCGCGTTCGTCGCGGGGGTGATGTATCTCATTCAGGATGGTCTTCTCAAGTCAAAGCGCTTCAATGTGCTCTACGCGAAACTGCCCGCCCTGGACTATCTTGATCATCTGAATCAGCAATCGATCGTGATGGGGTTTCCCCTCCTGACCCTCGGCATCATTAGCGGCGCATTTTCGGCGGAGATTGTTCGGGGATCTTACGTGAACTGGAACCCTGAGCAAACCTGGGCCATGGTGACGTGGGGCTTCTACTTCGCCGTGCTGGTCGGGCGGTTGACCATCGGATGGCGGGCTAAACGAGCCGCGTATCTCACCATCATCGGATTTGCGGGCGTCATTCTGACCCTGATCGGCGTCGTGCTGAAAAGTCACGGTTCGGTGTCCTGATGCATGTCATTGTTGTTGGGCTGAGCCATAAGACCGCCCCTGTCGAGATTCGTGAGAAACTCGCCGTTCCTGAAAGTCGCCTCCGTGAAGCGCTCAGTCGTCTCTGTACGTATCCAGGTGTGCGCGAGGGGCTCTTGCTCTCCACGTGTAACCGCGTCGAAGTCTATGCCGTCGTCGAAGATTTGGAAAGCGGCTATGGGCGTGTGCAGGAATTTCTGGCTGATACCCATCTGTCTCTTTCCTCGGACCATCTGACCCCGCACCTCTATTGGCATGCCGGCGATCGTGCCATTGGCCATCTCTTCCGCGTGGCGTCAAGCCTCGATTCTATGATTGTCGGTGAATCGCAAATTCTCGGACAAATCAAGGATGCGTTCGAAGTGGCCTTGACGCACAAGGCCTCCGGGTTGTTGCTCAACAAGATCGTCAAGAAGGCCATTTCGGTCGCCAAACGCGTGCGTACCGAAACCAAAATTGCCGAGACCGCCGTGTCCGTGAGTTACGCGGCCGTCGAATTAGCCAAGAAGATCTTTTCGAACTTGACCGAGAAGACTGTCCTGTTGATCGGGGCAGGGGAGATGGCGAAGTTGGCTGCCCGTCATCTGATTGCCAACGGGGTACGCCAGGTGAGGATCACCACCAGGAATTTCCAACATGGGTTGGAGTTGGCTCAGAAGTTTAACGGCACCGCCGTGCCATTCGAGGACTACAAAACGGAACTGGCCGGAGCGGATATCGTCCTCGTGTCTACCGGAGCGTCACATTATCTGGTCACGGCCGAGGATGTGCAGCGGGCAATGCGGCAACGGATGAGTCGCCCGATGTTTTTGATCGATATCTCGGTGCCGCGCAACATTGATCCTGCCGTGAGGCCGATCGACGACGCGTTCCTCTTCGACATTGACGACCTGCACATGCGGGTCGAGCAGAACCGGGAAGACCGGTTGCGGGAAGCGGCGAAAGCCGAGCAGATGGTGGTGGAAGAAGTCAGCGTGCTCGGACAGTGGCTGCAGTCGTTGGAAGTGACGCCGACCATTGTCGCCTTGCGCGGCCGGACCGAAGAAATCAAGCGGCGCGAGGTCGATAAGGTTCTTGCGCGGTTGGCGCATCTGTCCTCGGAGGATCGGGCCGCTGTCGAATCGCTGGCGTCGGCCATTGTGAATAAAATGGTGCATGGCACGATGGTGACGTTGAAAGCCGAGGCCACGTCTTCCAGCGGGGCGGCCTATGTCGACGCGGCCCGCCGGTTTTTTAGCCTGGAGGATACGCCTGCGGCCTACCCGCCCGCGCCGACGGATGTTCAGGATGTACCGGAAGAGAGCGGAGCGGGGAACGGCGCCACTCGATTTTCGGAGCCGTCATTGGTACAGCATACAACGAAGGAGCAAGGCCGGCGGGTGAGTTGATCCGTCTCGCCGGTGATTCCCATGAGTAGATTATCCGTCACAGACAACTGCGTATTCATGGCCGACCGATTCGATTGTGGGTTGCGATGAGTCGCGCGCTTATTCTCGGGACACGCGGCAGTAAATTGGCTGTGCACCAGAGTGAGTGGGTTCGAGCGCGCCTCCAGGAACTGGTCCCCGGTCTCACCGTCACCTTGAAGCGCATCCAAACTTCCGGCGACAAAATCCTCGATGTGCCGCTGGCGAAAATCGGCGGCAAGGGGCTGTTCGTCAAAGAAATCGAGGATGCCCTCCTGAGCGGGGAGATTGACCTGGCCGTCCACAGCATGAAGGATGTCCCGACGGCATTACCGGATGGCCTGGATATTCTCTGCGTGCCTCCTCGTGAAGATGCGCGCGATGCGCTGATCACGCGGGATGGCCGCCGATTGGATGAGTTGAAGACCGGAGCCCGCATCGGAACCAGCAGCCTGCGGCGGCAAGCCCAGTTGCTGCATCATCGTCCCGATTTTGTAATCGAGATGCTGCGCGGCAATTTGGACACTCGCTTGAGGAAATTACGCGAGGGACAATTTGATGCCATCGTGTTGGCTGCTGCAGGCTTGCGGCGCTTGGGGTGGGATGCAGAAATCACGGAATACTTGCCGGTGGAGCTCAGCCTGCCTGCCATCGCTCAGGGAGCGCTGGGCATCGAGGCGCGCCGCAACGACAACGTCGTGCGCGAGGTGCTCACCCGTTTCGAAGATCGCCCCACCCGTATCACCGTGACAGCCGAGCGCGCCTTGCTGCACCGGCTCGAAGGAGGGTGTCAGGTTCCCATCGCCGCCCATGCTCAATTGGATGGCGAGAGTCTGACGCTGGATGGCCTGGTAGCCAGCGTTGACGGCCGGCGAATGATCCGGCAGCGCATTCAAGGCCTGGCCACAGACGCGCACCGGCTTGGAACCACGCTTGCGGAACGGTTGTTGTCGGCTGGTGGCGATGTGATTCTCAAGGAGATCTACGGGCGAGCGTGATGGTGGTGACGACGCGCAAAGGAACCGTCTATTTGGTCGGCGCCGGTCCCGGTGATCCGAAGCTGCTGACATTGCGCGGCAAGGAGTGTCTGGAGCAGGCCGATGTCGTCCTGTACGATTACCTCGCGAACGAAGCGCTGTTGCAACACGTCTCCCCAGCGGCTGAACGACTGTACGTCGGCCGGCGGGGTCGCGGTCACTATCGTGATCAATCAGAGATCAATCGCCTCTTGATCGACCATGCCCGGGCCGGAAAATGTGTGGTGAGGCTGAAAGGCGGCGATCCGTTCGTGTTCGGGCGGGGTGGGGAAGAGGCGGAGGCCGTGGCAGCCGCTGGGTTGGACTACGAAGTGGTGCCGGGTGTGACCGCAGCCGTGGCGGCTCCCGCCTATGCGGGTATTCCCGTCACGCATCGGACGCTGGCATCGACCGTGACCTTCATCACTGGCCATGAAGATCCCGCGAAAGAGCACAGCAGTATCGAATGGACTCGCTTGGCGACCGTGCACGGTACGTTGGTCTTTCTCATGGGCATGACCAACTTGCCGAAGATTGTGCAATGCCTCCGGGCCGAGGGGAAAGCGGGCACGACGCCTGTGGCCGTCATTCGTTGGGGGACGCGTGTGTCGCAGCGGACGGTCGTGGGCACTTTAGAGGATATCGTGGAGAAGGCGGCGGCGGCCCGGATGGAACCACCGACCGTGATCGTGGTGGGAGAAGTCGTACGCTTGCGCGCGCAGTTGAACTGGTTCGAGCAACGTCCGTTGTTCGGTAAACGGATTCTTGTCACGAGACCGAAGCGCCAGGCCGCCGAATTTTCCGATTTGATCCAGGCTCAGGGCGGGGAGGCCGTGGAATGCCCGACCATCGAAATTGCGCCGGCTGAAGACCGGGCCCCTCTGGATGCCGCTCTTGCGCGGCTGTCTAGCTACAAATGGTTAATCTTCACCAGTGTGAACGGCGTAGATCCCTTCATGACTCGCTTGCTCGAGACGCAGCGCGATGTCCGCGCCTTGGCCGGTCTCACCATTTGCTGTATCGGACCACGCACCGCGGAGGCGCTGGCCGCGTATGGCTTGCGCGCAGATATCATTCCGGAACAATTTCAGGCCGAGGGCATTCTTGAGTCATTGGCCGGGCGGCAGCTCCGCGGAGCGAAAGTGCTGATTCCCCGTGCGTTGGTGGCTCGGGAACTGCTTCCGGAGCAGTTGCGCGCGCAGGGAGCGGACGTCGATGTGGTGCCGGTCTATCGCACCATTTCTCCTGCTGTGGCGCTGGATCGCCTTGCCGGGCAGCTCGAGGCCGGTGAGATTGATGTGATTTCGTTTACCAGTTCATCGACGGTGCGAAACTTTGCGGGGTTGTTTTCCTCGAAGGATGAATTGTTGCGACTGGTCGGGAAGACGACGGTCGCCTGCATCGGCCCCATCACGGCGGGGACCGCCCGGGAAGCCGGTCTGACGGTTCACGTCATGGCGGCGGAGAATACCATTCCTGCGCTGGCGGAAGCCATTGTCCGGCATGTTGAGCATCAGCTCGACCGCCGGCCCGCGTCGGCGGCGAATCGATGATCGTGTGGAGTTGATCGGCAAGAAGGTGGTCCTTAATAGAGAGGAGGAGGTGGCATGGTTCCAGTCAAGTCATTCATGGTTCCGAAAGATAAGTTCATCACCGTGGAGCGTGATGTGGATGTGCGCACTGCTGGCCGCGTCATGCGGGATCGCAACATCGGCAGTCTGTTTGTCACCAACGGCAAGGATGTCATCGGCATTATTACGGACACGGATATGGTTCGGAGGGTCGTGGCGACCGGGGCCGATATGACCAAGACGACGGTTGAACAGATCATGTCCGCGCCGCTCGTCACGATCGAGGAACATAAGACGCTGTTGGACGCCAATGACCTGATGGCCCAAACGCATCTTCGCCATCTCGGGGTGACGAAGGACGGGCAACTGGTCGGCATGATTTCAGTCCGCGATTTGGTGGTGTTTCTCACCAACTTGCCGAGGAAGTAAGCGCATGGCCTTTCCGGTGCAGCGCATGCGTCGAATGCGGGAAACGGAGCCGCTTCGGCGAATGGTTCGGGAAACGAGCCTGACCCCGAACGACTTCATCTATCCGGTGTTTGTCACGGAAGGACAGGGACGGCGCGAACCGATCAGCTCGATGCCGGGACAATTTCGTCTCTCCATTGATCTTCTGATTCAGGAAGCCCTGGAGGTCAAGGCGGTGGGTATTCCTGCCGTGATCCTCTTCGGCATTCCGGATCGGAAGGACGAGCGGGGCAGTTCGGGATTCGACCCTGATGGAATCGTGCAACGCGCCATTCGCGCCGTGAAGAAACAGGTTCCCGAGTTGGTCGTGATTACCGATGTCTGCATCGACGAGTACACGAGTCATGGACATTGCGGCATCGTGCGAGACGGAACCATCGTCAACGACGAGACGCTGGATTGTCTAAGGGCCATGGCGAAGACCCATGCGGAGGCGGGCGCCGATATGGTCGCCCCGTCAGACATGATGGATGGACGGGTGGCCGCCATCCGTGACGAACTGGACCGGGCCGGTTTCGCCGACCTCCCGATCATGGCGTATGCCGCGAAATTCGCGTCCTGCTTTTATGCCCCGTTTCGCGATGCCGCCAATTCCAGCCCGCAGTTTGGCGACCGGCAGTCGTATCAAATGGATCCGGCCAACAAGCGCGAGGCGTTACGGGAAATTGACCTGGATGTCGAAGAGGGCGCGGATATCATCATGGTGAAGCCGGCCATGCCCTATCTGGATGTCATCAGCGCGGCGCGTGAGCGGACGCTTTTGCCCATCGCCGCGTATCAGGTGAGCGGCGAATACAGCATGATCAAAGCGGCTGCGCAGGCGGGATGGCTGGACGAGCGTCGAGCCATGATGGAGTCGCTGCTATCGATCAAACGCGCTGGCGCCGAGATCATCTTGACCTATTTTGCCAAAGAAGCTGCCGCTGTGCTTCAGTCACGACACGCATGAAAGTTTCGCGCGGTCTCACTCCATCCGTCGCACGGCCCTATTCGGTGGTGACCATCGGTAATTTCGATGGTCATCATCACGGCCATCGAGCCCTGTTGGATCTCGTGGTGTCGACTGCTCGGCGCGAGGCCGGCACAGCCCTGGTGCTCACATTTGATCCGCATCCGGTCAAGATTCTCGCTCCTCAGGTCAATCTGATGTTTCTGACGTCGCCGGAAGAAAAACTGGCCCGCTTCGAGGCTGCCGGCATCGATGAAGTGGTGTTTCTCGAATTCACGCCCGCGTTTGCCGGGTTGAGTCCCGCGCAGTTTGCGAAACAGGTGCTGTGCGACGGAATCGGGACGCGGGAGCTGTTCGTCGGAGAGCATTTTGCCTTCGGGAAGGGGCGGGTCGGTCGTATTGCGGATCTGCTTGAGCTTGGGGCGCAGCTCGGGTTTCGAGTTCATCCGACGCCGCCCGTGACGATCGACGGCGAGGTGGTGAGCTCGACACGGATTCGCCAGATGATTCAAGCGGGTGATCTGCACAAAGCCATTCGTTTTCTGGGGAGGCCCTATCGCATCGAAGGAACGGTAATCACCGGCGCTCATCGCGGGACGGAGCTCGGATGGCCGACAGCCAATCTTCGACTGCCTCAGGGACGGGTCATTCCGCCGGATGGCGTGTACGCAGCGAGGGTGCTGTGGCGAGGGCGTGCCTTGGACTCGGTCGCCTACATCGGCACCAGGCCTACCTTTGAGGCCGGAGAACGATTACTTGAGGTCTCTATCTTGGACGAACGGCTGGATCTCTATGGCGAAACAATTCGTGTTGAGTTGCTGGGATTTGTTCGCGAGGACCGGGTGTTCGCCTCTGCCGAGGCATTGACCAGACAGATTGAGTTAGACGTGGATAGAGCCCGCGCGCAGTTGCGTGAGGCGTCCGTAGAGACGGTCTCACCCCTCCATTCCCAGTCATGAGCGATGGCAGGTTCTCTCGCAGCAGGACATCATCCGCTTCATCACCAGGTCGTCCGTGCTCTCCGCGCGCGTGCGTTACTCCAACCGGGACAGTCTATCCTGGTGGCCGTTTCCGGGGGGCCGGATTCTGTGGCCTTGCTCTCCGTTCTCCATCGTCTCGCCCCGGCCTGGAATTTTTCACTCACGGTCGTCCATTGTAACTATGGATTACGGAGTGCGGAGTCTGACGGGGATGCCTCGTTTGTCGCCGCTCTCTGCCGCCGCCTCAACCTTCCTTGTCTCATCAGGTCTCTCCAGATTTCCTCTCGCCAGGCGGGTCTTTCGAGCTCATTGCAGGCGCGCGCCCGGGAGTTGCGCTACCGGCTGTTCCGTGACCTCAGCGCCGAACTCGGCGCGGATCGTGTCGCCCTTGGGCATACGGCGGATGATCAGGCTGAAACTGTGCTATTGCGATTGTTGCGCGGGGCCGGTTTGCGCGGCCTGGCCGGCATGCCGCATAGCCGCGGGCAGCTCTTCGTGCGCCCGCTCCTGACTGTCACTCGTGGCCAGATCCTGTCGTATCTGAAAACGATGGGGTTGTCCTTTCGGACCGATTCCAGCAACGCGACATCCGTCTATCTTCGTAATCGTGTCCGGCATGAACTGCTTCCCGTGATGGAGTCCCTGGCCCCTGCAACGGTCCGGCTGCTGGCACGACAGGCTGACATTGTGCGCGAAGACGACCGGCTATTGGACCGGTTGGCAGCGCGGCGTCTGGCGCGGGCGACGCAGAGTCGGGACTCGACAACGATCAACCTTGATCGGGCGGCCTTGCTGAAACAGCCGGTGGCCTTGCAGCGCCGTATGCTGAGACAGGCGGTGCAGGCCCTCTCGTCATCGGCCGCCGGACTGCGTGGCGATGTGGTGCTCTCGATGGTAGCCTCCCTGGCCAGCAGGCGCTCAGGCGGTGTGTGGAAGGTAGGCTCTCTAGTGATGACGTCCGAACAGCGACAAGTACGGATCACGACGGACACGTCTCACCCGCGGACAGAGGCTGACCCTCAGCCGGCATCTATGATATCTGCCCCTGCTGTCACGTGGTCCACTTTGCCGTGCACTGTACCATGGCCGCCGACAGGGGCCTTGATTCGCATCCATGTGGTCACGCGCAAACGGGGGCTGGCGCTGCTGGAAAAGCCTTCTTCGACCGTTGCGATTTTGGATGCTGGGCGACTGTTGTTGCCATTGACGGTCCGATCGTGGCGCCCGGGTGATTATTTTTTTCCTGTCGGGATGGGCGGTCGACGAAAGAAATTGCAAGATTACTTCACAGATGCAAAACTGGGTCGGTCTATGCGAGAACACATACCACTGCTGCTGTCTCGAGAGAACATCGCCTGGATCGTGGGGCAACGGATCGATGCCCGATTCGCGGCGACTGCTTCGACGACCCGATTTATTCTGGCTCGTGTCACGCATCCCGTGCGCCGGAAAGGAGTCTTGTAGGAATGGAACGCATTTTTGGTCGCCCCATTGTGACACAGGAACAGATGCGGACTCGAATCCGTGAACTCGGCCGGCAGATCGCGTCCGACTATGCTGGCAAAGAGTTGGTGCTGGTAGGGGTGCTCAAAGGAGCGTATGCCTTTTATGCCGATCTGGCGCGGGCCATCCGTATTCCGATGCGCGTGGAGTTTATCGTGGTCACCAGTTATGGCGCTGGCAAGAAAAGCTCCGGCAAGGTCAAGTTGATTTCCGATCTGACGGAACCGATCGCGGGGAAGGATGTCCTGCTCGTGGAGGACATTGTCGATTCGGGGCTCACGGTGCAGTATCTCATGAAGACCTTGTCGAGACGAAAACCTCGATCGTTGAAGGTCTGCACGTTGCTCAGCAAACCGGAGCGGCGACAAGTCGAGGTGGATCTCGAGTATGTCGGGTTTAAGATTCCCAATAAGTTTGTCGTCGGCTATGGACTTGATTACCGGCAGGAGTACCGCAATCTGCCGTACCTTGCGGCGCTCGACCAAGGGGAGGAAGGGGAGCAGGAGTCAGCATGAAAGGTTGTTCCCTCCGCGGAATCTATGGTAACATTCTGCACGGTTAGCTAATTTTTGGTCTGCCTAATATCCTCAAAGGAGAGGTGGATGAATTCACGTGTAAAGAATTTATTATTCTGGGTCGTGGTCGGCCTGTTCATGATTTTGTTGTTCAATTTGTTTAGCGTGCCGACCCATGCGCCGGAAGATGAAGTCATATTCAGCGACTTCATGGCCAAGCTCGATAAGGGCGAGATCATGAAGGTCACGATCAAGGCCAATCACATCAGCGCCATTCTGAAAGACCAAAGCCGGATTCGGACGTATACGGCTGAATATCCGGAATTGGTGAAGCATTTGCGCGAGAAAGATGTGCAGATTGAAGCTCGGCCTCCTGACGAGAGTCCGTGGTACATCACCTTCTTAGTGACCTGGGGCCCCTTCATTCTGTTTCTCGGACTCTGGTTCTTCCTGATGCGCCAGATGCAAATCGGCGGCAACAAGGCTTTATCCTTTGGGAAAAGTCGCGCTCGCATGCTGACCGAAGAGCGCAAGAAAGTGACGTTCTCGGATGTTGCCGGCATCGAAGAAGCCAAAGAAGAAGTCCTTGAGATTATCGAGTTCCTGAAGGACCCGCGAAAATTCCAGAAACTGGGCGGGCGTATCCCGAAGGGCGTGCTCATCGTCGGCCCTCCCGGTACGGGGAAGACGCTTCTTGCCAAGGCCATTGCCGGTGAGGCGGGAGTGCCGTTTTTCAGCATCAGCGGTTCCGATTTCGTCGAAATGTTCGTCGGCGTGGGCGCTTCACGGGTGCGGGATCTGTTTGAGCAAGGCAAGAAGCACGCCCCCTGTATTATTTTCATCGATGAGATCGATGCGGTCGGTCGCTTGCGTGGCGCAGGCCTTGGCGGAGGTCATGACGAGCGTGAGCAAACCCTCAACCAATTATTGGTGGAGATGGACGGGTTCGACACGACGGAAGGCGTCATTCTCATTGCCGCCACGAACCGTCCTGACGTGCTGGATCCGGCCTTGCTACGCCCGGGTCGATTTGACCGTCAGGTCGTCGTGAACCGCCCGGATTTGCGTGGCCGGTCGGAAATCCTGAAGGTCCATACCAAGAAGGTTCCTTTGGCCACGGATGTGGAGCTGGAGAAAATTGCACGAGGCACGCCAGGCTTCTCGGGTGCCGACCTCGAAAACCTCGTCAACGAAGCGGCGCTGTGGGCGGCTCGGCTGAATAAGAAAGAGGTCGAGTTGATCGACTTCGAAATGGCGAAGGATAAAGTGTTGATGGGGGCGGAACGGAAGAGCATGGTGCTCACCGACGAAGAGAAACGCACCACCGCCTACCATGAAGCTGGCCATGCGCTGATGGCTAAACTCCTACCGGGAACGGATCCGGTGCATAAGGTGACGATTATTCCTCGCGGGCGGGCGCTCGGCGTGACGATGCAGCTTCCGACCGACGATCGCCACAATTATTCGAAGGATTTCCTGTACAACAACCTCGCCATTCTCATGGGCGGGCGCGTTGCGGAGGAGTTAGTGTTGCATGATGTGACGACCGGAGCGGGCAATGATCTGGAGCGCGCGACGGATCTCGCGAGGAAAATGGTGTGCGAATGGGGCATGAGTGAAAAGCTGGGTCCGCTGACCTTCGGCCGGAAGGAAGAGGAAATTTTCCTCGGCCGGGAGATCGGGTCAAAGCGCGATTTCAGCGAGCAGGTTGCTCTGGAAATCGACCATGAAGTCAGGCGTCTGGTGACGGAAAACTACGAACGCGCGAAGCGAATCCTCACCGACAATATGACCAGCCTGAAGGCGCTGGCCGAAGCCTTACTGGAAAAAGAAGTGTTAGACGCATTGGAGATTGATCAGATCCTCATTCAGGGATCCTCATCACAGACGGTTCCTGCCTAATTTGTAGACTACCAGCTTCGCAGGGACGCCTTGGTGGTCTTCCTGCGAAGCAGATTCCTCTTGTGAGTTCCGGGCCAGGGGTTGGGAAAGCCTGCTACCCTCGCCGGTTGTTGCTCCTCATGTCCCTTCCGTCATCGGCTCACTGTCATTTCAGTGTGTAGATCCTGATTGCCCGAGGACTTGCCTTGACCATCGGAAACCCATCCTCAGCACATCCTGTTGTGCTCACGGCTGGACCCCGCACGATTACGATTGAATCGAATCCACTCATCATGGGTGTCCTCAATGTCACCCCTGACTCATTTTCCGATGGGGGGGCCTACGTTACGATTGAACAGGCGGTGAATCATGCCAGGCAAATGCAGGCCCAAGGGGCCGATATCATCGACATCGGTGCCGAGTCTTCGCGGCCAGGCGCACAACCGATCGCCGAGAGCGAGGAGTTGCGGCGGTTAATTCCCGTCGTGGAAGCAGTGCGGGAGGCTGTTTCTCTTCCCATTTCAGTCGATACGACGAAGGCCGTCGTTGCCCGAATGGCTATCCAGGCCGGCGCGGTCATTGTGAATGATATCAGCGCCTTACAGGGAGACCCGTTGATGGCGGGGCTGGTGGCCGAGACCGGGGTCGCAGTGGTGTTGATGCATATGCAGGGGACGCCGCAGACGATGCAACAGTCACCACGGTATGGGAATGTGGTGGAAGAGGTAACGGTATTTCTGCAGCAGCGGGCTCAGCACGCCCTCGCTCGCGGTATCCGGCCAAGTCAAATCGTCCTTGACCCGGGCTTCGGTTTTGGTAAGCTCCAAGAGCATAACCTTCACATGCTTGCGGAGTTCGAGGCGTTCACGAAATTGGGGTATCCGGTATTGGCCGGGGTATCCCGTAAACAGTTTATCGGGAATCTGACCCGGCAACCGGTTCACGACCGGGAGTTCGGTAATGCCGGAGCCATTGCGGTGGCTGTGTTGAAAGGCGCCCACATTATTCGTGTGCATGACGTTCGAGCGATGAAAGATACGGCCACTGTCGTGTCAGCCATTTCCCGTCACGCGCGTTCTTCTGTAGAGGTATCCAATGCGTAAATTGTTCGGCACAGACGGCGTTCGCGGGGTTGCGAACCTTGAGCCCATGACCAGCGAAATCGCCATGCAACTCGGCCGTGCGGCCGCCCATATATTCATGCGGCGGGCGGGCAGGCATCAGGTCGTGATCGGAAAAGACACGCGTTTGTCCGGGTACATGCTGGAATCGGCTTTGACCTCCGGTATCTGCTCGATGGGGGTCGACGTGCTGCTCGTGGGGCCCTTGCCGACCCCTGCCATCGCGTTTCTCACCCGAAGTTTACGCGCAGATGCGGGTGTGGTGATTTCCGCCTCGCACAATCCGTATCAGGATAACGGGATTAAGTTTTTCTCCAACCAAGGCTTCAAATTGCCGGATGAGTTGGAAGCGCGCATCGAACAGTTGATCATTTCCGACGAGATCAAACATCTCCGTCCGACGGCGGATGCGATCGGAAAGGCCTATCGCATCGGTGATGCCGAGGGGCGGTATATCGAATTCGTGAAACGATCGCTTCCCAGGGATCTCGATTTTCAAGGGATTAAATTAGTGGTGGACTGCGCCAACGGCGCGGCCTACAAGGTGGCTCCCGCTGTGCTGCGTGAGTTAGGCGCCGACATTGAAGTCATCGCGAATACTCCTGACGGGATGAACATCAATGATCACTGCGGCGCCGTGCATCCGGAACGGCTGCAGGAGGCGGTGCGCCGGCATGGCGCGCACATTGGCATCGCGCTCGACGGCGATGCCGATCGAGCGATTTTCGTTTGTGAGCAGGGCCACATTGTGGACGGAGATCACGTGATGGCCGCGCTGGGACTCGACTTGCACGGGCAGGGCCGGCTCGCCTCTAGGACGGTCGTGGGAACCGTGATGAGCAATTTCGGGTTGGAGCTTGCCATGAAGAAAGCCGGGATCCAGCTGATGCGAACGCCGGTGGGGGACCGGTACCTCATGGAGCGGATGCTGGCGGACGGATATAACTTCGGCGGCGAGCAATCCGGTCACTTTATTTTCCTGGACCATAACACCACCGGCGACGGATTGATTTCGGCATTGCAGATCCTCTCCTTGATGAAACGTACAAGGAAGCCGCTATCCGAACTCGCGAAGGCGATGACTGCCGTGCCGCAGATCCTGCTGAACGTCAAAGTGAAACATAAGCCGGACTTGAACCAGATTCCTGATATCCAGCAGGCCATCAAAACTGCGGAAGCCACCCTGAATGGAAGTGGCCGTGTGTTGGTGCGGTATTCCGGCACCGAAGCGCTGTTGCGAATCATGGTTGAAGGCGAACGGGATTCGACCATTCGTGAGGTCGCCGATCACCTTGCGGATATCGTTCGAGCTCGTATCGGGTAGGACCGGCTCCTTGCCCGAGAAGTCGGATGCTGCCGTCACTGACGATCACCTTCATCCTCGGAATCGTCCTCGGCTCGTACCTCCTATTTTTCCCTCACAGCATTGCGACGCTCCTCATCGCCTCGACCGTTGCGGCTGGGCTAGCCGAGCGGAAAAGGCTGCTCACATTGCGGCAAAGTAGTCTGTTGCTGGCTTGTCTGTTCGGCGGCTGTCTGTATTGGACAGTGTTCGCGTGGTTGACCCCGCATGTTCCGGTGCCGGACCGTCCCGGCGCCTTTCCCTCCAGCCTTGTCGGAACCATCGTCGAATCGGTTCGTCATGCCCCCGGCCGACTGACCGCGCTCGTGCAGGTGACCAGCAGCGACGATCCCGACCTCGCCACGCCGTTGTGCCTGCGTCTGACCTGGCGTAACCCTGATCGCGACCTTCAACGCGGCCTGCAGATCCGCATACGAACCCATGTGCACGCCCCGTCGGGGACCTTGAATCCGAGAGGATTTGACTACGCCGCGTACCTGGATGCGCAGGGTGTGGATGCCGTGGGCTCGGTGTCCGGCGCCGGCGCCGTTGAGGTGCTTGATGCAGGTGGAGGGCTGACGTCGTATCCGTTTTCATCACGGATCGACGCATGGCGCAGCCTGGTACGAAATGCAGCCGATACGTTACCTCAGCCGGTTCGTGGCCTGTTCCTCAGCTTGACCATCGGGGAGCAGGGTTTCCTTGCGCCGGAAGTCCGCGAGTGGTTCATGACGACCGGAACGGTGCACATCCTTTCCATCTCCGGATCCCATCTCGGGCTCATCGCATTGTTGTCCTTCGCCCTGGTCAGGAAAGCCTGCCTCCTGCTTCCTTCCATGCTTCTCTTGAGTCTTTCACGATGGCTGATACCAAGCAGGCTGGCGGCCGTACTCACACTGGTGCCGGTGTTGGGGTACACCATGCTGGCAGGGGCGGAAATGGCGACGATTCGTTCGGCCATCATGATCATTGTCGGTCTCTGGACCGTATGGCTTGGCACACCGCAGTATCTTCTCCACGCCTTGGCCGCGGCAGCCGGGTTGACGCTCCTGGTACACCCTGCCGCCCTGTATGATATTTCCTTTCAACTCTCATATGTTTCCGTGTGGGTGCTGGCATTGGCACTGCAACGGGAAATGCACGCAGACGAATTACCACCGCCCGCGAAAGAGATCACCGGACGAACGCTCTATTGGCTACGGGAGTCTATGCGGCTGACGGCCTGGGTGACGCTGGCAACCCTGCCGTTGGTGGCCTGCTACTTCAATCAAGTGTCCTGGATGGGGCTGTTCGCAAATCTGCTCATGGTGCCCTTCGTAGGGTTCATTCTGTTGCCGGTCAGTTTGCTGTCCGCCGTCTGGGTCATTGTCTCGCAGGACAGTACGCTTCCCGGGGCCGGACTCATTGAAGTACTTGGTCAGGGAGTGATTGCCTCGACGCAGTGGCTGGCCGGCCTGCCCGGGGCGGAATGGTTTGTGGCCGCGCCGACTGTTCCCATGATGGCGCTGTTCTACATTCTGTGCTGGGCCATGCTGACGGATCGGCCGGCGCACGCATCCCCATTGGTGAAACGCGCGATGGCGGCGGGCATGGCCTGTCTCGTTCTCTGGTGGTTGTGGTCTCCGCGCCCGTTCAGCCGGGAGGGACAGGTGCAGGTGACGTTTCTCGACGTGGGCCAGGGAGACAGTGCTGTGATTGAATTGCCGAAAGGGGAGGTGCTGCTCATCGATGGCGGCGCGACCTATGAGCGGTTTGACATGGGGCGGAGTGTTGTGGCGCCCTTCCTCTGGAATCGCGGCATTCGCGCCATCGATCATGTCATCGCGACACATCCTCAATTGGACCATGCAGGAGGACTGGCCTGGATACTGGCGCATTTCCAGGTTGAGAATTTCTGGACCAATGGCGTCACGCGGAACGAAGAGTTCTGGCAGAAAATCGAACGGACTCTGGCAAAGCGGCACCTCCAGGCGACGGTGGCTGAGCAGGGGCGACGAATCGTGGAGGGCGCAGACTGCGACATGGCCGTACTCAACCCGCCGGCAGGCCGTGACGCGCCCGCGGCGGGGAAGCAGCCATCATTGAACAATGTGTCGGTCGTGACCGAACTCACTTGTGGTCACCAACGGATGTTGTTTACGGGGGATATCGAACGGGAGGCCTTGGCGCGGATGACGCAATCCGGTCATCTGAGCCACGTCAATCTGCTTAAAGTCCCACATCATGGGGCGCTGAGTTCGCTGGATCGTGAATGGCTGAACACCGTTCAACCGGACATAGCCGTGGTGTCGGCCGGGCGTCGCAATCCTTATGGCCATCCAGCTGGAGAAGTGCTAACTGCTTATCAGTCCGTCCAGGCACAAATGTTGAGAACGGATCAGGACGGCGCTGTCTGGGCCGAGCTTGACCTGGCTCAACAGCACCTGACCATGCAGAGCGCCAGAAAGTGGCAGCTTCAACCGGCGCTGATGTCGGTTCCCCTGTGGACAATCGAGCAGGAGAATCTTCGTCGCCTGTGGCGTCGTTGGAATTGGGGCTAGGTTCACCGGCAGTCTCAGCCTCATTGGCTGGTATGGAGTTCGCCGGGCAAAAATCCCCACTTTGCAGATGTCGAACTTGCCGGGCTGTTCCGTTTTTCACCAGTACCGCTGTCAATTTTGCCGATGCGCGGAGCAGATGCCGGCATAAGCCGGCAATAATGCGCAGGTATGCCGGAGTTTGTTCAAGGCATAGCGCATGCACATCTTTTCCTGCGTCTGACCTCGGCATATGTCCGAGCGGCCAGTCTGTTGAGAGGTGACTCTCGGAAGAACCCCAGGCAGCGGTGCCACGAGGTGATGGTCGGAAAGGCGAGGCGATGATGGCGAATCGATTGTTATTTCTGGCCCCGGCGCCACCCTCCGATCATCAGGGCGGAGGCGCCTTGCGGATGCTGCATCTGCTCCGTTTCCTGGGGAGCCGGTTTCAGGTGGACCTGATCGCCCCGGCGGTTGATGGCTGGGAGGAGGCCCAACGCGTGTTGCAGAGCGTCTGTTCGGAGACAACCTTCGTCCCGTCTCAAGGGCCTGGCTTACTGGATCGCATCGGCCGGGTCAGCCCCTACGGAAAAGATCGGGCGTTGGCTTCGGTGGTGCGCGAGCGCTTGGCAAGCGGCGTCTATGGCGCGGTCCATGTCGAAAAACTTGGGATGATTCCTTCTTTGCCGCCACAGACGGCGGTCCCGGTGGTGTTGGATATTTGGTCTTATGGCCTGCCCAGCCCGCTCCGAATACTCAGGAGCGGCGGCGGACCCACCGGTCGGCCGAAGCAATTGGTGCGTCGGTTCAAGCTGGGAATGTATGACCGTTGGTGTTGGCCCCTGACCTATTGTGTCACCGTCGTCTCAGAGGAAGACCGCATTCGTTGTGAAGGCGCGCATCCGGGGCAGCGTGTGGTGGTCGTGCCCAACGGTGTCGATTGTCAGGCGATTCGCCCGAAACCCGATCATGCCATGACCTCGCCCGTGCTGCTCTTCACGGGCGACATGGGCCTTGAGGCGAATGTGGAGGCCGCAACCGTTCTAGCCACGGAGGTGTTCCCCGCCATTCGCCGGGAATTTCCCAAGGCGGAACTCCGTCTGGTGGGAAGAAACCCGGATCCCCGGGTGGTTCGATTGGCCGGTCAGGGCATCATGGTCACCGGCGCCGTTCCCGACATGCAGCTCCATCTGCGGGCCGCGACGATCTATGTTGCGCCACATTTCTCCGGCTCCGGCACGCGCACGAAACTGTTGGAAGCGATGGCGGCGGGGTTGCCGATCATCACGACCTCTCTCGGGATGGAGGGCATGAAAGTACAACCAGGCCGTGATTTGCTCGTGGCTGATCAGCCGGCCGACATGATTGAATCGATTCACACGTTACTCGCGAGTCAACCGGATCGGGAGCGTTTTGCACAGGCCGCCCGCCATATGGCCGAGATCTGGTACGACTGGAGTCGCTGTCTCTGGCCGTTAGAGCCGCTCTATCAGAATCTTCTCACACCGAAAGCCGTGGCTTGTTAAGCCTGCGGTCGAATTCGTATGCGCGTCCACGTCATCGTGCCAGGATCGGGTTCAGAGTCACGCCTGGCCGGAGGAAGCTGTTGTGTTCTGACAGTGCTCCACGTAGAATTTTCCGCCGGTGTGAGTCGTAGATCGTATGACGATTGAACAAGGCCGCCCCTGACACGATGACGTTGATCCCGCACTCCAGCCCCTCGCTGGGACCAGAAGAATTGCGCGCAGTCACAGAGGTGATTCGATCGGGCCAAATCACCGCCGGGCCGGTGGTGGCGCAGTTTGAACGGGGGGTAGCTGCGTATATCGGCCTGCACGGCGGCGTAGCGGTGAGTTCCGGCACGGTCGCCCTGGAATTGGCCCTGCGCGCTCTCGGTGTCGGACATGGCGACAACGTCATTCTTCCGAGTTATGTCTGCTCGGCCCCATGGCTCGCGGTACAACGTGTCGGCGCCCAAGCCAGACTCGTCGATATCGATCCGGCCACTTACAATCTCGATCCCCACAAAGTGCGCAAAGCCCGCACCAGTCGCACGCGAGCCGTGATCGTTCCGCACATGTTCGGCTTGCCGGCTGATTTGACCAGCCTGCAGTCGTTGGACATCCCGTTGATCGAAGATTGCGCGCACACGCTGGGCGCCATGGAACAGGGACGCGCGGTCGGCAGCGTGGGGGCGCTGACGGTCTGTTCGTTCTATGCCACCAAGTTGCTCTGCACTGGTGAAGGCGGCATGGTGTTGTCGAACGATGAGGCCTTGCTCGAACGGGTCCGCGCGCTGCGGGAATATGATAAGGCGCCATCCCTCAATGCAGCGTCGGGCAACTGCAAATTGACGGATCTGCAGGCGGCGATCGGGGTCGCGCAGCTGAATCAGTTGGGAGAATTTCTCGACCAGCGGTCCATGTTGGCCGCCGTCTATCGTGACACGTTGCCGGCGGAGCTGTTCACAGTGCCCGCTGTGCCTGCCGGCCGAACGCACATCTATTATCGCTTCGTCGTACGCCTGATGAAGGGGTTACAGTCGCCCGATGACTTCACCGACTATCTGTCGCGCCTGGCCCATCGTGGCCTGCAATGCCGCAAACCGGTGTTTCGTCCTCTGCATCGGTATCTCGACTTGCCGGACTTTCCAGCCAGTGACGAGGCGGACGAGACCGCCATTTCCCTGCCGATTCATCCTTCGCTCACAGAAGAAGCGATCCGGCAGGCTACGCAGATTCTGCAGGAAGAGCTTCGCTGACGGGGGTCGGCCCTCTCGGGACACTCCGCCCTTGACCCTCGCCTGATTGATCGGCATGATGAGTGCGAATTTCAAGACGTCGTGTGACGGCATCATGTCCTGCTTCCCCAGCTGAAACCCGGAGACCATTGGTATGGTGCCCACTGTCGAGTGGAAAGATGGAGCGGTTCGGCTCTTGGATCAAAGCCGACTTCCGTCCCAGGTCGAATTTCTCGAATGTCGTGACTATCGTGCGGTCGCGCAGGCCATTCGGGAATTGAAGGTGCGCGGCGCTCCTGCAATCGGTGTGACCGCCGCGATGGGCGTCGCCCTCGGCGCGCAGAGTCTGAACGTCGACGACTATCACGCGTTTGTGAAACAGGTCGAAGAGATTTGCGATCATCTGGCCGCCTCGCGACCGACGGCTGTAAACTTATTCTGGGCGATAGCCCGCATGAAGGACACACTGGCGTCCCTCAAAGGGAAGACAATTGCGGAGATCAAGCGTGAGTTGATCCGGGAATCGCAAACCATTCTCGACGAAGACATCGCGCTCTGCAAGGTCATGGGCCGGCATGGTGCGACCGTGCTTCAAGATGGACAGACGGTCTTGACCCACTGCAATGCGGGCGCGTTAGCGACGGCCGGATACGGAACCGCGCTTGGCGTGATCCGTGCTGCATGGGAGGAGGGAAAACACATTCGCGTCATTGCTGACGAAACCAGGCCGGTCCTGCAGGGAGCGCGGTTGACCGCCTGGGAACTCATGCAGGACAAGATTCCGGTGACGTTGATTACGGACAATATGGCGGGTAGCCTCATGCGCCAGGGGAAGATTCAGGTCTGTGTCGTCGGTGCGGATCGTATCGCCGCCAACGGCGATGTGGCCAACAAGATCGGCACGTATTCAGTTGCAGTCCTGGCCCGGGCGCATGGGATCCCCTTTTATGTTGCCGCGCCGTACAGCACGATTGATCTGGCCACCAAGACCGGAGCCGATATTCCCATCGAAGAACGGAACCCGCTCGAAGTGACGTCCATCCACGGCAGCCATCCTGTGGCTCCGACCGGCGTGGCCGTGTACAATCCGGCGTTCGACGTGACCCCGGCCGAGTTGATCACCGGCATCATCACCGAGCGGGGCATCTTCAAGCCAGGAGAACTCGCCGGTGCATTCGGGCCGGACCGGGCTGCGAAGAAGTCCGGCATCGTCTCCTGATACTCTGATACCCTGTTCTCAGGTATGCTGGGAATCTCGTCAGTGCTTCGGCTTCCGGTGGATCGCAGAGTCCTTTATCTTGCCAGCACTTCCGCCGCTTCTTTATAATGCCACGAGAGTGTGCCATTGCGATATTTCTAGCTGAAGGAGCTGACGATCCATGAGTGAACGAACCCTTGCCATCATCAAGCCGGACGCCGTGAAAAAGGATGCCATCGGCGACATTATTCATCGATATGAAAAGGCGGGGTTGAAGCCGGTCGCCATGCGTCTGATGCACCTGACCAAAGCCACGGCGCAAGGGTTTTATGCCGTTCATAAGGCGCGCCCCTTCTTTGACAGCCTGTGTACGTTCATGTCTTCTGGGCCTTGTGTGGTGTTGGTCCTTCAGGGCGATAACGCCGTGAAAAAGAATCGCGAACTGATGGGCGCGACCGATCCCGCGAAGGCTGAAAATGGAACCATCCGCGCGGCCCATGGCGCGAACATCGAATTTAATGCGGTGCACGGGTCCGATGCTCCGGAGACGGCAAAATTCGAGATCGGGTATTTCTTTCCTGAAATGGAGTTGGTCGGGTAGGCGCACATTGAGCGCAGACTTTCCCCAGGTCTCGCAAGCCCGACGGCCGTTTCCTGGCCGTCGGGCATCCCTTTCGTTGGTGATGCTGCTGATCGCACTTGGTGCCGGTTGCACCAAGCCGCCCGTTGTTCCAGTTGCCCAGCCCATCGAAAATCCCGGAATCGAGGCCGAGACGCGTCTGTGGTACCAGGCCTCGACGGCCTTTTCCGACGGACGCTATTCCGCTGCGATTCATCTCTATGAACGGTATCTGACGACCTATCCGAAATCCCGGCGCGCGAATGAAGCCCATTGGGAATTGGGACAGTCGTATGAACAGATGGGTGAAGCGGCAGGAGCGTTGAAAGAGTACCGGATCTTGGCCGGTCCGGAAGGCGTCCCGGTCTCGACACAGAGTGTCTATGCTGAACGGGCGCTGCATCGTATCGAGGCCTTGCGGAATCAATCGGCCGTGCCGGCCGGCGCCAGATCCGGTCATACCGCGCTCTATGTGTCGTTCAGCAATTTGCCCCCCATGGCTCAAGTGGAGTCCTGGGTGCGTCAACTGAGCGCCCAGGGCGTCAGCGCAATTCTCATGGATGCCAGTTTGGAGTCGTCGTTTACCAGGGCGCCTGTGCCGACCGGTCCTCCCCCCAGCAGCCCCCTGCCGAAGTTACCTGCGGGCGCCTTGTTTTCGACCTCCCAGGGGCCCGTGATGACTGATTGGTTCAACGTCATGGTGCCGCAGGCGCATGAACTGGGCATTTCCGTGTTTGCCGTGATGGATTTGTTTCATGCCCCGCTTTCCGATCACCGTCAAGCATCCAGGATGATGCTGTATGATCCCACCAGGCGCAAGGTTCATCCCTGGACGCAGTTCGATCTGCTCGCCCCGCCGGTCCAGCAGGAACTGGCTCACCTGTTGGCCGATCTCCTGAGGAGCGGGGTCGATGGGATGGTGTTTCGCGCGCGGGCAGAGAACAGTTTCGCCTATGAGGTGAGTGACGGCGTGTTACGCCAGTTTGAAGCGCAAGTGCGCCAGCCGTCAGCCGAAGTGGCGCAGGCGCTCCGTGAGCGGATGAGTGTGCGTCAGGATGCGGGCGCGCTGGCCTCCGACAAAACGCTGTGGCGATGGGTTGGCTGGAAGGCTCGCCAGGAACTTGATGTGCTGGCGCGCCTCAAGAAATATTTGCAGAAAGCGGTGCCGCGGTTGCGCATGGTGCTGGAGATTCATCCGGAGGCGTTGTCGAATCCGACGTCGGCCTTGGTGAACTATGGAGAAGATGCCGCTGAGGCGCGCCGCCGGGGATTTGATTTATTGTTGGGAGGGCCGTCCCGGGAGGCGTCGGATGTGCGGACATTCGGCGGGGCGTTCAAGGGGTGGAGCCGCGAGGTGATTCAATCCGAGAAAGGGGAGCCGCAAACCCTTCCGCAAGGCTGGGTGTTACTGCGGCCGCCGGCCGAGCACGGCGCCGGCATGTTTACGGGGCTGGCTCAGCAGGCGGATGAATTGCGGACGCCGGACATTCGCCATCTGGTGTTTGTGCCGGACGCGCCGGCAGCGATTCCTTGACAAAGATTTTCGCAGCTTTTACGATCGCGCCACTTGTGTCTGGAGCGCGTTTTATTCACGTAGGCCGCCGGGAAGGCGGCCGCCACGAGGAGTCCCATGATACCGTCCAATCTCCGTTACCACCAGGAACACGAATGGGTCCGCGCTGAAGGACAGCAGGCGACGATCGGCATCAGCCATTTCGCACAGGATGCGCTGGGAGATATCGTGTTCATCGATCTTCCCAAGGTGGGCGCCAAGGTGACTGCCGGTCAGCAGATCGGCGAGGTGGAGTCGACCAAAACCACGTCCACCATTTATACGCCGGTCAGCGGGACCATTGTGAAGATCAACGCCGATCTCAAGGACCATCCCGAGGCCGTCAATGCCGATCCTTATGGCAAAGGGTGGATGGCGGTGATCGAGCTCACGACTTCCGCTGAAGTGGACAAGCTCATGACGGCCGCGCAGTACGAAGAATTTTTGAGCAAGCAACAGCACTAAGCCGGCATCCGTACACCATTAAATCGGCGACGCATGATGGCGTGCAACCTGTGATTCAATCCGCATTCGTTCACTGAGCCATTTTTATGTCGAAGCATCTCGCAATTCTTGGCGCCGGTCCCGGAGGGTATGTGGCGGCGATTCGCGCCGCTCAGCTGGGCGCGCGCGTGACGGTGGTCGAGAACCAGGCGCTGGGTGGCGTGTGCCTCAACTGGGGCTGCATTCCGAGCAAGGCGTTGTTGTCGGTGGTCGAATTGGGCGACAAGGCCAAAAAAGCCAAAGACTTCGGGCTGCTGCTCAACGGTCCCGTCTCCTACGACCCTGCCGTTATGGTGGCCCGAAAAAATAAGGTGGTCTCCACTCTGGTGAAGGGCATTGCCACCCTGTTCAAGACCTGGAACATCGAGCATGTCGAGGGCACCGGTGAATTGGTGGATGCCCGTACCATTCGCGTGACCAAGCCTGATGGAACAACCATACAGGTGGCGGCCGACGGAGTCATCGTTGCTACCGGCTCGTCCTGGCCGAATCTGCCGCTGTTTCCCATCGACGGGACCCAGATCATGACCAGCAAGCAGGCGCTGGAGCTCGCCCGAATCCCTGCCAGCCTCCTGATCATCGGTGGTGGTGTGGAAGGCTGTGAGTTTGCCTCGCTGTATAGCGGGCTGGGGACTCAGGTGACGCTGGTCGAACTGGTTCCGCGAATCCTGCCGCTGGAGGACGAAGAGATCAGCCAGGTGATGGAGCGGGAGTTGAAGAAGCGAGGAGTGGACATTCGCACCGGCGTCACGGTCGACCAGATTGTCCGGCAGCCGGACACGGTGACCGCCCATTTTCGAGACGGACTCTCGTTGAACGTGGAGCAGGTGTTGGTCTCGGTGGGGAGAGGGTTCAATTCGCGTGGAATTGGCTTGGAGAAAATCGGGGTACAGGTCGGGTCTCGCGGCGAGATTGTCGTCAATGAACGCATGGAAACGAATGTTCCCGGGGTCTATGCGATCGGCGATGTCGTTGGCAGGGCGATGTTAGCGCATGTCGCCTCGCAACAAGGCAAGGTGGCGGTGGAGAATTTCATGGGCCACCCGCGCGCGATTGATTACGATGTCATCCCGACGGGCATCTTTACGTTGCCTGAAATCGGACGAGTGGGATTGACTGAACAGCAGGCGCGTGATCGTTGCGTTGGAGCCGGCAAGGATCCGCAAGCGGGCGTGAGAGTTGGACGTTTTCGCTACGGTGGAGTGGGGAAGGCTCAGGCGACGGGGGATATTCAAGGATTGCTCAAGGTGGTGGTGGATACGGAGAGCGACCGGATTCTCGGCGTCCATATCCTCGGCGCCCATGCGACCGATTTGATTCACGAAGCCGCACTGGCGATGCATCTTGGGGCAACTGTTTCGCGCACGGCCGAAATGATTCACGCGCACCCGACTCTGGCGGAGGGACTTATGGAGGCCATGGAGGATGTGCACGGCCAGGCGATCCATCTCGCGCGAAAACCGGCGGCGTCATGATGCAATCACTGCTCATCAAAGTCTCGATGCTGGCCGTGACCCTGGGATCGTTGATGTGGATTGCCTCGGTCACTCCCGTGACGAAGGTGATGCCGGGGCAACCGCAACTGCTCGCAAAACGTCCCGTGGCAACCGGTTCCTCGCCTCAACCGCAGGATATCCCCACGACGAAGCCCGCCCTGCCCAGTGCAAATCAGACGGGTATGCGACCGCATCGACCGGTGGCGATGCCGAGTGAAGAGCCTGAATCCTCGAAGCCATTGGAGAAGGCCTTGCTTGACCCTTCTTCTACCGGTCAAGCGGGTGTTCGACAGGTTGATCTGAATCAGGCCACCCGTTCTGATTTGGAGGCGTTGCCCGGCATCGGCCCGAAATTGGCGCAGCGGGTGATTGAGCATCGCGACGAGAAAGGCCCGTTTCATTCCGTTGACGACTTGCGGCAGGTGAAAGGCATTGGCCGGAAGAAGTTTGACCGTCTGCGTCCGCACGTCCTCGTCACCAATACCAAATCATTAGCACGACACAAAGGAACTTTGTGACACCGTTAGGGCAACAGCTGGATCTCATACTTCGAGGGATTGTTGAGGTTATTCAGCGGAGCGAACTGGAATCGAAGCTGGCTCGGTCAATCAAGGAAAACCGCCCCCTTCGCGTCAAGGCGGGGTTCGACCCCACCGCGCCAGATCTTCACCTGGGCCATACGGTCTTGATTCATAAGCTCAAACACTTTCAAGACCTCGGGCATCAGGTGATCTTTCTCATCGGTGATTTCACAGGCATGATCGGCGATCCGACCGGGCGATCCGAAACACGTGTGGCGTTATCGAAGGAAAAGGTGCTCGAAAATGCCAAAACGTATGAGCGCCAGATCTTTAAAATTCTCGATCCTGCGAAGACGCAGGTGGAGTTCAACAGCCGCTGGATGAGCACGATGACCGCCGACGGGCTGATCGAGTTAAGCGCCCGCTATACCGTGGCGCGCATGCTAGAGCGGGAAGATTTCCATAAGCGGTACACGGAAGGGACGCCGATCAGCATCCATGAGTTCATGTATCCCTTGATCCAAGGCTACGATTCCGTTGCGCTGAAAGCCGATATCGAATTGGGTGGAACCGATCAAAAGTTCAATCTCCTGATGGGACGAGACTTGCAGCGGGATTACGGGCAGGAGGCGCAGGCAGTCATCACCATGCCGCTGCTGGAGGGCACCGACGGCGTCCGGAAGATGAGTAAGAGTTTCGGCAACTACATCGCGCTGGAAGATCAGCCGGCCGACATGTTCGGCAAACTCATGTCGATTAGCGACACGCTCATGCACCGGTACTACGAGCTGCTGACCACCGAGGATTTGACCTGTGTGAAGGCCGCGCATCCCATGGACGCAAAGCAGGGTCTGGCTGAGCAGATCGTTGCCCGGTATCATGGGGCTGAGGCCGGTCGTGAAGCGCGAGCCGCCTTCCAGCATAAATTTCAGGCGCGGGAGTTTCCGGAAGAGCCGGACGCGCGCGTCGTCCTGACGCCATCCGACGTGAAGGATGTGAAAGTGCCCTCGATCGGCCTTGTCGATCTGATCGCCAGGACCGGGCTAGTTCCCAGCAAGAGCGAAGCCCGCCGGTTGATTGTGCAGGGCGGGGTGGAGCTCAATGAACAAAAGATGACCGATGCGAATGCCGTGGTGCCGCTGGCGGTTGGTCATCTGCTTCGATTGCGTGTCGGTCGGCGGAAGTTTGCGGTGGCCGAGTACAAGGATTGAGCAGGTGGCCTCGGTTGCCTTGACTTCGCTTCGTCGCCGGCGTAGGATTCGAATTCTCTTCAGCCAGGGGCGGGCGTAGCTCAGTGGTAGAGTCCTTGCTTCCCAAGCAAGTTGTCGTGGGTTCAAATCCCATCGCCCGCTCCACACATCCTTCTTAGCCTAGATGCGTCCCTCTCGATTCAAGGCTTGGACGCTTTTTTTGTTGTTCATGAGGTCAGCGAAGGGCGTTACGGTCGAGCAGGAGTGTCCTGGAATGGCTCACCGCTGAAGACGGTTCCATTCTGCCTGTCTTGTTCCAGGCAGATTATGCGAACGGTGAGGTGTTCGAGGAAGTTGCGATGTCGCCCCAGGCCTGGGCTTGTTGGTTATTCGCCATCGTTCAGGGGGAACCGGGATTTCGCTCTGCTCCTGGCCGACCGACGCCTCCCCTTATGCGAGGGCAGGCGGTCGGATCAGTCCGCTCTGGTGTGCCCGGATCAGCAATTTCTGGCGATTCGAGACACCGAGTTTGTCGAAAATACTCGTGAGGTGATGTCTGACCGTAATACTTGAGATGCACAGGCGATCCCCAATGTCTTTGTTGGACAGTCCTTCGCTCACCAACTGTACGACCTCCTGCTCCCTGTCCGTGAGTCCGTCCAGACGTTTAGGTAAGTTGGACTCGCGGGGAATCAGGGTAGGAAGATCCATCGGGGTGCGTAGGTTCTGTCGACCGTCATGTCTTTCGATACTCACACCCACGTTCTCCTCCGGCTTGGTGAGGTGGGCGATCGTGGTAATGAGCACCGTAGCGGGCTGTACCTTGAGCACAATCCCGTCGATACCGAAAGCGACTGCTTGACGGGTGCGCTCGATATCATCCAATCCGCTCAACAGAATGATCTTGATGGAAGGACGGGCGGCCCGAATGTTCCTCACGAGGTCTGGAATGCCCAGATCATTCTCTGTGTCCAGAATAGCGAGATCCGGATACTCAGTAGCCAGGATCCCATTCAGGTCTACCCCGTGACCTGTTTGGCCGACGAGCTTGATCCAAGTTTCTGCTTCAACGATCCGCTGCAAACCGAGACGCAGGAGGTAGTTGCTGCTGAAAATTGCCACCACTGTTTTGGCCACTGTTTCTCCGCTGTCGTTCATCACACCCCCTGACCGGCTCGCACTTTGTGTGGACTCTCGAGCTGGCTAGAATTATATACGTACAACATAGTGCAAACGTTACGCAGTGACCGCTAGGTTGAATACGTGATTGCGGGCACCTTCGACGGCGCATATTCGCATACCCACCGGGTGGCAGGCAATCGGTAAATTCCAGCACGCAACTGCCCCCAAAGGCTTACCCATATTCACTTTGCGCCGATTTCATGCCATCCTTACCGGAGCGCCCTGGACTGTACAATAGTGTGCGCACGTCAAAGTACTAGGATGTGAGCTGGTTTCATACCTAGGGTGCGTTGGTCTGATACGCGACCATGGGGAGAAATCAATGAGATAGCAATGGTTGCATTTTTCTGCACATTGTTGCCTGAGCATGTGAAGCCGGTTCTGACAGCACAAATGTATGGCAGGAAATTCTCTAGCAGAACTCCTCATCGGCACCAATGTCCGATGCGCCAGGACAAAGAAGCGTTTAAAAGAAGTGCGCGTTCATGGGACTCAGAGGGCGAAGCTATGGTAACTGCCTCCACTTTTGATTCTCGCGTCACAGTGCCGCTGTCTGAAGGGCCCTGCGCCGACGTTCATTGGTATGCCGTCAGCACACGTTCCCGGCATGAAAAAATGGTGCGGGACCGACTGGCGGGTATTGGTGTTGAACCGTTTCTCCCCTTGACAAGGACATTGAACCAGTGGTCGGACCGGAAAGTCTGGACAGAGAACCCGCTCTTTTCCGGCTACTGTTTCGCCAGGTTTTCACTCATGAACAGTCATGCCATTCTTCAAACGCCGGGCATTGTTCGAATCGTAGGTTCGGTCAGGCCGGAGCCCATTCCTGACGAGGAGGTGAAGGCAATCATGAAGTTGGCGGAAAGTGCACGTTCCTTAGAGCGTCATGATTACTTGACCGAAGGGGCTTGGGTGGAAGTGGTGCGAGGTCCTCTGACAGGGCTTCGAGGACAGTTGCTGAGAAAGGGAGGCCACGATTGTCTCGTCATTCGCGTGCACCTCATCCAGCAAGCTGCTACCGTCCACATCGATATGCGTGAAGTGATCCCAGTGCAATGAACCCTCCAGTCGTCTTTCTTTTTCAAGTTTCTTGGATGAAAGATAAGAAGATCTAGGAAGCCGCCATGGCGAAACCACAATTTACCCAAGATCAAATACTGACAGTCGTTCTTGAGATAAATGCGGAGCATGCGCTGAAGGATTTCGCGAGAAAGCATGGAGTGTCGAGGTCCACTTTGTATCGGTGGCGGGCAAAACTTGCGGATAAAAGAAAACCTTTGAGGGATCACCTTCGTTCATTGGAGATTGAAAACAGCCAGCTCAAAAGCCAAATTGCCGAGCTGTCGCTCGAGTACGCTTCACTTCGGACAGCCTTGGTGAGGGATTTATGAAGCGAGGAGACGGTGTTGATTGTCGCACCCTTGTTTGCCCTGCAATGAGGGAACTGCTCAAGTTCGGAGGGCTACAATGCGTTTCTTATATGCCGTAGTGGTAGGATTGTCGGCGGTTTTTTCAGTCGGGACTGCATTGGCACAGTCAAAGGCCAATGCGCCGGTGAAGACCGGGATTCAAGTTGCAGAAGCCTCGTCTTCGTCGGGCGGCGCCGGGCTTGGCGATAAGGTGGTTAATGCCACATCTCCGACGCAAGTGATAGAAAAACTTTCGAACATTGTCTCCGAAGAGTTTACCATCGGGGCAGAGGACGTTCTGGAAATTACTGTGTGGAGAAACCAGGATCTTTCGAAAACGGTTCAGGTCCGCCCTGACGGTCGGTTTTCCATGCCGGTAATACGCGACGTTGTGGCGGTGGGAAAAACACCCTCACAGCTTGCTGATGAAATCACTCGTAAGCTCAGAGAATATGTCCAGAATCCGGTCGTAGCGATCAGCGTGAAAGAGGTGAATAGTTATAGCATTTTCGTGCTCGGGGAAGTCGTCAAACCCGGCAAGTACCCCCTCAAGAGCAGGACGACATTGCTGCAGGGAATTACCATCGCCGGAGGCTTTACGCCGGTTGCGGCCAGGAATCAGGTGGTGGTATTTCGATTTGGGGAGAATGGAACAGGGATGCAAACCCTGACGTCCAGCTACGACGATATCGTGCTTCGCGGAGGGATTGGTCAAAACCTAGAGCTGCGAGCCGGCGATACGCTCGTTGTGCCAAGCGAAGCCATGGTTGTTTTTCCGGGTCATTCTCAGTAACAGGCGGGTGCCACAACGGGAAAGGATGCACTAGTCGTGATGCCGAGAGCAGCTCATCCAACTCTTCTGTTCTGGCTAGGCCTTTTCCTCACCCAGGTTCTATCAGGGTGTGCGTCAGGAGTGCTCGTCGAGCGCGAATATCCCACTCCTTCCGGATTCCTGCTTGGGCCAGAGGATGTGTTGGATATCACCGTGTGGAAGAATCAGGATCTTTCCCGTTCCGTGGCGATACGGCCGGACGGCCTGATCTCCCTACCGATCATCGGAGATGTCCAGGCGGCGGGGTTAACTGCAGACGCGTTAGCTCAACGGATCGCGGAACGTTTGAAGCAATTTGTCGCCAGTAATCCCGCCGTCTCTGTCAGCGTCAAGGATCTGAATAGCTACTCCATCTTTGTCCTGGGAGAAGTAGCGAAACCGGGTAAGTACCAGCTGAAATCGTACATTACCATCTTGCACGCGATCTCCATGGCCGGAGGCTTCACGGAATACGCCAAGAGAAACAAACTGCAGGTTGTCCGTACAACGCCAAACGGGGACCACAAGCTTCATGAAATTCATATTCCCGTCCGATATGACGATGTGGTGGCCGGGAAGGGTGAACCGGGCAACCTGGTGCTGCTATCGGGCGATACGGTCGTGGTTCCGTAGACGCCTGAAGGGGGATCCGTTCAGAGTCTGGCTGGCGACGTTGTTGGTCTCTTGGATCGCCGCTGGTTTCGGCGGCCTCGGCCCCCGAGTCGCCTCTGCCGAAACACGGGTCATTCCGTCCGTCAGCGTCACGGAGCGGTATGATTCCAATGTTTTTTTTGCTCCGTCCGCATCTGTTCCGGGGCTGAAACGATGGGATTTCGTGACGGCTGTGACCCCCATGGTGCAGGTGGTAGACAAAACACGAGAGGTCGAGACCACTCTCAATCTCGGCGGCAGCGGCAATGTCTTTGTCAATAATTCGAAACTGAATTTTTTTTCCGCGCAGGTCAACGGCTCAGTCAAGCTGGACGGGTTGGTTGGACAACTCATTCCCGGCTTGAGGCTCAGCATCTCCGATTCATTTGCCTTCACGCCAGAACAACCGAGCTTTGTTCAGGCTGGAATAACGTTGCCCACCGAGAATGTGTTTGCTAGAGGCATTCAAACGGTGCGTGCCAATCAGATTACGAATGCCACTTCCGTTGTCGCGTCGTATCCCATATCGCAGTCACTCAGCGTCCGCGGCGACTATGTGTATTCCATCTTTCGTGTAGGAAACATAATTTTTGAGCAATCCAGTGATGTTCCGGTGGTGTTTTTCGATACCGACTTTCAGCGCTGGTCTATCGGGCCAAGCTACCGGCTTCCGCACGGAGATCAAGTGAGCCTCAATTTCCAGACGACGACCGCTGATTTTAGACAGAAAGGCATTTTGGGAGGACAAGCCTTGAGTCAAAGTATCACGGCTCGAGGTCTCGAAGCGGAATATTCAACGGGTACCAAAAACTGGTCGGCGGTGGTAAGTGCCGGAACGACATTTCTCGAAGACGGAAGCGGTGGATTATTTTTCTTTTCGGGTAAGCTGGCTCTGTCCAGGCAGCTCAACCCTTCTACGCGAGTGTCACTCGACGTATCCAGGCAACTCGCTCCCGCATTTTTTGGTACGAGTGGAGCGCTGATCAGCACGGTGGTTGGAGCCAGCGTCAGCCGAGGTCTCGGCGATTCTTTCTCCGTGACCGGCAGTGCCAATTATGCCCTTAACCAGGCCACGCCCGTCGAGGTCGCGCGATTCGAGTCCTACTCAGGCACGGTCCTCATCAACTACACAGGCTGGCGGGATATCACACCATCTCTCTCTTATCAATATACTCATTTTGAAGTAAGCCAATCGGGTTTCGGATTTCTGGTTAACCGAAGTGTGGCCCTGTTGTCGCTCACGACAAAGTGGAAATAAGTCACTCGCACGAACTCCAACAGATTGTCTGATTAGCCGTTCCTCGCCCGGGGGGCTGTTAATCGACGCTTCGGACCATCAAATCGTTTGAGAAAGAAGTGCAGCCATGAGCTCATCGACAGAAACCCTTACAGCTGTGCCAAGAATCCGCCTGCAGCCATCGAATGGGTGGCGCGCACTGAATCTGCGGGAATTTTGGCAGTATCGCGAACTGCTCTACTTTCTCAGCTGGCGTGATATTAAGGTCCGATACAAGCAAACAGCCCTGGGTGCTTTATGGGCTATTCTGCAACCCTTCCTGACTATGCTTATATTCAGTTTGTTTTTTGGGAATCTTGCGAAGATGCCGTCGGATGGCATTCCCTATCCCATCTTTGCTTTTGCGGCCTTGGTCCCCTGGACGTTTTTTTCCAACGGGCTCACGCAATCGGGAAATAGTCTGGTACAGAGCGCCGGCATGCTCAAGAAAGTGTATTTTCCTCGCTTGATTGTTCCGATCTCCAGCATTCTCTCCGGTGTCGTGGATTTCCTGTTCGCTTTCCTGGTCCTCATCGGACTGATGTTCTGGTACGGAATCGCCCCGACAGCCAATGTCGTGTGGTTGCCTTTTCTCCTGCTATTGGCGTTTGGGACGGCTTTGGGTGTGGGGTTATGGTTGTCAGCGATGAATGTCCAGTTTAGAGATGTGCGCTACACGATTCCTTTCCTCGCTCAATTTTGGCTCTTCGCCACCCCCATCGCCTATCCCAGTAGTTTGCTCTCGGAGCCCTGGAGAACAATCTATGGCATCAACCCCATGGTAGGGGTCGTCGAAGGTTTCCGGTGGGCGCTGCTTGGAACCACAAGCGCTCCCGGTCCGCTTATCATCGTGTCAGCTTTGACCATGCTCACGATTCTTATCACGGGCATGTTCTATTTCCGGCGAATGGAAAGCACCTTTGCCGATGTGGTCTAGAAGGGCTTCATGAGCAAATTAGCCATCTGCGTCGAATCACTCGGTAAACAGTTCAGAGTCGGGACAGCCACCGGGTCTTACGGCACCTTCCGGGAAAAGCTGGTGGAGCTCGTGGGGGCCCCATTTTATTGGCTTGTCAGCCTTCTTGGTGGGAATCGGCAGGATGCCGGGACTGGCGAAGAGATCCTCTGGGCGTTGAAAGAAGTGTCGTTTCAAATCAATCGTGGGGAGGTGGTCGGCATCATCGGTCGGAACGGCGCCGGGAAGAGCACGTTGCTGAAGATCCTCTCCCAGATCACTGAGCCGACCGAAGGCTATGTGGATCTGTATGGCCGGGTCGGCTCCCTGTTGGAGGTCGGGACCGGTTTTCACCCAGAGCTCACAGGACGAGAAAATGTCTTCTTGAACGGCGCCATCCTGGGGATGTCTCGATCGGAGATCGAGAGGAAGTTCGACGAGATCGTCGCGTTTGCTGAAGTGAAGCGATTCATCGACACCCCCGTCAAACACTATTCCAGCGGTATGTGCGTTCGTCTGGCCTTCGCTGTTGCCGCCCATCTTGAGCCGGAAATCCTGATCATTGACGAGGTGCTTGCGGTCGGGGATGCGAGCTTTCAGAAAAAATGTCTCGGAAAAATGGAGGGAGTGGCGAAGGAAGGACGCACGGTCTTGTTCGTCAGTCACAACATGCTGGCGGTTCAGAATCTGTGCTCGCGAGTGATCTGGCTACACGATGGAAAGATCGTGCAAGATGGAAAGCCGGCCGACGTTGTCTCCAACTATCTGAGGATGTCCGCGTCGATGCTGACGGAACAGGTGTGGAACGACGTGACCCAGGCCCCAGGGAATCACAAAGTCCGCCTCCGCAAGATCAGCGTGCGAGGGTCTGATCGTAACAGACCGGACCAGCTCGGCATCGATCAGCCCTGCGAAATCGAGGTTGAATATTGGAACCAGCGCCCGCAGGCCGTGCTCCATGCCACGCTACATGTCTACACCGAACAGGGAATTCTCGCATTCACCACCGGGTCGGCGGAACAAGCCGCCACGGAAGACGGCGCAATGCCTGCGGGGCTCTTTCGCAGCGTGTGCCATTTGCCGGCCAACCTGCTGAATACCGGCGTTCACAGGATCGTGCTCCTGATCGTCGAAAACCGAAGCAGGGTGACGTATCGCCTTGAAGACGCTCTCTCCTTTGAGATGGTCGAGCTCAGTAAGCGCCACTTCGGATGGCAAGGTCGAGAGCCGGGTGCCGTTCGCCCTGTGCTCAGATGGACGACCATTCAGGTCCAAGCAGGCGAGCCCGTCAATATGACGCCCATGCCTCATTGAGGGGGACGCGGCAGGAGCGAAATTTCGCACCGGATCCTGAGATCCATGGGTACAGTGTCCCAGCGACAGGGATGCGACAATCGTGCAGCGCGCAGGTCAGTCGGTTGCCTCAATTCATCTCCACGTTTTCGGTCAGAAACATCGGCTGTGCCGCTGCCGCGCAACATGAATCACGTGATTCCTGAGTTTCCATGCCAGGTGAATGCCAGAATTGGGTTTACCTCTACAGGGTATGGTCATGCGGGTTACGCTGCATCCTTGGCGGGATTTGGCACCCCGCGCCATCTCCGACGCTCTGACGGGTGGATCCTCGAGCGGCAGATTCCTGGCACACCGTATCGAGATGCGATCGGCCCCTATCCGTTGTTCAGCTGCCGGGATTGGTCTCAACTTGCGCTGGACCTTGATGAAATCGGAACGGACCTGGTCAGCCTCATGGTTGTGCCTGCTCCGTTTGACAGGTATTCCCGCCCGCTCCTTGAGCAGTGCTTCGAGCAGGTAACTCCGTTTAAGTCGCACTATGTGACCGACCTTTCGCAGCCGCTGGAGCAGATCGTCAAGAAATCTCATCGGGAGACGGTGGCGCGCGCGACAAAAAAAGTGCAAGTGGCGCATTGTGTGGAACCGGTCGCGCAGCTCACGAAATGGATTGAACTGTTCGACGTGCTCGTCAAGAGGCATCACATCACCGGCATTCGCGCCTTTTCGCCTGACGCCTTTGCCAAACAATTAGCCATTCCCGGCATGGTGATGTTTGAGGCACGAGCGAATGGGGAAACCGTCGGACTTGATCTGTGGTATACGCAGGCAGACGTCGCCTATGGACATCTGGTGGCATTCAGTGAGCTCGGGTATGAATTGCGCGCGTCGTACGCCACCAAATGGTTTATGCTCAATCACTTTGCTGGGAAGGTGAGATGGGTCGATCTCGGAGGGGGCGCCGGCGTAAGTTCGAACGCGACCGACGGCCTTTCTATCTATAAAGGCGGGTGGAGCACCGGAACCGTGCCCGCATATCTCTGCTGCCGAATTTTTAATCATTCTCTGTACGATTCATTGTCCTCGGCATGCGGCGCCAGCGGCAGCAGCTATTTCCCGGCCTATCGAGCGGGCATTCCGTTCTGATTGTTCTCCATTCAAGAGGGCGCTGTCAGGACGGCATAGCCGCCGAGCTGCCTTTCTGAATCCTATAGGCTCTGATTGGTGCAACATTTCACGCACCCTGGGCCGTCGCACTACTCCCAACATCCTACCTGCCGGACAGTTCAGCGAACAGACGCCGTCAGAGACGGCGTGAACGGCGGGGGCCTGATATACAACCATAGGGAGGCCGGAAGGAGGATCCATAATGTCGTCCCGAGTGTCTGTTGATGTAGCCAGGTCGCTGCCGACCGCAGAGGAGTGTATTGCCTCAATCGAGCGCGATGGCTACTGTTATGTGCCGCAGATGTTCTCGCCCGAACAGGTGTCCATGGCACTGGAGCGGATTAAGTATTGGTTCGACAATACGCTGTCGTCCCAATCCGAGCGGATGCCGTATCTCAACAAAGACCAATCGATGGTGTACAACCTCCAGAGCAAGGACCTCGTTCTTCTTCGGATGGTGCTTGGCTGCGAGCTTATCGAGAAGGTTCTGATGCAGTTTCTGAATGACCGGTGGTTTACCTCAATCCCATCGGACGCGCCTAATTACATCCTACGATCCTTTCTTGCCCGAAGCAGCAATCACCAAATGCCCTTGCACATCGACTCGTTCATCCCCTATGCGGGTCCTCATGTTTTCATCATGCAGTGCGCGATCCCGCTGGAAGATCAGACGGAAGACAACGGGTGTACCGTGCTGATTCCGGGCTCTCACCTTTCGGGGAAATACTGTTCGCAAGACGCGTTCCCTTCCGCCGTGTCCATCAAGGCTCGCGCGGGAGATCTCGTCTTTTGGGACAGCCGAATCTGGCATGGAGCGCGTCAAAACACGAGCGGAGGGACGCGCTGGGCCATGATTGCTACATTTTGCCGTTGGTGGATTAAGCAGGCTTTCGACATCCCGGGCAATCTCCCCCAAGAACTCTATGATCAGTTGACCGAGCGCGAAAAAAGCGTGCTCGGGTACTGTTCAGTTCCTTATGACAACGAAAAGCACGGCATCGATATGAAGCGGAGCTATTCGTTGCTGCCTCAACAGGTGGTGGATTACCGCAGGTAAGCACATCAGGACAAAGAGGAAACGTACTATGTCAAAAGATCTAACAGTCACTTATGTCTCGCATGCTTGTCTCCGAATCGACGGCGAGTTTGGCTCGCTGTTGTGCGATCCCTGGTTTTTGAATGAGCCTGTGTACGACTACGCTCTCTGGAAGTTTCCCCCCGCGGTGATTCCACCCGAAGTCTTGCTGAAGGATCTCGATTATCTCTACATCACGCATTCGCACGAAGATCACTTTCATATCCCCTCAATCAATCGTATTCCCCGTGACATCCAGGTGTTGCTCCCTGAATATGCCAACCGGCCTTGCTTGCGCGCCCAACTGGTGGAACGCACCATGCGGGAAATGGGCTTTCACCGCATCAGGAAAATTCAGCCGTGGGAAACGATTCACCTTGCTGGAATGACACCGTTTACGGTCGTTCCTTCGGCGAAATCGCGGGCTCACGATTGGGAGAATTCCGGCTTCGTGATCGACCATCCCGGAACGCGTCTTATCAACATGAACGACAACTGTGATGACGAAGAGCTCTGTTCGGAGATCCACTCTCACTGGCCGACCTTTGAGATCGGCTTTGTCCAAACCTCCAGTGCAACGGTGTTTCCGGCCTGTTACCGTATGCCCCCGGAAGCCAAGGAGGAAGCCGCGCGGAACAAGTGCGAGACGTTCACACTGCACAAACGGTTAATCGAGATGCTTCATCTCCAGCGCATCGTCCCTTTCGCGGGGGACTTCGGCTGGTATGACGATCGGTACTTCAGCCATAATTGGCAGGGCCGGTCCACACCGAAGATCCTGGAGAATTGGATCCGCGATAACTATCCCGATCGGGATGTCGCCACGCTCTATCCATCCGACACCTGGTCCATCTCCACGGGTATTGTTCGCAATCATCCCGATGTTGATTGGGGGCAATATCTGGATTTCGTCAAAACGTGCAAGCAGAAACTTCAGAAGAAGGTGGATTACTACAACGCATGGATTGATGCATCGGATCGGAACAACCTGCTTCAGCGTTCGCGTCTGCATACGGAGACTATCAACAAGCATATTACGCAAGATGGCATTGTTTTCAGCGGCCGTTTCCGCGTCATCGTGGAGGGGGGCAACTCGAACTTTTCATTTGTGTTGAAAGCCAATCCTCAGGATGGATTTGCCATTGATTGGGAAGATACTGAACCTGTCGATCAGTCGATTTATGTGCCCGAGCGCCTCTGGGCGGCCATTCTAGAAGGCAAGATCATGTGGGGCATGTATCAATGGACGACCGAGATTAAGGAGCATGTGCCGTACAGACTCGATCTTGGCCGTTTCTGGTATTGGCTCGAATACAATCTCGATTTGGGTAACAAGAACTCCCAGGCCATCATGAACCCCAAGTTGTTCCCCTACTTGACCGGCCCCACGATTCGGCCGGAGTGGGGAACGGTTGAATTCGAAGATGATTGGGAGTTCCCATGGCTCAATCGAGAAGTAGCCTCGGGACAGGAGTCGGCGCACCAAAGCGCCTAGGTCCTGTTAGAGTCGGCAGACCGAAACAGCTGCTCCGTGCGCTGTACCTGTGGCCGTGCTAAGGAAGTGGCGCCGCTGGGAGCGGCGCCACTTCCCATCAACTGTGGGCGCTCCGTCGGTCATTCTAGGCGCCGACGGACGCCTCATCACCTTGTGTGGGGTCGTAGCATGGGTGGACGAGACAAGCGATTTATTTTCGTCGTTTCAACTTCGGGTTCGGTGATGAACCAGGTCCTGGCAAGCAAGGTTCTGCGCGCTGTGGTCCATTCCGTGGTCGCGGATCGACCATGCCAGGCTGTGGCGGAAGCGCAGGCTTGGGGACTGCCCGTGGCATTGTTTGAGGAAGGCTCACCGGAGACGTTCTGCTCCAGGTTGGCCCAGTACATGGAGGAGCACCACATCGACTATGTCATTTCCTTCTACACTCACTTCTACAGCAAAGCCTTCCGTGATGCCTATCGGGACCGCATTCTCAATTTTCATCCGTCGCTGTTGCCGGCGTTCAAGGGAATGGACGGATTTGGCGATGGGGTGGCCTATCACACGAAGATCATCGGGACGACCGTGGAGTTCATCAAGGATGTGATGGATGAAGGCAAGGTCATTATGCAGACCGCATGCACCGTGGATCCTGGATTGAGTCGCGCGGCGTTGCGTCACTGTATTTTCGTTCAACAATGCAAGACGCTCCTGCAGGTTGTGAAATGGCTGATTGACGACCGTGTGCGGGTGGATGGAGACCGGGTGACGATTGTCGAGGCCGGGTATCATGACCTCGAGTTTGTGCCAGCATTGGAGTGGCGGGAAGCGCTCGACCTCCAAGTGGCTCTCCCTTTTGGAGTGGCAGGGACGGCCACTCTAGTGACAGGTCGGTGAAGCACTATGCCTAAGCCGATCAGACCGGAGATTCGCTCCGATGTGATGGGGGGGGATGTCACGCCATATTCATGCCTGCTCTGCGGGGCCATAGAATGGGCCGAGCTGGTCGAGCCGCATCCCCGTCAGTCCGTTCGGGTTGACGGAGTGGTTGAGCCGCGGCCGCTCGGGAGGCGTCAGTGCAGAGGCTGCGGGGTCGGCTTTCGAATACCCAAAGAAGACCTGGAGGTGATGTACCGGCAGGACTTCGCATTGTACAGCAACCGGCCAGGCGCCGACGGGTTCAATCGTCAGCGGCATCCTGCGCTCGTCGATCTGATTGCTAAGTCGATACAGCCTCTCCGGCCTCGTCGAATTCTCGAAGTCGGATGCGGAGACGGCAGCACGTTGAGCGTCATACGGGAACTGTGGCCCGACGCCGAAACGGTGGGCTTGGAACCATCCCGCCGTGCCGCAGAAGCCGCACGAGCAAGAGGCCACTGGGTCATCGAGGGGATGGCGGAGTCGTCGTTGGATGAGGAGGCCGAGCAACGTTTCGATCTCATCTTTAGCATCCAAGTCATCGAGCACACAGCAGACCCGGTGTCGTTTTTAGCAGCGCAGGCTGACTATCTCGCACCCGGCGGAGTCGTGGTGACCATTTGCCCCAACGGGGCGGTGCCCCATGCAGAACTTATCCATGTGGATCATTTGTTCTCATTTAGCCCGTGTCATCTCGCGGCCGTGACGGCCCGGGCTGGGCTGATCCGCCATGGTGGGTATGAATTCTTTCTTGATGAGGCATGCGAATTCAATCAACTCGTGGTCGCAGGCAAAGCCTCGGATTCCAAGCCGGCCGAAATCGGCCTCCTCCCGCCAATCGGGCAGGATGAGGTGGACCGGCTGGAAGAGGCGCGGAACGCGTATCTGCGTTGTTGGTCCCGTCTTGAAGGCGAGCTGAGCAAACGGGCCGAACAGTGCGAGGCTCTCATTTGTTTTGGTACCGGTGGTTGGTCTGCCAATTTAGCCGGGTACGCGCCGGCCATATGGGAGCGTGTACGAGCGTCTACGGTCGATAACCCCGCGACAACTACCTACATGAATAAACCCGTCGTCGATTACACGAGCGTGCAGAAGCTGGAGCCGGACGCCGTCATTGTGGCAGTCAATCCTTGTCGACAAGAGATGGTCTCCCGACGACTGCGCCGGGACGGGTATCACACTATTCAGTGGAATGATCTGATCAAGAGATAGACTCGCGCTTACGGGTGCGGTGTCGTGACGAAAGGGGAGAACTGATGCAGGCCATAGCTTCCACTAGCGCTACTCTTCGAGCTACTTTCAATGATCAGGGCTATGTCCTCGTAAAAAACCTCATTCCTGAGGCCATCGGGAATCGAGTGTTGGAGGATCTGAGGCTTGCGACCACCCAGCTGCTGCAGTCCCGTGGGCTCCTCACTCCGGAGCTTGATCGTGGGGAGCTATTGGAGTTGCTTAAGGCGGTGTTCAGGTTCGACCTTAACCTGTATCTCAGCATTCTGCGTTTGGGCAGTAAGTTGCAGTCGGTCCATGCGTTGGCCTTGCATGAACGACTCATTCACCTGCTCAACGAATTGGGCTGCAAGGCGAGTGTCCTGCCCTGCGGAGTTGCTATCCATCTCGTGGCCGACGAGTTAAAGATTCCGGGTGGGTACTTCGGATGGGGTGCACACCAAGACTGGTCGTCGGCTCAAGGCAGTTTGGATCAACTGGTGTTGTGGACGCCGCTCATGGATGTGGGTAAAGACTTTTATCCCGTCGAAATCGTACCCGGGAGCCATAAGCTGGGCGTGTTACCCGGAGATCGGCAGAATGCCAATAACAGGGGGGCATTGATTACCATTCAGCCCGGTCTAGTGGACGAGAAGGATTTTATACCCGTCGAGATGAAGCGTGGTGATGTCCTGATGTTCTCGGGACTTCTGGTTCATCGGACCGGTAACGGGATTCGCAAAGGACTCCGCATCGCCTGCGGGGCACGTTTCGACAATGTTGAGGAACACACGTTTGTCGATCGTGGCTATCCCTGTGCCTTTCGCCTTCACGCCGAAACGCAGATCTTGCATCCGGGCTTCCCCACTGCTGACCAGGTGCATCGGCTGTTTCTGTAACCAGGCAGATGCGACAGCGCATACACCCAGTTGAGTTGAAGGAGGTGGGCATGAAGACATGGGGAGATCTGGCCATTTTCGGGGGGAAGCCGGCGTTCGAGAAACCACTCCATGTGGGGTACCCCAACATCGGAAATCGCGCGGCTCTGTTCGAGCGCATCAATGACATCCTGGATCGACGATGGCTGACCAATATGGGACCGTACAGCCAGGAGTTTGAGCGACGTATTTCGGAGATGCTCGGTGTCAAACATTGTATCGCGATGTGCAACGGCACGGTTGCGCTGGAAATTGCCATTCGTGCGCTCGGCCTTACGGGGGAAGTTATCGTTCCCTCCATGACCTTCATTGCAACGGTGCACGCGCTCCAATGGCAGGAGGTCACCCCGATTTTCTGCGATATTGCACCGGGTGAGTTCCATCTGGACCCGGAGAAAGTCGAGGCCATGATCACGCCGCGCACCACGGGAATTATCGGCGTGCACCTCTGGGGGCGCCCGTGCCACGCCGAGGCTCTGACTCGAATTGCCCAGAAGCGCGGGTTGAAACTCTTGTTCGACGCGGCTCACGCGTTCGGCTGTTCTCATAACGGACGCATGATTGGCAACTTTGGCAATGCGGAGGTGTTCAGTTTTCACGCCACGAAGTGTATCAATACATTCGAAGGGGGGGCGATCGTCACCAACGACGATGAGCTGGCGGAAAAAATTCGACTGATGACCAACTTTGGCTTCGGAGGTACTGACAAGGTTGTCTACATTGGGACGAACGGGAAGATGAATGAAGTATCCGCCGCGATGGGAATCACCTCCCTCGAGGATTTTGAGACGTTTATTGAGTTGAACCGATCAAACTATCAAACCTATGTCAGGGAGCTGACGGGGATCCGCGGACTCAGGCCGGTCATGTACGATGAACAGGAGCGCAACAACTATCACTATGTGGTCTTGGAACTTGATGAAGCCGTGACCGCCGTGAGCCGCGATCAAGTGGTGGATATTCTCCGCGCAGAGAATGTGCTCGCCCGACGATATTTCTATCCGGGCTGCCACAATATGGAGCCATACCGGTCGTACTTTCCATTGAGCCAGCTGTGGTTGCCGGAGACGGAACGTATGGCCAAACGGGTGCTGGTGCTACCTACCGGCGCAGCCGTCACTGCCGAGAGCATCAAGCTGATCGGACAGATAATCCGAGTGGTGGTTGGGAGCGGTCGGGAAATTCGCGATCGACTGAAGCACCTGCTTCCATTGGTCGAGCGACCGGTCGTGCAGGAACCGAAACAGGAATTACCCGCAGAACTTGAAGTCGTGCCACGGTGATAACTGCCCGGCACATGTTGGCAGGAAGTGGTGCCGAATCATGTTTGGTGTAGGCCATGGAGCGCTCCATTCTCGGTGAGGGGATTGGTCTGCCCCCTTTACCCGAGGAGAGGGCAGCGCGGATGGCAAGAGGCAATTCAGAGTCGTCGCCACTCGAGACCTTCGTGACCACCTGATCTCTCCTTGTAAGTAGATGGACCCTGTCATTGCGGAATCTTCAGCCTGCATGCAGGAGAGATCCACCGCGCCATGCTGTTTAATTCACTAGAGTTTCTGTTCCTATTCCTGCCAGCAACGGCGGCGGTTTTCTTCCTGATCGGCGGGTTCGGCCGCCGTCAGTTTGCAATTGCCTGGCTCGTCGTCGCGTCGGTGTTCTTTTACGGATATTGGAACGTTTCCTATGTCCCGCTCCTGCTTTTCTCCGTGGTGTTCAATTACTTCCTGGGAGAGGCATTACAGGCTGGGAAGAAAAAATGGATGTTGACAGGCGGCATACTGGTCAATCTTGGGCTCCTGGGTTATTTCAAATATGCAATGTTCATTGTTGAGAATCTGCGTTTTCTCCCGATACGCGATCTCCACGTGGTCCTGCCCATAGGGATTTCGTTTCTGACGTTTGAACAAATCGCCTATCTCGTAGACACCTACCGAGGTCAAACACCTCCAAGAGATTTTGTTCGCTACTGCTGGTTCATTACCTTTTTCCCTCGGCTGATCGCCGGACCTATTGTCCGGGCTCGAGAAATATTGCCGCAGTATGGAAGACAGTCATTTGGTGCGTTCAACACGACGTGGTTGGCTACCGGGCTGACGATATTCGTCATCGGTTTATTCAAGAAAGTCATCTGCGCTGATCACGTCGGCTCGTATGCGACCCACGTATTTCAAACTGCGGAACGAGGGACCGCAATAACGTTTCTTGAAGCGTGGGGGGGAGCGCTGGCGTTTACCTGTCAGATCTATTTTGATTTTTCTGGTTATTCCGATATGGCAATCGGCATTGCGCGCATGTTCGGGATTGTGTTGCCGCTCAATTTCGATTCCCCGTACAAAGCCTGCAGCATCATTGAGTTCTGGCGGCGTTGGCATATGACATTGTCGCGATTTCTTCGCGATTACCTCTATATCCCCCTCGGGGGTGACCGGAAAGGAAAAGTTCGACGATATGCGAATTTACTGATCACCATGGTTGTTGCCGGTTTGTGGCACGGCGCAGCCTGGACGTTTGTTGCATGGGGGGCGTTACACGGGGTCTATTTGTGTATCAATCATGCCTGGCGGTCAGTGCGAGCGTGGTTGGGACATGATCTCAGCCGGACTACCTGGTGGGGGCGTGGAAGCGGGAGATTCGCAACGTTGGGCGCGGTTGTCCTGGCCTGGATTTTCTTTAGGGCCTCAAGTTTTTCCGGTGCGCTGAATGTCCTGACTGGCATGGCGGGCATGAACGGGTGGGGCGGTATTTCCACGAGCCTCTTGGGATATTTCATTGCGCCGATCCTGCTAATGGTATGCCTGGTTGCGCCTAATACCCAAGAATTAGTGGGCCAAATCGAAGAAGTCTCACTCGACCAGCCGAGCCATGCGAGGTCAGAATATAAACCCTGGTTCTCGTGGAAGCCCAATTTGAGCTGGTCGATAGTGATAGGCCTGATGCTTTATCTGGCAATTGTGTCCCTGACTGAAGAGAGCGAGTTTATCTATTTTCGGTTTTAAAGCGCCGTGATGAAAGTGAGTCTGTTGAGCAATACGAGGGGGAGCCAAGAGCACGGTTTGTATCTGGTTGGTCTGTTGCAGTGTGTGGTCTTTGTCTATTTGATCACGATGCTTTTTGTCCATACTCAGAAAATGGTGATCCTGGAACGTGATTATCCGATGTGGCTCAATGCGAAACGGGTCGCAAGTTCTGTTTCACCGAGTCGACAGGATCTTGTCGTCATTGGAGATTCGAGAGCCAAGGCCGGATACATTCCCAATCTGGTTGACAAGAAATCGCTAAATCTGGCACTGACCGGCCAATCACCCATCGAGGGCTATTACCTCCTTGTGAATTATCTCAAAGGACATCCAGCGCCAAAGAATCTGCTGTTGAGCTATGCGCCCTATCATCTCACCATGGTCGATGTCTTTTGGGAAATGTCGGTCAAGTATGACTTTCTGAACTACGATGATTACCGGGAGGTGTGGGAGACTTCCCGTCGCCTGGAGGATAAGACGCTTGGCGACAAGAGTTTGAGATGGCAATACTTCTTCCTGCCCAGCAAATACTGGGGAAGCGTGAGACACGCGGTGAAGGAGCGAAGGTGGAAAACCAACGATGAGACCTATCGGACTGTTGTTCAGAGCAATGGACATTTTTACTACGGGAAAAAATCAGGCTCGATCGACCTGAATGAAGAGGCAGAGCTGAAAAAATTTGCGGCCTCCCGCTTATTGGACTCTTATCTCAATAAATTGATCGACCTTGCGCAATCAAATGGTATCGAGGTGTTTTGGTACACGATGCCATTTAACGACGAATCATGCAAAAATCTGCCGGACTCGTTCACCAGAGATTACGACGCGTATCTCTCCGCGCTGGAGTCGAAGAAGAGCGTAAAGGTAATTCAGAAGATCTCATGCCTGCCCAACACACTTTTTGGTGATAAGAGTCACTTATACTCGGGTGCAGATGCGAACACGCTGGCGATCCTGAAAGCCGTGTTTGACGTCTCTGCGATACGGCCCCTGTCGTAAGCAACCTGAAACATAGACCGTATCTTGGGTGACTACGGCGCAAAAGCGAGGAAAGCCAGGATGTTTGCATGGGTCAGTCCAAGTTCATTGAAACACATGGCGGTGTGAGGCGATGAGAGCCGGATTTGCCGAGCGAGATATCACACCGCCACGCGGTATGGAAATGCCCGGGGGATCGCGCCGGGTAGTCCACGAAGGACCGGCTCATGATCCCTGCAAGGTGCGTGCAGCGGTATTCGACGACGGCTCTGAGCAGGTTGCCCTGGTGAGCGTCGATGCGGTCATCGTGCCTCGAGGGCTCGTGCAATCCGCCAGAGCCCAGATCAAGGCCTGTTGCGGCATCCATCCGTCCTCGGTGATGATTGCTGCCACCCATTCCCACAGCGCGGGTCCGTTAGGTTTTTATGAGCCTGGTCAGTTCGATCGTGCAGCACCATGGATTCAGCGGCTCGCGTATGAGCAATCCGCCTGCGCGGATCCCGGCTACGTAAGACATGTGAGAGAGCAGATCGTATCAGCGGTGTCTGAGGCATGGGACAGTCGCGTGGAAGTCGAGTGCGGAGCGGCGAAGGGGTGTGAACCGAAGGCGGCTTTCAACCGCAGATTCCGTATGCGGAATGGACTCACGTACACGTTTCCGGGGCAGGGGAATCCGGATATCGTTTCGCAGGCAGGCCCGATCGATCCTGAGGTAGGCGTTCTGGGAGCATGGGACTGCGAGGGGCGTCTCCGAGGGTGTGTCGTCAATTATGCCTGCCATCTGACGAGCAAGCCGGGCGGTACCTCTGCAGATTGGGTGTTCTATCTTGAGGAGGTCATCCGCGCAGGTCTTGGTTCGGAAGTCGTGGTTCTGTTCCTGAATGGCGCCTGTGGCGACATTACCCCTGTTGACACGATGGGGCGATACCAGAACCAGATCGGTGAGAAGTGGGCTCGGCGCGCCGGTGCGCGCGTAGGAGCTGCAGCGATCAACGCCCTCCTGGATGCGGTTCCCGGGACATTGGCCCCGGTATCGACTCGAGTCAGGCAACTCGGCATTCCAAGGCGGCCACCGAGTCCGGAGAAGCTCGAACAGGCCCGCCGGCTACTGATGAACGGTGCCGCACAAGAACAGACTGTTGAATGGTATTTTGCGCGAGAAACAGTCCTCCTTGACGCTCTTTTGCAGCGAGAACCTGAAGCCGACGTAGAGCTTCACGCTATGCAGATCGGTCCGGCCGTACTCCTGGCTTGTCCGGGAGAGCTGTTCTGCGAATTGGGACTTAAGCTGAAAGCGTCCAAGCAGTTTGCATTTGTGTTTCCCGTCTCCCTCGCCAACGGATTTTGCGGATATCTCCCCACTATCGAGGCGATGAGCGCCACCGGGGGTGGTTATGAAACACGATTGACGAGTCATTCCAACCTGGAAATCGGGGCGGGTGAAAAAATCGTGGAGACCCTTGGGGCAATGGCTGCTGATCTGACTCCGGGCCCTCTGCCGGAACTCCCCTGTCCGCCTGGTTTCACAAAGGCTTGGAACTTCGGCAACGTGCCGGCCGAATGCTGACAACGTCCTGCCAGGCCGGTGCAAGTCGTGAGATTCATCGAGAGCGCACAGAAGACCGCGGACTAGGCTTCCGGCGATCCAGTGAGGTGTGAGGTGCGAATCAGTGTGGCAGGCGGTATCCTCCTGGGTCTGGTGCTTGGGGTGGCCTGTATCGGTTTGTATGCATGGCGGCACGAGGACACGTCTGATTTTGTGACCGACCTCATCATGGTGCCGATGCGCGACGGAGTGAAATTGCAAACGGCTGTCTGGCGTCCGATGGGGGAGGGGCGTTATCCGGTGGTCTTGAGCCGCGGATACAATACGACGGGACCAGCCCTCGCTAAACCGTTTGTCGATGCGGGTTATGTCTACGTCGGGCAGGCAACCCGTGGGCATGCAGGCTCGGAGGGAGAGCATGGTGTCGCCGATCGCTTCTTTGCCGACGCCCGTGACGGATACGATACGTTGACCTGGATCAGCGAGCAACCATGGTCCGACGGCCGGATTGCCATGTACGGCAAGTCCTACTGGGCTGGAACACAGTGGCTGGTCGCGGTCGAACAGCACCCGAATTTGAAGGCCATTATCCCGCAAGTAATGAATGCCGATGTCTGGCAGTGCGGCTACCGGTGTAATGGGGCACTGTCGTTGGCGCTCACAGCAGGAGGAAGAGCCTATAGCAAAGACAGCATGGCAGAAATTACCGCTCTCGGCTTGGAGACCTTCTTTCGCCATCTCCCGCTTATCACGATGGACAAGCGGGTTGGGGGTACGCGCCTCCGTGGCGCCCGTGAACTGTGGGAGCAGTATGTACGCCATTCCACGTTCGATGAGTACTGGCAGGCCATCACCATTCGCGGAGATGGTCAGGACGGCAAGTATCGAAAGATCAACATTCCCGTCTATCTTATGGGCGGATGGTACGACTACTATGCAGGCGCTGCGTTTACCAGCTATCAACAGCTTCGGAAGGCCGATCCTACGAGAGATGTGCGGATTGTGATCAATCCCTCGGATCATTTGAACCGTGTGGTGAGCGGCCGGGAGTTCGGGGACCATGCCGGAAAGGATGAAATCGCCCTTGCCACCCGATGGTTGGATTACGTGATACGCGGGATCGACAATGGAGTGAGCGCCGAACGTCCGGTCAAAATCTTCGTCATGGGCATCAACGAGTGGAGATACGAGCAGGAGTGGCCCCTGGCGCGGACCCGGTATACAAAGTATTACTTCCACGCCGCAGATGGCGCCCGCCTCGGGACACTCGACACGCGCCTCCCGGGCAATGAGCCACCGTCTACTTATACGTATGATCCCGATGACCCGGTTCCGACCTTGGGTGGGAACCACTCCGTCATCGATCGTGAGTTGGCATCGATCATCCGGGCTGGGACGGTGGATCAGCGGCCGAATGAAGGGCGATCCGACGTATTGGTTTGGTCCAGTGCGCCCCTCGCGCAACCGGTGGAAGTAACCGGGCCGATTGTGGTCACGCTGTTCGCTTCATCCTCGGCCCCCGATACCGATCTTGTTGCCAGATTGATCGATGTGTATCCGGATGGGACCGCCTATAATCTGACCGAAGGAATCCTTCGCGCGCGTTTTCACCGCTCCATTTATGGGGAACCGGAGCTTCTGGTGCCGGGAACCATCTATGAATTTACGGTCACGCTGCAACCGACGAGCAACGTCTTCCTGGCCGGACATCAAATCCGGCTCCATGTCACCAGCAGCAATTTCCCTCTCTGGGACCGGAACCCCAATACCGGACACCCTCAAGGGATGGATGCCGAGATACAGCCGGCTACGCAACGGGTCTATCACGATCGCGCGCATCCTTCGCACCTGGTACTGCCCGTGATTCCCGCCTCAACTGATTCGACCGCCACCCGACTACCGGGTGGAATGGAGGTGGGCTGACAATCATGGCGTTTGAATTGATGAAACAATCAGGTTGGTATGAGCGCATTGTTCGTCCGCTCGTCTGGGCTCCCGTCTTCGCCCACCGTCGGTATCGAGCGGCGAAGTGCGCACGGTTGTTCGAGAAGCTGGCGATCGAGGACGGTAAGTTGCTGGCTCATGTCCGCGCTCAAAAAGAGCATGAGTACCTGGGAGAGCGGTCGCCGCTGGTCAGCATCACCACGCCGACGTACAACCGGGGGCAATTGGTGGCGGAAAGCACCCTGCCGGCCGTCCTGGCGCAGAGCTATACGAATTTTGAATGGTTGATTGTGGGCGACCACTGCACCGACGATACCGTGGAACGCATGGCGACGGTGAAGGACCCGCGGGTGTCGTTTTATAATCTGCCGACGCGTCCTCAGTATCCCAAGAACAAAAGGAAGCGGTGGATGATCGTGGGCACTAAGGCGAACAACCTCGCGCATCAGATGGCCAAGGGCTCGTGGATCTCGCATCTCGATGACGACGATGTGTATACACCGGATCACATAGAACAACTGTTGACATGCGCATTGACCGGAAATCTTGAGTTCGTCTGGGGCCGGTCTCGAGTGGAACTCCAGCCCGGCACATGGGAAGAACGGGGTGCGGCTTTCGGTGCGGACGGAAAGAGCCCGGGATATGTGTCCCATTCCACTGTGCTGTACCGGAAGTACCTCGACCAGGTTTTTCCCTATGATCCGCAGACCCCCCTCAAACTCAACATGGGCGGCGACGCATTCCGGTGGAGACGAATGGTCAACGCCGGTGTCCGCGTCGGGTTCGTCGACCGTATTGTGACCTTGATTCCGCTTCGTCCGGGAGAGGCAGTCCGTACCATTTCGCTGCTCGACTGACCGGACTGAGGTCCTGCCGAGATCTTTCCACGCGTTTGCTTGGAGAAACGATTTTGCCGGCGTTCGCCGGTTAGACCACAAGGACCGCTTCTTGTCCATCATGACTGACCCGTGTCTCATTATCGGTGAAGTGGGGCAAGCCCACGACGGAAGCCTGGGGTTGGCCCATGCCTATATCGACGCGATTGCCAACGCGGGGGCTGATGCGGTCAAATTCCAGACACATATTGCGCAAGCAGAGAGCACGCCGGGTGAGCCCTGGCGGGTGAAGTTCAGTCGCCAGGATGCCACGCGCTACGACTATTGGCGACGCATGGAATTCTCAGAAGAACAATGGCAAGGTCTTCGCGCCCATGCTGCGGATCGTAGGGTGAAGTTCATCAGTTCACCGTTTTCACTGCCTGCCGCTCAGATGTTGCAACGTGTAGGGTTGGATGGGTGGAAGGTCGCATCAGGGGAGATTACCAACCGCCCGCTGCTTGAGTTCATGGTCGCATCCGGCATCCCGATCCTGCTATCGACGGGCATGAGCGCTCTCTCGGAAATCGACGAGGTCGTCGGGTTTTTGGAGACACATCAGGCGCCTACCACCCTGCTTCAGTGCACGACGGCGTATCCCTGCCCACCGGAAAAGATCGGCCTGAATCTTATTCCGATGTATCGGGCCCGGTACCGCTGCCACGTCGGGCTGTCGGACCATTCAGGGACTATCTATGCCGGCCTGGCAGCAGCAGCAATCGGGATCGAAGCACTCGAAGTTCACGTGACCATGAGTCGGGAGATGCCCGGGCCGGACGTGCCGGCGAGTGTGACCGCCGATGAACTCCGTCAGCTTGTCGAAGGGATCCGGTTCATTGAGAAGACCCGAAATCACCCTGTTGATAAGGATCAAATGTCGGAAGAAATGCGGCCGCTCAGGCGCCTCTTTACCAAAAGCGCCGTGGCGATGTCGGACCTTCCTGCCGGAACGATTCTTTCATCCGAACATCTGACGTTCAAGAAACCTGGTACAGGGATTGCCGTCGAACGAGTCGGAGAGATCCTGGGGCGCAAGCTGCGACGGATGGTCCCGGCAGATACACTCTTTTCGCAGGATGATTTCGAGCCATGAGGACCCCTGTTCTAGATGTCCCGCCCGGGCAGTATCGTATTCTCAACCTCGAGCCCGAAGGATACTGCGGAGAAGCGCGTGCGGTCCTGGCGCGGTTAGGCGAGATCAACGACGGGCCGCTGTGTCGGCGCGAACTGCTGGAGCGTATCTCAGCCTATGACATTCTGATCGTCCGGCTACACCATCAGATCGATCGGGAAGTGTTCGAAGCGGGCAAGAATCTGAAAGCCATCGTGTCGGCGACAACCGGCCTCGACCATATCGATCTCGAGACGGCAGAGGCACGGAATCTTCCTGTCCTCAGCCTGAAAGGCGAACAGATTTTTCTGAGCACCATCACCGCGACGGCTGAGCACACCTGGGGATTGTTGCTTGCCCTTATGCGACGCATTCCTGAAGCGATCGATTCCGTCCAGGCTGGACGATGGAATCGAGACGCTTTGAAGGGACACGATCTGGAAGGAAAACGGCTCGGCATTGTCGGTTTCGGGCGGTTAGGAAAGCAGGTTGCGATCTACGGATCAGCCTTCGGGATGCGTGTCGCCGCATACGACCCCTTCATCGACACCTGGCCGACAGCGGTTCTGCGCAAACCGTCTTTGCTTGAGTTGCTTGCAGAGAGCGATGTGGTGACCATTCACGTCAATCTTCATCCGGGCGCTGTGAATCTCATCGGCAGAGCGGAATTGGCCGCGCTTCCAGGAGGCGCTGTGCTGGTGAATACGTCGCGAGGGCAGATCGTGGATGAAGCGGCCCTGCTGGATGCCCTCGTTGCCGGACGGCTTAGCGGAGCGGCGCTGGACGTGCTTGCGGAGGAACGCCGCCACGACATCCGTTCAAACAACCCGCTGCTGGTGTATGCCAAGCAGCAGCGTAATTTGCTGATTACTCCCCACATCGGAGGAGCCACTCATGAAGCCATGTGTAAAACGGAAGTGTTTATGGCTCATAAATTGACTCAATTCCTCCACAACCTCCCGGCCTAACGGAAGCCGGATCGGAGTCATTATGCGGAAAGTGTGTGTCGTCATCACTGCTCGGCCGAGTTATTCCCGGATCAAAACCGTGCTTCAGGCGATCAAGTCTCATCCGGATCTTCAACTCCAGCTCATCGTTGCCGCGTCGGCTCTGCTGGAACGGTACGGCGAGGTTGTGAACGTCATTCGCGCCGACGGCTTTCAACCGGACGCAATTGTCTACATGGTGCTGGAAGGCGAGAACCTGATCACGACCGCGAAGTCGACCGGTTTAGGCGTCGTCGAACTTGCCACGATCTTCGACAATATCCGCCCCGATGTCGTGATCAGTGTCGCGGATCGCTTTGAAACGATCGCGACAGCCATTGCCGCATCCTATCTCAACATTCCGGTGGCGCACGTGCAGGGCGGAGAAGTCACGGGATCGATCGATGAGAAAGTCCGGCATGCAGTGACGAAGCTCTCTATGCTGCATTTCGTCGCCAATCGGCAGGCGGCAGACCGGGTGATCCGCATGGGAGAAGACCCGGAGATGGTCTTTATCACCGGCTGTCCTTCCATTGATCTCGCTGAACGTGTTCAAGGCTCCATGGATAATGGCTTTGACCCTTTTGCGGGTTATGCCGGAGTCGGGAACCGCTTCGACGCGCGCCAAGGCTACATGGTGGTCATGCAACATCCAGTCACCACCGAGTATCGCGATTCTGCATCGCAGATTCACGAGACGATTTCTGCCGTCAGGACGTTGAACCAGCCGACCTTCTGGTTCTGGCCCAATGTGGATGCCGGTTCGGATCAGATCTCGAAAGGCCTGCGCCAGTTCCGCGAGACCGGGGAGACATCGCAGATCTATTTTTTCAAGAATATGACACCGGAGGATTTCCTCCGACTTCTCGCCGGCGCCCGTTGTCTCGTAGGAAACTCCAGCGCGGGGATCAGGGAGGCGTCGTATCTTGGTCTTCCGGTGGTCAACATCGGAAATCGTCAGCAGGGCAGAGAGCGAGCGAGGAACGTCATCGACGTCGGATATAACGCTGCCGAGATCGTGGAGGCTACCGAGAAACACCTGGCCAATGGCCGGTATCCCTCTAGTCCTCTATACGGCGACGGCAAAGCAGGCGAGCGTATTGCGCAAATTCTGGCCCGGGTCCCGCTGACCGTAGAGAAGAGGATTGCATACTGATGGACAGGACCCAGAAAGTACTGGCAGTGATTCCGGCTCGGGGCGGCTCGAAAGGGGTGCCTCGCAAAAACATTCGGTCCGTCTGTGGGAGGCCGCTGATTGCCCATACCATTGAACATGCCCGCGCAGCGCAGCATCTGTTCCACCGCATCATTGTGAGTACAGATGATGAGGAGATTGCGGCGGTGGCAAGAGCGTATGGGGCGGAGGTGCCATTTCTCAGGCCGGCGAATCTGGCTCGCGACGAGTCACCTATGATTCCCATGCTCCAACATGCGGTCGAGTTTATTGAAAGACAGGATGCGGTCCGTATGGATTGGATTTGTCTTCTCCAACCGACGGAACCGTTTCGTACGGTTTCGGATCTTGAGCAGTGCCTCCGTTTGGGGATGGCGGGCGGTTGTGATTCCGTCATCAGTGTGGTGCGGGTTTTTGCCACACACCCCATCCTGATGAAGCGCATCGACAATGACGTCCTCCTGCCGTTTTGCGTGGAAGAGAAGGAAGGCACCAGACGGCAGGATTACCAGCCGGCGGCGTACATGCGTAACGGATCGGTCTATCTGACCAGGCGGGGCGTCTTGATGGAGCAGGGGTCCATTTGGGGCCAAACGATTCGTCCCTACGTGATGCCTCTGGAACGATCGGTGAGTATCGATACAGAACTCGATCTCAAGCTGGCCGAACTCATGATGTCGGAGCAGATCGCCCTAGAACGAAGTGGAAATCTCTAACATGTGTGGCATTAGCGGATACGTCGACTCAGAGCGAGTCGCCTCTGATCGCACGATTCAACTCATGACCCGTCCCCTCGCGCATCGCGGGCCGGATGGGGAAGGCGTGTGGGTTGAATCTCGCGTGGCACTTGGCAACCGGCGTCTGGCCGTGCTCGATCTCTCCTCCCGCGGTCACCAGCCGATGATAAGTCACGATCGTCGTTACGTCATGACCTACAACGGAGAGGTGTACAATTATCTCGAGTTGAAGTCCGACCTTGGGAGGTCATTTGAAACAGGAACTGACACGGAAGTTGTCCTTGAAGCCTTTGCCCGGTGGGGGCCCGACAGTTTCCACCGGCTGAACGGAATGTTCGCCTGTGCGATCTGGGACCGTCTTACCGAGCGATTGTTGTTGGTCAGAGATCGTTTCGGGGTCAAGCCGCTCTACTATGCCGAAGTGGACGGTACGCTCTATTTTGCGTCGGAGATCAAATCACTCGCAGCGGCTGGCGTCCCCTTGGAGCCCGACCAGGACACCTGGTTCGCCTACCTCCGCTTCGGTGCCTATGATGACGGTTCCGGTACCTTCTTCAAGGGTATCAGGCGGGTCCCTCCTGGCCATTATCTTTCCTGGCAAGACGGCCGTATTGAGCTACATCGCTGGTATGACCTTCCGGAACGGGTGAAGTCATCCTGGCCGGACGAACGTTCGGACAGCATTGTCGGCGAGGAATACCACCGGCTTCTCCAGGATGCTGTGCGAATTCGGTTCCGCTCAGACGTCCCCGTCGGGGTCTGCCTCAGCGGTGGCCTGGATTCCTCGACGCTGGTTGCGCTGTTGAAGGAGCTGTTCGGTTCAGGCCAGGATATCCAGACCTACCACTTCGCCTGTGGTGATGCCGCCTACGATGAAACACCATGGGTCAGGAAATTGCTCGCAGAAACCCGCTATCCGCTCAACATAGCGTATCTTGCTGCGGCTGAGATCCCCGACCTCGCCGAAGAAGCGATCCTTTCTCAAGAGGAGCCGTTCGGGGGATTTCCGACCTTGGCGATGATTCAACTCTTCAAGCTGGCCAAGAGTTCCGGAACAACGGTGCTGCTGGACGGGCAGGGCCTCGACGAACAGTGGGCAGGGTATAGTTACTACGCACAAGGCGCAGGGAGTGCCTTATCAGGATCCATGCCCGTCCAGGGATCTCTCAATGGGTCGACCAGCCATGGGTGTCTCTCAGAGGCCTTCACCTCGCTGCGGCCTCGGCCGGTCTATCCGGAACCCTTTCGAGGCCGGCTGTCGAACCTTCGTTATTGCGATCTCCGGTATACGAAACTTCCGCGGGCATTGCGTTTCAACGATCGAGCTTCCTCACAAGCGTCCTGCGAGTTGCGGGAACCGTTTCTCGATTACCGGTTGGTTGAACTGGCCTTCAAACAGCCTGATCATCGTCTCATCCGCCACGACCAGCACAAATATCTCCTCCGGGAAATCGTTCGCCCGCTCCTGCCGAAAGACTTTGCTGAGGCTCCGAAACGGCCCGTGCAGACACCACAGCGCGAATGGTTGCGAGGGCCCCTCCGGGACTGGGTGGAGAGTTGTCTGGCGCATGCAAGCGTCACCCAGAGCGGATGGTTTGACAAGATTCGTCTGCATGAGTCATGGGAGCGATACCTCCGGGGCGAGAGCGACAATTCTTTTTATGTGTGGCAATGGATCAGTGTCGCGCTCAATCACCATCTGATTGAATCGATGAAAGCCGCTCACAAGACGTAGATCGCTTCGGATCGCACCCGTTGCCTGTTCACCCTTGTGCCGTCCGGCGACACCATTGAAACAGTTGTGATCAACGTGAGACAGATCAGGTGAAGACACAGAGAACCGCCGTCATTCTTGCGGGATCCGAGGGACTCGGTCTCGCCGCCGCGCAATGCCTCGGGGAGGAAGGACATCGCGTTGTTATCTTCTCGCGCTCCAGGGAGAAGCTTGAGGCCGCGCGGACCGGCTTCATCAAACGCGGTCACGACGCGCTCATCTTTCCCGGAGATCTGGCTTCATCCGACGATCTCGAACGGCTGTTCGGTTTTGTAGAAGAGCGCTTCGGCGGTACCGACATCCTGGTCAATAACACAGGTGGCCCCAAGCCAGGGAATATCCTCGATCTGCCCGATGACGCCTGGCGTACGGCATTTGACGAGCAGGCCATCTCCCTGATGAGAGCAATCCGGCGCGTCGTACCGGGCATGCGCGCGCGCCGGTGGGGGCGCATCATCACCATCGCGTCGCTGTCTGTGAAAGCTCCGATCGAAGGGCTGGATCTTTCCAACTTCATGCGCGGCGGTCTGGCCGCAGTGCACCGCACACTTGCCCGCGCGCTTGCTCCGCATGACGTCAACGTCCATATGGTATTGCCGGGCTCCATTATGACTGCCCGGTCACGTTCATTGATTCAGAAAAGGGCCGATAGTCTTAAGACCTCTTTCGACGAGGCACTTTCCACCTCAATCGGGCGCATCCCGAAAGGGCGCCTGGGGACGCCGGAGGATGTCGGCCACGTGGTCGCCTTTCTCGCGTCGGAACGCGCCGCCTATCTCACCGGAAATTTCATCCGGGTGGATGGCGGCATGTATGCGGGGCTTGACTGATGCTGACACCTCCGTTCACCGCTCTCATCAAGCATCTTGCTGCGAGTTATGCTTCGCTCGGGCGTCCGGTCAAGCTCGCCCCGCTCACCTTTGAGTTTCAAGTCAGCAATAATCTGTTCGAATACTCGGCGACCGGCGGGCGGTTCCTGTTAAAGGTGATGGCTCATCCCCAGGCTCTCTACGGGCAGCAGGGGGTGGCCGAGCGGCTCGAGGTCGTGGGTCAGGCGGTATTCGAGCTCCATCGTGCCGGCCTCCCGGTTGAAGAGATCGTTCGTGGTGACGATGGGTGCTTCGTTCATCGTTACCAGGGCCATCTCTTACGTCTCTATGTGTTCAACAATGGCAGGGTATATGCCGACCCGGAATTGGACCCCCGACGCAGTGCGAGTTCGCTGCGTAGACTTCATGCCGAAGGACTGGCTTGCCTCAGCGAGGAAACCAGAAAGAGGATGAGTGGTTTTCACAAGGCGTATCCCCTTCGTACGACCGCAAGCGAGGTGCCCACGCTGCAGGGATTTCTTAAGGACCAGGCCCCGGCTCGCCAGGCCTATGCCCGGATTCTCGACCAGTGGGATATTGTCGAGTGGGCCGTGGAACGAACGCTCAGCGATCGTCCCAGTTTGCCGCCTAACGAGTGCCTGGTCCACACGGATTTCCATCCGCGGAACGCGCTATTCAATCACGATCGAGACCAGGCGACCATGATCGATCTCGACAACATGATTATCGACCGGCGGCTGCCTTGTCTGGGATTTAGCATTGTGCGGTTCGCCTTTTTGCAGCGCGAGCGGAGCCCCGAGGTCTTGCGGAAGGCCATTGCAGTATTTGCGGGGGCGGAGCATCAGAAGCCGGAATTTCTTCATGACTTACACCATGCGATGGTGGGCATTGAAATCGAAAAGGTGTTGCGGATCCTGCATCGGGTAAGAACGACGGGTGAATACACCTGTTTCATCGACAACATCTGTCCGCTCCACCTGGCAAACATCAAATTTCTCAAGGCGAGTGGCGTCTGTGCGTGAAGACCGGATCGCACGAATTAGTTGGGAAGGAACGGTCTGGTACGCTGCGCCGGATGAAACCGACCTGGTGCTCTTGTCCGGATCGCCGCTCGACGGGTTCACGAAGACAAACAAGCGTGTCGCCGCAGCAAAGGTCCGGTTCCTGCCGCCAGTCCCTGCGACGAAACTGGTCGGGATCGGCGCCAATTTTCCAGGGGAGGAGCCGCTGGGGCCTGATCCTTACCCATCGTTCTTTATTAAACCGCCGTCATCGTTCACGGGTCACCTGACAACCATCGAGCTGCCCCCTGTCTTTCGATCGGTCGTCGCAGAAGGAGAGCTAGGGGTGGTCGTGCGGCGGCGATGCCGGAACCTGACCAAGGACGAGGCGCCGGGTGTCATCTTAGGGTGGACAGTGGTCAACGATCTTTCAGGTCGTGACAGCACCCTCCGTGTGGTTCCGCCTGCGGTGAAGAAGTCTGCGGATGGGTTCGCACCGATGGGTCCCTATCTGAATCTCGACTCCACGATCCGTCCGTTCACTCTCCTCACACGGCGGAATGGAGAGGTCGTCCAGCAGGGTACGACCGCAGCTATGAGATTCGGCGTGGTGGAGTGCCTGGTTTACGTATCGAGCATCATGACGCTGGAACCCTACGACGTGGTGGCCCTGGGCACCCCGCCGCCAAAGCCGGCCGTAGTTCCGGGTGATGAGGTGGCCGTCGAGATTGAAGGAATCGGACGGTTGGTGAATCGGATCGCAGCCTGCGGAGCATGCGGGCACGCCACGGCAGAAACCGTGTAAAGGGGAGACGATGAAAGTATTGTTCGCGGGACTCGGTTCAATTGGCCAACGGCATGTCCGGAACCTTCGTGCGCTGATGGGCGAGCAGGTCGAGATCCTCGCCTATCGGGCTAACGGCGATAGCCCTGTCCTCAACGCAGACATGACCGTAAAGCAAGGCGCTACCCTGGAGTCGACGTACAACATCCGATCCTTTTCGAATCTTGATGACGCCTTGGGTCAGAAACCGGATGCAGTGTTCGTGACGAATCCCAACAGCTTGCACCTGTCAGTCGCCTTGGCGGCAGCCAAGGCGGGATGTCACCTGTTTATCGAGAAGCCCCTCGCTGATTCTCTCGATGGGGTCGAGGAGCTGATAGAGATTGTCGAGCGCAAGAACCTGACGGCCTTTGTGGCCTATCAATTTCGTTTCCATCCGGGGTTGCGCTGGATCAAGAATCTGCTCGAAGAACGCCGTCTCGGGAGGCTCGCTGCCGTCCACATCGTGAACGGGGAGTATCTTCCGGACTGGCACCCCTATGAAGACTACCGGCAAAGCCACGCCGCGAGGAGGGCCCTCGGGGGAGGGGCGCTCCGCATTCAAACACACGAATTCGATTATGCCTTATGGCTGTTCGGAATGCCTCGCCGTCTGTACGCCGTCGGAGGACACCTCAGCGGGCTCGAACTCGACGTCGAAGATTCCGTCAGTGTCCTGCTGTCCTGTGAGGATCGCGGCGGAGTCTTTCCAGTGCACATTCACCTGGACTACCTGCAACGGCCTGCGCAGCGAGTTTGCGAAGTGATCGGAGATGCCGGGAAGGTTCACTATGACTTTTATAGCAATCAGGTGGTCTTTCATGACGTGAAGTCACGAACGACTCAGCAGATCCAGTTCCGCGGGTTTGAGCGCAATCAGATGTTTGTGGATGAACTCCGCCATTTTCTTGCCTGTTTACGGGGCGAAACTCAGCCGCTGGTCGACCTGCGGGAATCAGTCCGCAGCCTCCGGTTCTCTCTCCTGGCCGACGAGTCGCTTCGTGGGGGCGCCCCCGTGGCCTTCGCGCCCGATCAACGGACCACGCTCGCCGACAACCACTGAATCCTGGCGCTTCAACTGAACGTGGAGACGCCTCCGCTCCAAGGACTCCACGCAACCCGGAAATCAGGCAACGATATGATGCCGACGATGCTCCAAGAAACAACCGCGTTCCGTTGTCCCGTATGCTTGGCTCAGGAAACGGCCGTTGTCCGGCCGTACCGGAGCGGAGCGACGCAATCGCGGGGCCCTTTTTCTGGACTCTCCATCCGGTCGTGCGAACAGTGCCATGCCGCCTTTGCCTGCCCATTGCCTCAAGAGAACGAGCTTGAAGCGTTTTACGCGGAAAATTATCGGGCGGAGCGGGGACAGAGCGGCGACGACACCCGCCCCGATGCCTGGGATGGCGGTTCCGTGAGGGCCCGTGCGCAAGTCGAATTTGTCCTGGAATCTCTGAGGGTAGTGGGAAGTTGGCTCGACATCGGGGCCGGCCATGGATTGCTGCTTGACGAAGCCCGCCGGCAACAGGTTGCCAGAACAGGGGCGATCGAACCCGACCTACGCTGCGGCAGGCAGATACAGGAAGCAGGGCATCACCTGTACGCCAGCCTCTTCGAGACGAGGACTTTCTGGGATGTGGTCAGTTTTTCCCATGTCCTGGAACATTTGACGAGACCCCGTCAATTTCTGAAGGATATTCAGCGCCTCCTGACGCAACAGGGACACGTGTTCTGCGAAGTGCCGAATGAGGAACACTTATCTGAATCGCCGCTGGACCTTCCCCATCTGCTGTTCTTTACGCAGGCATCCTTGATTCGGCTTTTCCAGGAGAGCGGCATGACGATTGTTGCCGTGTCGAGTTGCGGGCGGACAACGCCCGAAACCGGATGGCGCCATATCATGAGAGAAGGCGCCCGGCGCGCCTCGCAGAAACTGTTCAATCACCCTCCGCACTGGATCGATCGGAGGGTGCATCCTCACTTTCACTATCACGAAGACCGGTCAGCAGGCGCCTGGATTCGCCTGTTGGCGAGAAAGGCCTGATGGATCCGACGATACTGGCGCTCATACCGGCGCGGGGCGGCTCGAAAGGCGTCCCTCGCAAGAACATCCTCCCGATCGCGGGAAAGCCGCTGATCGCCTACTCGATCCTGCAGGCGCTGGCGTCGAAATGGATCAAGCGAGTCGTGGTATCGACGGATGATCAGGAGATTGCCCAGATCGCACGGGAGTGGGGAGCCGAGGTCCCATTCATCCGTCCGGAGTGGTGCGCAGGAGACGCGTCACCGGACATCGATGTGTTTCGCCATGCGCTGAACTGGTTCTCAGAGCAGGAAGGGTACTCACCCGAGTTGGTGGTTCATCTTCGCCCGCCGGGGCCCGTTCGTCGCGTCGAGCACATCGACGAAGCCATTGAACTGTTGCGGTCGCACCCCGAAGCGGATGCGGTCCGCTCGGTGAGTGTCGCCCGTCAGACCCCGTACAAAATGTGGCACGTGAACTCGGCCGGTCAGTTGCAGCCGGTGCTTCGGATCGAAAACGTGCCGGACTGCCAATCGCTCCCGCGACAACAGTTGCCGGTTGTGTATTGGCAGAATGGATACGTAGATGTCATCCGGCCCCGCGCCATTCTTGAGAAGCAGTCCATGTGGGGAACGTGTGCGCTGCCCTATATCCACAACGAGGAATTGCTGGAAGTCGATTACCCGGAGGACATCCCTGCAGTTGAACAGGCTCTCCATCAGATGCAATACGGCGGCGAGCGCGTTACCGCACAAGGGATGCGTCATCCCGTCTGAATTACATACGCCGGCGGCCCGGTACCGCCGCTCCGCACGATTCGACTCTCTGACCGACCATTCTCTCTCATCACGATGCGCGTCACCCGATTGATGAGCCTTCTGGCCTACTATGGATTCGCGAGGCATTTGCCGGCCTCGGACAACAGTTATGGCAAGTGGGCACGGGTCCTCCGCCGGGCGACCTGCCGCGGGTTGTTTGCACAGATGGGACGTGGCGTCAACGTGGAACAGAAGGCCTTCTTCGGCGACGGACGCAATATCCGCATCGGAGACTATTCCGGCCTCGGCATTAACTGCCGATTGTATGGTCCGGTCTCCCTGGGGAAGCACGTCATGATGGGACCGGATGTTATCATTATCACCTCGAATCACAAGTCCGACAGGCTGGATATCCCGATGACGGCGCAGGGTGGCACCGGCCCTGATCCCGTCGTCATCGGTGATGACGTGTGGATTGGAACGCGGGTGATCATTTTGCCCGGCGTCACCATCGGCCACGGAGCCGTGCTCGCCGCAGGCTCGGTTGTCACGAAAGACGTCCAACCCTATGCCGTTGTGGCCGGCAATCCGGCAAAACTCATTCGCTATCGCAATGCCCAGTTGAAGCCCGCCTGCAGTGACAGTTCCCGGGAACAGGGCCTGTACAAGGATAATTAGGATCGAGGTGAGGCCTCCACGATCTTCGGACCCGTGGATGTAATCGCCGAAGAAGTTGCTGGACCATCAGTTCAGCGCCAATCCATGCGTTGTCCGTTATTCTTCAAGTCACAAACAGCCGACACACTTATTTTTTACAAAGGAGGGGTACGATGAGCCGCACTGTTCAGATAGGGAAGTTTTCAGTGGGTGAGGGGCAACCCTGTTTCATAGTTGCCGAGATCGGGATTAATCACAATGGAAACGTTGAGATCGCCAAGAAGCTTATCGACACCGCGACGCTTGCAGGCTGCGACGCCGTCAAATTCCAGAAGCGGACGCTTGAGATCGTCTATACGCCTGAGGAACTGAGCAAACCTCGCGAAAATCCTTTTGGAAAGACCAACGGTGATCTCAAGCGCGGGTTGGAATTCGGGCGCGAACAGTACGGAGAAATCGATCGCTACTGCAGGGAGAAAGATATTCTCTGGTACGGGTCCTGTTGGGATGAACCTTCGGTCGACTTCATGGAGCAGTTCAACCCGCCCTGCTACAAGATCGCTTCAGCAAGTCTGACCGACGACAATCTATTACGGCATCACCGGAGTTGCGGCAGGCCGCTCATTATTTCGACTGGAATGAGCACCATCGAGCAGATCGATCATGCGGTCGAAGTATTGGGGACCAATGATCTCATTATTCTTCATTGCACGAGCACCTATCCTTCGTCGGTGGAAGAATTGAATCTGGCAGCCCTGCAGACGTTGCGCGAGCGGTACGACGTCCCGATCGGCTACTCGGGTCACGAAGTCGGCTTAGCCACGTCGGTTGCCGCAGCGGCGCTGGGAGCCTGCATGATCGAACGCCATATCACGTTGGATCGGGCTATGTGGGGAAGCGATCAAGCGGCTTCGATTGAGCCGCAGGGTGTGTGGCGTTTGGTAAAGGATGTTCGGGCCATCCATAAAGCTATGGGCGACGGCAAGAAGTGCCTCTACCCGAGCGAGGTGCCGGTGATGAACAAGTTGCGTCGAGTGGGCCTCTGATCCGTTTCGTCACACGGGAGAAGACATCTGATGAGCTCAGGGAATCTTGCGGATGCCGGCGTCCGCGCTCGGTTCGACCTCTCCGGCCGGGTCGCGGTCATCACCGGAGGCGGAGGCCTCTTGGGTGCGCAACACGCGCACGCGATCGCGGAGATGGGAGGGACGCCGGTCCTGATCGATATCGACACGCGCCATGCGCAGGAAACCGCTGAGCGCGTGTCGAACAAATACGGCGTTCCGGCCGTCGCGCTCGCTGCAGACATCACGCAGCCGGAGTCGATCCTTGGAACCGTCCGGCAGGTGACCAAACGGTTCGGACAGATCGATATTCTGATCAACAATGCCGCCCGCAATCCGAAACAAGAGCAACTCAAGGGCGCGAATGAGGGGAGTTCCAGACTTGAGGAATTTTCGCTGACGAGCTGGAATGAAGACCTTGCCGTGGGGCTCACAGGCGCATTTCTGTGCAGCCGGTTGATTGGCCAGGACATGGCGAAGCGCGGCAGGGGCGTGATTCTGAATATCGCTTCCGATCTTGGAGTCATCGCCCCTGATCAGCGTATCTATCGCCGCGCGGATCTGCCGGATCATCAACAACCAGTAAAGCCCGTCAGCTATTCTGTCGTCAAACACGGGTTGATCGGATTGACCCGATACCTCGCCACCTATTGGGCTGAACATGGAATTCGGGTCAATGCCCTGTCCCCGGGAGGTGTCTATACCGGGCAGGACCAAGAATTTGTGGCTCGTCTGACCAGCCTGATTCCCCTTGGGCGGATGGCCCGACAGGATGAATACAAGGCTGCAGTCGTGTTTCTCGTGTCGGACGCGTCGTCCTATATGACGGGCACGAATATGATTATGGATGGAGGACGTACGGTATGGTAACCACAATTCGAGTGCTTGCATTGGACATTGATGGGGTACTGACGGATGGCACGGCGTCCCTATCCGAATCCGGTGATGAAGACAAACGATTTTGCTTTCAGGACCTTGACGCCGTGACGCAAGCGAAACGCGCCGGTCTTACGGTCGCCTTCGTGACTGGCGAGGACACGCCATCCGTCGATCGATTGACGCGCCGTTTCAATTGCGATCTGGTGAGGCGGGGAGTGAAGGAGAAATTGCTCGCGCTGGAGGGGCTCGCGCGCGAGTTGAACGTCAGGCTCGATGATTTCTGTTACGTCGGCGACGGGGACCGCGATGCTTCAGCGCTGCGGCACGTCGGGTTGGGACTGGCTCCTCTGAACGCAACACCGTCGGCCAAAGCCGCTGCGCATCGCATCCTGTCCAAACCCGGTGGAGCGGGGGCCGTTGCGGAAGCGTGTGGCCTGATACGCCAGATCCACATGTTTGAGGAAAATGCGGGTGCCCTGGAAAAGGATATGTACGCGATCGTCAAGAACAGCCTCGAAGCCCATCAGCGTCTCCTTGAGCTGTCGTTGCCGACACTGGTGAAAATCATGCAGGCTTTCGTGCGGACCATCCGTTCCGGGAATAAGATTCTGCTGTTCGGAAACGGCGGCAGCGCCGCAGATGCCCAGCATGTGGCCGGTGAATTGGTGGGCCGTTTCTTGCGTGAAAGCGAGCCCTGGCCGGTCATCGCCCTCACCACGGATTCCTCGATTCTCACCGCTGTCGGCAACGACTGGGAGTTCGCTGATGTGTTTGCCAGGCAGGTCCGCGCTTTGGCCAAACCGGGAGATCTCGTGGCAGGCATCAGCACCAGCGGCCGATCCGCAAACGTGATACGTGGTTTGCAGGCGGGGCGGGCCAAAGGGGCCGCGACGATTGGATTTACCGGCGCCAGCGGGGGAAGCCTTGCGGAGCATGCCGATCTCTGTTTCCGGGCGCCGGCCGATTCGACGCCACGCATACAAGAATTGCATCTGCTCGCCTGGCATACGATCTGCGAGATGGTCGAACGGGAACTCCTGCGAACCGTCTGAATGTGATGATTCATCTAATAAGTCTGTTCTCATGAGCATCATTATCGGCTGCGACAGTTTCTTGGCCTTGCGTAACGTACGGACCGGCGAGCTCGGCCGCTGGCTGGCCGGAACGAAAATACAGGTCTGGGTGGATCCGAACAAATTGCCCGGTTCCCTTGCGGCCAAGCCGGAAGGGACGTTCATAGAGGCGCTCGAGGAGTTTGACGTTCGACATGATCAGGCATTGGACCGGTTGCATTCCTCCGTGGGTTTTGTGCGGAAGTGTTATCAGGATCCGTCCACGATGTGGGCCGACTTCCTGTTCAGTTGTTATCGCCACAACAGCACAAAACCGTTGCGCCGGGTCGCCAGCATCAGCCGGGCAGCGGGTAGGTTCGGGCGGTTCTGGCTTGCGGGACGATGCGGCCTGGCTGAACGCTGGCGCGCCAAATTCTCCCAGACCTTGCGGAAACATCCGATCACTGAGGCCTACCGACGACGGTTGCGGAAGGCGGGGGCTACCGTCGTCGCAAGTTTTTCGCCCGAGGGGGCGCGGGAGATGGCCCTCGTCGAGGCTGCCAACTCTCTCGGCATTCCTACTCTCGTCATGATCCGCTCCCGCGACAATCTGCAGCACAAAATTCCTTATCTCCCCTTCGCCGATCTTTATCTGGTGTGGTCGAAAGTGGCGCGAGACTGCCTCTTGACCATGTATCCGGAAACCTCTGCCGATCAGGTTCATGTCACGGGCGCGCCGCAATTCGACCACCATCTCGATCCATCGCTTCGCCTGACGCGAGAGGAGGTATTCTCGCTGATCGGACTCGATCCAAGCCGCCCCCTCATTCTCTACACCATGGCCACGCCCACGGTTATTCCTCATGAGGTTGCGATTGCACAGCACCTGGCCGATGCCGCGCACGCGGGCCGGTTTGCACGCGGGGCACAGCTGCTCGTCCGCGGCCATCCCAGAATGTTCGGGTCAAACCTCAAGCTCCTGGAGAGAGAATACCCGGAGGCCCGCAGCTATCCACGTCCGACCCAAGTGGAATATGGAGGGGGGGAACATGAAGCCCACCTCGTGCGGCATATCCTCGACGAGGAAACCATGCACCTCTCTCTCCTGGCGAACCAGGACGTGCAAGTGAATGTCTGTGGAACGATGACCATCGACTCGGCCATTTTCGACAAGCCGACGGTTAATGTGTACTACGATCAGCTTCCAGGCATCCCTGAGGCGCTGTCGGTGCGGCGTTTCTACAAGCGCTCTGATACAAAACAGATGATGTCCTATGGCAGCTCACAGTTGGCCGATGATGGAGAGCACTGTATCGATCTGATCAATCGTTACCTGGAGGATCCATCTTTGGAGGCCGAGGGGCGCCGGCGCGCCCGTGCCGAAGATTGCGGTCCGCTGGACGGTCAGGCCGGTAGACGCACGGCCGAATTTCTGAAACAGCTGAGCAAGCACCAAGCACCCTCCACGGGAGCCTATGACTACACAGCAGAATCTCGATCAACGGTATCTTGAGTTCGCGGCGAACACGCGTCGGGTCTTCGAGCGGTTTCCCCAACTTGAGCCGTTGCGTCAATTCATCTTTAGGGATTTGCTGGTCCAGCCGAGACCCTTTGGCTGGCGTGAGTCCGCGAAGCAGTGGCTCCGCCCTCTGGTCCGCCGGGGGCACAGCGCCGGCGCGTGTCGGCCATGCGATATTTTGATCTGGATCGAGGGAACCCGTGAGGTGATTCGTGAATCGTTGTTGCCCGTATTTCACGAGCTCACCTCCCGCGGCGAGAATGTCCGACTCGTCTCGATGAACGGTCCCGCTGATCTGCCTCCTTCCTCTGTGACGCTTCGGTTCCCGAGTGTGTTCTTCCTTCCCGCCTGGACGAAGCAGGCCTGGGAGGCCCTTTGCCAGGCAGAGACGAATCTGGCGCAACCGGCGCTGGCCCGTTGGTTCTTCAACGCCTGCGCCGATGTACAGGGCCTCCTGAATGAAGTGGATCAGATTCTTGATGCCACCAGGCCTCGTGTGGTCGTCACGGCCTCCACGCAATTGATCGGCGGAGCCGCGCTCTTGGTCTCTGCCCAGGCTAAACAGATGCGAACTGTCCTGTTGCAACACGGTGTGCTGCAACCGTTCTATATTCCGATGCTGGCCGACCGGATGTGCACCTGGGGACGGTCCTCCAGTGAAACCCTCACCAGCCTGGGCACGGATCGCCGACGGCTGGAGGCGCTCGGGAGCCCGAGACACGATGCTATGCGGCCGGCCCCCAACGGCCAGGCAAAGCGGCAGCTGCTCAGGAGTCTGTCGCTTGAAGACAAGCCGACCATTGCCTTCTTCTCCAATGGCAACGATCTGTCCCGGAATGGATCAGCTCCGGGCGAATGCGTGCAATGGCTCGAGGCCGCAGCGGAACGATACCGGGGCCGGATCAATATCATTGTGCGCCTCCATCCGAACGAGGATGGGTCGCTCTATCGTCCAAATTCGCATCTGGTGATCACAAAGGATTGTCCTGAGTTTGCGCTCCTCTTGGATGGTTGTGATTGCGTGGCTTCGCTCTGTTCCACCGCCATGCTGGACGCGTTGTTGTACCAGAAGCCGGTCTGGCACTTTCACGCCGATGGTTGGCCGGAGTTGGCAACGAACTGGCAGGAAGGCCTGGCTCAACGAATCGGTTCAGCGAATCAGCTTTGTGCCATGATCGAGCAGGCGCTCCAGGGTAAGGCACTGCAGGATCACGCACCCAATCTGGCTGAAACGGTCTTTGTCAATCACGGGCGTGCGACACAGGCGGTCGCCGATTTTCTCGTGACCCAGGCCGATACCTGTACCGTCATGTGATCGAATGACTCCATGACACGCCGAAACGAGTTCCGATGAAGCAGGGATTGACCAGAGTCATACGGGGTCCGTACACGGCATTCCGGCTGTTCCTGGACCGCATTTGTACTCCCGTCTGGCTGCGCTGGCTGGGGGTGACCTGTGGCCAGGGCTGCTCCTTCATCGGACGGCCGATCATTACCTTGGCTCCCGGGGGAACCATTGCTCTGGGAGAGGGAGTGCGTGTCTTCAGCCGCGTGAATAGCAACCCGGCCGGGCTGCCTCATCCGACGATTCTCGCCGCACTGACGCCGGAAAGTGTGATTGCCATCGGGAAAGAAACTGCCGTGTCAGGGGCGTCAATCGCCGCTCGGGTTCGGGTCACGATCGGCCGCCATGTCATGATCGGGGCAGGGGCCTGTATCTGGGACACCGACTTTCATCCCGTCGATCCCTACCAGCGGCATCAGCATCCGACGCATGCAGCACGGTGCGCTCCGGTCATGATCCATGATGACGTGTTTATCGGCGCGCGTGCGATGATTTTAAAGGGGGTGACCGTGGGGTGGGGCGCGGTCATCGGCGCCGGCGCAGTGGTCACCAGGGACGTCGGAGCCTGTCAGATCGTGGCTGGCAATCCCGCCGTGGCCGTAGGGTCATCGCTTTGTAAGAATGAACGGGTGCGGGAAGATCCATGAAGATCGTTGTGACCGGCTCAAGCGAGCTCATCGGTTCGGAGGTGGTGCGATACGTTGACGCCCTGGCGTGGACAACATGCGGGCCGGGTTTTTCGGACGGGGAGGAGACACCGGACGGAAGCAGATGCGGCTCGAAACCCAGTGCCGCAACTTCCGCCACCATGAACTCGATATCCGCGATCGCGCTGGCGTGCTTTCCTTCATTGAGGAACTTCGCCCAGGCACGATCGTGCATGCCGCGGCCCAACCGAGTCACGACCTGCTTGCCTCCCGGCCCTTCGACGATTTCGATGTCAACGCGGTTGGCACGCTCAATCTTCTTGATGCAGTGCGGCGCTATGCGCCATCCGCCATCCGCCATCTTCGTATACATGTCGACCAACAAGGTTTACGGTGACGCACCGAACGGTCTGCCGTTGGTGGAGCTTTCGTCGTGTTGGGAGTACGCCGAAGCCGGCGATCGTGGTGGCATCCGAGAAGATATGCGGATCGATCAATCCAAACACTCTCTCTTCGGCGCGTCGAAGGTGGCGGCTGACGTGATGGTGCAAGAGTACGGACGATACTTCGGATTATCCACCTGCTGCCTGCGGGGCGGTTGCCTGACCGGCCCGAACCATTCGGGAGTAGAGTTTCACGGTTTTCTCAGTTGCCTGGTGAAGGTCAACCTGACCGGCGGCCTATACCGGATCTATGGGTATAAAGGCAAATAGGTCCGTGACAACAGTCATTCGTACGATGTGGCGAGGTTCATCCATCACTTCATAGAGAAGCCTCGGTGCGGCGAGGTATACAACCTGGGTGGCTGGCGGAACAACTCTTGTTCGATCCTGGAGGCGTTCGAGATGGTCGAACAGATCACGGGGAAATCCATGACCTATGAGTACACCGACAGGAATCGGGAAGGAGACCACATCTGCTACATCTCGGACCTCTCCAAGATTCAAACGCACTACCCATCTTGGGCCCTCACGATGACATTACCGGCGATCCTGGAAGAAATCTGTTCCTCTTGGAAACAACGACTGGATACCGGCCTTTCTGTGCCCTTACTCTCCGAGAGATGATCGTATCCTGTCTGTATCGAACAGTTTGACTCTCTTTCTGGTCAAGAGGAGGCCATATGAACGCCCAGGACACCACGTATGTCAACAATGAGGCCGCATCGAGAAGTGGTGAGCAGATCGACTTCTCGTTCGGAAAGAATTGGCTGGCTTACGTCTCGGGACTCGAGGAACGACATATTACGGCGGCCCAACGTTCGTTTGTCGAATCCACCGGGCTGACAAGCCTCGCCGGGTACAGCTTTCTTGATGCCGGATGCGGCAGCGGACTATCCAGTCTCGTGGCTTCTCGTCTCAACGCGGAGAAGGTCGTCTCGTTCGATATTGACCCCAGTTCCGTGGCATGCACCGAACAACTGCGATCGCGATTCGCGCGGGATGCCAGCAGATGGGAAGTCCATACGCACTCTTTGCTCGACCGCGACCTGCCGTTGAAGATCGTGCCGGCGAATATTGTCTGTTGTTGGGGAGTCGCGCATCATACGGGAAGTATGTGGGAAGCCATTGATCATGTCGCGGGGTGCGTCGCAGAGGACGGCATGTTGCTTCTGGCGATTTATAATCGCACGAAACATTCCGGCACATGGCTGACTATCAAGCGCATCTATAACTGGGCGCCGGCGCCGATTAAAAAATTGTTGCTCCTTGGGTTTCATACCAAGACCTTTACCAGCCTGATGCTGCACGGCCAGAATCCGCGTCGCTTTCTCCAGCAATATGTCAAAAACCGGGGCATGAGCTATTTTCGTGATGTCGAAGATTGGCTGGGTGGCCTGCCGTATGAGTATGCTTCGGTCGATGAGGTACGCTCGTACCTGGCTCCAAAAGGCTTCGATTTGATACGGATCAACCATGCCGCCTCCCACGGCTGCAATGAGTTTGTGTTTCAAAAGCTAAGCGCACAGGGCCGGAGGTGAGCGGGATGGGAAAGGTGCTGCTTATCTCGTGGGGTGTTCCTCCGGAGACAACAGGGTCGGCGATCATCGTCGGAAATTTGGCGAAACAGTTCACCCATGAGGAAATGATCGTCGTCGGGGAAAAACCTTCCGAACGGCCTTCGGTGGGCTGGAAGGAGGATTGGCCTGAAATCGTCTATATAACCCGAGGCTGGCCACCAGCGAGACGAGGGGCAAGGTGGTGGCGACGATGCCAGCTCCCGTTGTTATTGTTCCGGAGTTGGTATCTCGCCAGGAAACACCGGTGTACCAACATCCTGGTTGTATTTCCGAACGAAGAGTTTCTGTTTGTCGGGTATCTCACGGCAAAACTGACCAAAGCGCACCTCTATCCCTATTTCCATAATACCTTTGTGGAGCAGTGCGCTTTAAACAGTGTCCATCACCGAATCGCGCAATGGCTGCAATCGCGCGTTTTCGACGAAGCGGATCACATTTTCTTGATGAGTGAAGGCATGGTCGAGCTCTATCGTGAACGGTATCCGGAGGTGCCATGCTCAGCGTTGCTTCATTCTTTTAATGAAGACATTCCCGAGTTTGTTCCGCAGTCCGATCCGGCGTCACCGGTTCGGTTCGTGATGTCCGGCAACATTAACGCCTCCTGCACGGATGCGGCGACTCGCGTTTCGTCCGCCATTGCCCGGATCGATAGTCGGCTGACCATACTTTCCGGATCTCCGAAACAGTATCTGGATGAGCTCGGGATACTTCGCCAGGGGGTTCACTACGAAACGGTGTCCCGAGATCTTGTCCTCAGTCGTCTCAGCGAGGCAGATATCGTGATCCTCGCTCATGGCTTTAAGGGAAGCTTGTCTGAGGAAGAGTACCGCACGATTTTTCCGACGAAGACGATCGAGTACCTTATTTGTGGGCGTCCGATCCTGGCCCATGCTCCCCCCGATTGTTACCTGACGCGTTTTCTGCGCAGGCATCAATGCGCGCTGGTTGTCGACACCCCTGAGGAAGAGGCCGTCCTGGCGGCCGTTCGGCGCCTGCGCGAGGAGGCCGATCTGCGGACCTCGCTCGTCCGGAACGCCCTTCAGACTGCAAGACTATTCCATGCACCGGTTGTGGCGGCGGGTCTGCGCACCATCCTCGAGAAGAACGACAGAAAGTTGTACCAGTGACAACTATGTCAACCAGCGCAGTGCGGAGCAACGCCTGGAGCGGCGCTCCTACATCGGGCCTTGAACAAGGTCTTATTTTTCTGGCCATTGTCGCATTGCCCACGGAGAACCATTTCCTGTTCATTCCCGGCTTCAGCCTTCAATTTATTCTGTTCGGCATCATTGCCGTCTATGTTGCGTGGAATCGATTTCCTGAACTTTTGAGGACAGTCGGACATCCGGCATTAATAGCCGCGTACCTCTTTTTGACCGTCGGTTTCCTGCTGGAATGGACACACCCTCATCACAGTTACGATGAGCTGCTTCGTGTGGCCCAAATGGTCATTGGAGCGATTTTGCTGGCCTCTCTCTGCAGGGACCTCCCGGCCCTCAGGATGGCCTGTTATGGATATCTGGCTGCCGGATTGTGGTTATCGATCCTCTTGTTCATGACTTCCTACGGCGCGCTCAACGCGGCGACGGCGACCGATTTTCAGCAGGCCTCCCAGCTTCGCGCCGCGGCCTTTGAAGACAACCCATTGCAGGCCAATTTAAATAACATGGCCTTCGGCGCAGCGCAGGCGTCCGTTATCGCACTGTCCTGGGGATTGGTCACCCGGGCGACGCTCCCTCGTGGCTTCTTTATCGCCAGTGGACTAATTTGCCTGGTGGGCGCCTTCCTCCCCCTCTCGCGGAGCGGCGTCGCCATTGCCATCGCTTCCTGCGCGACGGTGATGTATGCCTTCGGCCTCAGGCATGGGAAGGGGATTCTCATCGCAGTCCTCCTCGTAGGGGCTGTGCTGATGTGGGTTCCCCAGGCGGTCTGGTCTCGCATGTCCTTCACGTTTGAGAAGCACGAAGGTAAGACGGAAGGGCGAGCCCTTGTATACGGGGCGGCCATCGATCATTTGCCCGAGTATGTCTTGACTGGTGTCGGCGCCGGAAATTTTTGGACACATTGGGGCCGGCGCACCGAATTTGCGAGCGATAGCGGCCGGGTCAGCGGGGCTCATAACTGTTTCATGCAGGTGACGCTGTACTGGGGTATCTTGGGGCTCATGGCGTTCCTATTGATCTTCTGGCAGACCTATCGTTGCCTCCCTCGCCATTCCAATCGAGAAGCGGCTGCCTTGGCCCTCGTTGGGATCGGTGTCTCCATCATGCTGTTTTCCATGGTGAGCCATAACATTTATGCGAAGGAATTTACGCTGGCCTTGGGCTTGCTGGTTGGCGCTCATCGCTGGATATGGCCGCAAGGCATTGTCTCTCCGTCATTCGGCACGGAGCGGCGAACTCCTCTCTATAGAACCTCCTAGGGTTTGGCCGCCACCGGGCTTACCGATGGGGGCACAGATGTTATCTTCTGTGCCGCAACAGGCCTGTCACGTGATCCAGCACACGCAGCGGCGGGAGAAACTGCGGGGGATGCTCAGTCTAGGACCGGCGTGCAGGGTCCGCATTTGACACTTCCGATCTCACTCAGGCTCACGGTTGTCTTGAAAACACGGAGTCCTTCATCATGATGTTGCTGCGCCAATCGACCCATCGCATGACGGTCCAATATCACCCTCGTGTCGGGTTCTTGTATGTGCCTGGTTTGAAGGCCCGTATTCCGAACGAATTGGGCGGCTACTTCGTCAAGACGAATTCGCTCGGCTTCCGGTCAGAGATCGAATTCTCCAAACCGCGCAATGGCCGCCGCCGCGTCCTGTTCTTCGGCGATTCCTATACGGCCGGGGACGGGTGTGACAACCACCAACGTTTCCCGGAACGCCTCGGCGAAGAACTTGATGTCGAGGTATATAACTATGGGATGTCCGGGTCCGGAACGGATCAGCAACTGTTGATTTTTGAAGAGTTTGCTCGTGAAGTTGAAGCGGATCTGATCGTGCTCGGCATTACCGTGGAGAATATCCAACGGATCACGGTCGCCCACCGGGAGTCCATCGATCGTGTGACCGGGAAACGCGTACTCGTACCGAAGCCCTACTTCACGCTGGACGAAAACCACCTGCAACTGAACCACGTACCCGTCCCCTTGGATCGACCGGGCGTCGACACAGCTCAAATGACTGCCGATGATCGAAACGGTCTCGCCCGATGGGTCGATCGGTCCAGTAAGTTCTATCGAAGTTTGCCATGGTTGAATAGGGCCGGAGAGTCCATCCAAAGCCGGCTTCAGAAAGTACGGGGGCATCTTCTCCGAAAGAGCGGATTTCAGCCGTACCAAGGATACACATCGGCGGGACATGATGGCTGGAAGTTGATGCGGGCCATCATCGAGCGTTTTCACGCGAACACATCTGCCATCCCGCTCCTAGTCGTCCCGATTCCAACCTATTTCTTTTACCTCCATGGCTTGAAGCCGCTGTATCAAGATCTGTTCAATAGTCTGGAAGCGCCTGAGCGGGGGCTGCACGTGACCGATGTGACTACACGCCTGGCTGCATTGCCTGAGGAGATACGGGAGCGTCTCAGCTTTCGCCATGACAGCCATTTTTCACCATTCGGCCATGAGCAGGTTGCACACCTGCTGAAGGAAGACATTCTGGCGCGCGGACTTCTGCCTCAACCGGCCAAGAACAAGCCTGTGAGCCGGTCTCTCCAGACGGCGCCGGTCAGAAAGCCGACATACATCCTCGGACTGTCCTGCTTCTATCACAACTCCGCCGCAGCGCTGATCAAGGACGGCGAGATCATTGCCGCTGCGGACGAGGAACGCTTCAGCCGCATTAAGAACGATCGTGGGTTTCCGCATCTCGCGGCCAACTATTGTTTGGAGGAGGGAGGGATTCATCAGAGCGACCTTTCGTCGGTCGTGTACTATGACAATGCCTCTCTCACCTTCGAGCGCATTCTGCATACCTTGCTGGCCATCGCACCGAAAGGGGAGGAAGCCTGGTTGCGCGCGATCCCCTCTTGGGCTCGATACAAACTCCATCTGCCGCAACTGATCCGCCGCTATCTCCGCTATGACGGACTGATCCTCAATGAGATGCACCACCGTTCTCACGCAGCCAGTGCGTTTTATCCCTCGCCCTTCAAGCGCGCGGCGCTCCTGGTGGTTGATGGGGTCGGGGAGTGGGCGACTGCCTCGATCGGTGTCGGGACGGAGAACGGCCTTCAGATCCTGAAGCAGATGTGTTTCCCCCATTCCCTGGGACTCTTGTATTCCGCGTTCACGCAGTTTACCGGTTTCAAGGTTAACGAGGGTGAATACAAAATGATGGGGCTCGCCCCGTACGGTGAACCAAAGTACGTCGACACGATCCTCAAAAACCTGGTTGATTTGAAGGAAGATGGGTCACTGGAGTTGAACCTGGAATACTTCGCTTTCCTATCAGAACCGACCATGACGAAGCCCCGGTTCGGTGATCTGTTCGGAGGCCCGGCGCGGGAGCCTGAATCGGTGATTACTCAGCGGGAGATGGACATCGCCCGTTCGATTCAGGTGGTCACCGAGGAAGCAATCCTTCGCATGGCCAGGCACGCCCATACACTCACAGGTGAAAAGTACCTCTGTATGGCAGGAGGGGTTGCGCTGAATTGCGTCGCCAACGGTCGACTGCTACGAGAGGGTCCGTTTGAGGATATCTGGATCCAACCGGCAGCCGGTGATGCCGGCGCGGCGTTAGGGGCGGCTCTTGACGCCCACCATAATTATTTCGACCGGCGACCTTCGTCCATCGGCAAAACACGTTCACCGCAGGGGGGCTCCTACTGGGGGCCGGAATTTTCCGACCGCGAGATTCAAGGGTTTCTGGATACACACGGGTATCCGTATCGCACCCTGTCCCGTGACGAGCGCGCTGGTACGGTAGCCGCTCTCTTGGAAGAGGGGAAAGTGGTCGGACACTTCTCAGGCAGAATGGAGTTTGGTCCACGTTCCCTGGGAGCCCGCTCAATTTTGGGTGACGCCCGCAACCAGGACATGCAGGTGACCCTCAATCTCAAGATCAAATACCGGGAGTCCTTCCGTCCCTTTGCGCCGACGGTCCTGGCCGAGAAGGCCGGGGAATATTTTGATTTGGACGGGGAGAGCCCCTACATGTTGTTGGTAGCCCCCGTCAGGGAGGGCCGACGCAAACCGGCGCCTCGAGAGACTGGTAATAGCAATCTCCTATCGATCGTCAAACAAACCCGAAGCGACATCCCCGCCGTGACGCACGTGGACTACTCGGCCCGTGTTCAGACGATCCGTCGGGAGGATCATCCCCTCTACTACGATGTGATCGAAAGCTTCGAGCAACGGACCGGTTATGCGGTCATTGTGAATACCTCTTTCAACGTACGGGGCGAACCTGTCGTGTGCACACCTTATGACGCCTACCGTTGCTTCATGCGAACCGAAATGGACGTGCTGATTCTGGGCAATTGCTTGCTTATGAAGGGCGAGCAGCCCGGGTGGCCGGAAACAAAGGGGCATTTGGAAAAGCAGGTTGGGTCCTTGCCTCAAAACACGCCTGACGGATTCATGAAAGGGCTGCGACAGATTTACCAACGACAGTTTTCACCGATCGCTCTGGCGCCGTCGGGGCAGCGCTTTATCCGGATTTCGACAGTGTGGTCGCGAGGCGCTACCAATTGGGCTGATGTCACCGATGACCAGTCGCCGAAGGCAATCTTCTCCATCCCCGCGGGGATGGACTCGCCAAAACTCAACGCTGAAATCATGGCTCGAGCAATCAGCGAATCCTGGACACCGGGGCCGGTCACCGATGCCCTGCAACCGGTGCTTGTCAGTCTGCTAAAGCTCGGGCAGGAGTTTGCGACAACGGAAACCCTCGAAGAGGATGTGTCGGATTCCGTGTACGTCATGTTCTGATTACCGGCATGCCGGTCCTGGAAGATACTCACCGGGCCTATATTCTCATTGCCCCTTCAGGCCATTTCGAATCGCACGGGGATCAAAACCGTCTCATGCAACCTCGAATCCTCTACCTCATAGGCCAGCTACGGTTGGGCGGATATGAGCGGCAGCTCTACTATCTTCTCAAGGCTATTGACCGTCAGCGTTACAGGCCTGCCGTGGCGGTGTGGAATGCCGCGCAGGGCACTGCCTTTGCTGAAAAAATTAAGGCCTTGGGAGTTCCCCTCTATACGTTTTCTGAGCACCTTGCCGTCCACGAAAAAATGATGGGGCTGCGCCGGTTGGTGAAGGCGCTCGCTCCGGAAGTTGTGCATTCGTACAGTTTTTATACGAATTTTCCTGCCTGGTGGTGCACCCTCGGCACCAATATGATCTCCATCGGATCCATCCGGAACAATTTCCTGAGTGATCGCCAGCAAGCCGGCAATATCCTTGGACGTTTAAGCGCCCGCTGGCCCTCAATTCAGATCTGTAACAGTCTCGCAGCCAAGCAGGCGGTCGCAGAGGCGGCTGGGCCGTTCAAACCTTCGCGGTTGAGCGTGGTGCCTAATGGCCTGGATATTCAACATTTCAAGGCGACGTCAGATCTTCCTCGAACGCCGCAGTTGCTTGCCGTAGGCAGGCTCTACCCTCAAAAGCGTTGGGACCGGCTCGTGGAGGCCGTTGCACAGGTTCATAAAAGAGGGCTCTCTTTCCGTGTCCGCCACGCCGGTGAAGGGCCCTTGCGTCAGGCCTTGGAAGAGCAAGCCAAGGGTTTGGGAGTGCAGCACTTGATCGAATTTTTGGGCGTCCGGCAGGATATTCCGAACCTGTTGGCGCAGTCGACTTTCTTGGTTCACACGGCTGATGAAGAGGGATGCCCGAATGTCGTGATGGAAGCGATGGCCTGCGCCCGCGCCGTCGTCGCCACCGATGCAGGCCATTGCCCGGCTCTCGTGGAACATGGAAAGACCGGATTCGTCGTCAAGAGGGGAGACGAACACAATCTTGCGGACTGCATTGCGACGTTGATCGAACATCCTGATTTGGCCCTCACCATGGGGCAGACCGGACGCGTGAAAGTTGAACAAGAGTTCGGGCTCAACCAACTGGTCGATCGCACGGTTCGCACGTACGCAGAGGCCGGTTGGAAAGTTTAGGCGCAGCCTGATCCCTGTCGGGTGCAGGCCCCTATCGTATCACTCTGAAGCAATCAAGATAGAGAGCGTTCAAAGATGTGTGGAATTGCCGGGTGGTTAGGGTCCGTTTCCGATGGACAGCAGTCTGCCACGCGAATGGCGCGGGCGCTGAAGCATCGTGGACCTGACAGTCAGGGGGTCCGATCCTGGCCGGGCGCGACGCTCGTCCATACACGACTCAGCATCCTTGACCTCTCCCCGACCGGCGCTCAGCCGATTGCGAATCAAGACGAAACGGTGTGGGCCGTCTTCAATGGTGAAATTTACAATCATCGTGACCTTCGACGCGAGCTTGAGTCCCGAGGGCATGTGTTCAGAGGGCGATCAGATTCCGAGGTTCTGCCGCATCTGTATCAGGAGGAAGGACCGGGATTCGTCTCCCGCCTGCGCGGGATGTTTGCGCTGGCGATTTTCGATGTTCGAGCACAAACGTTGTTGCTCGCGCGGGATCGCTTCGGCATCAAACCATTGTTTTACGCGCAGGCTCCTCACCGCCTGGCGTTCGCCAGCGAAATCAATGCTCTCCTTACCTTGCCGGGGATCGATGACCGGCCTGACCGGCAGGCCCTGTACGATTTCGCGGCTCTCTTGTACATTCCTGCGCCGGAAACATTCTACAGGGGCATTCGCGCGCTCCAGCCTGGCGAAGTGCTAGAGGCGAGGCTGAGCCATGGCGATGTATCATGGAAAACGCGAACCTTTCATCAGTGGACCATCAATCCCGATCAGACTGTTACGGCGGCGCAAGCCATCGATCGCACTGATGCCTTGCTGACGGCTGCCGTTCAGCGGCAGATGGAAAGCGACGTGCCTCTCGGCGCGCTGCTCAGCGGAGGTATCGACTCGTCCCTCGTCAGCGCCGCCGCTCAAGAAGCGGCGAACAGGTCCCTGCACACATTCAACGTACGCTTCTCAGAACAGGAGTACGACGAGACCTGGGCCGCCGTGGCCGTCGCCCGGCATATCGGCAGCGACCATACCACCTTGGATATGGATGAGATGCGAGGCACCTGGGATCATGTCACCGGCCTTCTGCAGCACGCAGGTCAGCCCTTTGCAGATACCTCTATGTTCGCAGCTCATGCCGTGTGCCGGCTGATGCGGCAACATGTGACCGTGGCGCTGTCCGGAGACGGAGGGGATGAGGCATTCGGCGGCTATAACACGTTTTGGCAGATCGCCAGGATCGCGCGATTGCAACGGTTGCCGGCTCCCCTGTTGCATGCGGCATCCCTTCTGCTCACGCCTGCGGCCGGATTAGGGATGGTTCCGCACAGGCTGCTGCACCGGCTGCGAGAGTTCGAGAATGCCGACGATATCTCTGTGATGCAGAATCTGTTTTCCTGGACCCGTGAAGACGAACACCGTCGTCTCTGTCTCGATGAAGGGAAACAGCTGCCTATCCGGCGATTCTTCGAACCGAAGCTTGAGATCCGTCTTCCCCGAGGCGCCTCCCGCCTGGAGCGATTGTCCGCGGCGACCACAGAAACCAATCTCCGGCTGGTGCTTCCCAACGATTTCCTCTTTAAAGTCGACACGGCTAGTATGAAGGAAAGTTTAGAAATTCGAGTGCCGATGTTGGACGAGGACCTCTTCGCGTTCGGCCTGACACTTCCGCATCGCCTCAAGGTGAGCGGCAGGACATGCAAGCTGGTCTTACGCGGCGTGGCCGACCGGCGCCTTCCGCCTGCGGTGGCCCGGAAACCCAAGTGGGGCTTCTCCATTCCCATCGACACCTGGGTGGATGCGTCCTTCAAGGCGCGCGTGAGGGAGACCCTTCTCGGGCGGATGAGCCGGCTGCCTGACGTGTTTCGTCCGGAGGCCTATCGCCCCATCATCGAGGCCTTCTGCAGCGGACAGCTCCATCCCGACATCTCGCGGCAGGGTCTGTACCAAAGGGTCGTCATGCTCCTTTCCGTTCACCTCGCGTTAAGCAGCAAGTCGCATCCGACAGCGCTCGACTAACATGGTGGGGAGCTCGGTGTTCGACTTGTTTACCCGGAATGTCACGGATGGGGCCTACGACTTGTGTGGCAATTGATCAGGAACGGCCAGGGCGAGGCCAACCGGAGTGCGTTCCCGATCATTCGGGCTTACTCCAACCGATCCCGCCGTACCGATAAACCTCTTGGCTCAGAGGACATAGATACCACGATGCGTGCTGTTTGTTTGATGTACCACGACATCATTGATTCCAATGCGCTTGAGGGAAGCGGATTTTCAGGCGTCTCCTCCAGCCGATACACCATAGAGCGAGTGGAGTTCGAGGCCCACATGGCCGCCTTGAGCAAGCATGTGAATGGCGGACCTTCACTGGCCTCGGATGTCCTGCAGGCCTGGCCGGAGAGTCCTTCCGTGATGTTGACCTTCGATGACGGAGGACGGAGTGCCTACACCACAGTCATGCATGTATTGGAGCGATACGGATGGAAGGCGCACTTCTTTATACCGACCGACTGGGTCGGACAACCACACTTTCTGAAGCCGGAACAGCTCCGGGCATTAAGAGCCAGGGGACATGTGATCGGCAGCCATTCACGCTCTCATCCCTCGATGATCTCCTCGCAAGCTTACGGCGCTATACTCAGGGAGTGGACCGACAGTGTGAAATGCCTCTCGGACATCCTCGGCGAGCCGGTGACCACGGCATCCATTCCCGGCGGCTACTATTCTCAAGAGGTCGCGGAAGCCGCTTCCGCCGCCGGCATTCGCGCCCTTTTTACCAGCGAACCCACCGGTCGTAGTCACATGGTTGGAAACACCAGAGTCTTCGGACGGTATGTGATCCGGCGCGGAATGACCCCTGAACGGCAGGCCCGACTTATTCAAGGCCGGTATCTGACTCGAACAAGGGAACACGCATTCTGGATGTTGCGAAAAATTGCGAAGACATTCGGCGGGGAAGTCTACCTCAAGCTGAGAGCACTGACGCTGCACTGCTTGCAGAGTCGAGGGACTATTGTTAGCCGGAAACCGTTTTTTTGAGAAATTCCGATAAGGGTCCGACTCATCCCATGCGTGTGTTAATGGTCATCGCGCCCATGCCCGGCACCAACCTGCCGACCGTCTGGGCTAAACGCCAGATCGATTCTCTGAATGTGCTCGGCGTCGACGTCGACACCTATGTCTTCCACAACAGACGCTCCTTGTCGGGACTGATCAAAGGTGGTCTGGCCCTGCGGCGAAAGGCTCGCGAGTTTGGTGCCGATCTTGTGCATATTCATTTTGGAGCGGCTCAGGCGGTTGCAGGAGTGCTCTGTGCGGGGAAGCCCGTGATTCTTTCCTTCTGTGGAAGTGACCTTCTTGGCAACTACGATGAACAGGGACGCAGAACCTGGTCGGGCATCCTGTCCGGTATTCTCTCCCGCCTGGGAGCCCTCGGCTGTCGTCGAGCAATCGCAAAAAGCGAGGAACTCAAACACGCCCTTTCCTTGGCTCTATTGCGGCAGAAGTGCGCAGTCATCCCGAACGGAGTCGATCTCGATGTATTTCAGCCTGTTTCCCAGGGAGAGGCACGCGCGAGGCTCGGGTGGAATCATGAGGATCCGGTGGTCCTGTTCATGGATCGCAAGGGCGCCTGGGTCAAGGACCCAGAGCTTGCGCATGCCGCCTACCAGAAGGCGCGGGGAACGGTGCCCTCGCTGAGAATGCATGTCCTGGAACATGAGCCTGCTGAACGCATGCCGCTCTTTTTTTGCGCGGCTGATGCGCTGCTACTCACATCCCGGCATGAAGGATCGAATAACACCGTCAAAGAGGCCCTTGCGTGTAATCTCCCGATCGTCGCCACCGCCTGCGGCGATACGCCGGAGAGATTGCAGGGTGTAACCTGGTCCTACATCTGCTCTCGCGAGGCACAGGAACTCGGCGAGCGACTCGCTACCATCGTGACCGTACGAGAGCGAAGTAACGGCCGCCAGAATATTCGCGATTTGGCGGTCGATCGCGTCGCCCTTCGGATAAAAGCGTTATACGAAGAGGCCCTGGTCGGTCGTCAGGATCGGGGAACACTGAGGGTACATTGCGAGTGATTCTCCGTCTGGTCCCTCTCACCCGGGACCCGGTGAGAGGCTGCTGAGCCGTATAAGGTTTTCTGCATTGCGCGAGCGGTGCTGTTGAATGGCCGACTCACTTGTCAAACGTGCTATACCCATGAACAAGGTATCCCCAATCGGTGCTGCATCGACGACCCCTACCCTGGACGGGTATGCTTCGGCGTTGGCGAGGAGCGGAAGACGGGTGCTGCCTGGATTGCCTGGCACTTTCTGGATCAGGTACGAATCGTACGCCATGATGCGGGTCCCGACATTCGCGCTGAGGCCACCGTCTCCGGATGAGTTACGCAACGTTCTGCGACGCAGCCGGTCTACTGTGGCAACCTATCTCGTCGAACCGGACAAGTCCCATCCGGCAAATGCCTGGTTGTATGTTTGCCACGACAGATCCTACCGTCTGGAGAATCTCGGTGTCGCAGGCCGGCGGGATGCCAGACGGGCCGGCAGGAGCCTTCGGATAGAATTTGTGGATTGGCCGACGGTAATGGCTCATGGCTTTACGGCCTTCAGCGAGACCCGCACGCGTGTGGGTCTTTCAGATGGGACGTTCGAGCAATTCCAGAACAGGTTTCGCCAGTTCTCCCTCAATCCCTTTCACTGTGCCGTCGGGGCGTGGCAAGACGATTCCCTGGTGGCCTTCATGACGCTGGTCGTCGTTGACGATTGGGTGGAGATCGAAGGCAGTTTCTCCGCCGATGGCTCTCGAACCTTGTGCCCGAACGACGGTCTGGCACACTTCGTTCTGAGTCATTTTCTGGTCAAGCGTGGCTGTCATACGGTCAGTTACGGTCTCAGCTCCATCCAGGATGCGCATCAAGCAGAAGGACTACACAACTATAAGAAGAAAGTTGGCTTCGACGCCCGGCCGGTGCACAGGGCATTTCTCCTGCATCCGGTCCTGCGACCGTTTGCGAGTCCGCTGATGTTACGCGGGGCTAAAATGGTCAGTAACATGCTTCCGCACAATCGACTGCTGAAAAAAGCCAGCGGCGTGTTGGGGGCGCTGGCTGAGAATTCAGATGCTGCATCGAGGTCATAGCAGACGACCCCCATGAATATCTCGACACAACCTCATCGCTGCTACTCAATAAGTTCCAGCCGTTCCAGGAAGATCCTGCACGGCATCGGGTTCAGGCAGCATACAGTTGAGCCATTTCCCACGACGTCACGCTGAAATAATCTCAGCCTCCGATCCCTAACGGCGTATTGTTTAGCGCAGATGCGATTCAAGACAGCCATCGGGAAGGCTAATCTATCGCCCGAAGTGCTCCTGTTCGCCATAAAATAACCTTAGCGCTTCGCCTATTTGGATGCAGTTCATCGTGTCTATCATGATCCGAAACATACTTGTCCTAACGATACCGTCTTGCGTCGTTCTTTTCCTGTTCTTGGAGTTCACTGCGACCTTTGTTGTGCCGGCAGCACAGTTTCCCTCTTACTACTACGACCCGGCCGATCTCATCCTCAGGTTTTCGACGACGGATCTTCGCGAGGGTGTCTTCACTATGGGGACGATGGCCCAGCAACGCGCTAGATGGCATATCAACAATCGAGGATGGAATAGTGCGGTTGATTTCGAGGAAACCAAACGCAGGCCGCGCATTGCGATCATTGGCGATTCTTATATCGAAGCGCTTCAGGTCGATGTAGAGACTTCACTTGCCGGCCGCTTGAGCGAGCTTGTCTCCCCGCAAGCGGAGGTGTACGCCTTCGGTATTTCCGGCGCACCGCTTAGTCAGTATCTTCAGATGGCTCGTTATGCCCGCAAACATTTTGATCCCGATATTCTGGTGATCACAGTCGTTCATAACGATTTTGACGAATCGCTCTGTTCGATTAAACGTCAGGCAGGGATGCTGTGTCTCGAAGATGACGGGCAGGAAATACGAGAGGCTGCAATCGAACCATACCAGCCAAATCAGATGCTTCGCGCGGCGAAATGGAGCAGCGTTGTCCGTTACGCCGCTACGAATCTACAACTCGCCTCCCGGTTTCGTGGCTTGTTCTCCAGCAAACGAACCCAGCAAACTTACAATGCCAATATTGATGTCGAACAGGCGAATGCCAGCAAGGTTCGCATCCAAAAAGCCACGGAGTATGTGCTCCGGACCATGCAATATGAGAACGGTAGCAAACCGATCGTTTTCATGATGGATGCTCCACGCCGGGACATTTATGCGGGCACTTTGAAAAACAGCTCCGTGGTATGGCTGAATGAGCTACTAAGGGCCGCATGTGAGGCAGTCGGAGTCCACTTCATCGACTTGACGGATGAATTTTCGCGACAGTTCGGTGTGACGCGCGTTCATTTCGAATCGGAGTACGATTGGCACTGGAATGAGACGGGGCATCGCACCGCAGCGAGCGAGCTGCATAAGCGACTAGGAGCTCTCGGATTGATTTGATCGTTCAGTTGCGCATGAACGGACTGCATCCATGATGACTCCGGAGGGAAAACAGCTGAGGCTCAGGAGCCGACTACGGGGTCGGCTCCTGAGTGAGGATCCCTCAGATCTCGGACATTTTGCTATCGGCTTCGTTATGGCGTTCCCCCTGAGAGAATGGGCCAGCCGCCGACCTGCGCCGGGCTTGAGATAATCGCGCCTGTTCCATTACGGACATCGCCGACAACGCGGGTGTCGACCGCGTCCCGTGGCTGCGCGCCAGACCGCCCCAGCACCTGTTCATAGGCTTGTAAGGCACTTATAGTCGTCGTTTGCGGGTAGGGGTAACGCACTGATTGCACGGCGATCCCGCCATTGTCCCCCCAAATAATAGCAGTTTCCGGCGCGGTTCCTGTCTGGCGGGAGCGCCCCACATTGTCCAGGACATAGATGCCGGATTGAGGACTATAGGTCATGCTTCCGATCGTGCGTATGACGTTGTATGTCAGATTAAATGGAATGCCGGACGGGCCGTCCTTCCAATAGTTGCCGACCATGTTGATTTTAACTGGCCCGTAGAATGGGGCAATCTGGGCACTCGATCCGTTGCCGTTGTAATCGACATTATTGACGAAATCGATCTGCCCGCCGGTGGCATTTGGGAACCGAATAAAGTTGTGGGCGTTCAGCGTTCGGATTACCGAGAGCGTTTCCTTGTTTCCCGTGCCGACCAGCAAGCCACGGCTGCCGCAGTTGTTGCAAGCAGGTCCGCTCGTCAGCCCCTCGCTGATTATGCTGTCTTGGATTGTTACGTTGTAGGTCCCGTTGATGACGGCGATCAGGTCATCCGTGCCCCAGCTCACGGAACAATGATCACAGATATGGTCGTGTGTGCCGGCTCCGGTTTCAGTACTCCGATAGGTAATTCCGTTGGCGTTCATCCCGCGTTCGATCCACGACCTCGCCCCTGGTCTGATGCGAAGATGCCGGATGATGGTGTGATTGGCACGCACGTCAAGACCTCCGTCCTTGAGCGCCACCGGCGCGGCACTGCCGTCGATGGTCAGGTAATCATGGCGTACGGTGATGTCGTAGGTGCCGAGGCTGATCGTCCCCGCCATGCGCAGCACGCAAGTCCGGGGGCCGGTTTCGACTTCGGCACATTGCCTGAGGCTACCAGGCCCATTGTTGTTCAAATTCGTCACATCGATCGTACGTCCGCCACGCCCGCCCTGCGCACAGCGGCCGAAACCTTCCGCACCCTCGAAGGCAAGCGGCGCCCCGTTCGGGCAGGAACCGCCTGTCGAGGAGGCCGGTGGCGGGGGAGGCGGTGGCGGCGTCGTTGATGCAGTTCCGGTGGTGGATGTAGAGGTCGTCGTCGATGTCGATGTGGCCGATGTAGTGGTGGCCGGAGGGGGTGGCGGAGGAGGGGGGGTAGCGCTCGTAGTGGTCGCTGTTGAGGATACTGCGATGAGGTTGCTTCTGGCCGCTTCGGTCCAGCCGTCATTCAAAAAATAACGAAGCTGGTAGGTCAAACCATTTTGGGTAGCGGGAGCCGTCATGGTTATAAAACCACTGGTTCCGCTGGGAACATATTTTAACTTCACGGTTGTAGCCCCGTTCGAGGACTGAAAGTTCAAGAAGAGCCCCACCCAATCCCTGGTCGAGTGGTTGCTGGGGGCCTGCCAGGAGAATGTAATATTCTCACCGGGTTTCACCGTGCTTGGTGAAGTGACAACTCTAAAGCCAGCAATTGAAGTGGTTTGGGACAGACCGGTTGTTGGGGAGTACAAGGCAAATGTGAGCGAAATCAAGGTAGCTGCCTTGAATGTCTTGAAGAATTTTTCCATTGGTGTTCCTTCCTGAGAGACGAGCCTTTTACAATTCTTGCTACTTTCAACTTATGGATGTACTGGAACCATTCGGGAATATTGGGGCGGCGCAAGCAGAGTTGGGAAATGCCAGTTACATGCCAGTGACAGTATCAAGTTCTTTCATTGCTTTATGTGAATAGGGCAATGGAGAACTGTATGGAGTTTCTCTCAGGGAACACTACGATGCGGGTAAAGTATTGTCATCTTGGGGTTTTCTGACTGGCAAATTATGTACGCGGGAGTGTCTCCGGTTATCTCTCAAACATCTGTTCAAACGAAACCGCGCAGCGGCTGGCAGCTACTCAAGACATCAGTCGGTACCTTGTTGGCGTGGGTGCATGCTCACGTAACGTATCTTTTTTTTCCACATGCCACTTGAGAAGTCAACCCAAAATTCTCCGATCGAGGTGTCAGTGATCGTCCCTTGCCGGAACGAGGAGGAGATGATCGCCGATTGCGTGAGCTCGATTCTTCAACAACACCCGGTGGGGGGGGGAATGGAGTTGATCGTCGCAGACGGCCTCTCAACGGACAACACGCGCGAGGTTCTTACGCAAATGGCCCGGAACGACGCACGCCTCAGGGTCATCGATAACTCCGGACGGATCGTGTCCAGTGGATTGAACGCGGCTTTGGAGGTCGCTCGAGGCGCGATCATCGTTCGCATGGACGCGCACACACTCTATGCTCCTGACTATATCCGGCAGTGCATCACTGCACTTCAGGAAACCGGCGCCGACAACGTCGGGGGCCCGGCACTGACGGCCGGAGAAGGTTATTTCCAAAGAGCCATTTCAGCCGCCTATCACTCTCCGTTCGCCGTGGGGGGAGCACGATTTCACAATCCCGATTACGAAGGATTTGTCGATACCGTTCCCTACGGATGCTGGCCACGCAGGGTGTTCTCGGAGATCGGTCTCTTTGATGAAGAGTTGGTCCGCAATCAGGACGACGAGTTCAACCTCCGGCTCATCCGTTCAGGCGGAAAAATCTGGCAGTCACCACGCATCAAGAGCTGGTACCGGCCGAGGGGGTCGCTTCGGGATCTGTTTCGACAGTACTGCCAGTATGGATATTGGAAAGTCCGCGTCATCCAGAAGCATCGACTTCCAGCTTCGATCCGCCATGTGATTCCCGGTCTGTTTCTCTTGTCCTTGGCGGGGTTGTTGCTGCTCTCCTTGTGGTGGCGTCCGGCTATCTGGGGCTTGGGCGCCGTGGCCGCCCTCTATGCCGCCGGGACTCTCGGAGCGTCCCTTGTCACGGCCGCTAAGCGCGGGTGGACACTCCTTCCTGTTCTCCCTGTAGTATTCGCGACCTACCATGTGAGCTACGGGATTGGCTTCCTGCGCGGTCTGTGGGATTTCCTGGTCATTCGCCGGGGGCCGCACCGATCATTGGCCACACTGTCGCGGGGACCCGCAGCACGGAAAATAACGTCCGATACCTAGAGGATGTGGGCCGATGAGTCCTACTTTTGAAAAAGTCGACCTGCCGTTTCAAGACTGGGAAACAATCCTGGGCACGTTCGAGGACCGGACGATTTTCCAGTCGCCGGCCTGGCTTGCATTCGTCACCAAGACTCAGGGGGCAGAGCCTATTTTTGCCCGCCTCCGTGAGGGAGCCCGGACGTTGGGCTACTTCAGTGGGCTGATCGTGAAACGGTTCGGCCTCAGGATTCTCGGCAGCCCCCTGCCAGGTTGGACGACTTCTTATATGGGGATGAACCTTCTCCCGGGCGTTTCGCGGCGTTCCGCGCTGGAAGCGCTCCAGGGATTGGCATTCGAGCGGTTGGGGTGCGTCCATATGGAAATGATGGACCGCAATCTGCTGATCGAGGATGCCGACGGCCTCGGATTTGAGTATCGGCAGTTCGGGGGGTTTGAAGTCGATCTGACTCAGAACCTGGACCAGCTCTTTTCCAACATGGCGAGCGCCTGCCGGCGCTGTATCCGGCGAGCGGAAAAGAGCGGAGTCATCATCGAAGAGGCGCACGATGCCGCCTTTGCCGATGAGTATTATGCGCAGCTTCAAGTGGTGTTTCAAAAGCGATCGCTAGTGCCGACTTATGGTGTGGAGCGAGTCCGCGAATTGATCACCTGTCTGTCGGATACGGGCCGGCTGCTCCTCCTGCGCGCACGTGACCCTCAAGGTCGATGTATCGCCACCGGGATTTTTCCGGCAATGAATACCACCATGTATTTTTGGGGCGGCGCCAGTTGGAGAGAGACGTTGGGCTATCGTCCGAATGAAGCCGTTCAGTGGCACGCCATGCAGTATTGGAAGGCGAGAGGGATCCGGCGGTATGACATGGGAGGAGGAGGTGAATACAAACGGAAGTTTGGCGGTTGTGAAATCATGGTTCCCTGGTTGCGGAAGTCAAAGTATCCGGGATTGGCGTCCCTCCGCAGCCTGACGAAACAGGTGGTTGGTTGGCGCCAACGGATTGCCGGCCGGTTGGAGACCATCGCGGATCGACCCCGTTCCCCAGTCAAATGGCCTGGACCGGCGGAGAGCCACGAGGATCGTGAAGTCCTCACGGCACCGTCGGGCGGCCACCGCAGATAGGTTCACCGGTCCTTATGCAAAAGGTTCCGTGATCAGGTGACGGCTCGATTGTTCTCATCGGGATCTGAGTGTTGTCTTGTTCCGGTAACGACCGCATCAGTCTCGTATCTCATATCTGGAACTCGGCGTAAAAGAGGGATGTTATCCCCAGGGCAGTCGTGCATAACTCATTCAATAAAGGAGGACTCTATGTCTGGTCTTCGAATTGGAATTCTCATGGGCCTGTACACGATATTAACTGCCGGTTTGGCAATGGCAGATCCCTCATTTCCGACACCAGTGGGGCCACCATTTACGCCACCTGGACTTGTCCGTGCTGTTCCAATACCCTCAACGGAGGTGTTCTTCGGGCTGGGCTTCGCCGCTCTGGCCTGGATCGGTCCAAAGCTCAGGAAGCGGAGTTACTCGTCGGTGGCTTGATGATTCCTGTTGCGGCGACGCGATCGGGTCATCACGTCCGATGACATTTCGGCGTCGGCCTCACGGGTTTGCCCGGCTGGCGTAGCTAACACATCCGCCACCGCAACTGGGTTGGTTGGTGGCAGCCGGGGGGGTATCACCGGGCCGTCCGGCTCCGACTCTCCCGCTGGACGGCTCCCTGCCGTAGCGGCTTCCCATCCTGCCATGGATGCCCTGCATTGGTCGATATCATGCGGTGATGACGCCACTCAATAGTCTGTAGTGCTCTGTTTTGTTTCGTTCACTTGTCCGCACAATTCTGTGAACACGCGCAATAGTGATCAGAGCCGGGTAGGGTAGAGGTGTTACCCTAAGGATGCTGCGACTTCAGTCGGATGACGAAGTAAAGAAATAAGAGGAGGTCGGTATGTTTTGGCTTCGAATTGGAATTCTCACCGGTATGTGCATGATGTTCACTGCGGGCTTCGCCCAGGCGGGCAATACCAACTACGGAAATTTCTGGAATTTCTGGAATAATGGTAACTTCGGCAATTGGGGTAGCTATGGCAATGGCTATGTGCGGACTGTGCCCATCCCGGCTACGGAAGTGTTGTCCGGGTTGGGCTTCGCTGCTCTGGCCTGGATCGGTCCAAAGCTCAGGAAACGGGGCTGGTTTCCTGGCTCCAGGATGTAGTTATTGAGACAGTATAGCTTGTAACTTGAGTCGGTGACCGCTCTACCGGTCTCCGGTGTGTGATCGGCCGGCCGACGCACTTTCACTGAGCAGGTCACATAGCGGCAGCATGGGGTAACACCAGGCCGTCCGGTTCACGTACCGTTGCCGGACGGCTCCCCGATCTGTCGCGTTCCCATTCCGGCATCACCTCTTTATTTCACCGCACAACATGAATATTTCCGGGTACCACGGGCAGGCTGATTGGGGTAGGACGGCATTACGGTATCTCCAGTGCGGCAAAGGACTGCTTCCCGCATCGGGCACTATGGTACTGAGCATCAGCCTCGCCTGGACCATCATTCTCGTCCTCTGCTGGCCTACGGTTCAAACACTGGTTGACGCCTGGATAGCATCGAGAACGTTTAGGCACGGGTTCTTTATACTGCCCGCCACAATCTATCTTCTCTGGTTCTATCGTGAACGTCTGATAGGAATTCTGCCGGTTCGCAGCGCGCTCGGGGCAAGCATGTTTACGTTCCTGGCCTGGAGCTGGTGGGAGGCGTACACCGGAGAAGATGTGTTTCGGCAACAGGTCTCCCTGGTCGCCATGCTCCCGGCGCTCCTTTGGACCCTGTGCGGAACCGCTACGTTTCGTATTCTGTGTTTCCCGCTCGGGTTGCTGGTTTTTGCCTTGCCGATCGGGACAGCAGCTGAGGGATGGTTGCAGGACTTCACGGCCGCATTTCTGGAAGTGACGTTGAATGCCGTTGGCGTGCCCTTGCTCCGCGAGGGGTACCTCTTAACCCTCCCATCGCAACAGTGGGAAGTGGCAACGGATTGCGCCGGCCTGCGATATGTAATCCCGGGGCTTGCATTGGCGTACATGTATGCGGCGATGGTGTATGGCCGGGTGCTGCGGCGTGCAGCGTTCCTGGTTGTGTGCGGTGTCTTCTTGATACTAGCCAACGGGGTCAGGGCCTTCAGTATCATTTTCTTCGACTTTGTGGGACTGGCTGATGGCACGGACCACCGGGTATTCAGCTACCTCGTGTACGGGATTACGATTGTATTTCTGGCGTGGATAGGAACGTTCTGGGCTGACGATACCACGGAGGAGGCGACTCCCGGATTGGTACGCCATCATGGTTCAGCGTGAATTGTTTGCGGACAGGCTGTCGCCCATGCAGGATTGGTCTGATGGGTGGCATGGGAGGTTCGGCGTTGAGCCAGGCGTGACGCAGAGCATGGTCCCGGTCGAGTCGCTGGTTGATTGATCTTGGAGCATGACAGGGCCGGAGGAGGAGTGCTGTTCGGGGTCTATCTCATATACCTGCTGCTTTTTGCCCTGACGCCGTTTACGTTTCATCTTCATTGGTCGGAACCACTCCTCACTCAGATCCGGAACACATTCGAGGGACTCGATGGTTTATCGACAGTGATGTCGTGGGACGTTTGGACCAACCTCCTTCTATTCGTGCCATTCGGTTTCTTGTTTCCGTCGCTGCCTCCCGTCGTCACGCGGCCGTTGGCGACGAGGTTGCTGCTAGGCACCTTGTCGGCATGCCTGATGAGCGTGGGGATTGAATGCTTGCAGGTGCTGCTTCCCCGATATCCCTCGGTCAGTGACATTGTTTTAAATACCCTGGGGGCATTCGTCGGAGGGGTCGGTTACGCGGTTCGCTGCTTAAGTTGCACGCCTCGGCAAGCCGATCGTTACGCTTTCAGATCAGGAACGTCGTCGGTGCTTCCGCTTGTCAGTTACGCCTTGGCCTTGGTCCTTCTGTTTGGCGTTCCGTTTCCTCTCGCCAAGGATTTTTCCGGGTGGACTTCTGAATTCGATCTCTACCTTGGAAGCCAAGATGTCCCAGAGAGGTCGTGGAGCGGAGAGATCTATCGCATTTCTCTCTACAACCGTGTGCTTCACCAAGCGGAGGTCAGGACGAACTTCGCTGCCGGTCCACATGGGAGATCGGGCTTGCCGCGGGTCGAGGAGGGGCAGCGCTTCAGTTATGATTTTTCTCGCACCGGTCACGCCTCCGGAACCGGCATCGACGGCCCCGCAGTGCCGATCCACCTTGGGATCAGGGATTTGTCGAGGATCGAGTGGCTGACTCCGAACGGGCTGGCGGTGCGAGACACTCGCGTGAGTCTCTTCTCACGGCCCGTCGCGAGTCCTTCCGCAGGCCGATTATTTGCCCACCGTCGTTTTTCTGTTGAGGCCTGGGTTGTGCCCTTAGATCTGAAGGACTGGGGGACTGCACGTCTTGTGTCCTACTCGACCAACCCTGAACGCGGAGCCCTCGCGCTCACGGAGTGGAAGCAGGAGGTGAGCCTCTCCTTGGGACCCTTTCACGGGGAGGAAGGGTCCGTACCGGTGGCAGGCTTCAAGAACCGGGTATCGGGACCGGTCCCGCAGCACGTTGTGGTCAGCTACGATGATGGTTTGGAAACGTCATACGTGAATGGAATCGAAGTCGAACGCAGGCGGGAGCGATACAGGAATGCATCGATTGACAGGCTCATCGGCCTTTTGGGACAACAGTTTGCGTGGCCCTTGTACTCTGCCTTCACATTCCCCCTCGGATACTTCGCGGTTAGAGCAAACACAACGCAGCTCATCCCGACCCGTCCGGGATGGGTGTCATGGGCCGTTCTTGCAGGAAGTCTTGTGTTTCTTCAAATCGTTCGCAGTCTTGCCCTCAATGCTCCGATTGAAACCTCTCTGCTTCTCGTGGGAGCAGGTACCGTTTTGGTTTCACTGGTAATCGCGCCGCATCTGGGCGATCACCCCAATCCTCGCTGACAGCGTATCCTTTGCCGGCCGCACCCCGGTGCATCACTCGTTCCGGGTGACCATCATGCCCACACATTCGGAAGGATCCACCATGACACAATTCTTGCCGTTTCACCTCCCTGATATCGGGGAGGAGGAAATCGATGCCGTAGTCTCAGTTCTGCGGTCCGGTTGGCTGACCACCGGAGCAAGGGCCAAGCAGTTTGAGCAGGATTTTTCGGCTGTGCTGGGGGCCCGTTATGCTATCGCGGTCAATTCCTGCACTGCCGCGCTTCACCTTGCCCTTGAAGCTGTCGGGATCGAGGAGGGCGATGAGGTTATTCTCCCCACGATGACCTTTACGGCAACAGCCGAGGTCGTCACCTATTTTAAAGCCAAGCCTGTCCTGGTCGACTGCCTTCCCGATACGTTGAACATTGACCCCGACCAGATCGAGCGAGCCATCACGCCGAAAACGAAAGCCATTATCCCGGTGCATTTCGCAGGACATCCCTGTGACATGGACCGCATTTCTGATATTGCGAACCGATACGGTCTGCGTGTCATCGAAGATGCCGCCCATGCGCTCCCGGCCCGCTACCGAGGAAGACTCATCGGCACCATCAGCGACTGCACCTGCTTTTCCTTCTATGCCACCAAAAATATCACTACCGGTGAAGGCGGGATGATTACGACCGACAATCCCGAGTGGGCGGAACGAATCCGGACGATGAGCCTCCATGGACTCAGTCGCGATGCGTGGAAGCGCTACGACGGTCACGGGTCATGGTTTTATGAAGTCCTCTCACCGGGCTTCAAGTACAATCTCACCGATATTGCCGCAGCCCTGGGCATTGCACAGCTCCAGAAATCCGATCGTCTCTGGAAGGCACGTGAGCGGTATGCCGGTCTCTACGACGAGGGGTTTCGGGATCTCCCTGAAATCGTGCTACCCACCGCGGCGGCTCATGTCCAACATGCATGGCACTTGTATGTCATCCGGCTTGACCCTAAGCGGTCGGGGATCGGACGAGACCGGTTGATTGAGCACCTGGGGAAGGAACGCATCGGTTGTAGCGTCCATTTTATCCCGCTCCATCTTCACCCGTACTACCGCGACACCTGGGGGTATACCCCCGGGGAATTCCCAGTCGCCACGACTGCCTACCAGCAGATTGTGTCGCTGCCGCTCTACCCCAAGATGACCGAAACCGATATCCAACGCGTCATTTCCGTGGTGCGCACACTCATTCAAGGTTACCGACGATGATGAAACGAGCCATGGATCTCCTGGTCGCTGCGATCGGCCTATTGGCATTATCGCCGCTGTTCTTGCTGATCGGCCTTCTGGTCAAGCTGGACTCTTCCGGGCCCGTCTTTTTTGGGCAGGTCCGGATCGGTAGACGGTTTCGTCCGTTTCGAATCTATAAGTTTCGTACGATGACCAGAGATGCCTCGTCGAATGGAGGCCAGCTGACGATTGGAGAGGACATTCGCATCACCCGAGTCGGTAGGGTGTTACGTCGGCACAAGCTCGATGAGTTACCTCAGCT
>WBZN01000068.1_pt1:0-5000 | contig 159933 bp, 141 predicted proteins | sample 5204281 | NCBI WGS metagenome assembly WBZN01 (sample SAMN12344347, study PRJNA552823) | activated sludge metagenome | biome: Activated sludge suspended growth; feature: Nitrification reactor; material: Wastewater; isolation source: activated sludge from nitrification reactor of wastewater...
TCGCTGAATGATTACGTCTTGGCCTCTTCATGGACTGCTATCCTCCGGTTGTGCCCGGCTAGAAGTCCACTTATACCCGTGTCCAAATTAACGAGGCCAGCTCTAAGCGCAAGCAGATGTGCATCTGATCTGCGCGCGGAAATAAAAAACCCCTGCCAGCGTAAGCCGGCAGGGGTTCTCATCATGGCAATCAACAGCATTCCAAATTGAAAGCCTGGCAGTGACCTACTTTCGCATCGACATCATCGACACTAGCATCGGCGCAGAGCGTTTTCACTTCCGAGTTCGAAAAGGGATCGGGTGGTTCCCACTCGCTATTGCCGCCAGGCAAACCGTGTTGCGTTCGCGGCGGACCAGGGCGGTCCGCCGCGCTCGCGAATTCGTGCAGTTTCGTTTCGACAAGTTGTCGCATTCGAATCCATTGATCGGATTCAACACCACGATCTGCCAACGTCGGGGCAAATCGCTTGGGTGTTATATGGTCAAGCCTCACGGGCAATTAGTACCGGTTAGCTGAATGCATTACTGCACTTACACACCCGGCCTATCAACGTCGTAGTCTTCGACGGCCCTTCAGAGACCTTAAAGGTCTAGGGAGAACTAATCTTGGGGGGGGCTTCCCGCTTAGATGCTTTCAGCGGTTATCCCGTCCGAACATAGCTACCCGGCAATGCCACTGGCGTGACAACCGGTACACCAGAGGTTCGTTCACTCCGGTCCTCTCGTACTAGGAGCAACTCACCCTCAATTCTCCAACGGCTACGGCAGATAGGGACCGAACTGTCTCACGACGTTCTGAACCCAGCTCGCGTACCACTTTAAACGGCGAACAGCCGTACCCTTGGGACCTGCTACAGCCCCAGGATGTGATGAGCCGACATCGAGGTGCCAAACTCCTCCGTCGATGTGGACTCTTGGGAGGAATAAGCCTGTTATCCCCGGAGTACCTTTTATCCGTTGAGCGATGGCCCTTCCATACAGAACCACCGGATCACTATCACCTACTTTCGTACCTGTTCGACATGTCCGTCTCACAGTCAAGCACCCTTATGCGATTGCACTCATATGCGCGATGACCGACCGCGCTGAGGGTACCTTTGCACTCCTCCGTTACTCTTTGGGAGGAGACCGCCCCAGTCAAACTACCCACCATACACTGTCCCCGACCCGGATAACGGGCCAAGGTTAGAACTCCGAAATTGTCAGGCTGGTATTTCAACGTTGCCTCCATGAGAACTAGCGTCCCCACTTCATAGGCTCCCAGCTATCCTACACAAACAAGTTCAAAGTTCAGTGTAAAGCTATAGTAAAGGTTCACGGGGTCTTTCCGTCTTGCCGCAGCTACGCCGCATCTTCACAGCGATTTCAAGTTCACTGAGTCTCGGGTCGAGACAGTGGGGCCAGCGTTACGCCATTCGTGCAGGTCGGAACTTCATGATTTCCACGATTACTCGCGGCATAGACTATACGTTCACCTGATCACGACGAACTGAGCAAGTCTTCGTCGCTTCATCAGCATCAGGGCCGGCGTGTTATGGCTTGCAGCCATCTGAGGATCTCAACCCTCAAGTCGTTACGGGGAAACGAAACTGCGCGCACGCGCTTGCTTCGAATCTTACCCTCGGTATTGCCCTCGACGCACTTGCACAAACGTCGTTAGGGTTCCACCGATTTGAGCCGGTCATCGGAATAGTGTCACCACTACCCTGGGCAATGTTACTTACCCGACAAGGAATTTCGCTACCTTAGGCATTTTGTTAGCTTGATGTCGCCATCAAGATCGGACTATATCTTCACCGCGTAAGGTCGAGCGGGTTTGGCGTGTAGTCTCTGAGGATTCTTCCAGTCACTTCCCCGATTGGTCGTCTTCGTTGCTTGCCTGCCATATTCATCTGGTAGGCTTTTTCAACGATCTCGACCAGCCCATGGGGATCGCGGTGGCGCTTGCATTCCATGGCCATCACGATTTCACGAAACAAACGAAGCTCAAGCGTCTTGAACGAGAACGCCATGTAGCGTTCCAGAAACGGCAACACCCGACTCACAATGATTCGACGACTGATGATCGAAAAGATCAACACATCTTCGTTTCCTTGCTTGGGTCGAATGCTTCCGTGCTCAAACACGCTTTGCGCAAGCTCGAGCAATCCTCGTCTGACTTGATGCTGGTAGATGAAATATTCAGGCTGTACCAGGTAACCAAGCTTCAACGGTTCGTGCTTTTTGATCGAAATGCAGAGGCTGCCCTCGCCTTCGATCAAGCCTGCCAAGAACCAACATTTCTTCTCGTGAACTGAAAGGCTTTCCTGCTGATTTGCTGCACTGGACGGATTGTCACCTCGTGATTCCTTCACTTGGTACCGCCAGATTCTCAGCTGTTCCAGCATATAGCCAAATTTTACAACGGCCGCTAAGAGGTAGCTTTTGCATTACTTGCGTAATGCTCCACTTATTCAACCGTTCTGGTCGTTCATCAACACGCTAATGTCTCGTGCTGAAGGAGTTTCGCATTGCGCTCAACTCCTGCATGTCGCCATGCAGTTCGGACTTTATCATCTCCGCGGAGTGCGGAGCCTGGCGTCAAGTCTCTGAGGATTCCGGTGGAGACCGGTCTTTCCTGCTGATTGGCTGCACTGAAAGGTTGTCACTGCCGTCTCGCGACGGCGAGTACTTTCAGATACTCAGCGTTTCCAGCATATGGCCAGGTTTATTTACGTAACTACAACTATAGAAGTTGTCCCAATTTACTAACCCTGAACTCTACATTCGTTGACTCGACTCTTCGTCCACCAATAGCCCATTTACTGGGCCTATAGTTACGGCCGCCGTTTACCGGGGCTTCGATCAAGAGCTTCGCCTTGCGGCTGACCCCATCAATTAACCTTCCGGCACCGGGCAGGCGTCAGACCCTATACATCCACTTTCGTGTTAGCAGAGTCCTGTGTTTTTGGTAAACAGTCGCAGCCCCCGATTTTCTGAGACCCCTACCAGCTTCTGGGAGTAAATCCCATGACCAGCAGAGGCACACCTTCTCCCGAAGTTACGGTGTCAATTTGCAGAGTTCCTTAACCCGAGTTCTCTCAAGCGCCTTAGAGTTTTCCTCTCACCCACCAGTGTCGGTTTGCGGTACGGACAACTGTTACCTGAAGCTTAGAGGCTTTTCCTGGAAGCGTGGCATCGACGACTTCGAACTCCGAAGAGTCCTCGTACTCACGTCTCGGTGTTGAATGAGCCCCCGGATTTTCCTGGGAACTCCACCTACCTGCTTGAACCGGCAACCAACGCCGGATCGTCCAGCCTTCTCCGTCACCCCATCGCAGTAACAATTGGTGCAGGAATATTAACCTGCTTTCCATCGACTACGCCTTTCGGCCTCGCCTTAGGATCCGACTCACCCTCAGCTGATTAACATAGCTCAGGAAACCTTGGGTTTTCGGCGTGCGGGTTTTTCACCCGCATTAACGTTACTCATGTCAGCATTCGCACTTCTGATACCTCCAGCGAACCTCGCGGTTCACCTTCGCAGGCTTACAGAACGCTCCCCTACCGCGTGCATTGCTGCACACCCATAGCTTCGGTGCTTGGCTTAAGCCCCGTTAAATCTTCCGCGCAGGCCGACTAGACTAGTGAGCTATTACGCTTTCTTTAAAGGATGGCTGCTTCTAAGCCAACCTCCTAGCTGTTTTAGCCTTCCCACATCGTTTACCACTTAGCCAAAACTTTGGGACCTTAGCTGATGGTCTGGGTTATTTCCCTCTTCACGACGGACGTTAGCACCCGCCGTGTGTCTCCCGAGATAACACTCCTGGGTATTCGGAGTTTGCATAGATTTGGTAGGACGGGATGTCCCCCTAGTCTAAACAGTGCTCTACCCCCCAGGGTGAATGACTCGAGGCACTACCTAAATAGCTTTCGGGGAGAACCAGCTATCGCCAGCCTTGATTAGCCTTTCACTCCTATCCACACCTCATCGACGCACTATTGCAACAGCGGTTCGTTCGGGCCTCCGGTAGGTGTTACCCTACTTTCACCCTGGACATGGATAGATCGACTGGCTTCGGGTCTATTCCCAGCGACTTGACGCCCGATTAAGACTCGGTTTCCCTACGGCTCCCCTATTCGGTTAGCCTTGCCACTGAAAATAACTCGCTGACCCATTATACAAAAGGTACGCAGTCACCCCTTGCGGGGCTCCCACTGCTTGTACGCACACGGTTTCAGGTTCTATTTCACTCCCCTCTCCGGGGTTCTTTTCGCCTTTCCCTCACGGTACTTGTTCACTATCGGTCGATAGAGAGTATTTAGCCTTAGAGGATGGTCCCCCTATGTTCAGGCAGGATTACACGTGTCCCGCCCTACTCTTCGTTCCTCATGCGCTCGTTCTTTCGTGTACGGGGCTATCACCCACTATGGCCAGACTTTCCAGACTGCTCCACTAGAACTCACGCAATTACCAGAACTGGGCTATTCCGCTTTCGCTCGCCACTACTGACGGAATCTCGGTTGATTTCTATTCCTCCGGTTACTGAGATGTTTCAATTCACCGGGTTCGCTTCCGTAACCTATGTATTCAGTCACGGATACCGCCGAAGCGGTGGGTTTCCCCATTCGGACATCTTCGGATCGAAGCATATTTGCCGGCTCCCCGAAGCTTTTCGCAGGCTACCACGTCCTTCATCGCCTTCTATCGCCAAGGCATTCACCATGTGCGCTTCTTCACTTGACCATATAACCCCAAGCGATTTGGAGTCATAAAAATGCACAATCAAACTGGTTCTCGAATGCGACATACACATCCGGGACTCGTCTCCCGAACATGATTTGTCAAAACAAAACTGCCGAATTTTTAAAGAACACAGGCGGGCTCCTTGCCCGCATGCCATGAGTCATGCGCGCTGCCGAAGGACGGCATCGGCGCAGGACTCATGACACGCGACGGGTGTTTCGAGTGGGTGGTGGAGCCAGCCGGGATCGAACCGGCGACCTTCTGGTTGCAAACC
>WBZN01000068.1_pt1:7500-159933 | contig 159933 bp, 141 predicted proteins | sample 5204281 | NCBI WGS metagenome assembly WBZN01 (sample SAMN12344347, study PRJNA552823) | activated sludge metagenome | biome: Activated sludge suspended growth; feature: Nitrification reactor; material: Wastewater; isolation source: activated sludge from nitrification reactor of...
TAGTCGTACGCGCCCGGCTTGCCGTCGGTGACGAGATAGGGCGAGCCGATCGACGCCTGCTGCTGCGCCGACACGTCGAAGTAACGCGTAGCGCCGTTGATGAAAGTGCGGATTTCCGCCTCGGTGATCACCTCAGGCACCCGCCAGCAGTTCGTGCAGTGCGTCATTGAGCTGGCGGTCGGTGAACGGCTTGCACAGGAAGCCGTTCGCCCCCTTCTCGATGGCCTCCACGGCGGTCGCCTTGTCGGCCAGGGCCGAGACCACCAGGATGAGCACATCCGACTTCATCGCCACCAGCCTTTCCACGCACTCGATGCCGTCCATCTCGGGCATGGTCAGGTCCATGGTCACGACGTCGGGATCGGCTTGCTGGAACATGTCCAGCGCCTCGCGGCCGTTGGCGGCGCAGGCCACGACCTCGAGCCGTTCGATCTGCTGCGAGCGCTCGATGCGGCGGCGCATGATGTTCGAGTCATCGACGATCATCATGCGCAGCGGCGGCAGGAATGAGCCGGCCATCATGCCACCTCGGTCGCATCAGCCGCCTCGCCCACGGGGGGCAGCTGGATGGTGAATCGGGTGAAGCGCCCCGGCGCGGTCGCCACGCCGAGCTTGCCCCCGCTCTGCTGGACGAGGTCGGCCATGACGTTCATGCCGACGCCGCGGCCGGCATCGCGCGTGGCGGTGTCCACCGTGGTGAAGCCCGCGCGGAACAGGAGCCCCAGCACCTGGCGCGATTCCATCGCCTCCGCCTGCTCACGGGTGATGAACCCCTTCTGCACGGCGACCTCCTTGATGCGCTCGGTCGACAGCCCCTGGCCATCGTCCTCGAGCGTGATCCGGAAGCCGGTGGGCCCCTGGTTCTGCACCTCGATGTGGATGGTGCCCTGGGCGGGCTTGCCCGATCCCAGGCGGAACTGCCGGGATTCGATCCCATGCACCAGCGAGTTGCGCACCGCCTGCACGGCGATGTCCTTGACCATGCGGCGGTACTGCGGCGGCAGCGAGCCGAAGCCCACGCACTCCACGTGCACCTCCTTGCCCTGCTCCGCGGCGACGCGCTGCGCCACCTGCATGATCGTGCCCTGCAGGCTCTGCGCACCCTGGCCGACCTCGATGACATCGGTGCCCTCGCCCAGTGCGGGCTCCTCGGGCTGCTCGGCGCTGACCCGCAGCCGCGACAGGCGCGCCACGAGATCGCGGATCGACTGCAGGTGGGTGAACAGGTCATCGAGCTTGAGCACCAGCGGCAGGAACTCACTGCCGGACAGCGAGGGTTTCTCGCGCAGCGCCCGCAGGTCATCCTCGAAGGAGTGGGCGCGATCCTCGATCGAGGCGAGGCCGAGGCCCGCCGCCTCACCCTTGACCGAATGCACCTGCCTGAAAATGGTGTCGAGCTTCTTGCGGAAGGCCGCTTCCTCGCGTGCCGGCTCCTTCAGCACCATGTTCACCATCTTCATCGAGGCGTCCGAATCATCCAGGAAGGACGCGAGCTGGGCGGGGTCGACGTGCAGGATGCTCACCAGGGTATCGAGCTGCGCCTGCGACTTGTCCTGCGCGGCCTTCAGCTCGCGCGACAGCGCGACCCGCGCGCTGATGTCGCTGACCGAGACGAGCACGTGCGTGATCCGGCCATCGATGCCGCGCACCCGGTGGAAGTCGAACTCGAGGAATCGGGTCTCCTGCGAGCATCCCGGCGCCGGAAGCTGGACCTCCACCTCGCCGAGCGGATTGATCGAGCGCACCAGGTTCTCCTTGGTGCGCTCCGACCACAGCACCTTCACGAACTTCAGTGCCGTGGCCAGCGTCCGTTCGGGCACGATGCCCTCGAGCAGCTGCTGGAAGGTGTTTCCGGCGATGTCGCGCCGCTGGAACATCTCGCACAGCGCCTCCGAGTGGGCACCCCCGATCACCAGTTCCTCATCCAGCAGGAACAGCCCCTCCTTCACCGTCCTCAGGATGTCCTGCGTCTGCTGGCGGGCCGCGAGCACCAGGGCCTCCTGGCGTCGGCGGGCCGTGAGCGACAGCGCGAGCAGCGCACCCAGCAGGGCGGCGATGGCGAGCCCTGCGACCATCAGCAGCCGTAGTCGCGAGGCGGCTGCCAGGTTCCGCGCCTGCAGCAATTCGCCCATCTCGCCGAGCGAGCGGTCGAGCAGGGGCACCGTTGCCCGCACGAGGCGCATCGCATCCGAGACATCGCGCGACAAGCCACGCCCCGCCGCGTTGAGCTGCGCACCGGTGGACTCGTTGTCCTGGTACGGAATGGCATTGAATGCAAGCAAGGGCTCGAGCGAGGGGCGGTCGTGGCGCCAGCGATCGCGCAGCAGCCGCACGCGGGCCGAGAGTGCCGGGTCCGCGAACGCGCTGCCCGGCTCCGGTGCTTCGAACCAGCCGGACTCTTTGGGGTGCGACATCTGATCCAGGGCGGCATCGATGCCGCGCGCCGCCTCGCGAACCTGTCCCAGCGACGGCTGCAGGTAGCCGCGCGCGTTCATCCGGTCACGCACCGATTCCAGCCCGCCCAGCAGCGCTGCGGGGTGCTGCCGTATCTCCCCGACGAAGCGCAGCGCCGCGGTGCTGCCCGACACCTGGGTGGCCAGGTACAGGCCGGGAACGAGCATGAGGCCGACGAAGCCGGCGACGCAGGCAATGATCAGTCCGACGGTCGAGCGGGTGGACAGTCCTGCGGGGGCGTGGGTCTTGGCTGGGACGGCCATGGGTCAGGAAGCTCCGTATCTACTGAAGGCTGGAAGGGTCCATGTACAGGGCATGAGCCTCCTCGAGCGAAACGAGGAAGTTGTCCGCGGATTCGATGCGGCCCGAACGGCTCTTGGCAAGCGCGTGGTCCACGAGCCTCTGGTAGGCGCCCAGGGTGGCCGGCAGCGTCGGGATGGGCACCGCCTGGTGCGACTGCACGATCTCCGCGACGCTGTTGCCGCGGAAGGGCAGCTTGCCGGTGAGCATCTCGTAGAGCACCACGCCCAGGCTGTACAGGTCGTCGCGCGGGTCCGGCGGCAGGCCATCGACCTGCTCCGGGCTGATGTAATAGGGCGTGCCCAGGCGCTGTTCGTCCCCCGCCTGTGCGTCGGTGGACTGCAGCGAGAGGGCGAGACCGAAGTCGATCAGCACCAGGCGGTTGTCCTCGGTGAGCATGATGTTCGAGGGCTTGAGGTCCCGGTGCACGATGCCCGCGGCATGGATCACCCGCAGCGCCTCGCCGATCTGCCGCGTGTAGTCGTGCGCGTCGGCCTCCTCGAGGGGGTTGCGCATGCGATCACGCAGGCTTCCGCAGGGAAAGTACTCGAGGGCGAGGTACAGGCAATCCGCCGTCGCGCCATAGTCGATGACATCGGCAATGGCCCGGTGATTCACTGCGCTCAGCAGTTCACATTCCCGCAGGAACCGCTGACGGACTTCGGCCGTCATGACGTTGATCATCTGCACCTTGAGGGCAACCGGCGCGTGTTCGTCCTGGTGTTCGGCGAGGTACACCGTCGCGGACTGCGTGCGCGAGATGCGCTTGATGAAGCGGTATCCCGGGATGTCGAGATCGTTGGCGCGGGGCACCGCGCGCACCCGCGAGCCTTCCGGCTTCGAGGTCAACGGACGGATCGCCTCGGCCAGGTCCCGGGCCTGGATCGCGTGCGCGGGCCAGTAGTCCGCCGCGCCCATCTTGATGGCGCACACCGCCGAGCGCTCGTTGCCGCCACGCGCGATGACGAGGATGGTGGCGCGCGGTGACTGGTCGCGCAGCCGCGCCACGGGCAGCAGCGTTTGCGCCGGCGGCACGCCGGCATCGAATTGCAGGAAGAACAGCACGCAACGGTAGCGGCGCAATGCCTCGGAGGGCAGCGCGGCAAGCGCCGCCATGGTCATGCCATCGGAGTCAGCCCCCGCCGCGGCATTGCGCAGCAGGTCCGCGATCTTCAGGCGGATGTCCAGCTCGTCGTGCACGACCAGGAACTGGGCCGGCCTCACGGCAGGACGCGCGCCCTCGCGGAGCGGTTCGTGGAGCTGGGCGGGATGGCTCGTGGACATGATGACTACCGGCCGAGCCTGAAGCTCACGCGCAGGCTCACCTGTCGCGTCACGGAAGGGTCGGTCGAGGACAGGGGCGCGTAGCGTGCCGCCTGCACGGCCCTGGTCGCCGCCTTGTCGAACATCCCCCGCGGCATCGCATCGACCACGCGCACGTTCACGGGCTGGCCGTCGGCGTTGACGGTGAATGCCAGGTCCACCCACCCTTCGGTCCCCCGGGATACCGCCTCGCGCGGATACTCCGGACGCAGGGGCCGCAGCAGCGTGAGGACGGGCGGAGCCGGTGAAGGGGCGGCGCCCGCCGCCCTCCCGGTGGCCTCGTCGACCGCCGCCGCTGCCGGCGGCTGCGCGGCCGGCTCAGGATTCACCGGCGGGTCGATCCGGGCTGCGGCCAGGTCCGCCTGCAGAGCCCCGGTCAGGGCCGTCCCGGCGCCGGCGGCCTTCGCCGCGGCAATGTCGCGCTCGGCGTCGGCGAACTGCCGCTGCGCGATCGCCGCGCGCGCCGCCTCGCCCAACCTCTGCTGCAGCTGGCGAAATTCGGCTGCAAGCGTGGCGGCGCCGGCGCCCGAGCGTTGCGCCCGCTCCAGGTAGAAGGCGGCGTTGTCACCGGCAGGCTCGATCAGCCGATCCTGCTGAAGGCGAGCCTGGGCCAGGTGCACCCAGTGGTTCGCCTCGGATTCGGCACGCTGCGACTTCACCGCCTCGCGCAGCTGCGCGGCATGGGCGGCGCCGATGGCGTGCAGGCGCACGGCATCCTCGATGAGCTCCGATGCGCGATCGAAGTTCTGCGCGGCGATCGCGGCCTGGATCTGCGCGGCGCCGAGCTCGGCGCGCATGCCGGAAAGCTGCTGGTCCAGCGAGGCCAGCCGCGGGTCGGCGGGCTTCAGGATCCGCGCGGTTTCCAGCGCCTGCAATGCCGGCTCGTACTGATGCGCATCGACGGCTGCCTGCGCCCTCGCGAGCAACAGCTCGGCCAGCCTTTCCAGCCCCTGCTTCGCCTCGCCGTTGTCGGCATCGAAGGAGAGCACCCGGTGGTAGAAATACAGCGCATTGTTGTCCGCCGGGGCGAGGTAACGGCGTTCCATCATCGCCTGCCCGGCACTTTCCAGGAGCGGCTCGACCTGTTCGGCACGACCCGCGGCGGCGGGAAACGACGCACCGCGTGCGGGCGGCGGCGCCTGGGTTGCGGGGAGCGGGGGCGCGGTGGGTACGTCAGTGGGTGCGGAAAGGAAGTGCAGCAAGGTGTACGCCGCCGCGGCCACCGCCAGCACGATGGCGGTGATCAGCGCCCATGGCCGGTGCCGGCGCCCGGTCGGCTCGGCGGGCCCGGCCTGCCCGGCCGGCTGCGCGGTCTCGCCCAGCAGCGCGCCGCGGGCCAGGACTTCCTCGCCGGCCTGGTTCAGCCGCTTCACGAACTCGCCTTCCGCGATGGGCACCCCCAATGCGGCGACGACCTGGTTCTGCCGGATCAACCCCTGCCAGCGGTCGAGCCGCTCCTGCTCATCGAGCATCAGGATCGCCAGGCGCGGCGAATGCTGCTGCAGCCTCGACAGCGAGGCCACCGCCCCGTCGTCATTGCGCACGTCCCAGATCAACACGGCGGGTGACCCCGGCGCGAGCTCGGCGAGCAGGGGTTCGAGGCCATCGACCTGGCGCAGCGCGAAGCGCCCCGGCACGAACTTGCCGATCTGCGGCCAGAGCGAATCGTCGGCCGTGACCAGGATCGCGGCCATCCTGCCGCGAGCTTCGCGGACCGGCACCACGGGCGTCCTGCCCGGGGCGGGAGGTTCCAGATTCCGGACGGTGGTGGCCATGGCAACAGTTCTCCGTCGCGTTCATGCGCATTCGAAGGACCACCACAGGTTATGGAATCCCTGCACGCGGATGACGTCGCAACGTCACATTTCAGGCAGTTAGCACACCATCGGCCGCGTCGGCGCCTGCCCCGCCCCCGACCGGACGTGAACGGCATCACATCGTCCCCAGGCGCTGGCCCGTCTCGCGCGGCCTGCCGAGCGATGGCCTTGCAAATCCGTGGCCGGCCTCTCACTCACAAGGTGCCGGTGTCGTTGACCTGGCGGCGAACTCCCCGCTAGCCTTGTACATAACGCCCACGGCCGGTTCCGCCATGAACGATTCCCCGCCGAACGTCCGTCCGTCCCGGACGGATGAGCCCCGCCACGCGCGCCTGCTTGCGCTGGTGGGCTGCGTGCTCGCGCTCGCCTGGGCAGGCTTTCGCCTGTACGTTCCGCCGGCGGCCCCGCTCCCTGCGCCGCCGCCGCCCGCCCTGCCGGCTCCCGCACCCCTGGTCCCGCCCCACGGCACGCCCCCCCAGCAGGCCAGCCTCGCCGCCAGCATCGAGGTCATCGTCGGGCGCAACGACACGCTGGATCGCATCTTCCGGCGCATGGCGCTCGACACCACCGATCTGGCGCGGATCCGCGATCTTCCGGGAATCCGGCAGAGCCTGGACTTCCTCAAGCCTGGCGATGCCATCCAGCTCACCCACGAGGCCGGCGCGGTGCGCAGCCTCACCCGCAAGGTGAGCGAAACCCGGACGCTGAAGGTCACGCGCGAGGCCGGCGGGTTCGAGGCGCAGCTGATCGACAATCCCGTGGAGCTGCGTACACGCACGGCGGTGGCGCGCATCGACTCCTCGCTGTTCGAATCCGCGGATGCGGCCGGCATCTCCGAATCGCTGGCGCTGCAACTGGCCGGCATTTTCGCGTGGGACATCGACTTCGTGCTCGACATCCGCGAAGGGGACAGCTTCCGGGTGCTGTACACGCAGGTGTACCAGGATGGCCGCTACCTCCACGATGGCGACATCCTCGCCGCCGAGTTCGTGAACGACGGGCAGGTCTACCGCGCCGTCCGCTTCGAGACCGGCCCGGGCCGCTTCGACTACTTCTCACCGCAAGGGTTGCCGCTGCGCAAGGCCTTCCTGCGCACGCCGGTGGAGTTCACGCGCATCAGTTCGCGCTTCAACCCGCACCGTCACCATCCCATCCTGAACGTGATCCGGGGTCACTTGGGCACCGACTATGCAGCACCCACCGGCACGCCGGTGCGGGCCGCCAGCGATGGCCACATCGGCTTCCGCGGCCGCAAGGGCGGATACGGCAATGCCCTGGTGGTGACCCATGGCCGCGGCGTCGCGACGCTGTACGGGCACCTGTCCCGTTTCGCCCGCTCGTTGCCGGTGGGCACGCAGGTCCGCCAGGGACAGGTGATCGCCTACGTCGGCATGACGGGACTGGCCACGGGGCCCCACCTCCACTACGAATATCTCGTGAACGGCGTGCACAAGGATCCGGAAAAGGTGCAGCTCCCGGCAGCCGAGCCGCTGCGGGCGCAGGAACTGCAGCGGTTCACGGCCGCGGCCTCGCCGCTCCTCGCCCAGCTCGGCGCCACCGCGACCGCGCTCCCGGCGGGATCCGCCGCCTCCTCCCTTGCGGCCAACTGAACCGCAAACCGACCTGCGCGACAGCGCCCTCTACGTCAACCGCGAGCTGTCGTTCCTCGAGTTCAACCAGCGCGTGCTCGAACAGGCCAAGGACCGCGGCGTGCCGCTGCTCGAACGCCTGCGCTTCCTGTGCATCTCCTGCACCAACCTCGATGAGTTCTTCGAGATCCGGGTCGCCGGTCTCAAGGAACTGCAGGAGGCCGGCGGCGCATCGCCGGGACCTGACGGGCTGTCCATCACCGGCCAGCTCGAGGCGATCCGCACGCACACGGCGCAACTGGTGCAGGAGCAGTACGCGCTGCTCAACGATGAACTGATGCCGCAGCTCGCGGACTCAGGGATCGTGTTCCTCGAGCCCGATACCTGGACCTCCGCCCAGGCGGCGTGGCTGGAGCAGTACTTCGTCCGGGAGGTGGTGCCGGTCCTGAGCCCGCTCGCCCTGGATCCGGCCCGGCCCTTCCCGCGGATATTGAACAAGAGCCTGAACTTCGCCGTAGCCGTGGAGGGCGAGGATGGTTTCGGCCGCAACACGGGGCTTGCGGTGGTGCAGGCGCCCCGCTCGCTGCCACGCGTGATCCGGCTTCCCGAGGAACAGGGCGGGCGCCGCTTCGTGTACCTCGCGACGCTGGTCGAGGCCTTCGCCTCGCAGCTCTTCGCCGGCATGCAGATCCGCGGCTGCTACCAGTTCCGCGTCACCCGCAACAGCGACCTGTTCGTCGAACAGGAGGAAGTGGATGACCTGCTTCGCGCAGTCGAAGGCGAACTCGCCTCGCGGCGCTACGGGGATGCGGTGCGCCTGGAGACGGCCCACGATACGCCGCAGGAGATCCTGAATCACCTGCTCGGACAGTTCCAGCTCACCGAAGCCGACCTGTATCGCGTGCCGGGACCGGTGAACCTCAACCGGCTCATGGCCCTGTACGATCTCGTCGACCGCCCCGACCTCAAGTACCCGCCCTTCTCTCCGGGCATTCCTGAAGGGTTCGGCATCGGGGGTGATGTGTTCGCGGCGATTCGCGCGGGTGATGTCCTTCTGCACCATCCATTCGAGGGCTTCGGACCGGTCACCGATTTCATCCGCCAGGCCGCCGCCGACCCTCACGTGCTGGCGATCAAGCAGACCCTGTACCGGACCGGCACGAACTCGCTGGTGGTGCAGGCGCTCACCGACGCGGCCCATGCGGGCAAGGATGTCACCGCCATCATCGAGCTGCGCGCGCGCTTCGATGAGGCCGCCAACATCGAGTTCGCCAACAAGCTGCAGGAAGCCGGCGCGCACGTGATGTACGGCGTGTTCGGGTTCAAGACCCATGCCAAGCTCGTGATGGTGATCCGGCGCGAGGAAGCGGGCCTGCGGCGCTACTGCCACCTCGGCACCGGCAACTATCACGCGCGCACGGCGCGCCACTACACCGACTATGGCCTGCTGACCTGCGATGAGGAGATTGGTGCGGACATCCACGAGATGTTCCTGCAGCTCACGGGGCTGACGCGGGTGCCGAAGCTGCGCAGGCTCCTGCAGGCCCCCTTCACCTTGCATCAATCGCTGTGCGCGAAGATCCAGCGCGAGATCGGCCACGCCGCGCGGGGCCGGCCCGCGCGCGTCATCGCCAAGCTCAACGCGCTCACCGAGCCGACCATCATCCAGGAGTTGTATCGCGCCTCGCGTGCCGGCGTGCGCGTGGATTTGATCGTGCGCGGCATCTGCTGCCTGCGCCCCGGCGTCGCAGGCGTGTCGCAGAACATCCGCGTGATCTCCGTGGTCGGCCGTTTCCTGGAGCATTCACGCGTGTACGCCTTCGAGAACGACGGCGAACGCGAGGTCTACTGCGGCAGCGCCGACTGGATGGACCGCAACCTGTTCCGCCGCATCGAGGTCGGCTTCCCGATGGTGGCGCCGGCGCTGCGCTCGCGGGTGTGGGAGGATCTCGAGCTGTACCTGTCCGACACCTCGCAGGCCTGGCGCATGGATTCGCGCGGGAACTACCAGCGCGTCACGGGCGCGGAGCGGATCTGCTCCCAGTCGCGCCTGCTCGCCCGCTTCAACGGGCGGCTGGCGCTAACCGAAGGATAGCCGGAAGCCCGCGTCCTTCAGGTATTCGCGTTCCTGCCCCAGGTCCTCGAGCGTCAGCGGATGCTCCTTCATCCAGCGCGCCGGCAGCTCCAGCGTCAGTGACCGGCCCTTCACGCGCAGCCGGACCTCGGGCAGCGGGATGGGATTGCGGCCCCGGTGCAGCACCACGGCCAGCCGCAGGATCACGATCAGGAATTCGGCCTGCCGGTCCCACGGCGGCAACAGGTCCTCGAGGCTTGCGGTCGAGAACTGCCGGCGGTGCGCGCCGACCAGCACCGACAGCAGCAACTGCTCCTCGCGCGGGAAGCCGGGCATGTCGGCATGCTGGAGCAGGTAGGCGCTGTGCCGGTGATATCGTGAATGCGCGATGTCGAGGCCCGTCTCGTGCAGGCGGGCCGCCCAGCCCAGCGCGACCTCCGCCAGGGGATCCTCCAGCTTCCAGCCTTCCCACACCTGCGCCAGCAGCGCCAGCGCCGTCTGCTCGACACGGTCGGCCTGCGCCGCATCGACGTGGTAGCGCTTCTCCATGGCACGCACGCTGCGGACACGCGCATCCTCATCGGTGAAACGTCCCATGAGGTCGTACAACAATCCCTCGCGCATCGCGCCCTCGGCGATGCGCATCCGGTCCATCTGCAGCGCCTCCGCCACTTCCAGCAGGATCGCGAGGCCGCTGGGGAACACCGGCGCCCGCTCGGCGTCCACCTCGGGCAGGTCCAGGTCCGCGACGTTGCCGGCGGCGATGATGCGCTCGGCCAGCTTGCGCAGGTTTGCCAGCGTGATCATCGGCTCCTCGGGATGGAGCCGGCGCAGCACCTCGGCGATGACGCGAACGGTGCCCGAGCTGCCGCAGGCCTGCTGCCAGCCCAGCCGGCGATAGGACTCCGCCACCGGCTCGAGCTCCAGCCGCACCGCCGTGCGCGCGCGCTCGAAACGCTTCTCCGAGATCTTGCCATCCTCGAAATACCGGCCCGCGAGCAGCACGCAGCCCACCGAGAGGCTCTCGAGCAACAGCGGTTCGAAGCCCTCGCCGGTGATGAGCTCCGTGGACCCGCCGCCGATGTCCAACACCAGCCGCTTGCCCGCACTCATCGGGCTCGTGTGCGCGACGCCCGAGTAGATCAGGCGCGCCTCCTCCTGGCCGGAGATGATCTCGATCGGGTGTCCGAGGGCGGCGCGCGCACGCTCGAGGAACCAGCGCTTGCGCTTGGCGCGCCGCAGGGCGTTGGTGCCGACCACCCGCACGCTGTCGGCGTGCATCGCGCGCAGGCGCTGGCCGAAACGCTCGAGGCAGCGCAGGGCACGCGCGCTGGCATCATCGTCCAGGCGGTCACTGTCCGCCAGACCCGCCGCGAGGCGCACCATCTCGCGCAGGCGGTCGAGGATCAGCAGCTGCCCGTGCGAATGCCGGGCGACGACCATGTGGAAGCTGTTGGACCCCAGATCGACGGCGGCGAGCACGTCGGGAATGCTTCGCCGCCTCGACGCCACCTCAGGCCGTGAAGGAGGAGCCGCAACCGCAGGTGGTCTTGGCGTTCGGATTGCGGATGACGAACTGGGCGCCCTGCAGGTCTTCCTTGTAGTCGATCTGCGCGCCGGCGAGGTACTGGATGCTGGTCGGATCGATCAGCAGCGTCACCCCCGAGTTCTCCACCCGCGTATCGCCTTCCTCGATGTTCTCATCGAAGGTGAAACCGTACTGGAACCCCGAGCAGCCGCCGCCGGAGACGAACACCCGGAGCTTCAGGTTGGGGTTGGCTTCCTCGCGGATGAGGGCGCCGACCTTGGCCGCCGCCGCATCGGTGAAGACCAGCGAAGGGCCGCCGGGAATGGGTATTTCTGCACTCATGCGCTCATTTTACCCGCATCGGGCGGATGCTCAAAATCAGGCCTTGGGCTTGCCATCCGCCGGACGTGGCGAGTGGTGGATCAGCTTGCCGTTGATCTGGGCGCCGATGGCCGTTTCGATGACCGCGTAATGAACGTTGCCATGCACCTTGGCCCGGGGGCCCAGCTCGACGCGATCCTCGGCTTCGATGTCCCCCTTGACCACCCCGTTCAGCACGATGCTGGGCACCTCCACCGAGCCCTCCACGCACCCCTGTTCGCTCACGGACAGCAGCGCATGCGCGCCTGCCTCGGCCTTCACGTTGCCGTTGATGTAGCCGTCGAGATGGAAGCCGCCGGCGAACACGACATCGCCATTGATGCGCGTCTTCGGTCCGATCAGGGTATCGATCTTGGACTGCCTAGTCGGCTTCCGCTTGAACATTCACCTTGTCCTTCGCCTCGGTCTCGACCGACACGCCCTGCGTCTTCCAGACGAAGGCCTGGCGGAAACTGCGACTTGCGTCACGACCGGAACGGATCTCGACGTCGATGCGGGTCGCCTCGAAGCCCGGCGGAAGCTGGATCGACTCGTCGAAGTCCTGGAAATACCGGAACGAGAACGCAAGGCTCACGCGCCCCTTGGGCGAAACCTTCGCCAGGCTCAGGTTAAGCGGTTTGCCGGCCATTAATCCATCGATGCTGATCACAGTATTGCCGTTCACCGGCTTGTCCGGCTTGCCCACCTGCATGAGCACGAACTTCAGCCGGTACCGGTTTGGGGCTGCAGCCGCGTTGCCGACCGGGTTGTCGTCGGGGACGATCTGCAGCTGCTGCACCTTGATGCCGATGGAGGCTTCCGGCTGCACCAGTCCGCGGTAGAAGGACAGGTCCTGGTTGAGCCTCGCGATCTGGCTCTGCATGTCGCCCAGGCTCTTCTCCACCTGCCGATAGCCCTCGCGGTCCACGCGCCGCGCCACTTCGGCGGCCTCGAGCTGGGTGCGCAGGCGCGTGTTCTCCGTCTCGAGGTCGCGCATGCGCTCGCGCGAGTTCAGCGCACCGCGGACCGCATCGACGACGCGGTAGCCCGCATCGTAGCGGCCGAGCTCGAACATGCCGTAGACGAAGGCGACGCCCAGGACCGCCAGCGCGCCAATGGTGAGCGCGCGGCGCCGCGGCGAATGCGCGCGCACGACGAGTCTGTCGAAGGGGTCCGCCATGGTGGATTCCTAACGCTGCCGACCGGCTATGATGAGTGCCCGGCCCGGCGCCGAAGGACACCCGATGATCTGGATCAAAGCCTTGCACGTGGTCGCCATGGTCACCTGGTTCGCCGGAGTGTTCTACCTGCCGCGCCTATTCGTCTATCACGCCGACACCACCGATGCGCCGGGGCAGGAGCGATTCTGCATCATGGAACGGCGGCTGTTCTCGCTGATGACCATCGGCGCCATCGCAACCGTCGCCCTGGGCATCGCGCTCCTGTTCTACCTGCCCGCCGACCTGCACATGGCGTGGCTGCACGCCAAGCTCTCGCTGGTGGCGGTGCTGATCGGCTATCACCTCTGGTGCCACCGGCTGATGCTCGATTTCCGCCACGGACGCAACCGCCGAAGCTCCCGCTGGTTTCGCGTCTTCAACGAGGTTCCGAGCCTGCTCTTGCTGGGGATCGTCATCCTGGTGATCGTCAGGCCATTCTAGTTCTGTTTGAGCGTCCCCGCCCGCCGGCGGCGCGGCCGCGACGGTTTCGCCCCGCGGATGACCTCCGCCCACCACTCAGGATACCCGGGCAGGGGATCCTGACCGACGAACCGCGCGAGTTCGTGCAGCGCCTTCACGTACACGCCGCGCTTGAAGTAGACCACCTCGCGCACCGGCGTCCAGTAATCCACCCAGCGCCAGCCGTCGAACTCAGGTTGGCCGGCCGCATCGAAGCGGAAGCGCGAATCCTCGCCCTTGAAGCGCAGCAGGAACCAGCGCTGCTTCTGTCCGATGCACCGGTCGCGGATGTTCTGCGGCGGCAGGCGGTAGCGCAGCCAGCCGCGCGTGCTGCCCAGCACGTCCACGTCGGCGGGTTCGAGGCCGACTTCCTCGTGCAGCTCGCGGAACAGGGCGTCCTCGACCCGCTCGCCGTGCCGCACCCCGCCCTGCGGGAACTGCCAGCCGCGTCCGCCGATGCGCCCGCCGAGAAACACTTCGAAAGGAGCCCGCATCAGCACGATGCCGACATTCGCCCGATAGCCGTCCGGGTCGATGTAGTCGATGGGTGGCTCTGGCGGCATGCGCGCGATTGTTCCATATTGGCCGGATGAAAGCGCGCTGGCTGCTGCCTGCATTGACGCTGATCGCGGTGGCGAGCCTGTTGCTCGCCATCACAGTCGGCAGCACCCGGATCGATGTGGGCAGCGCCATCGGGGCGATGCTCGGCCGGCAGGACCCGCTGGTCCGGCAGATCATCCTCGAGCTGCGACTGCCGCGGGCGGCCAATGCCTTCTGCACGGGCGGACTTTTGGCCCTGGCCGGCGTTCTCATGCAGGTACTGCTTCGCAACCCGCTGGCCGACCCCTTCGTCATGGGCATTTCCGGAGGAGCGGCGGTGGCGGCGCTGGGCGCGATGCTCGCGGGGCTCGCAGGCTGGATGATCGACGCCTGCGCCGCGGGCGGCGCGCTGGCCGCGACCTTGCTGGTGTTCGGCCTGGCACACGGTCACGGCGGGTGGACGCCACAACGCCTGTTGCTCACCGGCGTCGTGGTCGCCGCCGGCGCGGGCGCAGTGGTCAGCCTCATGCTCGCAGTGGGCGAGGACACGCGGCTGCGGGGCATGCTGTTCTGGCTGATGGGCGATCTGTCCTTCGCCGCCTTTTCGCGCGCGGCGCTCCTCGCGCTGCTGGTCATCGGCGCGCTGGCAGTGGGTTTCGCGCGCGATCTCAACGTGCTGGCGCGGGGGGATCTCGCCTCGCAATCGCTGGGCATCGCCCTGCAGCCGGCCCGCATCGCGCTGTTTCTGGCCAGCAGCGTCCTCACCGCCGCCGCGGTCACCACGGCCGGCGGCATCGGCTTCATCGGCCTGCTCACCCCGCACCTGGTGCGGATGATGTCGGGCAGCGATCACCGCACCCTCGTGCCCGCCTCGATCCTGCTGGGCGGGATCCTCTTGACCCTCGCCGACGTGCTCGCGCGCGTCGCCGCGGCGCCGCGCCAGCTTCCGGTGGGCGCACTCACCGCGATCATCGGCGTGCCGCTGTTCCTGTTCCTGATGCGACGCGAACGGCGCGTCGGCTGACCTGGCGGATTTCCGGTGCGCGGCAGCCGGGCCTGGCCGGCCGCGCCTCGCCGGCCGCGCCTCGCCGGCCGCGCCTAACCAGCGCCGGTCTGGACGCGATTGCGACCCAGCGCCTTGGCGCGGTACAGGGCCGCATCGGCATCGGCGAGCAGGTGGTCGGCGAGGCTCTTCAGGTCGATCTCGTGGCGCGTGGGGGTCACCGTCGCAACGCCCACCGACAGGGTCAGGAACTTCTCCACCTGCGGGGTGAGCCGCACGGGCGCGGCGGCCACGGCCTCGCGGATGCGCTCGGCGAGCTTCACCGCATCGGCGGCGGCCGTATCGGGCAGCACGATGGCGAGTTCGTCCCCGCCATAGCGCGCCGCCGTGTCCATGCTCCGGATCTGTGATTCCACCCGCAGCGCGACCTCCTTCAGCGCGTTGTCGCCAGCCAGGTGGCCGTAGCTGTCGTTGATGGCCTTGAAGCGGTCGATGTCCATCATCAGGCAGGCGATGCTCGACTGCCGGCGCTGGGCGCGCGAGATCTCCTCCTTCAGGCGCTGCTGCAGGTAGCGCCGGTTGTGCCAGCCGGTGAGGAAATCGGTGATGCCCGCCCGCAGCAGGCGCGCGCGGTTGGTGGCGTTCTCCACGCAGATCGCCGCGAGCGCCCCGAGGTGGGCGAGGAAATCGGTGGCGTGATGACGCGTGAAGCGCGCGGGATCCCGGCTGCCGAAGCACAACGCGCCGGTGACACGGTCCTTCCTCGGCAGCGGGATGAGCGCGATGCTCGACAGCTCGGTCGCACCGGTGAACAGCAGGTGATGGTCCACGCCCATGAAGGGGCCCAGCCACGGCCGGTGCAGGCCCGAGAGTTGCGGGGCGAGACCGACCAGTGAGTCCACGAACATCACATGCGCGATTTCCTCGGGACGATCGCCGGCTCCGCTCAGCAGGTGCCGGATCTCGTGCTGCGGATCGAGCAGCACCAGGCTCACGCGGTCGAGCCCGTAGGACTCGAGCAGGCCATCCACCATGGCGTGCAACAACTGCGGCAAGCTGTCGGCCCGCAGCAGTGACAGCTCGCGGTCCTGCGTGCGCTTCAGGAGCACGGCGTTGTGGGCGGCTTCGCTGCTGAGCGTCCGCAGCCGGTCGCGCAGCTCCTCGTTCTCCTTCGCCAGCGAAGCGGCATCGGCCGGCGGGCCGCCGCGGGAGGGGCGCGGATCCTCGATGCTCATCCGGTTCGCGCGGCCGCGCGCCCCTCGAGATAGGCGCGGCCGCGCAACATCAACGACTTGAACCCCTGCGCATCGTGCCCCTTCACCGCCGCCAGCAGCCGCCCCACCGATCCTTGCAGCGCTTCCAGCGATTCAACCCCGTATTCGTTCAGGCTCTGGATCTCGTAGTACAGCTCCGGACTCTCGGCGGCCACTTTGCTCGCGACATCGAGCTGCGAGTCGAAGGTGGTGCTCGACAGGCGCGCGAGCCGCGGCGCGGCCTCGCCGCTGTCGGCCAGCGCCGTGAAGAAGGCGATGTTGAGCGCGTGCGAGAGCCCCAGCACATAGGCGATGAGCCGGTCATGCTCGTCGAGGTCCATGACCACCCGCTCCGCCATGGTGGCCGCGAACAGTTCCTGCGCCTCGCGCAGCGCATCGGCATGGCCCAGGTCGATGAAGATGACGTGGCGGCCCGAGAGCAGGGCGGTGTCCGGGCCGAACATGGGATGGAGGGAGGTCACCTTGCAGCCGGCGGACTGCAGCGCGCGCAAGCCTGCCCGCAAGGGAGTCTTGAGTGAACCCAGGTCGAAAATGAGGCCGGCCGGTGCCCGCGCGGCCAGCGCGTGCAGCACCTGCAGGGTGATGCCGAGCGGCGTTGCGATCACGATGAGGTCGTGGTCCAGGGGAAGCTCCTCCCAGCGGGCGACCTGCCGGAGTCCCCGGCCCGCGGGGGCCGGATCGGCGATGGTGACCTCGAACCCCTGCGAGTCCAGGAACTCGGCGAACCAGCCGCCCATCTTGCCCGCGCCGCCGATGATCAGCGCCCGCCGGCCCGTTCCACGCCCCAGCGCCGCAACGCCGGCCTGCTCCTGGCGGGCGAGCGAGGAGTCGATCAGCTTGCGCAGGATGGACTCCGCCAGTTCAGGTGAGAACTTCAGCCGTTCGGCGGTGGCCCGCGCACGCAGCACCACCTCCCGCTCGCGCGCGAAATCGCGGGTCGGATGGCCGGTGGCCCGCTTCACCTCCGCCACCTGTTCGCTCAGCGCCTGGCGCCGTGCGATCAGTTCCAGGAGCCGGGTATCGAGGGCGGTGAGTTCGGCGCGCAGTTCATCGAGGGTCATCGTGAGGAGCGTCTCTATCGGAATCGGCGCTCCTCATCGACGACCGGTGCGACCTTCAGGGCAGGTGAAACTGGATCACCACCCCCACATCGTCGAACCAACCGCCCCACGGCTCAGGAGCGTAGTAGCCCGGGGCATAGTAGTAGGGCGCATGATAGCGCGGCGCCCAGGAGTATTGCGGCGCCCAGCCCCAGCCACGATACCCGCGGGACGGCCAGCGATCGTGCCGCCACCCTTCGTGCCAGCGTCCGCGATCGTGATCCCAGCCCCCGCCGCGTCCGTCGCGGTCCCAATGGCCACGCTCACCACCCCCGCGCGAGCTCCAGCCGCCATGCCCGCCGCCGCCACGCCAATCGTGGCCGCCGCTTCCGCGCGCATCGTGCTGCCAGTGACCGCCACCATGCCCGCTGCGATCATCGGCCCGCGCACCGGCTGCCCAGCCGGCACCCACCAGCGCCACCGCTGCCGCCAGGATCCTGATGTTCATGGGTATTCACCTTTGGCTTCACTTTCGACGCCCCCATCATCCCCGATCCGGGCTGAACCAAACCTGAATCGGCTACACTGGCAAACCATGGACCTGCCCACCCAAGCCCTGCCCTCCCCCCTGCCCGAGAACCCGTTCACACTGGTCGCCCAGTGGCTCGAGGAGGCGACCCGCGACGCCGACCAACCCAATCCGAACTCGATGGTGCTGGCCAGTGTCGACGCGGAAGGGAGGCCTTCCGCGCGGGTGTTGCTGTGCAAGGAGATCCTGGTCGAGCGGGGTGGCGTGGTGTTCTACACGAACTACGAGTCCCGCAAGGGACGCGAACTCGATGGAACGGGCCATGCTGCGCTGGTGTTCCACTGGGATCATCGACACCGCCAGGTTCGCATCGAAGGCAGGGTCGAACGCGTGCCGGCCTCGCAGAGCGATGACTATTTCGCGAGCCGGCCCTGGCAGAGCCGCCTGGGTGCCTGGTCCAGCAAGCAGAGCCAGCCCATCGCCTCGCTGTCCGCGCTGCACGAGCAGGTCCGCGCCACCGCGCGGCACTTCGACATCGACTTCGGCGGACCAGGCTCACCCGAACCCACCGAGGTGGGGACGGAGATTCCGCGCCCCCTGCATTGGGGCGGCTACGTGGTCCTGGCCGATGCCATCGAGCTGTGGGTGGAGGGCCGGTTCCGCATCCACGAGCGGGTGCGCTGGACCCGTGCCGATGCTCAGGGTGACTGGAGCGCCGAGCGGTTGCAGCCTTGAGCCCCGGGGCCGATTGAGCCGGCGCGATGTCATCGGCGCCGGGCAGCGTTCCGCGGAGCGACGCCTGGCCTGGCGCGACAACCTGCGCAGACTACGCATCCTGGTGCTGCTGCTCGTGTTCCTGGTGATCGCCGTGACAGCCTGGCAGGACCGGTCCCGCAGCACCTCCTGGCGCCTGCCGCTGTTCGTCGCGCTGTATCCCATCGCCGCGGACGATTCGCCCCGCACTCGCGCGTTCATCGCCGGATTGTCGGGGGAACGATTCACCGACATCGACCGGTTCTTCGCCCGCGAGGCGCACCGCCACGGGGTGGAACTCGCGGAGCCGCTGAAGACGCGGCTCAAGCCACCCCTGGATTCCATTCCGCCCGCCCGCTCGGGAGTCGGAAGGGTGGCCACCCTGGGCTGGAGCCTTTCCCTGCGATGGTGGGCCTGGCAACGCACGCGCGCGGCGCGCGAACCGGCCGACATCCGCGTCTTCGTGATGTACCACGACCCGGCGGGTGCGGGCACGCTGCCGCATTCGACCGGCCTGTCGAAGGGATTGATCGGCCTGGTGCACGCCTTCGCGCGCGAGGACCTGGACGGTGACAATGCCGTGGTGATCGCGCACGAGATCCTGCACACCCTCGGCGCCACCGACAAGTACGATCCCGGCGACGATGCGCCGCGTTTCCCCGATGGTTTCGGTGACCCGCATCAGTCTCCGCTGTATCCGCAGCAGCTCGCCGAGCTGATGGGCGGCCGGCGCATGCTCTCCCCCACCCGCTGGGAGCAGCCGGCGAGCCTGGCCGAGGTCGTCATCGGCGATGTCTCGGCGCTCGAGATCCGATGGAGCGGCCATGCTCCTTGAATGCCAGGGACTCGAAGTGTCGGTGCAGGCACGGGTGCTGGTGGAGGACCTCCAGCTCGCCGTGCGCGAGGGCGAGATGCTGGCGGTGCTCGGGCCCAACGGTGCGGGCAAGACCTTGCTGTTGCACACCCTGGCCGGCGTGCGCGAGCCTGGCCGCGGCGAGGTGCGTGTGCGCGGCCGCGCCATCGCACACTGGCCGCGGCGGGAGCTCGCGCGCCTCATCGCGCTGCTGCCGCAGACCATCGAGGACCCCTTTCCCGCCACGGTGCTCGAGACCGTGCTGCTCGGGCGCCACCCGCACATCTCGCGCTGGAAATGGGAGGGACCCGAGGACATCGACATTGCGCGGCAGGCGCTGCGGGCCGTCGGGCTCGAAGGCTACGGGCAGCGCGACGTGTTCACCCTGAGCGGTGGCGAGCGGCGCCGCACGGCCATCGCCGCGGTGCTCGCGCAGGCGCCGGCGCTGTTCCTGCTGGACGAGCCGACCAACCACCTGGATCCCAGTCACCAGCTCGAGACCTTGCAGCTCATGCGCGCCCGCGCCGATGCGGGTGCCGCCGTGCTGGTCACCGTCCACGACCCGAATCTCGCGGCCCGCTTCGCCGACCGGGTGCTGCTGATCGAGTCCGCCGGACGATGGCGCTGCGGAGCGTTGCCCGACACGCTGACGGCGGAGAATCTCTCCCGGCTCTTCGCCACGCGTTTCGAGTGCATCGAACGCGAGGGCCGGCGGTTGTTCTTTCAGGCCTGAGCCGGACCCTGCCCTTCGAGGATCGCCAGCACCTGGGGGTGGAGCCACGCGTTGGCGGCCAGCACCGAGGTGGTCGAGAGCCCCACGGGCGCTCCCTGCAGATCGGTGAACACACCGCCAGCCTCCCGGACGATCACCACCAGCGCGGCAATGTCGAGGATGTTCACGTCCGACTCGATCACCGCGTCGATCTTGCCCGCCGCCAGCAGGTGGTAGTGCAGGAAGTCACCGTAACCGCGAATGCGACCGAGTCGTGCTACGAGCGAGCCGAGCCGCGGCCAGCGCTCATCCTTCGCCAGCGTCTTGAGGTTCCCGGTGGACAGCGCCGCCTGCTCGAATCCGGCGATCTCGCTGACCTTGAGGCGCCTGCCGTCGAGCCAGGCGCCGTTTCCGGCTTGCGCCCATGCCAGCTCGCCGTACGCCGGGGCGCTGGAAACCCCCAGTACCAGCTCGCCCCGGTGCATCAGCGCGATCTGCGTGGAGAACATGGGGTACTCGCGCACGAAGGCCTTGGTGCCGTCGATGGGATCCACCAGCCAGAGGAACTCGGCGTCCAGCGCGCGGCTGCCGGTCTCCTCGCCGTAGAAACCGTGGCGGGGAAAGCGCGACTCGAGGATCTCGCGGATCGCGCGCTCGCACTGCACATCGGCTTCGGTGACGGGGGACTTGTCCTCCTTGAGGCGAACCTCGATGTTGCGCTGGTACATCGAGCGCGCGATGCGCGCCGCCGCCGCGGCCGCATCCAGCGCGGCCTGCAATTCAGGTGAATGTGACATCGCGCCGCATGGTAACGCAGCAGGGCGCGGCGCACCCGGCGGATGCGGTAAGATCGGCTCCCGTGCCGGCTCCATCCGCCACACCCCAGCATCTGCGGCCCATTCCCCGCACCGGCGAGTTGCTGCCGGTGATCGGCTGCGGCACCTATCCCGCCTTCGATGTCCCGCCGCACAGTGCCGCCACGCGCCCGCTCGCGCAAGTTCTGGAGTCGTTGTTCGCCGGCGGCGGCCGGCTGATCGACACCTCGCCGATGTACGGGCTGGCCGAGACCGTGGTGGGCGAGCTGCTGGCCGAGAGCCCCTCGCCCGTGAAGCCCTTCCTCGCCACGAAGGTGTGGACCCGTGGCGGCAAGGCGGGCATCGCGCAGATGCAGCGCTCCTTCGATCTCCTGCAGACGGACTGCATCGACCTGCTGCAGGTCCACAACCTGCTCGACCATGCCCAGCACCTGCCCACCCTGCGCCTGTGGCAGCAGCAGGGGCGGGTTCGCTACGTGGGCATCACCCATTACACCGCCGGCAGCTATCCGCAGCTCGAATCGGTGCTGCAATCCGAAGCCGTGGATTTCCTGCAGATCAACTATTCCATCGCCGAACGCGGCGCGGAGCAGCGCCTGCTGCCCCTGGCCGCCGAGCGGGGCGTGGCGGTGATCGTCAACCGGCCCTTCGGCGGCGGCAATGTGCTGTCGATGCTGCGCAGCCGGGATCTGCCGGCGTTCGCCGCTGAGCTGGGCTGCCACAACTGGGCGCAGCTCCTGCTGAAGTTCGTCATCGGCCATCCAGCCGTGACCTGCGCCATCCCGAGCACCGCAGACCCTTCACACATGCGCGACAACTGCGCGGCCGGCGCGGGCGCGCTGCCGGACGCGGCGCTGCGCGAACGCATCGCCGCGCTCCTGCCGGGCTGAGACCAGTATCCCGAATGGGACACCAGCCCCCGCGTCACTCGAGATCGGGATAGGGACCTCGCCCCCCTTCGGCGATGAATCGATCGATCCGCGACTCGAGCACCGGCAGCGGCACGCTGCCCAGCTCGAGCACCGTGTCGTGGAATGCGCGGATGTTGAAGCGCGACCCGAGCGAGCGCTCGGCGTGCTCGCGGGCGCGCAGGATCGCGGTCTCGCCCAGGTAGTAGGACAGGGCCTGGGCGGGCCAGGAGATGTAGCGGTCCACCTCGGTCTCGATCTCGTGCGCCGAGAGCGCGGTGTAGCGATGCAGGTAGTCGATGGCCTGTTCCCGCGTCCAGCCTTGCGCGTGGATCCCTGTGTCCACGACCAGCCGTGCCGCGCGCCAGATCTGGTAACCCAGCATGCCGAACCGGTCGAGCGGTCCCGCGTACAGTCCCATCTCCACGCCGAGCTTCTCGCAATACAGCGCCCAGCCCTCACCGTATGCCGAAATGTAGGTCTTCTGGCGGAACTCCGGCTGCCCCTTGTGCTCCAGTGCGATGGACATCTGCCAGGCATGCCCGGGCGCCGACTCGTGCAGCGTGAGCGCGGTGAGGTTGTACAGCGGCCGGCTGGGCAGGTCGTAGGTATTGAGCAGGTACACCGACGCGCCACCGCGGCCCGCGGTGTAGAAGGGCGCGAGGTCATCGGGCACCGGCTTGATCGCGAAGCGCGCCCGCGGCATGTAGCCGAAATACAGCGCCGCCTTGCCATCGAATTGCTTGGCGATCCACGCCGCGCGCATCAAGAGGTCCTGCGCGCTGACCGGCGCCTGCGCGGGATCGGAGCGCAGGTGGGCAAGGAAGTCCTGGAAATCCCCGGGAAAGCCGCTCTCGCGCATGGCGGCGAGCATCTGCTCGTGGATCTTCGCGACCTCAGCCTCGCCGAAGGCATGGATCTTCGCCGGATCCTCATCCAGCGTGGTGAACTCGCGGATCTTGGCCCGATAGAAGGCCATCCCGTCCGGCAGCTCGCTCGCGCCGAGGCTCTGGCGCGCGCGCGGCACGTAGATGTCGCGCATGAAGGCGAGCACCTCGCGGTAGGCGGGCTGCGCCTGGTCGCGGATGGCCGCGATGGCCTCGGCCCGCAGCCGGTCGCGGTCCGCCGGCGCGATGCCGGGCATGTCGCGGAAAGGCTCGTACAACAGGCAATTGGCGGGGCTTGCCTCGGTGACGGCCGTGAGCGAGGACTCACGGCCCCGCAGCGTCACCTGGGGCGGCGTGAAGCCGCGTTCGAGCCCGGCACGCATGAGGACGAGCTGCTCGCGGAAATAGCGCGGAATGTCCCGCAGCTGCGAGATCCAGTTCTCGTAGTCCGCCTGCTTGCGGAAATTGCGCCTCGCCGTGTAGCCCACGTCCGTCCAGAACGTGGTGTCGGCATTGACCGGCATCTGGTAGTCACGGAATCGCTCCCCCTCGACCAGAGCCTCGATCTGCGGCCGGTAGACATCGTAGTTGAGCTGCTGCGCGGGCGAGAGGTCCTTGCGCGCAATCGTGCGCAGCTCGCCCAGCACCTGCTCCCAGCGCGCGCGCCGCGACTGCTGGGCGGCCTCATCGACCCGGGGCAGCCGGTCGCGCACCGGCCGGGTGGAGTCCTCGTCATCCGGGAGCTGCTCCTCGCGCCAGCGCCACTCCGATTCGTACAGCGCCCGCAGGCGAGCATCCGCCCTTCCCGGGGCACCGCGTACAGGGGCGGCGGCAGCCAGCGCCGCGCCGGTGAACAGCAGAAGCACGAAGAGCGAACGGTGCAGCATGGGATCTCCGGGCCGGCAACGGTGACTTCCGGCGTTGCGATATTACGATGCTGCCGGTGGGCCCGCACGATGTGCCATCGAGGCCACCATCGGCGCAGCGGCACGGATGGCACGACTGCATCACCCTCCCGGCTGCGATATGTCACGCCGCGCACCGCGGCGCAAACAATGGTCACGCGTTATGTGACCGGCTCGCCGCCGCGCAGCCGGCAGCCGCGTATAACTGGAACCTCGGGACAACCCGCTTGAGGGTCGCCGGCATGAGCAAGGATCGAGCATTGCTGAGGGGACAGGCGAGGCCGGAACCACGTGCAGCGTTCCCGGCGGGCACCTGGATGCTGCTCGTGATGCTGGCACACGGCGCACAGGCGGATCCGCCGGCCACGGCCATGTCCCCGGGCGAAACCCCGGCCGGCATTCCGCGCGCCGGCGAGCCCGAGGCATCCATCACCACCGCACCGGAAGCCGCGGCGGCCGGGACCGCGCAGGCCTTCGCCAGCGACGATGTGCTCTCGCACCATCGCCGTGCCGCGCTGGTGCAGTACGATGAGGGGTGGTTGCGCACGATGGCGAGCCCGCGGGCCTACCCCGCCACCTTCTCGCCGGTGCCGAGCCTTCGCTCGCTCGATTACCTGGACCAGCTCTCCCTGCCCACCCTGGGTGGCGATGGCCATGGCATCCGTGACCAGTCGCCCACCGAGCAATGGATCCGCCAGGTGCGGCGCGAGGGCATGCCCTTCGCCCGACTGTGGCAGAGCGATGCAGCACTGTTGTCGCTGGGGCTGAACCGCAAGGGCAAGCCCGGCTTGTGGATCATCCAGAAAACGCGTTAGATCATCCCATCATTGCGTCGGGACGCGTGGGGCGGTGCGCCCCGCGCGCGATCACATGGCTGCCTCGCCCCCACTCACCCAAGCCCGCCCGGTCCTGCCGGACCGCTTCTATTACCTGAACAATTTCCAGGCGGTGCTCGACTGGCTCGAGGATCGCTACGCGGATGTGCTGGGGCCTGCGGATCTCGGTTTCATCCGCCGCTTCCGTGCCCAGCCGCGTCCGGCGCGCGCCTTGCTCACCCGCATGGCGATGCGCCGCTCCACGCTGTTTCGCGAAGGCTCGCTGCGATACGAGGAGATCGGCGATACGGTGGCGGCGCTCGCCCCGCTGGTCGAGGCCGGCTGGGTGGAGGCGGACGCCGAACTCGATCTCGCCGAGTTGTTCCGCGTGCTGCGCAAGCCCGAGCTTGCCGCGCTGTTCGCGCTGCCGCCGGCGCTCGCCCGCCTGCCGAAGCCGCAGTGGCTGGCATGGCTCGCACCAGGGGCTGCGCAGGAACGCCGCGCCTCGCAATGGGGCGCGCCTGAGCGCATCCATCGCCTGAGCTGTGCCGCGCTGTGCGAACGGCTGCGGCTGACCTACTTCGGCAACTTTCAGCAGGACTGGTCGGATTTCGTGCTGGCCGACCTGGGCGTGTTCCGTTTCGAACGAGTCGACTGCAGCCGCGATGCCCGTGCCTTCCAGACGACCCGGCAGGTGGAAGTGTTCCAGGCGCTGTACCGCTGCCGCGAGAACCTGCATGCGCAGGCGCCGCCGCACGAGGTGCTCGCGCAGCTGCCGCCGGCCATCGAGGACAGCAGCTGGCTCGAGCAGCGGCGCCAGAAGCTGGTGTTTCGCATCGCGCAGCGCTTCGAATCGCAACGCGAGCCCCAGGCCGCGCTCGAGCTGTACTCGCAGTGCCGATGGCCGGGCACGAGCCTGCGCCGCGCACTGCTGGAGGAACGGGCGCAACGGCCCGGCGCGGCGCGCGCCATCTGCGAGTCCGGGCTCACCCTGCGCCGCGAAGGCGCCCACCACCATCGCCTGCGGCGGGTGCTGGCCCGGATCGCGCGCCGCGAGGGCGCACCGCCCGCCTCGCGCAGCGTGACGCGCATCGCCACGCGGACGATCGAGCTGCCCCCGCCGCCGACGCCGATCCGCGTCGAGCAGGCGATGATTGCCCACCTGCAGGCCGAGTCACCGGACTCGCGCGTGGAGTGGGTGGAGAATGCGCTGCTCAACTCGCTGTTCGGCCTGCTGTGCTGGGAGGCCATCTTCGCCCCGCTTCCCGGCGCATTCTTCCATCCCCACCACCACGGGCCCGCGGATCTCGGCGAGGATGACTTCGTGCAACGACGCGAGCATCTTTTCTCTCGCTGTCTCGACACCCTGGAAAGCGGCGCCTACGCGAGCCTGATCCGTGACCGGTTCCGCGACCGGCAGGCAGTGCAGTCGCCCTTCGTGGCCTGGGCCGCCATCGACGAATCCTTGCTGGAGCTGGCGCTGGCCTGCATACCCGCCGCGCACCTGCGCATCGTGTTCCAGTGGATGCTGCGCGACCTGCCGGGCCATTGCGCCGGCTTTCCCGATCTCGTGCAGTTCTGGCCGTCCGGACGAGGCTACCGGATGGTGGAGATCAAGGGGCCCGGCGACCGCCTGCAGGAGAACCAGCGGCGCCTGCTCGAGCACTGCATCGCGCAGGGGCTTCCCGTGTCGGTGCTGAACGTCCGCTGGCGGGATCCGCCCGCGGATGCGGCCGCCGGATCGGCCCATCCTTGACAGCCGGGTGCGGCCTGCCTACCGTCGACCGGCATGGGCAACCGCCTCAGCAAGATCTACACCCGCACGGGCGATGAGGGCACGACTGGCCTCGGCGACGGCTCGCGCGTCCCGAAGGAGGATGCGCGTGTCGAGGCCTACGGCTCGGTGGACGAGGCGAACAGTTGCATCGGCGTCGTGCTGGCGGTGGCCGGCCTGCCCGAGGCGGTCCGCCGCTGCCTGATCGAGGTGCAGCACGACCTGTTCGACCTGGGCGGGGAACTGTGCATTCCCACCCATCACGCCATCAGCGCGGAATACGTCAGCCGGCTGGAGCAGCAACTCGACGCCTTCAACGAGCACCTGCCGCCGCTGAAGGAGTTCATCCTGCCGGGCGGAGGTCCTGCGACCGCCGCCGCGCACGTCGCGCGCACCGTGGTGCGGCGCGCCGAACGACGCAGCTGGTCGCTGGCTCGCGTGGAAGCCGTCTCCGCCGAGGCGCTTAAGTACCTCAATCGCCTCTCCGACCTGCTGTTCGTGATCGCGCGGGTGCTGGCGCGCCACGAGAACGGCGCCGAGACCATCTGGGACCGGAAGCGGTTGCCGCGCTGAAGGGGCTCGCCGGCGCGACCGGCGCGACCGGCGCGATCGGCCCGACCGGCGCGGATCAGGCCGCGCCGGTGATGCGGCCTGCGTCGGCGTGGATCCACTGCGAGTGCCAGAGCGCCAGTTCCTCGGCCGGCAACGGCCGGCTGAACAGGAACCCCTGGACCTGGGTTGCATCGCGCGCCCGCAGGAAATGCCACTGCAGGTCCGTCTCCACCCCTTCGGCCACGGTGGTCAGCGACAGGCTGCGCGCCATCGCCATGATCGCATCGACCAGCGGCGCCTGCCCGCCGCTCGTGGCGTTGATGTCGCGCACGAACATGCGGTCGATCTTCAGCGTATCGATGGGGAAGCGCCGCAGGTAGGACAGGGACGAGTAGCCGGTGCCGAAATCATCGAGCGCGATGTTCACGCCCAGCTCCTTCAACGCGCTCACCGCCTGGGTGACCCGGCTGGAGTTCTCGATCAGCGCGCCTTCGGTGAATTCGAGTTCCAGGCTGGACGCCTCGATGCCCGCCGTGGTGAGGGCGCGCGACACCCGGCTTGCCAGCGTGCCATCGCGGAACTGCACGCCCGACACGTTCACGGCCACCTTCCAGCCCACCCGGGCGGCGCGCCAGCGGGCCGTCTGCGCACAGGCCTCGGCCAGCACCCAGTCACCGATGCCGACGATGAGCCCGCTCTGCTCGGCCAGCGGGATGAACTCATCGGGGGGCACCATCCCGCGCTGCGGATGCTGCCATCGCAGCAGCGCCTCGACGGTCTCGACCTGCAGGTCTTGCGTCGCCAGGCGCGGCTGGTAGTGCAGGCGCAACTCGCCGCGGTCCAGCGCGCGGTTCAGGTCGGCCTCCAGCGAGAGTTTCCGCGCGGCGCTGCGGCTGATCGAGGCCATGAACAGCTCGCAGCCGCCACGGCCGCTGCGCTTGGCGTGGTGCATGGCCGCGTGCGCATGCTGCAGCAGGAGCTGCGCGTCGGTCCCATCGTCGGGGAACAGGCTGATGCCGATGGTGGCCGTGACCGGCACTTCGGTTTCATCGATCAGGAAAGGTCGCGCCAGCGAGGCCTGGATGCGGCGGGCCACCAGCATCGCGGCAGGCGCATCGGGAATGCCCGGCAGGGCGAGCGCGAATTCGTTGCCTCCGATGCGCGCCAGCCAGTCGACCGGGTCGGACGCGTCCAACTGTTCTTCCTGGTCGAGGGCGCGCTCGGGATCGCGCAGGCAGTGCCTCAGGCGCGTCGCGATCTCCACGATGAGGCGCTCGCCGCCGGGCTGGCCGAGCGTGTCGTCGATGCGCGAGAAGTTGTCGATGTCGACGCTCATCACGGCCACGCGACGCTCACGTGCCGCGGCCCAGCCGCCGAGCTGCGCGAGGATGTCCACCATCCGCTGCCGGTTCGGCAGCCGCGTCAGCGGATCATGGTAGGCGAGATAACGGACGTGGGCTTCGCTCGCCCGCAGCCGGTCCTGGGTCTGTTTGGTGCGCACCAGGAACTTGACCCGCTGCGCGAGCAGCATGGGATTGACGCCCTTGGAGGCAAAATCGGTGGCGCCGGCATTGTAGGCACGGGCCACCGAATCCATGTCATCGAGGCTGGTCATCATCAGCACGGGCACGTGCTGGCCGCCGGGAGCCGAGCGCACCTGCTCGCACATCGCGAAGCCGTTCATGCCCGGCATCACCACATCGAGCACGATGCAGTCCGGCGAATGGGCGCGGAAGGCGGCCAGCCCGGCGAGGCCATCGCCGGCGCAGACCACGCGAAAGCCCGCGATCTCCAGCGCGCTGCGGGCGAGCAGCTGCGCGCCCGGATCATCGTCCACCACCAGCACCGTCGCGATGTCCGCCGATGGCTCGCTCATGCGGCGGTGCTCCGGCGCTCGCGTCCGAGCGCCACGCAGAAATCGGCATGCTCCTTGCGGATGCGCTGCACCAGCGCCTGGGCCTCGCCCAGCCGGCCCTGGCGCGCGAGCTGCTCGCAATCGCGGGCGACGCCGGCGAGCCGGACACCGCCGAGGTTCGCGGTGCTCGACTTGAGCGCGTGCGCGGACTGGGACAGCGAGTCCGCATTGCCCGAGGACGCGGCGGCCTCGATGCCGCCCAGCAGCTCCGGCGAGTGCTTCAGGTACAGCTCGATCATCGAGTCGAGGAGGTTCGCGCGCGGGAGCGAAGCGATGTTGCGCAGCACGCCCATGTCGATGACCGGGTTCTGCTGCCGCGACTCCTGCCGCTCGGCGGGATGGCTGCGCTGCGCGATGCGTCCCGGGTCGAGCCAGCGGCCGAGGCGCGCGGCGAGCTGCTGCTGGCTGAACGGCTTGCTGAGGAAGTCGTCCATGCCGGCGTCGATGCAGCGTTCGCGGTCACCCTCCATCGCATTGGCGGTGAGGGCGATGATGGGGATGCGCGCGGAACCGGCCACCGCCTCGCGACGGCGGATCTCCGCGGTGGCCGTGAAGCCATCCATCACCGGCATCTGGCAGTCCATCAGCACGAGGTCGCAGCCCGGGGTTCCCAGCGCCTCGATGGCGATCCAGCCGTTCTCCGCGACCAGCGTCGTGCAACCGAGGTTCTCGAGCATGCCCAGCGCCACCTCGCGGTTCACGGGATTGTCCTCGACCAGCAGCACGCGGGCGCCCCCTGCCGCGACCGGCGTGGCCGCGGAGCTGCCCGGCGATGGGTCCACGGCGCCAACGCGGGGATCCACCACCCGCCCGAGCGTCGCGAGGAGCTGCGCCTGCCGGATGGGCTTGGTCAGCACTTCCTGGAAGAGCTGCTGCGCACCCGGCACGTCCTGCGGATCACGCGAACTCAGCAGCACGAGCTTCAGGCCGCCGAGCTGCGCGTCCGCGCGGATGCGCTCGGCGAGTTCGACGCCGCTGGCGCCGGGCATCTCCTGGTCGAGCAGCACCACGTCGTAGAAGTTGCCGGCATGCTCCTGCAGGGCGGCCCAGCCGGCTTCCGCACTGCCCTGCGCGTCCACGCCCACGCCCCAGGCCAGCAGCTGCTGCTGCACGATCTCGCGGTTGGTGGCGCTGTCATCCACCAGCAATGCGTGCAGCCCGGCGAGCCGCGCCCGTGGCAGCCGGGTCTGCGTGTCCTCGTTCTGCGGCGCCGCCGGCAGCGGGATCGCGAAGCTGAAGCAGGAGCCGCGGCCCGGCGTGCTGCGCACCCCGACCTGCCCGCCCATGAGCTCGACGAGCTGCCTGACGATGGCGAGGCCGAGGCCCGTGCCGCCGTACTTGCGGGTCGTGAAGGAGTCGGCTTGGCCAAAGGCGCTGAAGATGCGCTGCTGCGCCTCCTCGCTCAGGCCGATGCCGGTGTCGCTCACCTCGAATGCCACGCGCCCGTCGGCCGCCAGGCTCACGCTCACCAGCACCTCGCCGGACTCGGTGAACTTGATGGCATTGCCGACCAGGTTGAGCAGCACCTGCCGCAGCCGAACCGGGTCGCCGCGCACCAGCGCGGGCACCGCCGGGTCGATCCGGCAGGCGAGTTCCAGGCCCTTGGACTGCGCGCGCGCCGCCAGCAGCTCGTTGGTCTCCTCGATGGTCTCGCGCAGCGCGAAATCGATGGACTCCAGTTCGAGCTTGCCGGCCTCGATCTTGGAGAAGTCGAGGATGTCGTTGAGGATCTGCAGGAGCGATTCGGCCGAACGCGAGATGGTCTCGGACAGCCGGCGCTGCCGCGGGGTGAGGTCGGTTCCCTGCAGCAACTCCGTCATGCCCATGACGCCGTTCATCGGCGTGCGGATCTCGTGGCTCATGCGCGCCAGGAACTCGCTCTTCGACAGGCTGGCCCGTTCGGCCGACTCCTTGGCCCGGGTGGCCTCGGCGATGGCCTGCTGCAGCTCACTGTTGGCGGTGGCGAGGTTCTCGGTGCGTTCGGCGACCTGCTGCTCGAGGAACTGGCGGTACTTCTCCAGGCGCGCGTCGCGCTCGCGCATGCGCGCGAGCATCTGGTTGAATCCCTCGATCAGCGAACCGATCTCATCGCGCGAGCTGCTCTCCACGCGCAGCGTGTAATCCTCCTCGAGCGAGACCCGCTTCATCGTCTTGGCGAGATTGACGATCGGGCCCGAGATCTGCTGCTGCAGCCGCGCCGCGATCAGGTAGCCCGCGATCACCGCGCCGATGATCACGCCGAGCGTGGCCCAGGCGAAGTCGCGCAGGTCCGCGTACAGCGGTGCGAGCGGGGTCTGGATGCGCACGAACCCGGCGAACGCGCCGCCCGCCTGGATCGGCACGGTGAGCGTGAACCTCGAGGAGTCGAACACCTCGGTGACGTTCGCCGGATCAAGACGCTCGGGCGAGGCCCGTGTGGCGCGTCCGAGCTCCTCGGCGGGGATCTCGCGCCGGTACTGCGCCAGCCGCCGGCCATCGGTGAGGAAGACATCGGCCGCATCCACGAACGGCTCGGAACGCAGGCCGAGCAGCACCTCGTAGGCCTGGCGCTCGTCGGCGTGGCGCATCGCCGCCGCGGTGTTGGCGCCGACGAAGCGGGCCAGCGCGGCGGCGCGCTCACGCACCTCGGCATGGAACTGGTTCCATTCGCCGACGGCATGCACACCGAGGGCGATCAGGAAGGCGACCGCCGCCGGAATGACGATCGCCACTCTCAGTTTTCGCTCGATCGGGAGATCTGCGAACCAACGCATCGCAGCTCCTTGGCGCGCGTTTCGTTACATGGCTTGAATCAAGGCTATCGGCAAGATTGAGCCAATCTTTGCGCCCGGGGCGTGAACCCGGTCACGCCGGCGCGGAATCGCCGAAAGGCTCGATTTCAGGCGAATTGCTGGTCGATCAGCGCGCGGATCCGCAGCCAGTCGAAGGCCGGGCCCGGATCGGTCTTGCGGCCCGGGGCGACGTCGCTGTGGCCGACCAGGCGGCGCGGGTGCAGGCTCCGGTAGGCCTCGCACAGTGCCCGCACGACGGCCGCCAGGTTGACATATTGCGGCCCGGTGTAGGGCACCTCGTCGCTGCCCTCGAGCTCGATGCCGATGGAGAAATCATTGCACCCGGAGCGCCCCTGGAAGCTCGAGCGGCCGGCGTGCCAGGCGCGGCGATTGAAGTCCACGTACTGCACCGCCTCGCCGTCGCGGCGGATCAGCAGGTGCGAGGACACGCGCAACTGCGCCACCTGGGCGAAATACGGATGCGCCTGCGGTGGCAGCTCGTTGCGGAACAGCCGGTCGATCCACGGTCCGCCGTACTCACCGGGCGGCAGGCTGATGCCGTGCAGGATGATGAGGTCGGGTTGCACGCCCGCCGGCCGCTCATCGTGGTTCGGCGAGGCCACCTGCCGCGCCGGCTGCAGCCGCCCGAGCATCGCGTCCACCTGGAATCCCGCCGCCTGCCGCACCCGTGTCCCCGCCCCGCCGCATCGCGCATCGATGCGGGGGAGCATATGCGACAATGCGCGCCCCATGCAGCCGATTTCATCCCGTTGCGCCTGACCCGACTCTATGTGCCAGGGTCCCTGCGGGTCGGCGAGGCAGTGCCGCTGCCGCAGGAAACGGGCGCCCACATCGCCAAGGTGCTGCGCGCCCGCAGCGGCGATCCGCTGGTGGTGTTCAACGGTGAAGGCCGTGAATACCACGGCGCCATCGACACGGTGCGAGGTCCTCGTGTCAGCGTGCTGCTCACCGCCGAGAGCGCCGTCAGCCGCGAATCGCCCCTCGAGGTGGTGCTGGTACAGGCCATCCCCCGCGGCGATCGCATGGATTTCGTGGTGCAGAAGGCCACTGAACTCGGGGTCGCACGCATCGTGCCCGTGTTCGCCGAGCGCAGCGTGGTGCGCCTGAACGAGCGTCAGCAGGAAAGCCGCCTGGCCCACTGGCGGGGCGTTGCGATCAGCGCCTGCGAGCAATGCGGCCGCAACCGGCTGCCCGCGATCGAGCCGCCCGTGGAACTGATCACGCACCTGGCGCGCCGTCCCGCGCCGGCGCTGCGACTGGTGCTCGATCCGGATGCCTGCGCGGCGCCGGCGCCGGCGGTGGGCTCCCCGGTGGAGATCAGCATCGGGCCGGAAGGCGGCTTCTCGGTGCAGGAGCTCGAGGCCATGCGCCTGCAGGGCTTCTCCGCGCTGCGCCTCGGCCCGCGCATCCTGCGCAGCGAGACCGCGGCATTGGCGGCCCTGTGCTTCCTGCAGATGCGCCACGGAGACATGGGTCCCGACACACCGTGCTGACGCGCCTGAAGCTGCTCTGCGTGGCCCTGTTCTGGGGTGGCACGTTCGTGTCGGCCCACGTGATGGGCGCGTTCCTGCCACCGCCGGTCAGCGCGCTGCTGCGCTTCCTGGTGGCGACGGCGTTCATGGTCGGCTTCGCGATGTTCACGGAAGGGCGCAAGGCGGCGCCGGACCGCCGGTTGCTGCTCATCACCCTGCTGCTGGGCGCGGTCGGCATCTTCGGCTACAACGCCCTGTTCTTCGCCGCCTCGAAGCTCATGCCGGCCAGCCGCACCGCTCTCATCGTCGCGACCAATCCCGTGTTCACGGCGGTGCTCAGCGCCGCGCTCATGCGCGAGCCACCGCCCGCGCGCGGCTGGGCCGGCATCGCGCTGTCCTTCCTCGGCGCCGTCATCGTCATCACGCACGGCGACCTGGCCGCGCTGCTGCAGCGGGGCATCGGTCCCGGCGAGCTGTTCATGGTGGGCGGGGTGGGCTGCTGGGCGCTGTACACCGTGCTGTCGCAAAGGCTGCTGCAGGGCGTCTCACCGCTCGTGGCCACCACCTGGTGCTCCGCCTGGGGGACGCTGCTGCTCGCGCTATTCGCGCTTCCCCACCTCGGTGGAATCGAATGGACCCGGCTCCCGGCATCCCTGTGGTGGAACCTCCTCTACATGGGGATTCCCGGCACGGGCATCGCGTACGTCTGGTTCCTGGATGGTGTCCGGCAGCTCGGCGCGCCGCGCGCCGCGGTGTTCAACAATTTCGTGCCAGTGTTCGGTGTCGCACTCTCGGCCCTGCTGCTGGGGGAGCGGCCGGCGGCCTCGACCCTCGTGGGCGGCGCCATCGTGATGACGGGCGTCATGATTACCACGCGCTCGCGACGGCTGGTCAGCCCAGAACCGAGGTCTCCTCGGCGATCATCTGCTCCAGCCGGTCGAGGTCGGGGATGAGCGGGGTCTCGTTGACCATGCGGATCTGGCAGATCACCGGCGAACGCTCGGGAAAGCTGCGACTCGGATCGGCGCGCACGACCTCGGCGTTGACGCGCACGAGCTGCGGGAACCCCTGCGTGAGCATCCCGAAGAAGCCTGACTCGAGCTTGCCGCTGGCGGCGTGGAAGATGACGATGCGGGTGCGGCCGGTGGGCGCGGGCATGGCCTGGCCGAACGCGCCTTCGAAGGACACCACCGGGACGTTGCGACCGCCCCAGCTCACCAGGCCCGCGTACCAGGGAGGTGCGTTGGTCATCTCCGACAGCGGCTGGTAGCCGATGACCTCGGCGACGCAGGCGCGCGGCACGATCAGCCGCTCGCCCACCAGCGGCACCAGCAGGCTGTACAGTTCCTCGCGCAGTTCGGACACCTAGCCCATCCCCTGCTGCTGGAGCTGGGCCCGGCGCCGGTTCACCAGCGGCTCGATGGCATCGAGCAGCTGGTTCTCCTGGTACGGCTTGCCCAGGTAATCGTTGACGCCCAGCTCGATGGCGCGGGCGCGGTGCTTCTCGCTCACCCGCGAGGTGATCATCACGATGGGGATGTCCTTCAGGCGCGGATCGTTGCGCACGTGCGCGGCGACCTCGTAGCCGTCCATCCGCGGCATCTCGATGTCCAGCAGGATGATGTCGGGCAGGTTCTCCTGCAGGGCCGCCACCGCATCGACGCCGTCCTTCGCCGTCATGACCCGCATGCCGTTGCGTTCCAGCAGCCGCTGGGTCACGCGCCGCACGGTGATCGAATCATCGACCACCAGTGCGAAGGTGCGCCGGTCGCGCTGGTCGAGCACCACCGTCTCGGTGGGTCGCGCGCGCCACTCCGAGCGCACCAGGGCGCCCATGTCGAGGATCACCACCACGCGCCCATCGCCCAGGATGGTCGCGCCGGCGATGCCGCGGATGCCCGAGATCTGCGGCCCGACCGACTTCACGACGATCTCGCGGCTGCCGATGAGCTCGTCGGCGACCAGCGCGGTGGAATGCTCGCCGGCGCGGATCAGCACCACCGAGAGGGAGGCATCGCTCTCGGGCAGGCGCGACACGCCGAGCCCGACGAAGGTGCCGAGCTGCTGGAAGCGGTATTTCTGCGAGCCGTAGTCGAACAGCGGCGCATCCTTGGCCAGGTGCCGCGCGACGATGTTCTTCGGCAGGCGCACCACGCCTTCGACGGTGGCCAGCGGCAGCGCGTACACCTCGTCCCCCGCGCGCACGATCAGCGCCTGGCTGATGGCCAGCGTGAAGGGCAGCCGGATGGTGAAGCGGGTGCCACGGCCCGGCGTGGACTCGATGAACAGTCCGCCGCCGAGCTTCTTGACCTCGGTGGCCACCACGTCGAGGCCGACGCCGCGGCCGGCGGCCTGGGTCAGGTGCCCCGCGGTGCTGAAGCCCGGCTCGAGGATGAGCTGCATGGCCTCCTCGTCGGTGAGCTTGTGGGAGGCATCCGCCAGGCCCAGGATCACCGCCTTGTCGCGGATGGCCTTGACGTCGATGCCGCCGCCATCGTCGGCGACGATGATCACCACCTCCGCGCCGTCTCGCTCCAGGCTCACCGAGATGCGTCCCACCTCGGGCTTGCCGGAGGAGATGCGCCGCGCCGGCGATTCGATGCCGTGCACCACGGCGTTGCGCAGCATGTGCTCGAGCGGCGGCACCATGCGTTCGAGCACCTGCCGGTCCAGCTCCGCCGCCGCGCCCTCCACCGCCAGTTCAGCCCGCTTGCCCGTGTCGTTCGCCGACTGCCGCACCAGCCGCGTGAGCCGCTGGACGTGCCGCTGGAAGGGCACCATGCGGGTGCGCATCAGGCCGTTCTGCAGCTCGGTGATCACGCGCGACTGCTGCGTCAGCAGGTTCTGCGCCTCGCGCGTCAGCGACTCGAGCAGGCTCTGGATGCTCGCCACGTCGCTCGAGGTCTCCGCGAGCGCCCGTGAGTACTGCTGGAGCGAGGAATAGCGGTCCAGTTCCAGCGGGTCGAAGTCCGAGTGCCGCGGCTGCGCCTCCTGGTGGCGATGCAGGACCTGCGCCTCCGTCTCGATCTCCAGCGCGCGAAGCTGTTCCTTCAGTCGCGTGACCGTGCGGGCGAGCTCGGCCAGGTTGAAGTCGATGGAGCCGACCTGCTGGTCCAGCCGCGCGCGGAAGATGCTGACCTCGCCCGCGTTGTTGAGCATGGTGTCGAGGAGTTCGGCGTCCACGCGCGCCATCTCGGCGCGCTCGGCCGGCGCGGCCTCGCGTCCGGGCAGCACCGGCGCGGTCGACATCTCCATCGGCGCGATGGAACTCTCGAGTTCCTCGCCCGCTCGCTCCGGCCCCCTGGGCAGGGGCCGCGCATCGGGCGGCGGCGGCGCGTGCAGCGGTACGAGCTTCTCGCCCGTCGGCGCGGGCGGGAGCGAATACTCCAGCCCCGCAGGCGCCGCGTCCGGGGACGATGCCGGCGTCGCGGCCGGTGGCATCGCGGCCGGTGGCTGCGTCGCCCGCAGCTCCGGCGCCGCATCGGCCGTGACCGCGTGATCGCCGGCGGATGTGGGGGTTGCGGGGGCCCGGGCCGGTTCCGGCGCACCTTGCGCTTCGGGTGCGGGCTCGCCGGTGAGCAGCGCATGGATGCGCTCGAGCAGCGCGGCGGCGGGCAGGACACGCTGGCCCTCGCTGACCAGATCGCGCATGCGCGCCAGTTCATCCACGCTCGCCTGCATGACATCGGCGGCGCTCTGGTCCGCCGGTACCGCACCGGCGTCGATCTGCACGACCAGCGTCTCGAGCTCGTGGCTCAGGTGTCCCATGGCGGTGATGCCGGCCATGCGTGCACCACCCTTGAGCGTGTGCAAGTGGCGTTGCAGGGCGGCGAAGGGCGCGCGGTCATTCCGGTCCAGGTTCCAGGCCGCCAGGGCGTTCTCCACCGACTCGAGCAGCTCGGTGGCCTCCTCGCAGTAGATGCCGGCGATCTCCGGGTCGAATTCCTCACCGCCGGCTTCCGGCGGCGCCGGGGAGACTTCCGCGGGTGCGGCGGAAGCGTCCGCGGCGATCGTGGTGGGTTCCCCCTCCAAAGCTGGCGGGACGGACGCGGGCGCCCCGGCCACGGGTTCGGCCGGGATGGCGCCTTCGGGCAGCGCAGAGGTCCCGGCTGGCGGAGCCATCGCCCCGGGGGCATCGCTCAGTGACAGCGCAGGCATGAGGGCCGAGGCATTGGCAGCCTCGGCCTCCTTCGCGAGCTGCTCATCGAGCTGCCTTTCCAGCCGGTTCAACCGCTCCACCAGGGAAGGCTGCTCGCCGAAGAAGCTGGTGGCTTCGTTGATGTTCTCGACCACGTTCTCGATCGCCGTCACCGCATCGGCAAGCGCCGCGAGTCCTGAGTCGGTGAGGCCGTGGCCGCTGTCGAACACCTTGCGCATGTACAGGTTCAACGGCTCGGCGACGCGGATGCCGTGCCGGGCCTCCGCCATCTTCGAGCTGCCCGACAGCGTGTGGATGGCGCGGTACACGGCCTCCGGCAGGTCGTGCGGCGCAGGCTGGCCGGTGCGCTTGCTCAGGTACTCGCGGATCACGCCGAGATGGCCGGCCGTCTCCTTGCTGTAGATGTCGTGCAGCATCGGATCCATCTGCGGGCGCTTCACCCCGGCGGCGGGCGCGGCCGGCACCTCCTCCAGCGCCGGCACGAGCTGGCTGCGCTCCTCGGTCGTCGCCAGCTGCTCGGGATCCTGCCCCTGCGCACAGGCGAAGGCGCGCGCCATCAGGCCATCCACGGGCGTGGCCAGCGGGCGGCCGCTCTCGATCTGCTCGATGAGGTGGGGGAGCTCCGCGACGGCGCTGCGCACCAGCCCCATGAGGCCGGGCGAGCGTGACAGGGTCTTGTCGATCAGCCGGTTGAGCAGGTTCTCGACGGACCAGGCGAACTCGCCGATGAGCCGCGCGCCGACCATGCGGCCGCTGCCCTTGAGCGTGTGGAAGCTGCGCCGCAGGGTGACCAGCGACTCCGCATCCATCGGGTTCTGGTCCCACAGCGGAAACACACGGCTGATCGAGGAGATCTCCTCCTTCGCTTCCTCGATGAACAGCTCGAGCAACTCCGGATCGAGATCGGTCTTGGCGATCACCGGCAAGGATTCGGCCGGCACCGGCGCACCCGCCGGAGCGGCTGCGGCCAAAGCCGGTGGCGGCGATCCCTCGGCGCCCGCGGGCGATGGCTGCGGCTTGTCGGTATCGCCGAGCACCAGGGTCTGGGCATAAGCGGCGGGCGTGGCGATTTCGGTCTGCGTGCCCGCCACCGTCGGCTCCATCGCCGGCGGCGGGCCATCGAGCTTGACGGTGCGGCCCACGTCGAATGCCGCCGGGCGGTCGGCATCGAGCTTGGTGGTGCGCATCGGATCCGGGGTGGCGACGCCGATGACCGGGACGCGCGGCGCGGCCTCCGAACCCAGCGCCTTGATGCACATCTCGGCGTTGTCGAGCATGTACCAGGGATCGTTGCGGCCGCTCTGCAACGTCTCCATGTAGTACTCGATGCTGACGATGGCATCGGCGATGCGCTCGAGCCGGGACGGATCGGGCGCCGGCGCGCCGGGTTCGACCAGCGCCCGCACGTGCGTTCCGATGGCATCCATCAGCTCGACCGCGCGCCCCTTGCCCAGCATCAAGAGCCCTGCGGTGATGCCCCGCAGGAGCTGCGGCACGTTGTCCAGGCCCTGCGGCGTGAACTCGCCGGGCTTCTGGACGGCGACCGAGATCGCCTCCTTGACGCGCGCGAGATTGACGATGCACTCGCGCAGCACGGCTTCCGTGACGGCGCGGAAATCCACGTCATCGCTGCCCGGCGCCGGTGATTCGGCGACGTTGCCCGGCAGGATCAGCCGCACCAGCTGGTCATCCAGGCTGTCCTCCACCGACAGCAGCGTTGCCGCGACGCGCAGCAGGCTCTCCTCGGGCGGCGTGCGGCCCTGCGCCACCGCTTCGGCGAGGCCCTGGGTCTCGCCCTGCACGCGCTCGCGCAGTTCCCCCAGGCCGAGCACGCCGAGCGTGTCGCTGATCTTCTTCAGCAGTTCGAGCTGGGGTGCGAGTTCGTCCACGTGACCGCCACCGCGGCGCACGAAGATGTCCAGCACGTCCTTGACCTTCGACAGGTCTTCCTTGATGGCCGCGGCCACCGTGTGCATGAGCTTCACGCTGGGGGCCGACAGGCTCTCGCGCTCCTGCTCGACCACATCGTCCACCGGCAGCAGTTCGCCGAGCTTGAAGGAAGCACGCACCGCGCCCACCCGCCCACCGCTGTTGGTGGCGCGCGCCACGTAGTACAGCAGGTTGTTCAGCAGGTCGATGGGCGGACTCTCGCAGTAGCGGCCCTCACCCAGCTCGTAGAGCCGCTTGATCTGCCGATCGGCATGGCCGAGCAGCCGCTTGACGGTGGCGCTGTTCTCCAGACCGTTGCTGCGCAGCGCCTCGATCACTGCGCCCGTCACCCACCACAGCTGGAACACCGGCTGCGTGGTGGCGACCTGCTCGAGCTTCTCGGCCACCTTGGCGAGGATCTCGAGGTTCTGCTCGACACGCTCACCGCGGATGTAGCCCAGCAGGCCCACCTGGAAACGCGAGCGCAGCCGTCGCGCCCATTGCGTGACGGTCAGCGGCGCCTCGCCCGGTCGCGCCGGCTGCGGCTGCGCGGGCTGGTCGGACTTCAGGTTGAGCAGCAGCAGCGTGCCTTCCGAGAGCAGCGGACTGCCACGCACGGCACGCAGGTCGTTGAGCAGCGGCAGCAGCACCAGCGCGAGGTCGCGTCCGCCGGACATCACGCGTTCGAGGTACGTGGGCAACTGCACCATGGCGCGCATCAGCGCATCCAGCCCCTCGACCTGCGGCTTCTTCTCGCGATCCACCGCGATCAGGTGGCGCGTCACCTGCTCCATCTCCTCGGCGAGGAGCGCCGCACCGTAGACCTCGACCAGCCGCAGCACGCCACGGGACTGGTGCAGGCTCTCGGCGCACTTCTCGAGCAGCTCGATCTGCTCGGGCCGCTCGGAGTAGGCCTCGAGCGCGGCGCGCGCCTCGTTCAGGGTCGTGCCCAGTTCCTTGGCGACGACGTGCAGCGTCTGGGTGCTGATGTCGGTCATGGGTCAGGCGCCGAGCCCGCTCACCTTGCGCATCTTGGCCGTGGTGGCCGTGTTGCCCGGGTTGGCCGGCTCGACGGGAAGGGTCATGGCGTTGGGCACGGCCGGGCCCGCGCCGGAGGGCGCCGACTCGACCCGCGAAACCGTGACCGGGGCGCCCCGCGGCGGCTCGGTGCCGGGAGCCGGCTTGATCTGCGGCAGCCGGACCGAGGAGGTGTCGACGGCGGTGGACGTGGAGGCGCCGAAATCCGGCAGGCGGAAGCCGCTCACCGACTTGCGCAGCTGTGCGGCCAGCGCGGCCAGCTTGCCGATGGAGGTGGATGTCGCGGAAGAGCTCTCCGCCGTCTGGGTGGAGATCTCGCGCACCACCTGCATGTTCTTGGAGATGTTGCCGGAGGCCTGCGCCTGCTGGCGCGCGCTCGCGGAGATGTTCTGCACCAGGCTGGCGATCTGGTTGGAGACCTGCTCGATCTCCTCGAGCGCGGCGCCCGCGTTCTCGGCCAGCAGCGCCCCGCCCACCACGTCCGTCGTGCTGCGCTCCATGGAGACCACCGCCTCGTTGGTGTCGCTCTGGATGGTGCGCACCAGCACTTCGATCTGCTTGGTGGCATTGGCGGCCCGCTCGGCCAGCCGCTGCACCTCGTCCGCGACCACCGCGAAGCCGCGGCCGGCCTCGCCCGCCATCGAGGCCTGGATGGAGGCGTTGAGCGCGAGGATGTTGGTCTGCTCGGCGATGTCGTTGATCAGCTCGACGATGTTGCCGATCTCCTGCGAGCTCTCGCCCAGCCGCTTGATGCGCTTGCTGGTCTCCTGGATGGTCTCGCGGATCGCATTCATGCCATCGATGGTGCGGCGTACCGCATCGCCACCCTTGTGGGCGATGTCCACCGAGTGTCGCGCCACGTCCGAGCAACGCTCCGAGTTGCCGGAGACTTCCTCGATGGAAGCGGCCATGTCGGCCATGGACTCACTCGCCGCGGAGATCTGGCGCGACTGCGCGTTGGAGGCCTTGGCCATGTGGTTGGCGGCGGCCTGCGTCTGCTTGGTCGCCCCGTCGAGCTGGATCACCGTGTCGTTGATGGTCGTGACCAGGTCACGCAGCGCCTCGATGGCGTAGTTGATCGAGTCGGCGATGGCCCCGGTGATGTCCTCGGTGACCGTGGCCTGCACGGTCAGATCGCCATCGGCGAGGCTCGACAGCTCGTCCAGCAGGCGCATGATGGCCTCCTGGTTGCGCTCGTTCTCGCGCACGCGTTGTTGCGCGGTGCGGCTGGCGGAGGCGCCGCGCAGGTACAACAGGACCATCGCGCCAAGCGACAGGAGCGCCGCGCCCAGTGCCGTCAGGATCCACGGGGTGAGTCTGCCACCCGAACCGCCGGCCGCCTCGCCCGGCTGCGCGTTGAGCTTCGAGCCCAGCGCCGCCGCGATGGCGGGCAGTTCGCGCGCCGAGGCCTGCGCCTTGGACAGCGGGTCGGCGGCGGCGATGGCCTTGCGCACCGCCGCGGCGAACTGCTGGTAGCGCGCGGCCACGGCCTTCAGCCGCTGCTCGCTCTCGGCGCCCGTGAGCCGCGGAATGGCGAGCCCGGCCTCCTCACCACCGAGAGCGCGGATCACCTGGTTGAGGAACTCGAGGCTGTCGACCAGACGCTGGGCCGCCGGAGCGGCGTTGGTCACCCCGGTGGACAGGCCATTCAGGTCCTGCTGGATCTTCTGCACGGTGAGCTCGAAGCGTTCGAGGTAGCGGCTGATGCCCTCGAGCTTCTGCGAACCCACCCCGCTCGCCAGGTCGCCCATCTCCGACAGGAGCTTGGGTGCAAGCTCGCGCACGCCGGCGCCCGCCTGCTCGATGTTCTGCACGGCCAGGCGCGCATCGGTGATGACACCGATGCGGGCCTCCAGCTTCTGCCAGCCGGGGTCGGCCAGGAGCGCCCCGTCGGTGATCTCGCCGCGCAGCGTCTTCATCCGCGCCACGGTGCGCGACAGGGAATCGAAGGCGCCGGGCTCACCGCGCAGGGCGTTCTGCGCCTCGAAAGGGATCTGCTGGGTCACGAGCGCGAGCCGCTCGCCAGCCGCGCCGGTGGAGGAGCCCGCACGGTTCAGCAGCGCGAGCATCGCGGCCACCAGCAGGCACAGCACGGTGAATCCGAACACCCAGGGCAGTGCGCGGGTGTGGGAGCCGGTTTCGTTGTTCGTCTTGTTTGCGTTCATCTGCAAGGACTCTCCAGGCGGCGCCTAATGCGCGGCCTGCTGGAATTGCTGACTCTCCACCAGGGTCTTCAGGCTCAGCACCGGCCAGATCTCCCCGCCGCGCCGGAAGGCGCCCGCGAGATAGCGTTCGCAGCGGATCACCGTCGGCGGCCCCTCGGCATCGAACTCGCGCTCCGCGAATCGACGGAAACCCAGCACCTCGTCCACCAGGAGCCCGGCGGGGATGTCGCGATGGTTCACCACCACGACGCGCGCGTTGCGCGAGGCCGCGGTGAGACCGCTGCCGAGGAACTGGCGAAGGTCGATCATCGGCAGGAGTTGCCCGCGCACGTTGGCGAGCCCCTTGACCCAGGGCTTGGCGCCCGGCACCCGGGTGATGGCGGCCGGGAACCCCAGCACCTCGCGGGTTTCCTCACGCGCGACCAGGAAGGTTTCCCCGCCCATGCGGAATGCCACGCCGACCCACTCGTTGCCCGGCACCGCCTGCGGCTCGGCCTGCGTCTGCCGCGCGCGCGAGCGCTTCTCGAGCGCCTTGAGCAGCTCGAACGGACGATCGCGCAGCGCGCGCACGTTCGTCGCGGAAGTCCCGTCGGCGGAGCTTGCCGTCATAGCGCGAGGGCAGCCTGCGCCTTCTCGACCAGGGCCTGGGCGGTGACCGGCTTGACGAGGTAATCCACCGCGCCCTGCCGCAGGCCCCACACCCGGTCGGTTTCCTGTCCCTTGGTGGTCACCATGATGATCGGGATGGCGCGGGTCTCGGGATCCGCGATCAGCGTGCGCGTGGCCTGGTAACCGTTGACGCCCGGCATGACGATGTCCATGAAGATGAGGTCGGGCTTCATCTCCCGGGCCTTCTTGATGCCCTCCGCGCCGTTCTGGGCGGAAGCCGTCTGGAAGCCGTGCTTCTCCAGCGCCTTCTGCATCACGTGCACTTCGGTGGGCGAATCATCGATGATGAGGATCAACGCCATGTGCGAACCTCGAATGGTTGTCACCTGCTCACGTGCGCTTCGATGGCGCCGAGCAGCTCGTCTTTGGTGAATGGCTTGGTCAAATAGTGCTCGGAACCGACGATCCGGCCCCGCGCCCGGTCGAACAGGCCATCCTTGCTCGACAGCATGATCACCGGGATCTGCTTGAACACCTTGTTGTGCTTGATCAGCGAGCAGGTCTGGTAGCCGTCGAGCCGCGGCATCATGATATCGACGAAGACGATGTCTGGCTGGTGATCGGCGATCTTCGAGAGCGCATCGAAGCCATCGATGGCGGTGAACACCTCGCAACCTTCCTTGGTCAGCAGCGTCTCGGCCGTCCGGCGGATCGTCTTGCTGTCGTCGATCACCAGGACCTTGAGTCCGGCGAGTCGGGGCTTCGGCTGGCTGACCATGCTCTCCATGAATTCATCCTCGAAGGAACCGCGCAGGCAAGCCTTCGTGTCGTGCGTATGTGCTGGAAACTCGGGGCTTTTTAACATATCCGCCCGGTTGTGGCCACGGTGAGGCGCGCACATTTCGAGCCAAGTCACACTTGCCGGCGCCGCGGTGGTTCACAGTTTGCCCGCGCCGGCTCCGGCGGGGTGGGGGCGCCATGCGCTAGACTTGGGGCCCGGCCCGCCCGCAAGGACCCTCGACCGCAAGATGCCCGCCCCCCGCCTGCTCGTCGTGATGGACCCGATCGAGCACATCAAGCCCGCCAAGGACACCACGCTCGGCATGCTGCTCGCGGCACAGGCGCGGGGCTGGCCGATCCAGTACTCGGAAGTCTCGCACCTCTACCTGCGCGACGGCGTCGCCTTCGCCAAGGCGGCCAGCTTGCGTGTTTTCGATGATGCCAGCCGCTGGTTCGAGCGCGGCGAGGCGCAAGATCTGCAGCTCGGCGCCGGCGATGTGGTGCTGATGCGCAAGGACCCACCCTTCGACACCGAGTACGTCTATTCGACCTACCTGCTGGAACGGGCGCAGATCCAGGGCGCCCTGGTGGTCAACCGCCCCCAGGGCCTGCGCGACATGAACGAGAAGGTCTACACGGCCTGGTTCCCGCAGTGCTGTGCCCCCACGCTGATCACCCGGAACATGGCCGACATGGCGCAGTTCCTGCGCGAGCACGGCAGGATCGTGGTCAAACCCCTGGAGGGCATGGGCGGCAAGTCCATCTTCGTGCTCGAGCAGGGCGACAAGAACCGCAACGTGGTGTTCGAGACCCTCACCGACTATGGCCGGCGTTTCGCCATCGTGCAGCGCTACCTGCCCGAGATCGTGACGGAAGGGGACTGCCGCGTGATCCTCGTGGATGGCGAGCCCGTGCCGTATGCGCTGCAGCGCATGCCGGATGCCGCCGACAACCGCGGCAACCTGGCCGCGGGCGCCACGGCCCAATCGCGGCCGCTGAACGACCGCGACCGCTGGCTGTGCAGCCAGATCGGCCCGCGATTGCGTGAACTCGGCATGCTGTTCGTGGGTCTGGATGTGATCGGCGAGTTCGTGACGGAGATCAACGTGACCAGTCCCACGGGCATCCGCGAGCTGAAGAAGCTGCATGGGCTGGACATCGCCGCCCTGTTCATGGACGCCATCGAAAAGCGGCTGTGAGCACCGAGGCCATCCCGGAGACCTTTGCGCGCCGGTTGCCCCCGGTGCACGATCGCATGTTGACCACCTGCTTCCTCGCGGCGCTGGTGCACGGCATCATCATCCTGGGCGTGTCCTTCAGCCTGCCCGACCGGCCCCCCCGGGATGCGGCCCCCAGCCTGGAGATCGTCCTGACCAGCGAGCAGGGGCCGCGCCTGAAGGACAACCCCCGCGCCCGCTACCTGGGCCAGCGCAGCCAGCATGGCTCCGGCAATACCAGCAGCAGGGAACGGGCGGCGATCCCGCGCTCCTCGCGTGTCCGCGGCGCGACCCTCGGTCTCACCGAGGGCACGGGACAAGCCGCCTTCATGCCGGGCACCGGCTCCGGCGCCGCCCGCGTGCTCGCGAGCAGCGGACCCAGTGCGCATATCCTCTACCTCGCGCGACCCATGCAGGCGGATCACCCTCGCGAGCTGCCCGAACTGCTCGAGGACCGCCCCGACGTGGGCATCGCACCCACCGCTGATGATGACAGCCTGCGCCTGCGGGGCGAGTCCCATGGCGAGTTGTGGATCACGGCCGACACGCGCGAGTCGGATGTCGCGGTGTACCTCGATGGCTGGCGGCGCAAGGTGGAACGCGTCGGCACCCTGAACTTCCCGAGCGTCGCACAGCGACAGGAGCTGTCGGGCACGCCCGTGGTCGAGGTGGCGATCGCCGCGAACGGACAGCTCGCCTACGCTGCCATCCGGCGCTCCAGCGGACATGCCGAGATCGACCAGTCGGCGCTGTCGATCCTGAAGCTGGCCGCGCCCTTCGATGCGTTCCCGGCGGCCCTGGCGCGTGCCCATTCCCGCATCCGCTTCGCCTACGAATGGCAGTTCATCAAGGGCGTGGCGAAAGGCTCGGCCATCATGCCCGACCCACAGGCGCCCGCGGCCACGCCATGAGCGAATCGCTCGACCTCACCAACCAGCTGCTGATCGCGATGCCCGCGCTGGGCGATCCCAATTTCTCCCACACCGTCGCCTTCGTGTGCGAGCACGGCCCGAAGGGCGCGCTCGCGCTGGTGCTCAACAAGCCCCTGCCGATGCGCCTGGGCGAGGTGTTCGCGCAGCTCGACATCGAGGCCCCGAAAGGCAAGCTGAGCGAGGAGGTCGTGCTGCGCGGCGGACCGGTGCAGACCGACCGCGGTTTCGTGGTGCACGCCGCCACCGGCCAGTGGGATTCCACGCTCAAGGTGTCCGATGCCATCCACGTCACCACCTCGCGCGACATCCTGGCGGCGATCGCGCGTGGCGAGGGCCCCTCGCCGGCCTTCGTGGTGCTGGGATATGCGGGCTGGGAGGGCGGGCAGCTCGAGGATGAGATCCGCTCCAACGCCTGGCTGACCGCACCGGCCGACCGGCGCATCATCTTCGAACTCCCCCACGAGCAGCGCTGGGCCGCGGCCGCGCGCCTGCTCGGCGTCGACATCGCACGCCTGGCCTCGCACAGCGGCAATGCCTGAGACCCGTGCGCCGGTGGGCGCGCCGGCGGGCGAGGAACCGGTTCGCGTGGTGATCGGCTTCGATTTCGGCCTGCGCCGCATCGGTGCGGCCCGCGGCGACACGCTCACCCGCCGGGCCACCCCGCTTCCCCCCCTCGACCGGAGCCGCGCGGGCCCGGATTGGCAGCGCATCGGCCGCTACCTCACCGACTGGCAACCGGCGCTCCTCGTGGTCGGCCTGCCGTATAATGCCGACGGCTCCGAAGGCGCGCTGGCGCCGGAGGTCCGCGCCTTCGCCCGCTCACTCTCGGAACGCTTCGCCCGGCCGGTCGAGTTCATCGACGAGCGATACTCCTCGCTCGATGCACAGGCGCGCCTCGCGAGGCAGCGCGCCGCCGGCACCCGGCGGCGGCGGGTGGGCAAGGCGGACGTGGATGCCGAGGCCGCCTGCGTGATCCTGGAGAGATGGTTCGATGCTTTCGCAACTCGATGAATTCGGCGGCCTCAGGCACCTGATCACCCTGGACGGCCTGTCCCGCGAGACCCTCGGTACCCTCCTCGACCGCGCGCAGTACTACCGCCGCTTCCCGGGGCAGAGCGCCTATGAGGGTCGGGAACTCGCCGGCATGACCGTGGCCAACCTGTTCTTCGAGCCCAGCACGCGAACGCGGGCCTCCTTCGACCTCGCCGCCCGCCGGCTCGGCGCCCATGTGCTCAACCTCGACACCCAGTCGAGCTCGCGCGTGAAGGGCGAGACCATGCTCGACACGCTCTACACGCTGGAGGCCATGAACACGGATGTGTTCGTGATCCGCGATTCGGAGGCCGGCCTGCCCGAGTTCCTCATCGAGCACGTCGCCGAGCACGTCTCGGTGATCAGCGCCGGGGAGGCGCATCTGTCGCACCCCACGCAAGGGCTGCTCGATGCCCTGACCATCCGCAACCACAAGCGGCGCTTCGCCGGCCTGAAGGTGGCCATCGTCGGCGACATCCGGCACTCGCGCGTGGCGCGCTCCGCGGCGCGCATCCTGCACACGCTGGGCACCACCGACCTGCGGCTGGTGGCGCCCGAACCGCTCCTGCCCGGCGAGGACGAGTTCAGCGGGGCGCAGCGCTTCATCCGCATCGAGGATGGCATCGCGGGCGCGGATGTCGTGATGATGCTGCGCATCCAGAAGGAGCGCATGGCCAGGGCCACCGCCATGGATGACGAGGAGTACTTCCGGCATTTCGGGCTGACGACCGCAAGACTGGCGCTGGCGGAAGCAGATGCCATCGTCATGCACCCGGGGCCGATGAACCGCGGCGTGGAGATCGCCTCGGAGGTGGCCGATGGTCCCCGCTCGGTGATCCGCGAGCAGGTCAATGCCGGTGTCGCGGTGCGCATGGCCGTGCTGGCCTCCATCGCCGTGACCCTCACGCGCAAGCGCAAGCCGCTGTGAGCACCGACCCCACCCGCTCCGCTCGCGGCACCATCTTCCTGGACGATGAGGCCGAGGTGCTCGGCCAGCAGGCCTTCCCCGGCGGGCAGTACATCATCCGGATCCACTCACCGCGCTGTGCGGCGGCCGCGATGCCGGGAAGCTTCGCCCACATCACCTGCGATCCAGCCCTGCCCATGCGCCGCCCGCTGTCGATCATGCGCGCCGACGCGGCGGGCGGGGTCATCGAGATCCTGTACAAGGTCCACGGCGAGGGTCTCGCGCTGCTGGCGACGCGCCGGGCCGGGGAACGCTTGAGCGTGCTGGGCCCCATCGGCAATGGTTTCACCGTACACGCACGACGCCCGCATGCCGTGCTGATCGGCGGCGGAGTGGGCATCCCGCCGCTGGTCTTCCTCGCCGAACACCTGGCGCAACAGCGGGCGGCGCAGGCTGCCGGCGCGAGGGCGCCCGAGGGCGCGCGCGCCATCGCCTTCTTCGGCTCGGAACTGCCCTTTCCCTTCGCCGTACGGCCCTCGACGCTGATGGTGCCCGGCATCCCGGCCGGGGTCATCGCCTGCCATCCGGGCATCGAGCGGCTGGACGTGCCTTGCCGGCTCGCCAGCTTCAGTGGCTTCGCGGGTTGCTACGAAGGGTATGTCACGGACCTTGCGGCGCACTATCTCGCGGCGCTGGACCCTGCCGCGCTGTCGCGGGTGGAGATCTTCGCCTGCGGGCCGACGGTCATGCTCGAGGCCGTGGCGCGGCTGGCGCGGCGCTTCTCGCTCCCCGCGCAGGTCTCGCTCGAGGAGTTCATGGCCTGCGCCGTGGGCGGTTGCGCCGGCTGCGCGGTGGCGGTGGAGACCGCTTCGGGCACCGCGATGAAGCGCGTCTGCGTGGACGGGCCCGTGTTCGAGGCCCAGTCGGTGTTCAACCGAAGTTGATCTTCGCCTCGAGGTTGGTGCGCGAGTCGGCGCTGGCCAGCGCCTCCTCCATCTCGATGCGCCCCTCGCGCACCAGGTTGTAGAGCGCGGAGTCGAAGCTGAGCATGCCGCGCTCGGTGCCGGTGCGGATGGCTTCCTTCACACCGATGACATCGCCCTTCTTGATCAGCTCCGAGACATGCGGGGTGTTGACCATGACCTCGCAGGCGGCGCAGCGCTTGCCGGTCTTGGACAGCACCAGCCGCTGCGACAGGATGGCGCGCAGGTACTGCGAGAGGTCGAGGAAGATCTGGTTGTGCTGGTCGCGCGGGAACATGTTGATGATGCGATCCAGCGTCTCGGCACAGTTGTTGGCGTGGAGCGTGGCGATGCACAGGTGACCGGTGCCAGCCAGCGCGATGGCCGCCTCCATGGTCTCGCGGTCGCGGATCTCGCCCACCAGGATCACGTCCGGCGCGGCGCGCACGGCGCTGCGAAGCGCCCGGGCGAAGGACTTGGTGTCCAGGCCCACCTCACGCTGGTTGATGATGGACTTCTTGTTGGTGTGCAGGAACTCGATCGGGTCCTCGATGGTGAGGATATGGTCCGAGCTGCTCTCGTTGCGGAAGTCGATCATCGCGGCGAGCGTGGTGGACTTGCCCGCGCCGGCCGCGCCGACCATGAGGATCAGGCCGCGCTTGAGCATGGCCAGTTCCTTGAACATCTCGGGCATGCCCAGGTCGTCGAGCCGGGGCATCTCGGCGGTGATGTAGCGCAGCACCATGGCCGGGTAGCCGCGCTGGTAGAACACGTTGATGCGAAAGCGCCCGAGGCCTGATTCGGAGATGGCGAAGTCGATCTCCAGCTCCTCGTTGAAGTGCTCGATCTGCTCCTGCGTCATCAGGCCGAGCGCGGCCTGCCGGACGGTCTCGGGGGAGAGGATCTGCTTGTTCACCGGGAAGATCTTGCCCTCGATCTTGATCTTCACCGGCGCGTTGCAGGTGAAGAACAGGTCGGAGGCCTTCTTCTCCACCATCAGGCGGAAGAGGGGCTTGGTGTTGAGCACCTGGGTGGGATTCGCCGACATCGTTGAGGCCGATTAAAAGACCTTGCCTTCCTCTTCCTCGAGGATCTCGAGGGACTGCGAGCCATCGTCGGGGCTCTTCATCTCGCGCTTGCTCTCCAGCTTCACGCGCAGCCGCAGCTCGTTCTTCGAGTCGGCGTTGCGCAGCGCATCCTCGTAGGAAATGATGCCCGCCTCGTACAGTTCGAACAAGGCCTGGTCGAAGGTCTTCATGCCCAGCCGGTTGGAGCGGGCCATGACCTCCTTGATCTTGGCCACCTCGCCCTTGAAGATGAGGTCGGCGATCAGCGGCGAGTTCAGCATGATCTCCATCGCCGCGATGCGGCCGGTGCCGGATTCGCGCGGGATGAGGCGCTGGGAGATCAGTCCGCGGACGTTGAGGCTCAGGTCCATGAGAAGCTGCTCGCGCCGCTCCTCGGGGAAGAAGTTGATGATGCGGTCCAGGGCCTGGTTGGAGCTGTTGGCATGGAGCGTCGCCAGCACCAGGTGACCGGTCTCGGCGAACTGGATGCCGTATTCCATGGTCTCGCGGTCGCGGATCTCGCCGATGAGGATGACGTCGGGCGCCTGGCGCAGGGTGTTCTTGAGCGCGAGGTGCCAGCTCTCGCAGTCCACGCCCACCTCGCGATGGGTGACGACGCAGCCCTTGTGGGAGTGCACGTATTCCACCGGATCTTCGATGGTGACGATGTGGCCGCGGGTCTTCTCGTTGCGGTAGCCCACCATGGCCGCCAGCGTGGTCGACTTGCCCGAGCCGGTGCCGCCGACGATGATCACGAAGCCGCGCTTGGCCAGCACCACGTCCTTGAGGATGGGCGGCAGCTCCAGCTCGTCGAACGAGGGGATCTTGGCGTTGATGGTACGCAGCACGGCGCCGACGTGGCCCTGCTGGATGAACGCACTGACGCGGAAGCGCCCGATGCCGGGCGGGGAAATGGCGAAGTTGCACTCCTTGGTGGAGTCGAACTCCTTGGTCTGCCGGTCGTTCATGATGGCCCGCACCAGGCTCGCGGCCTGTTCGGGCGAGAGGGCCTTGTCGGACTGCGGGCGGATCTCGCCGTCGATCTTGATGGCCGGCGGAAAGCCGGCGGTGATGAACAGGTCGGAACCCTTCTTGTCGACCATGCGACGCAGCAGGTCCTGCATCAGCTTGATGGCTTGCTCACGTTCCATTGTCGCGGTCCTTTACGGTTGTGGCGGCGTGCGGACGTCCTGCCGTCAGACGCTGTCCTTGTTCTGGGCCTTGTAGCGCGCTTCCTCGCGGCTGACCACTCCCTTCTGCACCAGCTCCTGCAGGCACTGGTCGAGCGTCTGCATGCCCTGCGCCTGCCCCGTCTGGATGGCCGAGTACATCTGGGCGATCTTGCCCTCGCGGATCAGGTTGCGGATGGCCGGGGTGCCGATCATGATCTCGTGGGCTGCCACCCGGCCGCCGCCCACCTTCTTCATGAGCGTCTGGGAGATGACAGCGCGCAAGGATTCCGACAGCATCGCGCGCACCATCTCCTTCTCGGCGGCCGGGAACACATCGACGATGCGGTCGATGGTCTTGGCCGCGGAGCTGGTGTGCAGCGTGCCGAACACCAGGTGCCCGGTCTCGGCGGCGGTCAGCGCCAGGCGGATGGTCTCCAGGTCACGCATCTCGCCCACCAGCACCACGTCAGGGTCCTCGCGCAGCGCCGAACGCAGCGCCTCGCTGAAGCCCAGCGTGTCGCGGTGGACCTCGCGCTGGTTCACCAGGCACCGCTTGCTCTCGTGCACGAACTCGATGGGGTCCTCGATGGTGATGATGTGGTCGGGACGGTTGTCGTTGCAGTGGTTGACCATGCCGGCGAGCGTGGTGGACTTGCCCGAGCCGGTGGGGCCGGTGACGAGCACCAGGCCGCGCGGCAGCATGCACAGGTCCTTGAAGGTCTTCGGCGCATTCAGCTCGTCCAGCGTCAGGATGGTCGAGGGGATGTTGCGGAACACGGCGCCGGCGCCGCGGTTCTGGTTGAAGGCATTGACGCGGAAGCGGGCGAGCTTGGGGATCTCGAAGGAGAAGTCGGTCTCGAAGAATTCCTCGTACGACTTGCGCTGCTTGTCGTTCATGATGTCATACACCATGCTGTGCACTTCCTTGTGCTGCAACGGCGGCATGTTGATACGCTTCATGTCGCCGTCGACGCGAATCATGGGCGCAACGCCCGCGGACAGGTGCAGGTCCGAAGCGCCGTTCTTCACCGCGAAGGCGAGCAGCTGCGCGATATCGACAGCCATTCAAGGCTCCTGGTTCGTGTTGCCGACCGATGTAATAGAATCCTCGCGCAGTATATAAGAGGGTGTCGGCACCCAATATGTTAATTGGTCCGCAGATTTTGGCCTCGCGCCTCGCAGATGTCAGATCCCGGATGAAACGTGCGGCAGTCGACGCCGGCCGGGATCCCCTGGGCATCACGCTGGTGGCGGTGAGCAAGACCCACCCGGCAAGCCTGATCCGCGAAGCTGCCGGGTACGGCGTCACAGATTTCGGGGAGAATTACCTCCAGGAAGCCCTGCCCAAGCAGGACGAGCTCGCGCAGCTCCCCCTCACCTGGCATTTCATCGGCGCCATCCAGTCGAACAAGACACGCGACATCGCCGAGCGTTTCGCGTGGGCCCACGGCGTCGACCGGCTGCGCATCGCCCGCCGTCTGTCGGAGCAGCGTCCCTTGCATGCACCCCCGCTGAACATCTGCCTGCAGGTGGAGCTCGTGCCCGAGCCCTCCAAGGCCGGCGTGAGTCCGGCCGAGCTGCCCGGCCTCGCGGCACAGGTGGCGGCGCTGCCGCGGATCCGGCTGCGCGGACTGATGTGCATCCCGCCGCCGACCCAGGACATGGACCTGCAGTCCGCCCGCTTCGCCCAGCTCGCCGCCCTGCAGGCGCAGCTCAATGCGCAGGGCCTCGCTCTCGACACCCTGTCGATGGGCATGAGCGAGGATTTCGAGATCGCGATCCGCGCCGGCGCTACCATGGTGCGCGTCGGCTCCGCCATCTTCGGGGCACGGGGACCTGCATGCACGACATCCGCAAATTGAGCTTCATCGGTGGTGGCAACATGGCGGCGGCGCTCATCGGCGGCCTGATCCGCCGCGGCATCGCCCCGGGGCGCCTCGTCGCCTCCGATCCGAGCGAGGAACAACTCGCGCGGCTCGCCAGCCAGTTCGCCATCCGCACCGAGCACGACAATGCCAGCGCCGTCCGGGATGCCGAGGTCGTGGTCATCGCCGTGAAGCCGCAGCAGATCCGCAGCGTCTGCCAGGCGCTCGCGCCGGCGCTGAACTCCCGGCCGCTGGTGATCTCCGTGGCGGCCGGCATCCCGCACGCGGCGCTGTCGCGCTGGCTCGGCAGCGGCATCGCCGTGGTGCGTACCATGCCCAACCGCCCGGCCCTCAACGGCTTCGGCGCCACCGGCCTGTATGCGCCGCCATCGGTGGGGGCGGCGCATCGGGCGCTGGCCGAGTCCATCATGGCGGCGGTCAGCGCCACGGTCTGGGTGGACCACGAGTCGCAGATGGACACGGTCACGGCACTGTCGGGCAGCGGCCCGGCTTATTTCTTCCTGTTCATGGAGGCCCTCGAGGCCGCGGCCCGCGAACGCGGCCTGCCCGCGGAGGTGGCCCATCAGCTCACCCTGGCCACGGCCTACGGCGCGGCGCGCATGGCGCGCGAGTCCGGCGACTCGCTGGCGACGCTGCGCGAGCAGGTCACCTCGAAGGGTGGCACGACGGCCGCCGCGCTGGCCGTTCTCGATGCGCAAGGGCTTCGTGCTATCGTCGCCCACGCCGTGGCCGCTGCCGACCGGCGGTCGGCGGAGCTCGCGGCCGAGTTCGGTACCCCGTAGGGCGCACCCCAGCAAGATCCGGCCAGCAAGATCCGGTAAGGGCTCATCGATGGACGCGATTCGCTACGTGGCGGATATCCTCTCCTGGCTGCTGCTGCTGGCCTTCGTGCTGCGGCTGCTGTTCCAGTTGGTTCGTGCCGACTTCCGCGACCCGCTGGCCGATGCCGTGGTGCGCATCACCAACTGGCTGATCCTGCCCTTGCGGCGCGTCCTGCCGCCGATCCGCAAGGTCGACACCGCCACGGTGGTCGCGGTCCTGCTGATCGCGCTGGGGCGAACGGCGCTGCTGCTGTTGCTGCAGGGCTACGGATCGCTTCCCTGGCTGGTCGGGCTGCGCATGACACTGGTGGACCTGGTCGCCCTGATTCTGAAGATCTACCTGTTCGCCCTGCTCGCCTATGCGCTCATCAGCTTCATCGCCCCCGGCGGCTATTCGCCCGGCACGCGGCTGCTGACGCAGTTGTGCGAACCGGTGTTGCGTCCCGTTCGCCGCCTGATCCCGCCGATCGGCCAGATCGATTTCTCGGTGCTGTGGCTTTCCATCCTCATCAGCGCGCTGCTCCTGCTGGTGCGCTGAATCGTCCCGCGCCAAATCGTTCGGCCCTTGAAATTCAGCCTCGCGCGCGATTTCAAATCGCAAAAAATATTGCGACAACGCTAAACATCGGCTTTTTTCTGTGTTATTTTCCGCCCCGAATGAAAAATGCAGGCAAAAAAGCTTGCGAGAGACACATCAAAACCCTGTAGGAGATTGATATGGCGAAAAAGAATGCCGCCCCGACCAAGTCCGAGATCCTCGCGACCATTTCCAAGGACACCGATCTTTCCAAGAAGCAGGTGGGAGCCGTTTTCGACTCGCTCTCCACCGTCATCAAGAAGAGCCTGCGCGGTCACGGCCTGTTCACCATGCCTGGCCTCTTGAAGATGAAGGTCGTCAAGAAGCCCGCCACCAAGGCCCGCGAAGGCATCAACCCCTTCAACGGCGAGAAGATGATGTTCAAGGCGAAGCCCGCCAGCAAGAAGGTGCGCATTGCCGCCCTGAAGAACCTGAAGGAATTCGTGAACTGACGAGCGACTCGCGTTCACCCGGAGCGGCGCATCGCCGCTCCGGCTTTTCACCCCTCTCCCCGCATCTCCGCCAGCACGATATCCCGCAAGGCCAGCAGCTTGCCGTGAAAGAAGTGTCCGGCGCCCGGCACCAGGTGCAGCTTCGCCGGCGGATCGAGCCGCCCCGCCCACGCCACGACCTCGGGGGTGGGCACCACCTCGTCGGCCTCCCCCTGCACGATCACCCACGGGCACGCCGGCCGCGACAGCTCGTCGAAATCGAATCGCGACACCGCCGGCGCGACGGTGAACAGCCGCTGCGTGGTCCGTGACAGCGCCAGGCGCAGCGCGATGTAGGAGCCGAAGGAGAAGCCGGCGCTGATGAACGGCAGCCCCGGCCAGCGGGTTGCTGCCTGCGAGGCGACCGCGATCGCATCCTCCAGCTCGCCGCGGCCTTCATCGTAGGCACCGGCGCTCGCGCCCACTCCCCGGAAGTTGAAGCGCACCGTGCTGACGCCGGCCTCGTGCAATGCACGCGCCACGCTGACCACGACCTTGTTGTCCATGGTGCCGCCATACAGGGGGTGGGGATGGCACACGACGGCCACGGCGCCGGCATGGGCACCGACATCCTCGACGATGGCCTCGAGCGCCCCGGCGGGGCCCTCGATGCGGATGCGCTCGGAGATCGACCGCCGCATGGCGCGGCTAGTGGATCGACAGGAGCTCGACGTCGAACACGAGCGTCGCGCCCGGCGGGATGTCGGACCCCGCACCCGCGGAGCCATAGGCGAGATCAGCGGGAACGACCAGCCGCCGTTGCCCGCCCGCCTGCATGCCGGCCACCCCCTTGTCCCAGCCGTCGATCACCTGCCCGGCGCCGATCACGAAGGAGAACGGACGGCCGGAATCGCGCGAACTGTCGAATTGACGGCCCTTGTTGTCGGGCGCGGACGCCTCGTACAGCCAGCCGGTGTAGTGCACCTCGGCCGTCTGGCCGGCGGTGATCGCGGGTCCGGTGCCAGCCTTGAGGTCCTTGACGATGAGACTGGCGGCCCCGGCGACGGGCGCCGTCGGTGCGGGGGCCCGGTGGCAGGCGGCCAGGAGGCCGCTGGCCAGCATCAAACACAGAAGGTTCGCTCGAACGCGCATGGGTATCCCGCAGTGACCGGTTGAGAGTTGCCGGCGCAGTGTAGCACCGGCCAACTTCGACGATGCGCGGCGCGGGAGTGGATGCGGGATGGGGGGAAGCTTTCAGCGTGCGGCGATGCGCTGGACGCATCGCTGCATGCTGAAAGCGATGGCGGCGCTCAGCAGCACGCCGCCGCAGCACACCAGGAAAGGCGCGGCGCCCAGCGCAATCAACCCTAGCAAAGCGGCGGCGCCGGCGATTCCTGTTGCCACGATGGCAGCGTCGCGACGAGCATCGACCCACAGGTGGCGCAAGGCCCCCGCCACGTCATCCAGCTCATCGACGACCTGTAACATCCATTCCATCGCCATCAAGGCTAGCGACAGCGGGGCCACGAAGGCTGTGAGAAGCCTCACACCCCGGCAGTGGATGTCAAGCGGTGCCGCGAATTGTTGCGCGGCCGGCCGTGAAACGCGTACGCTAAGTTAAATGCAACGCATCCTGGTGCTGAACCCCAAGGGTGGGTCGGGCAAGACGACCATCGCCACCAACCTCGCGAGCTACTTCGCGAGCACCGGCGATCGGCCCATGCTGCTCGACAACGACCCGCAGGGCTCGAGCACGCGCTGGCTGAAGAAGCGCACCTCGGAGCAGGCAGCCATCCACGGTGTCTCGGCGATCGATCGCACCTCGCGCATGACCCGTGCATTCCAGATGCGGGTGCCGCCGGAGACCGGCCACGTCATCGTCGACACGCCGGCCGCGGTGGCGGGGCAGGACCTGCCCGAGCTCACTCGCAACGCGGATGCCATCATCGTGCCGGTGCTGCCCTCCGACATTGACATCCACGCCTGCTCGAAGTGCATCGCCGACCTGCTGCTCATCGCCAAGGTGAGGCGCGATGAGCACCGGATCGGTGTCATCGCCAACCGCGTGCGCCGGAACACCATCATCTACCAGTCGCTGCTGCGTTTCCTGGAGACCCTGCGGATCCCGGTCATCACCAGCATCCGCGACTCGCAGAACTACGTGCGGGCCGCGGAAGCGGGCGTGGGCATCCACGAGATGAAGCGTTACCTGGTCGAGGCGGATCTGCAGGAGTGGGCGCCTCTGCTCGCCTGGCTCAAGGCCAAGGAGGCGCTGATCAGGAATTCTCCGCAAGACGCGACGGATGTCCTGCCCATCCCGGCCGCGCTGCCCGAATCGGCCTGAAGGGACTTCAGCGCTTGCGGTCCTTGTCGTCCCAGTCGCCGCGCACCTTGTCGGCCCAGTTCTTGTAGCTGTGCCAGTTGTACAGGCTCTTGGTGATGGCGGCGTGCCGGCCCACTCCCTTGTGTCCGCGCATCAGCCAGGTGCTGACCGGATCGTTCGGGTCCCGGTCGCGGTTCACGCGACGGTCCACTGCGGCCAGCCGGTCCGGAATCTTGGTTTCACTCATGGATTGGTGCCTCGCTCTATGGTGAAAACGTTAAGGCCCGGCAGCCGTGTTCCGAAGGAACTGGGTCACACGCATCCAGCGGCGGAAATGGTCACCGCATGTGCTCTGCGATGCGCATCTCTGAATTCGCCGCGGTAAGTTAAATCGCTGGAAATCCAGCGATTTGAGGCGCCATGCTCCGCCTGCGAGGCGTTCTCAGGCGACCAGCCGGTAGCAGGGCTTGTACTCGACGCCGGCGATCTTCATGCGCCGCTGCGCGACGAAGGAACGCAGCAGTTCATCGAGCGGCCCCATGATCTGCGCATCGCCGGCGAGTTCGAACGGCCCGTGCCGTTCGATGGCGGCAATGCCGTATTCCTTCACGTTGCCGGCGACGATGCCGGAGAACGCGCGCCTGAGGTCGGCCGCGCGCTCGTGCACGGGCCGGTCGAGGCGAAGGTCGAGCGCGCGCATCGTGGCGTGGCTGACCTCGAAGGGTTGCTGGAACTCGAGCGGTATCTTCAGCAGCCAGTTGAAGCTGTAGGAATCGGACCTGCGGCGGCGGAACTCGCGCACCTGCTCCAACCCTTCCACCATGGCACGACCCACGCTGGGCGGGTCGTTGACGATGATGCGGTACAGCGACTGGGCCTCGGGGCCCAGCGTCCTGCCGACGAACTCGTTGATCTTCTGGAAATAATCCGCCGAGTCCGCCGGGCCCGTGAACACCACCGGGAAGGGGATCTCGCGGTTGACCGGGTCGAGCAGGATGCCCAGCAGGTACAGGATCTCCTCGGCCGTGCCCACCCCGCCCGGGAACACCACGATGCCGTGGCCGACGCGCACGAAGGCCTCCAGGCGTTTCTCGATGTCGGGCATGATCACCAGCTGGCTGACGATCGGGTTGGGCGGCTCGGCCGCGATGATGCCCGGCTCGGTGATCCCCAGGTTCCGGCCGTTGAAGATGCGCTGCTTGGAATGGCCGATGGTGGCGCCCTTCATCGGGCCCTTCATCGCGCCGGGGCCGCAGCCCGTGCACACATCCAGCCCGCGCAGGCCGATCTCGTAGCCCACGAGCTTGGTGTAGTCGTACTCGAGCCGGCGGATCGAGTGCCCGCCCCAGCACACCACCAGGTTCGGACGCATGTTGTGCTCCAGCACATGCGCATTGCGCAGGATGTGGAACACGGCATTCGTGATGCTGGCCGAGGAGTCGAGGTCGAAGCGGCCGCTTTCGAGGATCTCGTTGGCGATGAACACCACGTCGCGCAGCACCGCGAACAACTGCTCCTTGATGCCGCGGATCATCTGCCCGTCGACGAAGGCCGAGGCCGGCGCGTTCCTGATCTCGAGCTTGATGCCCCAGGCCTGCCGCACGATCTGCAGGTCGAAGTCCTTGTACTTCTCGAAGATCAGGCGGGCATCGTCGATGGGACTGCCGGAATTGAGCACCGCGAGCGCGCACTTGCGGAACAGCGGGTACATGCCGCCCTGCCCCGAGCTCAGCAGCTTCTCGATTTCCTGCTGCGACAGGTGCTCCAGGCTCCCCTTGGGGGCAACACGGGCATCGACCAAGTCGGTCGAGATGATGGAGGTTTCCACGGGAGTCCTACGGGAAGATGTCGATGGGAATATTGTCCTGCGTTCGCATCCAGACCTCCACCATGTCGGAGTTGGACAGCGCGATGCAGCCGTCGGTCCAGTCGGTCTGCTCGTAGTACAGGGGGGTGTGCTTGGGCACGTTCGGCAGGCCGTGGATCATGATGGAGCCACCGGGCGCCCAGCCGCGCCGGCGCGCGTTGCGCTCGTCCTGCTTGTTCGGATAGGAGACCTGGATGGCCAGGAAGAAATCGCTCCGGGTGTTGCGCCGGGACAGGAAGTACCGGCCCTCCGGGGTGCGGTAATCCCTCTCGCGTTCCTTCGGACCCAGCGGGTTCAGCCCCAGGGCCACCTTGTAGGCGCCGAGCAGGTCCTGGCCATGATACAGGTACAGCCGGCGTTCGGCCTTGCGCACCACCACCCGGTCCGCCGGAGTGATGTCCTCGGTCGACGCGCGGGCGGCCGGCGGCAGCACCGCCGCCGCGAGGGCTGCGGTTAACAGGACGATGATCAGCAGGCGCAGGGGCGCTTTCATGGCGCAAAAATTATACCGATTGCCTGGAATGACGAAATCCGCACCAGTTCACGGAAAAGCCGCGGCGCCACGGCGCGGCTACTCGCGGTTCGCCTCGGCCACCCGCGGCAGGTTGAGGGTGCTGCCCGGGCGCAACTCACTGAAGTCCACCCGCGGGTTGTACTGGCGGATGAGCCAGGCCGGGATGTCCGGATGCGACTGCTGGATGGTCCAAAGCGATTCGCCCTTCTTCACGGCGTAGCTTTCCGTGCCGCTGATGCGGTGGGAGGCGAAATACGCATCCTGCAGTTGCCGGTGATAGGTCCGGCGGGCGTCCTCGAAACGCGCCACCTCTGCCTTGGCCAGCGGCAGCTTCAGCTTGCGGCCCATGCTCACCGGGGAGCCGCGCTTCAGGTGGTTGATGGCGCGCAACTGGTTGATGTTGATGCCCGACCAGTCGGCATAGTGCCCGAGTGTCTCCTCGGCCTGCACGATGATGGTCTGATCCCTCGCCAGGCCGTAGTCGGCCGGATCCGCGCTCGCCGTCGGCAGCGCATCGCCGAATACCGAGGCGATATCGGCGCTGGGCGCGACCGGCGTGCTCGCGGCTGAGGCCGCCGTGCCCGCACCCGCCTCGAGTCCGGGCGGTGCGGCCACGGGGGTGCCCGGCGTGCGCGCGGTATAGGTGGCGGCAGGCTTTGCCACCGGGGCTGCCGCCGCGGCCGCCACCACCACGACCGGCGCCGGCCTGCCGGCGCGCGTATCGGGCAATGGCAGGCGCACCACCTGGCCCCGCCGCAAGGAAGGCGCAGCGCTCCAGCCATTGGCCGCCATCAGGCGGTCCAGCGAGACGCCGCTGCGCTGTGCGATGCCCTGTGGCGTATCGCCGCGCCGGCTCCGGTAGCTGACATCGCTGCGCTGGGCCAGGTAGCGCTGGTTCAGCGGGATGCGGGCGAGCGCAGCCTCGATCTGCGGCTGCTCCACCGTGCCCGGCAGGCGCAAGGCATAACCGCGTGGCACGAAGCGGGCGCCGTCCCAGATCGGCGGTCGCAACGCCGGATTCAGCGCCTTCAGCGCGCCGAGATCGACCTTGAAGGCGCCGGTGAGCGCATGGACGGGCACATAGTCGGGCAGTTCGACGGTGGTGCTCTCCGCATCGGGCTGCTTCGGGATGCGGCCGAAGTATTTCTCCGCATTGCGGTCCACCTCCAATGCGGCGAGGAAGGCGACATAGAAGTTGCGGGAGGCGAAGCCGAAGGTGGCGCCGTTGTAGCGGCGCACGATGGTGGCGATGTCGTTCGTGCCCAGGTCGGTCTGCGCCTTGAGCAGTCCGCCGGGACCGTGGTTGTAGGCGGTGATCGCCAGCGGCCAGCTTCCGAGCAGGCGATAGTTGTACAGCATCAGATTCGCCGCGCCCTCCGTCGCGGTAAACGGATCCATGCGCTCATCGACGAGGGAGTCCACGCGCATGTAGCGTCGGGCGGTGGAGGGCATGAACTGCCACAGGCCCGCGGCCCCCACCTTCGACCATGCGCCCGGATTGAACGAGGACTCGACGTGCGGGAGCGCTGCGATCTCCGCCGGCACGCCACGCTGTGCGAGGGTCCGGGCGATGTGCGACTCCCAGATCCCGGCCCGCATCAGCCCTTCGCGGAAGCGGTTGGCCTGGCCCAACTGGAAGCGGACCCCGTCCATCGCGTCCCGGAAAACCACCGGGGAAGCGGACTCGCCGAAGGCGTCGTGGATGCGCTGTTCTTCCGCATCCAGCCCCGCGGTGTCCCCGGCCGCGAACCGTGCCAGCAGTGCGCGGTAGTGCTCCTTGCGCCGGTCGATGAGCCGGCCGCGCTCGCGCGGCGAGGTGTCGGGATCAAAACCGAGCTTTTCGTAGACGACGCCCAGGTTCCGGTCATCGTGCAGCAGTCCCTGGTCGGTGCTCACCTCGGTGTAGATGCGGATCCAGAACTGCACGTCGCGCTCGAGCGCGGGCGGAGGTTCGAAGGGGGAATCAGCCAGCGCGCCGCGGGCGAGGAGCAGCGCCAGGAGACAAAAGAGATTGAGGAAAATCGGCGGCCGCACCGGGAGCAGCCGCCGGATCATCGCCATCCTCAACTCAACCGCACTTGGACTCGCCGCAGTTCAGGCAGGTCATGCAGCCGTCCATCATCACCACCGCCGCCGTGCTGCACTTGTTGCACAGCTGCGCCCCTTCCGGGAAATGCGACTTGGAAAACGCGTCGGTCTGCTTGGCGCGCGCCTCGAATTCCGCGCGCTTCTCCTCGACCAGCTTGCGCTGATGCTCGTCGAGCTCGGGGCGCTTCAGCATGCCGATGGACTGCAGGTGCCGCTCGATGACGTGGCCCAGCTCGGCGATGGTCGAGGGCATGAACTTGCCGCCCGGCTGCCAGTAGCCGCCGCGCGGATCGAACACGGCCTTGAGCTCGTCAACCAGGAAGGTCACGTCCCCACCCTTGCGGAACACGGCGGAGATGACCCGGGTCAGCGCGACGATCCACTGGAAGTGATCCAGGTTCTTGGTGTTGATGAACACCTCGAACGGACGGCGCTGCTCGTGCGCCGTGCCCTCGTTGAGGATGATGTCGTTGATGGTCACGTACATGGCGTGATCCGACACCGGCGTCTTGATCTTGTAGGTCGAGCCGATCAGGACGTCCGGACGCTCGAGCTTCTCGTGCATCCAGATGACATTGTCATCGGTATTGGGCTTCTCGACCGGCGCCGGGGCCTTGACCTCCTCGGAAGGAGGGGCCTGCACCCGGTACTTGGCAATCTTCTTGTCGATCTTGATCATGGACATGCTCAGAATTTCCCGTAATAGCCTTCTTTGAGCGCATCGAACAGGTTCGCCGCCGTGTGCAGCTCGCCGTCGTACTCGATCTGCTCGTCCCCGCGGACCTTGACTTCGCTCCCGTCCTCCAGCGTGAACACGTAGGTCGTGTTCTTCAGGTCCTGCTCCTTCACGAGCACCCCCTGGAAGGCCTCAGGGTTGAAGCGGAAGGTGGTGCAACCTTTCAGGCCCTGCTCGTAGGCGTACAGGTAGATGTCCTTGAAGTCCTCGTACTTGTAATCGGTGGGCACGTTCGCCGTCTTGGAGATGGAGGAGTCCACCCAGAGCTGCGCCGCGGCCTGGATGTCCACGTGCTCCTTCGGCCCGATGTCATCCGCGGAGACGAAGTAGTCCGGCAGCTTCTCCGACGGAGCGGTGGAATTGGGCATGGCGCGCGGATTGACGAGGTCCCGATACGCCAGCAGCTCGAAGGAGAACACGTCGATCTTCTCCTTGGACTTCTTGCCTTCGCGGATCACGTTGCGGAAGTAGTGGTGCGCGAAGGAGGGCTCGATGCCGTTGGAGGCATTGTTGGCCAGTGACAGCGAGATGGTGCCGGTGGGGGCGATGGAGGTGTGATGCGTGAAGCGCGCGCCCACCTCGGCGAGATCATCGACCAGCTCGGGAGCCGCCTCTGCCACCCGCTGCATGTAGCGGCTGTAGCGGGCATGCAGCACCCGGCCCGGGATCTTCGCGCCCACCCGCCAGCCGTCGCGCTGCATCTCGGGCCGCTTGCGCAGCATTTCCGCCGTGACCGTGAACTCCTCGGTCATGATCGGCGCCGGACCCTTCTCACGCGCAAGCTCCAGGCCCGCCTCCCAGCCGGCGATGGCCATCTCGCGCGCCACGTTCTGGGTGAAGGCCACGGATTTCTTCGAGCCGTACTTCATGCACAGCATGGTGATGGTGGAACCCAGGCCCAGGAAGCCCATGCCATGGCGGCGCTTGCGCAGGATCTCGCGGCGTTGCTGCGGCAGCGGCAGGCCGTTGATCTCCACCACGTTGTCGAGCATGCGCGTGAAGACCTTCACCACCTTGCGGTAGGTCTCCCAGTCGAAGCGGGCGTCCTCGGTGAACGGATCGACCACGAACTTGGTGAGATTCACCGAGCCCAGCAGGCAGGAGCCGTACGGCGGCAGTGGTTGCTCACCGCAGTTGTGGGCATGCAGGCCGTTGGCATCGAAGGTGTTGATGCCGGGCACCTGCACGTCGTAGACATCTTCCGTGCCCGCGGGCACCACCGACTGCACCGTGGCGACGAAGCGCTCACGGTCGATCCGCCGGCGGTATCCGGCGAGCGCGGCAGCGAGCCGCGCCGCCTTGTCGGTGTCGGCGAAGCCAACCTGCTGCGCGAACTGCTGCAGGTTCTCACCGCTGATCACCAGCTCGTGCTGGGCCAGGGTGGAGGCGATGCCGAGACGCAGCAGCATGCGCTGCGCGGCTTCGAGCAAGGTCACATCGGATTGCGACAGGCGAACCGAGCAGCCCTTGGCCTGCGAGGCCTGCACGGAGCCGTCCGCATCGAACAGGCCGCGCAGCAGGCCGCGATGGAACTCACTCGAGCTGCGCTCCATCGACGGCGTGATGGTCTTGTGGCCACTGCGAACGCCGAACTGCGCCGCGAGTTCATCGAGCCCCGCCATCCGCAGACGGTACTCACCGCGCCCATCGACGGCATTCCAGCCCTGGAAGTCGCTGCGCCGCGCGAAACCCTGCACCGACTCGAGTGCGGCGCGCATCACGCCGGCCACACCGGGGCGGGCCATGCCACCGCCCTGCACACCACCGCCCTTCCCGCCAACACCCTGGGCAGCGGCTTCACCGGGCCACACCGACAGCACGGCGCGATCACCCGCGAAGGTGCCATCGCCGATCAGCAGTCCCAGGAGATAGCCTTCGTCACGGGAATGCTGGCCCGCCCAGGACACATTGGCGCGATGATCTTGCAGCAGCACCTGGTCACCGGCTTGCAGCTCGCCGGCCGCGCACCAGTCAGTGTCACAGCTCCAGCGCGTCTGCCGGGTGACCCGGCGCACGCGATGGTCGGCGGTGAGCTTGAGGCCATGGCCTTCCGCCGTGCGAAGCTGGACGATGTCCTTGGTCGCGGTCCGGAAGAAACCCTGCTCACCGCTCGCGTGATCGACGCCATCCACACGGGCGAGGAAAGCGCGCCCGAGCAGGTCGGCAACCTGCCGCGGACCTTCGCTGGTCTGTACCCAGGTGTCGGCCGTGACGCAAGGATTGGTGGCGCGGATGTTCTCCTCCCACCAGTTGTTGTTCATCTCGTTGACCTTGTCGACGAGGATGAAGCCGGGCTCGGCGAAGTCGTAGGTGGAGGACATGATGAGGTCCCACATGCGCCGCGCCGGCAGCGTCTTGTAGACCTTGCAGGCCACGAGCCCGGTCTCGTTCACGACGTACCCTTCCGACTGCGGCCACTCCCGCCAGACGAAGCGTGAGTCGTCCTCGAGATCGACGCCTTCGGCCTCGAACTCGGCGCGGCTCACCGGGAAGGCGAGCTTCCATTCGGTGTCGCCCTTGACCGCCTGCATGAACTCGTCGGTGACCAGCAGCGAGAGATTGAACTGGCGCAGCCGCCCCGCCTCGCGCTTGGCACGGATGAACTCCAGCGCATCCGGATGACCGACATCGAAGGTGCCCATCTGCGCACCGCGCCGGCCGCCGGCCGAGGACACGGTGAAACACATCTTGTCGTAGATGTCCATGAAGGACAGGGGACCCGAGGTGTACGCGCCAGCTCCCGAGACATAGGCGCCGCGCGGACGCAAGGTGGAGAACTCGTAGCCGATGCCGCAGCCGGCCTTCAGGGTCAGGCCGGCCTCGTGCACCTTGCCCAGGATGTCATCCATGGAGTCGCGGATGGTGCCCGAGACCGTGCAGTTGATGGTGGAGGTGGCAGGCTTGTGCTCGAGAGCGCCTGCGTTCGAGGTGACGCGGCCCGCGGGGATCGCGCCGTGGCGCAGGGCCCACAGGAAGGACTCGTACCAGGTCTCGCGATCCGCATCCTGTTCCACGTCCGCCAGCGCGCGCGCCACCCGCTGATAGGTCTCGTCCATGGACCCGTCGATGGGCGTACCGTCCTTGGCCGAGAGGCGGTACTTCTTGTCCCAGATATCCAGGGAAGCTTCCTGGTACGGGATGGAATTGACTGTCTTGGTTTGAATCTTGACCACCGTGTTCATGGATCTTGATCAGCTCCTGCAGATCTTCAGGCAGTTCCAAAACAAACAGCGTGGGGGAGCGAATGCGCTGTCACCGACGCTGAGATTAGCTGACGGTGTAGCGCTGAGCGGGCGAACACTACATCTTGTGTCAGGGGCGATGAGGTTATGTCGCCCTTCGGGGAGGCGTCAAGAATTTTTTTCCCTGGATAGTATCCCGGTAAATATCATAAAATCATGCGGTTACAGAAACTCATCGGCAGATTTCCACGGCGCTGATTTGACAATAAGCGAGGCAAAAATTTGCTGGTCCAACGCTATATCTTGTGTTCGCCGGGTTTGCACACGATATGCACAGGATCTGAAGCGGTGGTCCGCTTGACAACCCTGGTCTCACCCACCCGGACGGTCTTCGGGGCCTTGTCCGGAAAGGCCTGCGTGTACACTACCGCCCGCACCCACCCTTGGAAACTTTTGCTGCCGGAACCTTGTCCGTTACGGGCACCCGACGTACACGATCTAAAGAAGGACACCGAATGCGTTTGAGCAAGATCCTGCCGCTCACCCTGGCCATCGCCCTGCTCGGCCCCGGGTTCACACCCGTCCTGTTGGCCCAGCCCGCCGCCGCCGGCGAAGCACCCGTGCCGACGCTGGCACCCATGGTCAAGCGCGTCTCGCCCTCGGTGGTGAACATCGCCACACGCGGTACCATCAAGGAACAGGGTTCGCGCAACCCGCTGCTCGATGACCCGTTCTTCCGCCGCTTCTTCCCCGATGCGCCCGACCAGGGCCCGCGCGAACGCCAGTTCCAGAGCGCCGGTTCCGGCGTCATCGTCGATGCGAAGAACGGCTACATCATCACCAACCACCACGTCATCGAGAACGCCAGCGAAATCACCATCACGCTGCTCGACAACCGCAGCTTCACCGCCAAGGTGATCGGCAGCGATGAGGGGTCCGATGTCGCCGTGCTGCAGGCCAAGCAGCCGAACCTCGTCGCCATGCCGCTCGGGGACTCCTCGAAGCTCGAGGTGGGCGATTTCGTGGTCGCCATCGGCAACCCGTTCGGATTGCAGCACACCGTCACCTCCGGCATCGTCAGCGCGCTGGGCCGCTCGGGCATCAATCCCAATCCGGACGGGTACGAGGACTTCATCCAGACCGATGCCTCGATCAACCCGGGCAACTCGGGCGGTGCGCTGGTCAACCTGCGGGGCGAACTCGAGGGCATCAATTCCGCGATCCTCTCCCGCAGCGGTGGCAACATCGGCATCGGCTTCGCCATCCCGGTGAACATGGTCAAGAGCGTGATGGACCAGCTCATCAAGTACGGCCAGGTGAAGCGCGGCGTGCTGGGCGTCAACATCTACGATGTCACCCCCGATGTCGCCAAGGAATTCGGGCTCACCGAATCCCGCGGCGCGCTGATCGCGGGCGTGGTGCAGGGCTCCGCCGCCGACAAGGCCGGCGTGAAGACCGGCGACATCATCGTCTCCATCAACGGCGTGAACACCAAGGGGGCCGGCGAACTGCGCGCCACCATCGGCATGCTGAGGGTCGGTGACAAGGTCGACATCGGCCTGCTGCGCGATGGCAAGCCGCTCAAGGTGACGGCCGTGATCAGCGAGCGGGCGGATGCGGATGCGGGCGATGGCGCGGCGGTGAACCGGGCGCTCGAGGGCGCGGATCTCGCCGATGCGGGGAACGACGTGGGCGTGGTGGTGCGGACCGTGCAGGATGGCAGTCCGGCGGCGCAGGCTGGCCTGCGCGGCAACGACATCATCGTCGCGGTCGGCCGCACGCGCGTCGCCAACCTGAAGCAGTTCCGGGAAGCGATGAAGGGCGCCAAGGTCGCCTTCCTCAACGTCAAGCGCGGCGCGGCCGTGCTGCTCATCCCGATCCGCTGAAGCAGGGGCGAAAGGCATCATGCGCAAACTCTCCATCTGCATCCTGGGCGGCACCGGCTTCGTCGGCACGCGGCTGGTATCGCGTCTGATCCGCGAAGGGCACCGGGTCACCGTGCTGACGCGCAACCGCGAGTTGCACAAGCACCTGCTGGTGCTGCCAGGGCTGACCCTGCTCGACTGCGACGTGTACGACGCGGGAGCGCTGAGCGAGCATTTCCGCGGCCAGGACGTGGTGATCAACCTCGTCGGCATCCTCAACGAGCGCTGGTTCGGCGGCGACGGATTCCGTCGCGCGCACACCGAGCTCACGCGCGGGGTCCTGCAGGCCTGCCGTTCGGCCGGCGTGGGCCGCTTGCTGCAGATGTCCTCGCTCAAGGCCGACCTGGACGCGCCAAGCCACTACCTGCGCAGCAAGGCAGAGGCGGAGAAGATCATCCGCGAGCAGGCCGGCGATGTGGACTGGACCATCTTCAAGCCCTCGGTCATCTTCGGCCCCGGCGATTCCTTCCTCAACCGCTTCGCAGCGATGCTCGCGCTCATTCCGCTGGTGTTCCCGCTGGCGCGGCCGCAGGCCCGCTTCCAGCCGGTGTTCGTGGACGATGTCATCGCCGCCATGGTGCGCTGCCTGCGCGGTGGCGCCTGCAGCCGCCAGACCTACGAGCTGGGCGGTCCCCACCAGTACACGCTGCGCCAGGTGGTCGAACTGGTCGCCTCCCTCAATCACCGCCGCCGCTGGATCATGGGGCTGCCGGATCCGCTCGGCCGCCTGCAGGCCTTCTTCATGAACTTCGTGCCGGGCCGTCCGTTCTCGAGCGACAACTACAAGTCGCTCACCGTGGACAGCGTCTGCGCGACGCAAGGGTTCTCGATGCTCGGCATCACCCCGCAGGCCATGCCCGGCGTGGCGCGGACCTACCTCGGGTCATTCGAGGACAACGCCCGGCTGTCGGAATGTCGCGGGCGCAGCGGCGGGCGCAGCGGCGAGCGCGTCGGCGAGCGCAGCGCCGGTCGCGAGGCCGCGGCGGCATCCACGCTTCAGCGCTGAGGCATCAGCCGCCGGAGCACACCTGCCGGCCACGTTCGGCGGCGGGGAGCCGGGCGAGCTCACGGGCGCGGGCGTAGAAGCGCGGCAGGTCGTGCCCCTCCTCCGCCAGCATCCGGTTCAACCCCGGCACGCAGCGACTGTAGGTTGCCGCTGCCGCCAGGTGCGCGTTGCCCATCGATGCGCTGAACCATCCCCGCAACGGCGCCTCGCTCCCCCAGGAAACGCTCAGGCCGTCATAGTCGTGCCGGAGCTGCTCGAACCGGGCGGCCTTGCGCCGTAGCATCTCCTGCGATGACAGCCGCGATGCGTACAGCCTGCCAAGATCACCCCGCGCCTGGCCCAGCAGCCGCGTGACCTCGGCGCTGCGTTGTCGCCAGCGCCGCAGTCCCGCAAGGTCGCTGGCGCGCCCGGCGGCGTTCAGCCAGCGCATCACGCCTTCCTCCTCCACGACGCTGGCCAGCGCCTCGTTGAAATCGGAGTCGCCCTTGACGTAGAGGAGCTGGTGCGTGAGCTCGTGGAACACGATCGAGGCGAGCTGCACATCGGTCCAGCCCAGCATGGTGCTGAGGATGGGATCATCGAAATGTCCCAGCGTCGAGTAGGCCGCGACGCCGCCGACGGTCACATCGAACCCCCGTGCGCGCAGCTTCGCGGCGAAACTTTCCGCCCGCCGTTGCCTGAAGTAGCCACGGTAGGCGACGCATCCGGCGACGGGGAAACACCAGCGCTTCGGCTGCACCGAGAACTGCGGGGCGGCCACCACGTTCCAGACGACGTAGGCACGATGGATGTCCGCATACTGCCGGTAACTGCCGTTGTCCGGCAGGTGCAGCTCGTGGGTGGCGAACTCGCGGATCGCCGCGACCGCGGCGAGCTGCGTGCGCACGGCCGGTGTCGTGCCAGGATCCGCGATCACGCGGTCGATGGGGCGGCGCTGCGCCATCAGCGAGGCCTGTCCACCGGCCGCCTGCAGAACATAGCAGCCGGCGGCCGGCAGACTCATCGCGAGCAGGGCGAGGGCACGGGCCCCGCGTGCGATGCTGCTACTATTCATGCATGCAAGTGTATCTGGTTGGCGGCGCCGTCCGGGATTCGCTCCTCGGCCTTGCGGTGAAGGAGCGCGACTGGGTGGTCGTCGGCGGGAGCCGCGAACAGATGCTCGCCGCGAACTTCCGCGAGGTGGGGCGCGACTTTCCGGTGTTCCTGCACCCGCAGACGCACGAGGAATACGCGCTCGCGCGGATCGAGCGCAAGACGGCGCCGGGCTATCGCGGCTTCGCGGTGGAAGCCGGTCCCGGCGTCACCCTCGAGGAGGATCTCGGCCGGCGCGATCTGACCATCAATGCCATCGCGCGGCGCGAGGATGGGACCCTGGTGGATCCGTTCGGCGGCCGCGCCGACCTCGAGGCACGGCTCCTGCGCCACGTCTCGCCCGCCTTCATCGAGGATCCGGTGCGCGTGCTGCGCGTGGCGAGGTTCGCCGCAAGGTTCTCACCGCTCGGATTCCGCATCGCCGGAGAGACCCTGGAACTGATGCGCCGGATGGCGGCGAGCGGGGAGCTCGATGCGCTGGTGCCCGAGCGCGTCTGGGCCGAGACGGCCAAGGCCCTGGGCGAAGCCGCCCCCGTCGAATTCTTCCGCTCATTGCGTGACTGCGGCGCGCTGCGCATCGTCTTCCCGGAGGTCGATGCGCTGTTCGGCGTGCCGCAGCCGGAAAAGTGGCACCCGGAGATCGACACCGGCGTGCACACGATGATGGTGCTCGAGGCCGCCGCGCGCCTGAGCACGGATGGGGCCGTGCGATTCGCAGCGCTCACGCATGATCTCGGCAAGGCCAGCACGCCCCCCTCGCAGTGGCCGCGTCACCATGGCCACGAAGCATCCGGCGTCAGGCTGATCGAATCGCTCTGCGCCCGGCTGCGCGTGCCTGCGACCCATCGGGATCTCGCCGTGCTGGTGGCGCGATACCACGGCATCGTGCATCGCGCCTTCGAGCTGCGGCCGACGACGCTCTTGAAGTTGCTCGAGGGCACCGATGCGTTCCGCCGGCCCCAGCGCTTCGCCGATGTGCTGCTGGCCTGCGAGGCCGACGGACGGGGCCGCACCGGCTTCGAGGACCGCGCCTATCCGCAGCGGCCCTGGCTGCTGGATGCCCTGCGGGCGGCCGCCGGCATCAGGCCGGACGCCACGGTGCTGGCGGAAAAGTCCGGGGTAGCGATCGCGCACGCGATTCGCCGGGAGCGGCTCGCGGCACTGGCGCGGTTCAAGTCGGGTACGGTTGAAGGCGGCGGCGCGGATTGATGCCGCCCGGGCCGGCCTCAGCCCGTCGCCAGCTCGAACAGGCTCGTGGCCACGAGCCGCAGCACCACCACCTCGCGCTGATTGCGCAGCTCCCATTGCCAGCGCACGATGCCGGTGGTGCCGGACTTGGAGATGCGCGACTCGAACACGGTGAGCTTCATCCGCAGCACATCGCCGGGCCGCACCGGATGTGTCCATTCCAGCTTGTCGATGCCGGGAGAACCGATGGAGTTCGATGCCTCGTCGAGGATGTCCGGCACGGCCAGTGACATGGCGATGCTCGCGGTCATCCAGCCGCTGGCGATCAGTCCCTTCCAGCGGCTCGCCGCGGCGCGTGCAGGATCCACGTGGAAGAACTGCGGATCATAGCGGCGCGCAAACTCGATGATCTCCTGCTCCGTGACGGCGCGTGGCCCGAGTTCGATGACACGTCCCGGGGTGAGTTCTGTGAATTTCATTCAAGGTTCCTGCAAATGGCTTTCATGGTGCGAGCATCGATGCCGCGAGACTCGTCCTGCGCCGGAACAACCGGCCTTGCGGGCGCTATCATATCCGCATGCGTACAACTCTAGCCGACCTGCTGGCCACCGGCCGCGTACTGCTCGCCGATGGCGCCACGGGGACCAACTATTTCACCGCCGGCCTCGGATCGGGCGATCCACCGGAATTCTGGAACACCGAGCGGCCGGAGGAAGTCCTGCGCCTGCATCGCGCCTTCGTCGAGGCAGGGGCCGATATCATCCTGACCAACACCTTCGGCTGCAATCCGCATCGGCTGAAGCTGCATCAGGCGCAGGCGCGCACCCATGAACTCGCCAGCGCAGCGGCGGCTCTCGCGCGCCGGGTCGCCGACGAATGCAGGCGGCCCGTGGTGGTGGCGGGCTCGGTGGGGCCGACCGGCGAGTTGTTCGAGCCCATGGGTGCGCTCACGCATGCCGATGCGGTGGCCTCGTTCACCGAGCAGATGCGGGGCCTGCGTGACGGCGGCGCGGACGTGGCGTGGATCGAGACCATGTCCTCCACCGAGGAGGTCAACGCCGCGATCGAAGCCGCGCGCAACGTCGGACTTCCGTACGTGGTCACCTGTTCCTTCGACACGGCCGGCAGGACGATGATGGGCCTGCTGCCGGGCGCGCTGCCGCGGCTGTTCGATGGCGCCGTTCCACCGCCGCTGGCCATCGGCGCGAACTGCGGCGTGGGCGCCTCGGACATCCTGGTGTCATTGCTGGAGATGCAGGGTTCGACGCACCCGCTGGTCACGAAGGGGAATTGCGGCATCCCGAAGTTCCAGGGCACGCAGGCGGTGTACACCGGCACGCCGGAACTGATGGCTCGCTACGTGGACCTCGCCATCGACGGCGGGGCCCGCATCATCGGCGGCTGCTGCGGCACGACCCCCGCGCACCTGGCGGCGATGCGTGCGGCCATCGATGGGCATGTCCCGGGTGCGCGGCCGACCCTCGACACCATCGTGGAGAAGATCGGCCCGCTCACCAACGCCGCGCCTTCCCGCGTGGCGACGGCCAGTGGGGAACGTCGATCCCGACGGGCCCGCACCTAGCCGCCGCGATACCGGCTTCGGCCGCCCTTCAAAGTGAAGCAGTGAAGTCCCGCATCTGGAATCCCGGCAGCGTGACATCGCACCCCCGCTGCCAACCCATCACCTTGAACCGCTCGCCCATCTCCCCGGGCAGGACCAGTTGCCTGGCCTGCAGGGCGAGCCGCGCGAAGCGTTGCTCGTCACCGCCCGCCAGTTGCCGCATTTCCTCCTCCAGGCCACTGCCGGCCAGGAACCAGGCCTGGGTGGTGAAGCCGGCCAGCTCGAAGCCCAGCGACGCGCCGGCCTGCGCCAGAGCAGTGAAATCCACCCAGGCAGTGATGTCCTGCAATCCGGGCCGCTCCAGCGGTGCGTCCAGTGCGCGCTGCCGGAAATGGCAGATGAGCGTGCCTTCATCGCGCTCAGCCAGGTAGTACTGGGCGCGCGGCAGCCCGTAGTCGATCCACAATGCGAGACCGCGCCGAAGTCCTCGCGTCACGGTTGCGGTCCACGGCGCGAGACGCGAGCAGCATTCGGATACGTACCCTGCCGGCCAGCTCCGCCCCGCAGCGGCGTAAAGACCCCGGCACGTCGCGGACAACCACTCCTCCGCGGGTCGCGCCGCCCACGCAAGACCCGCGGGTCCGCAAGCCACGCCCAGCTCGCTCACGTCCTCCCCGTCCCATCGGAAGCGCATCACCGGCAACGCATCGAGCACCTCGTTGGCGATGAGCACCCCCTCGAAGGCATCCGGCGGCGTTTCCAGCCACCGCACCCGACCGGCCAGCTGTGGCAATTCTGCCTCCAGGCGCTGCCGTTGCCGTTGCTTCAGGTCCGGACTGACCTCGAGGATCATGTACTGCTCAGGCAGCTGCCCGAGAGTGTCGAGCCGGCGCAGAACATCCACCGCCAGCCGACCGGTGCCCGCACCGATCTCCAGCATCGACCCGCCGCCCATCGACTCGAGCACCGGCGCGCAGGCTCGCGCAAGACAACCGCCGAACAGCGGGGAGACTTCCGGCGCCGTGGTGAAATCCCCGCCCGCGCCGATCTTGCGCGCACCAGCGCTGTAATAGCCCAGTCCCGGCGCATACAGCGCCAGGTCCATGTAGCTTTCGAAGGAGATCCAGCCGCCCTGCGCGTCGATACGATCCCGGATGTGGGCGATCACCCGGCTGCCGTGAGCCTGCTCATCGGGATCCAGCGCCGGTTCACCCCGCGAGGGGCTTGGAGTATCGTCATCGGACATGGACGCTAGTATCGACAGTTCAGGGCTGCAAGACCACGTGGTGCTGATCACCGGCGGAGCGCGGCGCCTGGGCGCGGTCATCGCGCGGACCCTGCATGGCGCCGGCGCGCGGGTGCTGATCCACTACCATCGTTCGAACCAGGAAGCGCACGCGCTGGCGGCGGAGCTCAATGCGCGGCGTGCACACTCGGCCGTCGTCTTCGCGGCCGACCTGCTCGACGCATCGCTCGCACCTGCCATCGTCGGTGCGACCATGGCGGCCTTCGGCCGGCTCGATGTGCTCATCAACAATGCATCCACGTTCTACCCCACCCCGGTGGGTGAGATCACGCTGGCGCAGTGGGATGATCTGCTGGGCAGCAACCTCAAGGCGCCGCTGTTCCTCTCGCAGGCCGCCGCACCACACCTGCGCACTGCCCGCGGGCTGATCCTCAACCTCATCGACATCCACGCCCTGCGGCCGCTCAAAGGCCACCCCGTCTACTGCGCCGCCAAGGCGGGCCTTGCCATGCTGACGAAGTCCCTCGCGCGCGAACTGGGGCCCGAGATCCGCGTGAACGGCATCGCGCCGGGGCCGGTGCTGTGGCCCGAACAGCCGATGGAGGATGCGCTCAAGCACGAGATCATCGGCAAGACCGCGCTCCAGCGCCACGGCACGCCCCAGGACATCGCGCGCACCGCGCTGTTCCTGGCGAAGGATGCGCCCTACATCACCGGGCAGATCATCGCCGTGGACGGCGGCCGCAGCATCTAGAACGAGTAGCCCACCGACAGCACGAAGGTCCGCGGCCCGAAGCTGATGTGCGAGCGGCGGATGAGCCCCGCGGTGTTCGCCGTCAGGTCGCTGGTGACGCGCGAGGCGGAGTACGAGGCGTACACATGCCAGGCGTCATCGAAGCGGTAGCTCATGCCCACCGTCCCGGCGATGCCCGTCGAGGAAGTCAGCGAGATCTTCGTGGGTCCGCCCGCCACCGCATCGCCCGCCGGCGTGGAGCGCCGCTCGTAGAAAGCCGTGTGATTCATGCCGATGCCGATGTACGGCCGGAAGCGCGCACTCGGGTCGAAGAACACATAGTTGAACAACAGCGTGGGCGAGGCCCACTTGGCCGAGGAGATTTCCACGCCATCGAAGGGCACCGAACCCAGCATCGCCGGTCCCGACCCCTTGGTCTTGGTGCGCGGCGGTACGCCGAAGGCGAGCTCCACTTCGAAGTGTGACGAGAGCGTGCGTACATAGGCCAGGTACAGCGTCGAATTGCTCTGTATCTTGGTGTTGAGCCCCGGCGGGGTCAGCGGTCCTGACAGGTCATCCCCTTTGGTGTGGTAGGAGATGAAATAGGCGCCGATGCGCGCCGAGTTCTTCGGCATCGAATCCTCAGCCAGGGCGGCCGATGCGGCCAGCAGCCCCAGGACCGCGACGCTGCTCGTGATGATGTTCTTCATGGTGCTGCTCCCTCAAAACGCCGCGAAGAAACCGCGGGCGGCGACCGTGCAGAACGGCGCGACGGCGGCGTGATAGTTCTGGACCAGGATCGCCTCTGCCTGCTCGGGCGTAAGGCCACCGCCCGCCGGCGTCTGCAGGTACGCGAGCTCCTGATCCTGCGACTGCTGGAAGGCGCCCTGAATCGGAGCGAACGGATCACCCGGCGTCGGCGTACCGTTCACATCGAGCGCGCTGATGAGGCCCGCCGGCAGCGCCGCCCAGAACGCCTGCATGGTGCCGGTGTTGAGGCCGAAGAACACGGTCGGGTCTTTCGCGCCACCGCACATCAGCATCGGCGACCCCGGCGCCCAGTTGCCATTGCGCAGGTCGTTGGTCCACACCGCATGACGCAGCGGCTGCTGCGGCTCGGCGGCCAGTGGCAGCCCCGCCCGCATGGTTGGCACCACCCCATCCGGATCGGCGGCGGCATCCAGCACGTAGCTCAGGCGGTAATCATTGTTCACCAGGTAAGGGTCGCCGAATCCCAGCGAGAACAGCGGGTCAGTGGATGGTGCCAGCGCGGCATCCAGCGCGGCGTTGCCGGTCACTGGCGGCGTGCTGCTGAACAGCGCCGTCTGCGGCAGCTTGCCCGTGGAGAACAGCTCAGCGATCGAGGGTCCGGGCAACAAGGTGTCGATGCCGGTGGCGTACGTCGCCGAGAACACGTCGGCCGGCGTGTTGTAGAGGTTCTTGTACGCATTCTGGTAGCTGCTGACCACCAGCGGCGCGAACACCGTGGAACCGAGGTTCACCTTGCCGTAGAAGATGGCATCGGCGAAAGCCTCCAGGGCGTAGGGGCCGGACATCGGCACGCTGGCGGTCACCGTCTCGCCGGAAGCCTGCAGCGCACGCAGCGTCGCCATGGCGACGTAACCGCCTTCGGAGTAGCCGGTCAGGAACAGCTTGCCGCTGTCGGTGGTCGCCTTCGCAAAGGTGTTGGGCAGCGCCGTGCGCGCCGCCTGCAGGGCATGCCGCATCTCCGAGGACTGTTGCTGTGCGTTCAGGTAGGGATGATACGGCAGCGAGGAGGTGTCATATCCCGCGTAGTTGGGAGCCACGACGATGTAGCCTTGCGCGGCGAACACCGCCGCCACCATCGCCCCTTCGGCATTGGCGGTGTTGGTGATGTCGGCGATGTTGTAGGTCTTCTCCGTGGTGGTGCCGTGGGCGTACAGCACGATGGGCCGCGGCCCGGAACAGGCCGGCGCGGCGCCGGTCGGCACCATCAGCGCGCCGGTGGCCGTGGCGATCTCGCCCGCTCCGCCGCTGGTCTGGTACTGCAGGTAGTAGAAATCCACCCCGCAGGCCGGCGTTCCCGCCAGCTGCAGCAGCTGCGCGCCGCTGGTGGTGGCGCCGAGCTCCTGCGCAAACGTCGGCGCATCCAGCGAGGCGATGCGCAGCGGCGGGTCGACGATGACCGTACCGGGCGTGTTGGAGATGCTCACGGCCGAGGTCTGCGTGCTGGAGCCGCAGGCCGCGAGACCGGCGATGCAGGTGATGACGCCGAGCGTCGTCAGGAAACGAACCATGTGACCTCCCCAGGTTGTCTTCGATGGATGGCGCGTTGTTGCGCGCGCTTTTCCGTTATGGAGAGGGAAAATAGCATGAAGCGACGCGCCTGGCACCGTATAGTGCGGCGCAAAAGGAAGGTCCCTTGAGCATCCTCTCCCGGAACATCGGCGCGGATACGGTGACGGCCATCGGCTTCGGCTGCATGAACCTCAGCCATGCCTATGCGAACCCGCCGCCGCCCGAACAAGGCATGCAGTTGATCCGCCGGGCGCTCGACATCGGCATGACGCATTTCGATACCGCCGCGCTGTATGGATTCGGCAGGAACGAGTCGTTGGTCGGGCAGGCGCTCGGCGCCGGCCGGGGTCGGATTCATCTGGCAAGCAAATGCGGCATGACGGGCGTCGATGGCAAACGGGTGCTGGACGGCCGGCCCGAAACGCTGCGTCGGACGATCGAGGAATCGCTGCAGCGGTTGCGAACCGATGTCATCGACCTGTATTACCTGCACCGCCTCGACAAGGCGGTGCCCATCGAGGACAGCGTCGGGGCGCTCGCGGATCTGGTGCGCGCCGGCAAGATCCGCGGCATCGGGCTGTCCGAGGTATCCGTGGCCACGCTGCGCCGCGCGCATGCGGTCCACCCGATCACGGCCCTGCAGTCGGAGTATTCGCTGTGGAGCCGCAACCCGGAGATCGGTGTGCTCGAAGAAACGCGCCGCCTGGGCATCGCCTTCGTGGCGTTCAGCCCGACGGCGCGAGGCTTCCTGGCCGACGGCGTGCGCTCCCCGGACGAGCTGGGTCAGGGGGACCTGCGCCGCACGATGCCCCGATTCCAGGAGCCTCACTGGACGTCCAACCGGGACCAGCTGCTGCTGCCCTATCGCCGGCTCGCCCTCGAAGCCGGCTGCACGCCGGCACAGCTCGCCCTGGCATGGCTGCTGCACAAGGCGCCGCATGTGGTGCCGCTTCCGGGAACGACCTCGGTGGCGCACCTCGAGGAGAACCTGGCGGCCATGGACCTGCGGCTGGCGCCTGCGCTGGTGGACAGGTTGGAAGCGCTCATCAACCAGCGAACCGTCAGCGGCGCCCGCTACTCACCCGAAGTGCAGCAGGATATCGATACCGAGGAGTTCGACCCGGCCCCGGCCTGAAGCGCAATTGAAGCGCAATAGGCAGCACCCTCAGGCGCGCTGGCCAAGAAGCCGGGCGGGCAGCAACAACACCGCCCGCAGCGTCGCGAACAGCGCCTCGAAGGTGATGCCCACCAGGCGGAACGGGATCGACAACAGCCAGCAGAAAGGCCACAGCACCAGTGCCAGCAGCGCGAGCGGCCAGCAGAGCACGAACAGCAGCAGGAACAGGATCAACCCGCTCAGCGTCTTCATCGTCGACTCCTCCAGGCAGGCAAGTGCCCCCGTTTGGACGCGGCGCATGGCCCATTGGTTTAGTCTACTGCGAGAAATTCCTGCACGCGCATCCTCACTCCACGCGATTGATGCCAAGGAGCCTGAGCACGTATTTCTCGTACACCGGTTCCGAGCTTCCCGCCTTCATCTTGTGCAGGAAGTATTTCTCGAAGGCAATCTTCGCCCAGTGCACCCAGCGGCCCTTGCGGAACCAGTTGACGTTGCGCGGCGGGATCTGCGGCAGGGCGACGAACGCTGCGCCGGTGTCGCCCATGTCGGCGAGGCAGATGGCATTCCAGGACCCCTGAGTCGTCGCCGGCTGGCCCGACAGGTCCGCCTGGATGTTGCGGACGATCGCCGTCACCATGGTCTCGATCATGTAGCCGGTCTTGGGCGCGCCCGTCGGCACCGGCGTCACTTCCACCGGCGGAATGGCGATGCACACCCCTGCCGAGTAGATGTTGGGATACTTCTTGCTGCGCTGGTACTCGTCCACCAGCACGAATCCGCGCGGATTGCACAGGCCCGGCACCGCCGCGACGGCGTCCACGCCCTTGAATGCCGGCAGCATCATCGAGAATTTGAATGGCAGCTCGTGTTCCTTCACGGTGGCTCCATTGGCATCCACCTCGGTGGCGTACAGCTTGCCGGCCTCCACCCGGGTGGTCTTCGCGTTGGTGATCCACTTGATGTCGTTGTTGCGCAGCTCGCTCTCGAGCAGCGACTTCGAGTCCCCGACGCCGCCGAGTCCCAGGTGCCCGATGTAGGGCTCGCTGGTGACGAAGGTGATCGGCACCTTGTTGCGCAGCCGCCGCCGCCGCAGGTCCGCACTCACGATGAAGGCGAACTCGTAGGCCGGTCCGAAACAGCTCGCCATCGGCATGGCGCCGACGACCATGGGGCCGGGATCCTTCATGAACTCCTCGTAGCGCTGCCAGGCCTGCTCGGCGTGGTCCACGGTGCAGATGGACTGGGTGAAGCCGGCCGGCCCCGCCCCCGGGACCTCGTCGAAGGCGAGCTTGGGGCCCGTCGTGATGACCAGGTAGTCGTATGACAGCGTCTGGCCGTTCGCGAGCGTGAGCACGCGCTGCTCGGCGTCGATCCTGTCCACGGCGGCGGCGATGAACTCGATGCCCTTGCGGCGCAGGTGCTCGCCGATGTTCAGCGTGATGGCCTCGCGCTTGCGCCAGCCCACCGCCAGCCAGGGATTGGAGGGAACGAACTGGAAATAGTCCACCGCGTTGACGATGGTGACCTTGTGCCCGGCACCGAGCGCGTGTCGCAGTTCGTACGCCGCCGGCGTGCCCCCGAGTCCGGCACCGATGATGACGATGTGAGCCATGTTGTGGTCCTCCGCGTGTGTCCGCCGGCCAGCCGCCGGAAAGCTAATCGCCCCTGCCGCAGGTGAAGTCACCGTTGCCGGCTGCATCCAGCGCCGCCGCGTCCAGCGTGCCGGCGGCGGCGGCCAGCCGCAGTGTCGCCACCAGGCCCTGGCAGCGCGCCCGCACGGAGTCCGCCGCGGCCTGCATCGCGCCGCTCTCCGCCGACAGCAGGTCCAGAAGCGTTCGATCGCCGGATTCGAACCCGACGCGTGTGGCGTCGAGCCGCAGCAGCGCGGAATTCCCGGCGCGGTGCTGGGCGCGAACCCGCGCCCGGGCGCTGCTGGCCTCGAGCCAGGCGGTACGCGTGCGCAGCGCGACCTGCTGGCGTGCGGCGTCGAGGTCGGCCTGTGCCGCGCGCTCGCCGGATTCCGCCGCGCGCCGCTGGGCCGCCCGCAGGCCGCCGGTGAACAAGGGCACGCTGGCCTGCAGGCCGATGCTGGCCACGCGATTGGTCATCTGCGCAGCGCCGAAATCGCCGCGGCCGTCGAGCGACTCCCGGCCGTACTGGCCCACGAGGCTGAGGCGGAAACCGTCGAGACGCGACCAGCGTCGCAGCTCCGCCCGGGCCTGCGACAGCATCTCCACCTGCACCGCCAGCGCCGGGCTCGTTTCACCGGCGCGATGCAGCCAGTCCGACAGCGTACCCTCCGCCGCAGGTTCCGATGTCGGCGCGGCGGTTGCATCCGCGATCCCGGCGGCTGGCGCGGTCAACGCGATGTCGTTTGCCGGTGGCGGAGGCTGGCCCGTGAGGTCGGTGAAGGCGGCCGTCGCCACGGCCAGCCCCTGGCGGGCGTCGAGCTCGGCGACCTCCAGCGCATCGAGCTGTGCCTGCGCCTCGCGCCAGTCGGTAACCGGGATGTCACCCGACTCGTAGCGCGCCTGCGCCTGGTCGCGCGTGCGCTGTGCCGCCTCGTGCTGGTGATGCACCGCCTTGAAACGGGCATCCGCTTCCACGACCGCCGCGAGGGCCTCGGCGGTGCGCACCATCAGCGCCTGCTCGGCGAGACGGAACTGCGCCTCGGCCATCCGGCCTCGCGCGCGCAAGCCTTCCGCGTCCGCCACGCGCCCGGCATCCAGCAGCGGTTGCTGCAATACCAGCGCCCATTGGTGCGCATTGCCATCCGTCACGCTCGTCCTGAAGTCCACGCCGTTCGAGACGCCGAACCCCGGTGCGCTGAACTGTGCACCCGTGGACGTCGTATCGAGGCTGCGCCGGCCGAAGCCCCCTTCGGCGCCGAGGCTGGGCATCCACAGTGCGCGAGCCGCGGATGAGGAGGCCGTACCGGCTTCACGCCGCGCTCGCGCGGCGGCGTACTCGGGGCTCTGCGCCACCACGCCCTGCCACGCGCGCGACAGCGGCGATGGCGCCGCGGGCGCCACGGGTTCTGGCGCGGCTGCCACCGCCATTGAAGGCAGCAACAGCGCAAGCAGGGTCATCGAAGCGCGCATGGCAGGACTCTCAGGTTCCTTCTTTCAGGCCCGCGGCGCGCAGGATGCGCTCCAGCATGCACCAGCGCGTCAACCCGCTCTGCAGCAGGTTCACGCCGACGAAGACCGTGAACCAGAGCCACAGCGTGCTGTGGAACAGCGGGCTTCCCGGCACGCCGAGGGCGAGCGAGAGCAGGATGAAGGTGCCCGCGATCACGCGGGTCAGTTGCCAGGTCGTCATGAGTGAACTCCGGATGTTTCTGGGGAAGGTTTCCTGCCGTCGTAGGCGGCGAAGTACAGCAGCGGGATCACCACCAGCGTCAGCAGCGTCGAGACGAAGATGCCGAAGATCAGCGAGATGGCGAGGCCGTTGAAGATGGGATCATCGAGGATGAACAGGGCGCCGAGCATCGCCGCAAGCGCCGTCAGGGCGATCGGCTGCGCGCGCGTCGCGACCGAGGCCATCACGGCCTGCGCCAGCGGCACACCCGCCGCTTCCTGCAGGCGGATGAAATCCACCAGCAGGATGGAATTGCGCACGATGATGCCGGCCAGCGCGATCATGCCGATCATCGAGGTGGCGGTGAAGGGCGCGCCGAGCAGCGCATGCCCCGGCATCACGCCGATGATGGTCAGCGGTATCGGCGCCATGATGATCAGCGGCAGGCCGTAGGAGCCGAACTGCGCCACCACCAGCAGGTAGATGAGCACGAGGCCCACGGCATAGGCGGCGCCCATGTCGCGGAAGGTCTCGTAGGTGATCTGCCATTCGCCGTCCCACTTGAGCGAGTAGCCGCGGTAGGGATCCTCGGGCTGGCTGATGAAGTGCTCCTGCACCGGCACGCCATCGGGACCGGCGAGCCTGTTCGTGGCGCCGCGCATCGCGAACATGCCGTACAGCGGACTGTCCACCTTGCCCGCCATGTCGCCGGTGACGTAGGTCACCGGCAAGAGGTCCTTGTGATACAGCGGCTGTTCCACCAGCTCCTGGCGCGGACGCAGCAGCGAACCCGCCAGCACCTCATCGCCCGAAGCGGAGCGCACCCGCAGCGAGGACGCCGCCGCCAGCGAGCCTTGGGTGGAGGCCGGCAGGCGCATGCGAATGGGCGCCGGGTACTTGCTGCCATCGTGCAGGTAGCCCGCATCCTCCCCGGCCAGACCCGCCCGCAGCGTCGCGACGATGTCGCGCGGCGCGACGCCGAGTTGCGCAGCCTGCGCACGATCGATGGCGAGCACCTGCCGTGGCGCACGCGCGATGCTGCTCGAGTCGACGTCGACCACGCCCGCCGTGCCGTGGAACACCTTGCGCACTTCGCCTGCGAGTTGCTGGCGGCCGGACTCCTCCGGGCCATAGATCTCGGCCACGATGGGCGCCATCACCGGCGGCCCCGGGGGAACCTCCACGACCTTGATGATCGCACCATAGGATTCGCCGATGCGCTCCAGCATCGGGCGCAGGCGCGTGGCGATGCGATGGCTCTTGTCGTCACGGTGATGCTGGTCGACCAGATTCACCTGCAGATCGCCCAGCTCGGCGCCCGCCCGCAGGTAGTATTGCCGGACCAGGCCATTGAAGTTGATGGGCGCGGAGAGGCCGGCATAGGCCTGGTAGTCGTGCACCTCGGGTTGCCGCGCGAGTGCCGCGCCCAGCGCGTGCAGGACTTCGGCCGTGCGCTCCACCGGCGTGCCGACGGGCATGTCCACCACCACCTGGAACTCCGACTTGTTGTCGAAGGGCAGCATCTTCAGCACCACCAGTCCCAGCACCGGCAGCGCACAGGACAGCAGGATCAGCAGCGCAACGCCCAGCCAGAGCTTGCGTCGCTCGTGGCGCCCACGCCCGTGATCGAGAAAGCGCGAGTACAGCCGGCGCACCCAGGGCATCAGCCGCTCGGCCGCGCCCGTGGCCGTCGCCGTCGCGGCCCCATGCGATGGGCCGCGGAACAGCCGCAATGCCAGCCATGGTGTCAGCACGAAGGCCACGGCCAGCGAGATCAGCATGCCCATGGAGGCATTGATGGGGATCGGTCCCATGTATGGACCCATGAGGCCCGTGACGAATGCCATCGGCAGGAGGGCCGCGATCACCGTGAGCGTGGCGAGGATGGTGGGTCCGCCGACTTCGTCGACCGCACGCGGGATCAGCGCGGGGAGCGGCGCCTGCGGTTCCAGCAGCCGGTGCCGGTGGATGTTCTCCACCACCACGATGGCATCATCGACGAGGATGCCGATGGAGAAGATCAACGCAAACAGGCTGACGCGGTTGAGCGTGAAGCCGTAGGCCCATGATGCGAACAGGGTGACGGTGAGCGTGAGCGCCACGGCGACGCCGACGATCAGCGCCTCGCGCCGCCCCATGGTGAAGAACACCAGCGCCACGACCGTGCTGGTGGCGAACAGCAGCTTCTCGATGAGCTTGAGCGCCTTGGCATTCGCCGTGTCGCCATAGTCGCGCGCGATGGCGACGCCCACCCCGGCCGGAATGACCGTGCCTTCGAGGTCGGCGACGCGCTGGCGCAGCCGCCGCGTGACCTCCACCGCGTTCTCGCCGGGCTTCTTGGTCACGCTCAACGTGACGGCCGGATACTCGGCGGCCTGCGCACCGGCGGTGCCGTGCCACACATAGCGTTCCGCGCGCGGCGGTCCGTCGGAGATGCGTGCGAGGTCCCTGAGGTACACCGGCCGGCCGTTGCGCACCGCCACCACCAGCTCACCGAGATCCTGCGCATCGCGCAACCAGTCGCCGAGGTCGAGATGGACGGTGGCATTGTCCGACACCAGTTCCCCGCCCGGCGCCCTGCCCTGGGCGGCGCGGATCGCCTGGCCGAGTTCGGGAAGCGTCACGCCCGCGGCGCGCAGCGCCCCGGTGTCGATGTCGAGGTTGATGGCCCGGCCCGGCCCGCCGAGGGTCTCGACTTCACGGGTGCCGCGCACCCGCTTCAGTTCGGCCTCCATGGCATGCGCGATGCGCTCCAGGTCGAAGGCATTGCCCTCAGGACGGGTGTCGTACAGCGTGACCGCGAGGATGGGCACATCGTCGATGCCCTTGGGCTTGACGATGGGTTCGCCCACCCCGAGTCCGGGCGGCAGCCAGTCCCGGTTGGCGCTGAGCGTGTCGTGCAGCCGCACCAGCGCCTCGGTGCGAGGCACGCCCACCTTGAACTGGACGGTGAGGATGGCGATGCCGGGGCGGGACACCGACATCACGTGCTCCAGTCCCGCCATCTGCGCGAGCACCTGCTCGGCGGGACCGGCGACCATCTGCTCCACATCGCGGGCCGAGGCGCCGGGGAACGGAATGATCACGTTCGCCATGGTGACGTTGATCTGCGGCTCCTCTTCGCGCGGCGTCACCATGACGGCAAAGACGCCGAGGAGCAAGGCCACCAAGGCCAGGAGCGGCGTCAGGCGTGAATCCTGGAAGGTGCGGGCCAGCCGGCCACTGGGGCCCAGCGCCGCCGGCTCGCGATGTTCGTCGGGTGCGCTCATGGAGCCGCTCGTCACCGCTCGCTGGCCGCGCGCGGCGGCTGGAAACGGGCGGCGTCGATGATCACCTTCTCGCCACGCTCAAGCCCCGCAAGGATCCTCACCACATCGCCGCTGCGCTCACCGATGCGCACCTGGCGCAACTGCACGGGGCCACGCTCGGCCATCACGTACACGGCATCGAGCTCGCCGCGGCGGACCAGTGCCGTGGCGGGCACTTGCAGCGCCGGCGAGGCGCCGCGCAGCGGCAGCCCGACGAGCACCACGGTGCCGGGCCGGCAGCGCGGCAGGTCACCGAGTTCGACGCGCACCCCCACGCTGCGGCTGCGTGCATCGACTGCCGGGACCATCGTCCAGTCCTTTGCCTGCGCGGGAGCGCCCTCACAACCGCCCCCCGGGAAGAGGAGCTGGATCGGCCCGTCGGCGGCGAGCTTCTCCCGCAGGTCGTCCGGAACGTCGGCGAGGATGCGCATGGGCCCGGGTGCGTAGACCGACACCAGCGGCTGTCCCGGCTGGGCGAGGTCGCCCGCCGCGACGTGCACGGCGATGGCCCAGCCATCGTAGGGTGCGCGCAGTTCCTCCCAACCGGCCATTTCCCGCGCCGCGCGTGCCTGCGCATCGCTCGCCTGCGCCTGCGCATGCACCGCAGTGGCATGCGCCTGCGCGCGCTGCAGGGCTGCATCGCTCAGGTACTGCTTCTCGTGCAGCTTTCGGGCGCGCTCGAGGTCCGCGCTGGCGCTGCTCCACTGGGCCTGCGCCGCCGCAGCCTGGGCCACGGCCGCCGCCGCGGCCGCCCGTGCAGCCGGCGAATCGATGCGCAGCAGCACCTCGCCGCGCTTCACGCTCTCACCGCTGCGCACCTTCACATCGACCACGCGGCCCGAGGACTGGGCGCCGAGCTGCGCTTCGCGAACCGCATGGACCTGCGCGGGGACCTGGAACCAGGAGGGTCCCGACGGCCCGCCAACCTGCACCGTCTGCTGGGCAACCAAGGGCCCTACGCTTGCGGATCCGAGGACCAGGCAGGTGAGCACGAGGATGAATCCAGTGGGCCGGCGCATTTGCTCGTTCTCCTTCACTTTGATACTATATTACTATTAAGTGATATAGCAATCAAGCAGGAGAGTGCTAGATTGTGTCCGACCCCTCGAACAGGACCTGCCTTGCCGTGAAGCTTCTGGACGATCGTGCCCTGGCCCACGTGGCCGAGTATTTCCAGGCGCTGTCGGAGCCGCTGCGGCTGAAGATACTCAACGAGCTGCGGCAGAAACCGCACAACGTCAATGAGCTCACCTCCATCCTCGCCTGCAGCCAGGCCAATGTGTCCAAGCACCTGGGCGTGCTGTCGCGGATGGGCCTGGTGGCCCGTGATGCGAAGGGAACGGCGGCGTTCTACCGCATCGCCGACCCGGCGGTGTACGAGCTGTGTGATCTCGTCTGCGGGCGCATCGCCCATCGGCTGCGAAGCCAGGCCGACATGCTGCACGCCTTCGGTGCGGCGCCCGCCCGGCCTGCCCGCGCGCGGCGCGCGGTGTCAAGGTAATAAGGACCGGCTACGCCTGCAGCGCCCGCGCGCATCGCGTGCCACGATGCGTATGGTCACGGTATGCCAGCCGGAGGGCTTCATGGGGCAGGTGCCGGGAAGTGGATCAATGCGCTGAGCCTGCACGGGATTGCGCGGCATCGTATTCCGCCAGCTTCTGCTGAAGGTACTGCGCGGTCTTCACCACACGACCATCCGCAAAGCGGATCTCGTAGGGCTGCCCGCTCATCGAGGACTGCGTGGCGCAGTAGCGGATGAAATCCTCGGCGGTCTTCACCCGGGATCCCGCCTTGCTCCACTTGAGCCGCAGATGATCCGCAGCCGCGACCGCGTCATGAGTCGTGCCGTTGCGCAGGAACTGCGCGCCCTGCAGCGTTGCGATGCTCGAGATCAGGTACTCGATCCTGCCGCGCTCCGGGTCCGGCTGCGCCTGCGCCATCGCGATGATCCACGGCAGCAGCGCGGAGACGAGGAGCGATGCAGTCACGCGGCGGCGGACCCCCGCGATCATGAACGTGCCCGCTGCTGACTCACCCGGCTCACGGCTGCTTGAAGGTCTCGAGCTTCTGTACCAGCAGGATCAAGGCCTTCTTGCCGTCGAACAGCTTGAAGGTCTGGGGATCATCGCCGATCGACAGGTTTACCTGGCTGCTCGCCGCGATGGCGTGCAGCATGTCACGGCTCACCGCATAGGCCGCGCGCGGCGTGCCCTTGCCGCCGGGCGAAAGCAGCACACGGTCGGCGGGCAGGTCGGCAGGGAAGGAGTCGAGCGGCCTCAAGTCGATGGTCTCTTCGTCGAGGATGATGTGCAGTGGCTGCTGCAGCGGGTCGCGCTCGGTCCAGGCATAAGCGACGAAGTAGTGGGCCAGGACGCCGCCCTGGTCCATCTCGCAGGCGGTGAGGCTGATGAAGTCCGGTGATTTTTCATGTCCACGCGGCCGGCCGAGCAGGAACACCAGGGGTGCGCGCACCAGCGCGACGGTGTGCCCCGTGCGTTCGTCGAAATATTCCGTGGGCTCGACGTTCACGGCGCGCGCCCACGCAAGGCCCCCGATGCAGCACAGCGCGAGCGCGACCAACGGCCGCGGACGGCTCACAGGTCCACCGCGCGCATGTCATGGCCGCCCCGGTCGAACCCGGCCCAGATCTCGCCGATGGTGCGGCCTTCGGTGGGATGCACCAGATCAGTCGCGATGTCCGCCAGCGGCCCCAGCATATAGGGCCGCTTCAGCAGGTCGGGCCGGGGAAGCGTTCCTTCCGGGAACTGTCCGACCTCATCCCCATAGAGGAGGATGTCCAGGTCCATGGCGCGCGGCGCCCACTTGGGGGCCGCGCGGGGACGGCCGCACAGGCCCTCGATCCGGCGCAACTCGGCGCGGACCTCGGCCAGGCTCCGATCGGTCTGGAAGCCCACGACCAGGTTGATGAAATCCTCACCTTCAAAACCCACGGCGGCGTTCTGGTAGGCGGGCGAAGCGCGCAAGTCCGGAAAGCTCGCGCGCAGCTCATCCAGCGCGCGCCGCACGTTGCGCGGCGCCTCGATGTTGCTGCCCACGGCGACGTACACGCGCCTCATGCGCTCCCGCTGCCGCGTTCAATGATGATGCCCACGCTCTTCGAACTGCGGATGGCGCCGGGCTTGTTGAGGCTGACCTTGACCCACTTCACGTGGAACTCCTCGAGGACGAGCTGCGCGATGCGCTCGGCCAGCGTCTCGACCAGGTGGAAGCTCGAGCCCTCGATGAACTCCAGCAGGCGCTTGGCGACGCGCTTGTAGTTGAGCGTGTCCTCGATGGAATCGCTCGCCGCCGCCTTGCGCACGTCCGCGCTCATCTCCAGGTCGATGAGCACCGTCTGCTTGACCTGCCGCTCCCAGTCGAAGATGCCGATGATGGCCTCGCTCCGGAGCTCTCTCAAGAATATCTTGTCCATGGGTTGCGTCGTCATGCCTCGATGCGGGTCGTGAGCGGCCAGTGCGCGTGCGCGCGGATGCCCAGGTCGCCATCGACCAGGCCGGCCTGGAGCCGATGGCAGCCGGCGATGGCGATCATCGCGCCATTGTCGGTGCAAAACTCCAGGCGCGGGTAATGGATGCGGGCGCCCTCTTGCGCCGCCATCCGGACCAGCGCCGCCCGCAGTGGCCGGTTCGCCGCCACCCCCCCGGCGACCACCAGTTGATCATGGCCGGTGGAGCGCAATGCCCGCCGGCTTTTCTCCACCAGCGTCTGCACGACGGCCAGCTCGAACCCGCGGGCCAGGTCCGCGCGGTCCTGCTCCGTGCGCACCGACCGGGTGGCGAGCAGCGCCGCCGTCTTCAGGCCGCTGAAGGAGAAATCCAGGCCCGGCCGGTCCAGCATGGGCCGCGGGAACTCATGCACCCCTTCCCGGCCCCTGGAGGCCAGTTCCGACAACCTCGCCCCGCCGGGGTACGGAAGACCGAGGAGCTTCGCCGTCTTGTCGAACGCCTCGCCGGCGGCGTCATCGAGCGATTCGCCCAGCAGGCGGTAGGAACCAAAACCAGCCACATCAACCAGTTGCGTGTGCCCCCCGGAGACCAGCAGGGCAAGGAACGGGAAGCGGGGAGGGTCGGCTTCGAGCAGCGGCGCGAGCAAATGCCCCTCCAGGTGATGCACGGGGATCGACGGCACCCCCCAGGCAAGGGCGAGGCTTCGGGCAAATCCGGACCCCACCAGCAGGGCGCCGATGAGCCCGGGACCGGCCGTATAGGCCACCCCGTCGATCTGCCGCGGCGTGGTGCTGGCCGCCTCGAGGACCGCCTTCACCAGCGGCAGGAGGCGCCTCACGTGGTCGCGGGAGGCCAGTTCCGGGACCACGCCGCCAAAGGCCTGGTGCAGTTCGACCTGGCTGTGAAGACGGTGCGACAGGAGCCCCGCCGCGGCGTCGTACACCGCCACGGCCGTCTCGTCACAGGAAGTCTCGATTCCCAGCACCCGCATGATCCCGCTTGCCCGTTTCGCGGCGCGCCAGCGCCGGTTTTGCCTTCCTGTTTTGCCTTTTGGAACCTCCGCCCTTAGAATGCGCGGCCCGGTTTGCCGCTTTTGATGCGGCTTTGGCTCAAATCTTTCAGAGGTCTGAATGCCCAGCGTTCGTGTTCGCGAGAACGAGTATTTTGACGCCGCGCTGCGTCGCTTCAAACGTGCCTGCGAAAAGGCTGGAATCCTGACCGAACTTCGTCGCCGGGAATTCTACGAGAAGCCGACCCAGGAGCGTAAGCGCAAGAAGGCGGCCGCCGTGAAGCGCCACCTCAAGCGCATCTCGCGCGACGGTTCGCGCGGCAGCGGTCCGAGCGCCGCGGCCACGCGCAACTACTGACGATCCGATGTCGCTCAAGGAGCGAATCACCGAGGACATGAAGGCAGCGATGCGCTCCGGCGAGAAGGAGCGTCTCGGCGCCATTCGCATGATCACCGCTGCCATCAAGCAGCGTGAGGTGGACGAGCGCATCACCCTGGACGACGCGCAGGTCACCTCGGTCATCGAGAAGATGATCAAGCAGCGCAAGGAGTCCCTCGTGCAGTTCCAGGCCGGCGGTCGCGAGGACCTGGCCGCGAAGGAAAGCGCCGAGATCACCCTGCTGCAGGGCTACCTGCCCGCCCAGCTCTCCGATGCCGAGCTCGACCAGCTCATCCAGGAAGCCGTCGCCGCCACCGGCGCCGCCAGCATCAAGGACATGGGCAAGGTGATGGGCATGATCAAGAACAAGGCCGCGGGACGCGCCGACATGGGCGCCGTCGGCGCCAAGATCAAAGCCAGGCTCGGCGGCTGACGAGTGGCGGTCCATGGCTGGCCGCATCCCGCAATCCTTCATCGATGAGCTGATCGCCCGCACCGACATCGTCGAGGCCATCGGCGCGCGCGTTTCGCTCAAGAAATCCGGGCGTGAGTTCAAGGCCTGCTGCCCGTTCCACGCCGAGAAGACGCCATCCTTCTGGGTGAGCCCGGACAAGCAGTTCTACCACTGCTTCGGCTGCGGCGCGCACGGCACCGTGCTGGGCTTCCTCATGCAGTACGAGAAGCTCTCCTTCGTCGAGGCGGTGGAGGATCTCGCCCAGCGCGCCGGACTTGAGCTTCCGCGCGAAGCCCGCGACTCGCGCCAATCGGCCCCGGGCGCCGACCTTCATCAGGTGCTCGGCGATGCGGCGCAGTTCTTCGCGCAGAACCTGCAGGATTCCCAGCGTGCGCACGACTACGCGACGAAGCGGGGCATCGAGCCCTACACGGCGAAGAAGTTCCTGCTGGGCTATGCGACGGATTCCTGGAACGCCCTGCTCAACCGCTTCGGCCAGGACGTCGAGGGGCGGCATCGACTGCTGCAGACCGGGCTCATCATCGAACGCGAGCGCAAGGACAGCGAGCGCGAGCCGGGGCACTATGATCGCTTCCGCGACCGCCTGATGTTTCCGATCCGCGATGCGCGCGGCCGCGTCATCGCCTTCGGCGGCCGTGTGCTCGACCAGGGCGAGCCCAAGTACCTGAACTCTCCCGAGACCGCGCTGTTCCACAAGGGCCGTGAACTCTACGGACTGTACGAAGCGCGCCAGGCGCGATCCGATTTCCGCCGGCTGATGATCGTCGAGGGCTACATGGACGTGGTCCGCCTGCACCAGGCCGGCATCACCTATGCGGTGGCCACGCTCGGCACGGCCACCACCCAGGAACACCTGAACAAGATCTTCCGGCTCACCAGCGAAGTGGTGTTCTGCTTCGATGGCGATCGGGCCGGACGCCAGGCGGCCTGGCGCGCACTGGAGAATGCGCTGCCGCTGGCCCGCGATGGCCGCGAGCTCAAGTTCCTGTTCCTGCCCGAGGGACAGGACCCGGACAGCCTGGTCGGGGAGGAAGGCCAGGAGGCCTTCGAGGCACGCCTGGCCAACGCCCTTCCGCTGTCGGAATACCTGGTCCAGCAATTGGTGCAGCAGACCGACCTGTCACACGCGGACGGCCGCGCCAAACTCGCCGCACTCGCGAAACCCTTGTTCGCCCGCATGCCCGACGGCGTCCTGAAGGAGCTTGTCGTCGATCAGCTCGCCACCGAGATCCGCATGCCCGCGGGCAAGCTTCGCCAGCTCCTCGAGGCGGGGACGCCTGAGCGGGATCCGTCCCAGGCTCGCGAGGCCAGCAACGCGCGGGGCGGCGCCAGTGTCGGTGCGAGACCCGCGGTGCTGCGCAGGCCCGGCGAGCGGATGCGCGCCGGACGCGGGAATATGTTAAGCCAGGCCATCAGCCTCGTGCTGCATCACCCCGCCGCTGCACAGGCCCTGGACCATCCCGGAGCCCTGGAAACGCTGGACCGGCCGGGAATCCCCGTGCTGCGGAAGTTGATCGGGCAGGCCCGCGAGGCGCACACACCCAGCACGGCCACCCTCCTGGAGCGCTGGCGCGACGAACCCGAGTTCGAGCGCCTGGCGCAGATCGCCGCCGAGACCCCGCTGGTGCCGGACGCCGCGGCGGCGGCCCGCGAATTGAACATGGCGGTGCAAAAGCTGGCGGAAAGCCTGGGTCCGGGCCGCCGGATGGACGAGTTGCTGCGAAAAGCTGAAGAAACGGGGTTGAATTCCGAGGAAAAGGCGGAATTGAGCTTGCTTCTGAAGGCTCGGGTCCAAGGCGCTGCCAGCCAGTGATCCGACGCAGTGCCGCATGGCGGCACTGGCTTGCGATTACGGCCCAACTGTATACTTGCCGGCTTCATTTTCAACCCTCACTCGCGCGAGGCGTTCCCTTTGACCAAGAAAGCGTCTACCAATACCGCGACGCAGATTGCGGACGAACGTCAGTCCCAGTTGAAGCTGCTCATTGCCCGCGGCAAGGAGCAGGGATACCTCACGTACGTCGAGGTGAACGACCACCTGCCCAGCGAGATCGTCGATCCGGAACAGATCGAAGACATCGTCAACATGATCAACGACATGGGCATCCCGGTGTACGAGAAGGCGCCGGATACCGAGTCCTTGCTCATGACCGACGCGACGGCGGCGCCGGATGAAGAGGCCGTCGAAGAAGCGACGGCTGCTCTTGCGAATCTCGATGCCGAGTTCGGCCGCACCACCGATCCCGTGCGCATGTACATGCGCGAGATGGGCACGGTGGAACTGCTCACGCGCGAAGGCGAGATCCGCATCGCGAAGCGCATCGAGGAAGGCCTCGAGGCGGTGAAGGTGTCGCTCGCCAACTATCCCGGCACCTACGATCTGATGCTGCGGCACTACGAGTCCTTCAAGACCGGCCAGATGCGCCTGGTCGACATCATCGTCGGCTTCATCGACCCGAATGCGCCGGACGAGATCGCCCAGCCGCAGAACCCGAAGATGATCGCCGAACGCGAGCTCAACGCCGCGGAAGAGGATGAGGAAGCCGAAGGGGAGGAAAGCGAGGAAGCGGTGGACACCGGGCCGGATCCCGAGGAAGCCGCCAAGCGTTTCGCGGCCATCGCCAAGCTCCATCACCAGGTGCTCAACGCCCTGGAGAAGCTCGGACCCAAGGATCCGAAGACCGCCAAGCTGCGCAAGAAGCTGCAGTCCGAGCTCATGGAGCTGAAGCTCTCGCCGAAGATGTTCGACCAGCTCATCGACAACCTGCGCCAGCACGTGGCGGAAGTGCGGCTGCTCGAGAAGGAGATCATGTTCCTGTGCGTGAAGCAGGCCGGCATGCCGCGCAAGGACTTCATCTCCTCCTTCCCCAAGAACGAGACCAGCACGCGCTGGCTCGACAAGCATATCAAGGCGAAGAAGCGTTACTCGGCCGCGCTGTCCAAGTTCAAGGAAGAAATCGAACGGCGCCAGAAGAAGCTGAAGGACATGGAAGGGATCTTCCACATCCTCATCAGCGACATCAAGGACATCAACCGCGAGGTCTCCATCGGCGAGGCCAAGGCGCGGCGCGCAAAGAAGGAGATGGTCGAGGCGAACCTGCGCCTGGTGATTTCCATCGCCAAGAAGTACACCAACCGCGGCCTGCAGTTCCTGGACCTCATCCAGGAGGGCAACATCGGCCTGATGAAGGCGGTGGACAAGTTCGAATACCGCCGCGGCTACAAGTTCTCGACCTACGCGACGTGGTGGATCCGCCAGGCCATCACCCGCTCCATCGCCGACCAGGCGCGCACCATCCGCATCCCGGTGCACATGATCGAGACCATCAACAAGCTGAACCGCATCTCGCGGCAGATGCTGCAGGAGATGGGCCGCGAGCCGACGCCCGAGGAACTGGCCGTGCGCATGGAAATGCCCGAGGACAAGGTCCGCAAGGTGCTGAAGATCGCCAAGGAACCCATCTCGATGGAGACGCCCATCGGCGATGACGAGGACTCGCACCTGGGGGATTTCATCGAGGACACCACGGTCTCCTCGCCCATCGAGTCCGCCACCACCGAAAGCTTGCGCGAGACCACGCACGCCGTGCTCGCGCAGCTCACGCCGCGCGAGGCCAAGGTGCTGCGCATGCGCTTCGGCATCGACATGAACACCGACCACACGCTGGAAGAGGTCGGCAAGCAGTTCGACGTCACGCGCGAGCGCATCCGGCAGATCGAGGCGAAGGCGCTGCGCAAGCTGCGGCATCCGTCTCGCTCGGAGCAGCTGCGGTCGTTCCTGATGGACGACTGAGATCCTGATGTCCTCGCTCGACCGGCAGCATGTCCGCGTATTCCGATCGCATGATGCCGCAGACGACGGAGGCTATATGCCGGGCACTCCTGCGGAACGACTGTCGCAGGTCTGGGAATTGGCCCGCGAAGCCTGGGCCTTCTTCGAGGGCGCAGATGCCGAACAAAGACTACAAAGAGATGTTGCAGTGCTTATCCGTGTGGGCGACGCCTGCGAATGCGGCCAATCTGATGAAAGCGTTGGCGAGGTTCGGCGCGCCGATGCACGAGATCAAGTGGCGGACGTCGAGAAACTGGAAGCGGAATTGAAGCGGCGCTGAATCCAGCGCGTTCGTCGAGCCGCGAGTCCAGCATCAGGTCATACGATCTTCAGCGTCTGCAACAGGAACCTGGCGGTCACGATCTGCGTGCGGCCATGAACTGCGAGAGCAAGCAGATCACGCTTGTCGCCGGTCACGAGGAATTGCGCTTCGCTGACTTCGGCCATGGCCAGCAGGAAATCATCGCCTGAATCGACCCAGCGGCTCAGGCTGGGCAGGTGACCCAGCATCGTGGCGTGTCTTCGCAGATCGTTCACGAATCGTCCGGCCACTGCCGGGATGATCAAAGGCCGTATGTGGCGCCGACGCGTTACGTCGACCAGTTCTGCGATCTGGATCGCGGAGGTCACGAGTTCGAATCGGCGTTCGATCCAGGCGTCCAGCAATCGGGCCGACGACCCACGCCGGGTGAGCAAGGCGCTCACCAGGATGTTGGTGTCGAGTATGACCTTCATCCCGGCGGACAACGGTTCAGGTTGAACGGGTCGATCGCTCGGCGCGAACCTCATCGAGTGACTGCTCCACGAGCGCCTCGACTTCCGCGGATTCCAGGTGATCGTTACGCGCTCGCGCCTGCTCGATGTTCATCGACATCAATCGCCATTGCACCGCCTCTTCCACGAACTTCGACAGATCGCCCTTCTTGAGGCGCGTGCCTGCCAGGAACGTGCGCAGGGCAATATCGGTTTCTTCGGACACGCTGAGTGTCCATCTCACGGAGTCAGACATCAGAGCTCCATTTACGTATATACGTAAATATAGATGATGTATGTATATATGTCGATCAGATCAAGCCCGTTCGTCAAACAGGGAGCCCAGCATCCTGTCGGCAGCGCGCAGGAGGGCGGCGCCGGCTTCAGCCTGGCGCTTGGCCTGTTTCGAGTCGACCAAGGCGGCAGTCAGGTCGGTGCGCTCGGGGTTGGCGATCTGCTGTGCGTCGCGGTTGAGCCGTTCATTGGCCTTGGCCACGGTGGCAAGGCCGCTGGTGATGGCACCGGGGCCCTGGACGGAAGCATGGATCTGGCTGAGGGTATTCATCCTGATCGTTGTCGGCTTCCAGCCCAGCGGTCTTGAGCCCCGCGTTTGACTTAATCCGGAAATCCTTCGCGCCGCCACGCCGCGCCGTCATGCCTCGAGCCGCGCCAGCGCCCGGTCATGCCAGCGAGCGAGGAAAACCACCGCGATGACCGAGCCGATCAGCGCGCAGGCCATGTCCTCCTGCGTGTCCCACACATCACCCTGTGTCCCCAGGAATTCATCCGCGCCCTGCCCCATGAACAGCGCCGACTGCCATTCGATCAGCTCGTAGACGCTGCTGATGAACATCGCGACGCAGACGCAGAGAAAGGCGCGGATGCGTGGCGGCCGAACCCAGTCCCGGCGGATGAACAGCTCGCGCGCGATCAGCGCGGGCACGAATCCTTGCATGAAATGCCCGAGTTTGTCGTACGGATTGCGCGACAGGCCGAAGGCATGCTGCACCCAGAACCCGAGCGGCACGCGCGCATAGGTGTAGATGCCGCCGACGATCAGCACCAGGCAATGCAGGAAGATCAGCGTGTAGAGCAGGTTGGTCAGCGGGAATCGCCGCGCCGTCGCCGTGAGCAGCGGCAGCGCGATGATCACCGGCAGTGTCTCCATCAGCCAGGTGATGCGATCGTAGGGCGCGACGCCGGAGGCGATGAGGATCACCGCCAGCACCACGCCCAGGACCGCTGCGTAACGGTTCACGCGCGGGGGATCAACCCACGTTCACACTGGCTTCCAGGTGCCGCTCGCCGCTGAGCGAGTTGGCGATCAGGCAGATCTGCTCGGCCTTCTCGAGCAGCTTCCTGCCGCGCTCGGCATCCCCGCCGGCGGGCAGCGTGAGGCTGGCCTGGGTGTCGAAGCGCGTGAACAGGGACTTGCCGTCCCTGCGCTCCAGGGTGCCCTGGGTGCTGACCGCGAGCGAGGTCCACGCGAACTTGGAGGCTGCCGCCACCGCCTTGAAGCTCAGCACGAAGCAGTCGTTCACCGCCGCGGTCAGCAGTGTTTCCGGCGACCAGAGGTTGCCGGGGCCATCGAACTCCTTGGGTGCGGCCGAGGGCAGCTCGGCAAGGCCAGGCGAGGCGAGCGTCACGGGGCCGGCAGGGTCGCTGCGCGAGGAGACGGTATAGACATGCGGAAACGGATGCATTCTTCACTCCTTGGGTACGAACAGGTTCACGCTCTCCGACTGCCCCGGCAGGTTCATGGTCCGCTCGAAGTCGAGGCCAATCTTGCGCAGCAGGCGCATCGAGCTCTCATTGTCGCGCGAGGTGATGGCCACCACGCGTTCGATGCGAAACCTCGAGCGCGCCAGGTGCATGACGGATTGACAGGCCTCGAGCGCATACCCTTGCGACCAGAAGGCGGGAAGGAAGGCAAAACCGATGTCGACGTCGCACAGCGCCTCGCGCTTGACCAGCCCGCAGATGCCGATGCGCTCACCGCCCGCCTGGGTCTGCACCAGGTAGAGGCCGAAGCCGTTCTGGGCGTAGCTCGAACGTGGCCCATCCTGGATGTAGCGGCGGGCATCCTCCAGCGTGCGGGCACCCTTGTCGCCGATGTATCGCAGGAACGAGGGTTCGTTCAGCAGTCCCAGGATGAAGGCCGCATCGCCTTCCTCGAGCTCCCGCAGCAGCAATCGCGCGGTCTGCGCGATGATGGCGCCGGCGGGCGGCCGCTCAGTGGGCAAGTTCCCGTTCGATCTGCCGTTCGGGGATGAGCCACGAGAACGCCACGAGGCCATATAGCGCGATAGCGCTCCACGGAGACCAGTAGGCGAGGACGATGGCTGTGACATAGCAGAGGATCGACAGCATACCCTTGAGACCGACACCCGCGGATTTCGCGATCAGCGTGTCAGGCTGGTGGTTGCCGATCAATGCCGCGTTGAGGATTGTATAGGCAATCGCCGACAGCAGCAGCACGATGCCATACACGGCGACCGGAACGGCGGCGGCATGGTTTTCCCCCAGCCAGGCGGTCGTGAAGGGGATGAGCGAGAGCCAGAACAGCAGGTGCAGGTTCGCCCACAGGATGCCGCCATTGACGTGCTCGGCCGCCTGCAGCAGGTGATGGTGATTGTTCCAGTAGATGCCCACGTACAGGAAGCTGAGCACGTAGCTCGAGAAAACGGGGACCAGCGGCTCGAGGGCGGACAGATCCGTGCCGTGCGGCACCTTGAGCTCCAGGACCATGATGGTGATGATCACCGCGATCACCCCGTCGCTGAACGCCACCATGCGTTCCTTGGACATCATCACCCGTCGTCGGCTCATGCCAGCGACTGTGTCGAAAGGCGGGTCGGGATGCAATCGGCGGAAACGCAGCTCCTGCGACCCGCTTGCCTAGGCGCCTCGCTAGCTGGCCCGAAGGCCCGCGGAGCGAGGCGCGCAGGTCTGTCGCATGATCAGATGGCTTTCAGTATCAATGCGGCAGTAACGACAGCCATGGCGACCAACAGTACGTTGTGTCCCAAGCGAGCTACATTCCCGAGCATGACGACCTCCTCTTCCATTTGCAACGCAAGAAACACGATGACTCATGAGCCTTGCGACGGAAGCTATTATGGGGTTTCCCGATGCCATTGCAATGCCCGGGGTGTGATGCAGGTTTGACTTTCCGTATTTAATAATCAGCATCTTACAGTTACGTGGCTGTCATGCCGGCATGTCCGTAGAGCCCTTCGGGAAATCGTCGTGCCAGTCGCGGCGGCACCGCAGAACACGACCGTTTGCAGTGCATTAAGGGAGGCGCGCCTTGGAGTGCCGGATGCCGTAGAAGAAGTAGATCAGCGAGCCGCCGATCAGCCACAGCAGCAGCCGCCACCAGGAGCCCGCCGGCAGGCTGAGCATGAGGTACGCGCAGCCGATGACCCCGATCGCCGGCACCAGCGGGGACCCCGGGCAACGGAAGCTGCGCGGGGCATCGGGTGACCGTTGGCGCAGGACCAGCACACCCGCACAGACGATGGCAAACGCCAGCAGGGTCCCGATGGACACCAGCTCACCGAGGATGTCGAGCGGGAAGAGCCCTGCGATCAGCGCGCAGAACAACCCCACCAGGATGATGCCCCAATACGGCGTGCGGTAGCGCGGGTGCAGCCGGGTGAACACCGGCCAGAGCAGGCCATCGTTCGCCATGGTGAAGAAGATGCGGCTCTGGCCATACACCGACAGCAGGATGGTCGAGGCAAGGCCAATGACCGCCCCCGCACTGACCAGCGGCTTCAGCCAGTCGAGGTGCGGCCTGGCGCGCTCGAGGGCGATGATGATCGGGTCGGCGACATTGAGATCTTTGTAATGCGCGAGGCCCGTCATGACCGCGGCCATGGCCACGTACAGGGCGGTGCAAATGATCAGCGCCCACAGGATCGAGAAGCCCAGGTCACGCTGCGGGTCGCGGGTCTCCTGCGCGCAGGTGGAGACGGTCTCGAAGCCGATGTAGGCGAAGAAGATGACGCCTGCCCCCCGGAACACCCCGCTCCAGCCGAACATGCCGTTCGCGCCGGTGTTCGGTGGCAGGAAGGGGTGCCAGTTCTCCGGGTGGACGTAGAAGGCGCCGCAGAAGATGACGGCCAGGATCACCCCGATCTTGACCAGCACGAAGATGGCATTGGCCAGCGCCGACTCCTTGATACCCAGCACCAGGAGCCAGGTCATGGCCAGCACGATGCCCACCGCCGGCAGGTTGATGATGGCGCCGGTCGCGGTCAGGTGACGGCCCGCGTCGAGGCCGAAAGGCGCCGTACTCCAGGCGCTGGGGATGGTGAGCCCCATGTTGGAGAGCGCGTTGGTGAAGTATCCCGCCCACCCCACCGCGATGGTCGAGCCCGCCACCAGGTATTCGAGCACCAGGCACCAGCCGATGGTCCAGGCGACCAGTTCCCCCAGGGTGGCGTAGGCATAGGTGTAGGAGCTGCCTGCCACGGGCATCATCGAGGCGAGCTCGGCGTAGCAGAACCCGGTGCACAGGCAGGCGAGCCCGGCGACAATGAAGGAGAGGATGATGGCGGGGCCGGCATACTGGGCCGCGGCTGTGCCGGTGATGACGAAGATGCCCGCGCCGATGGTGCTGCCCACGCCGATCAGGATGAGGTCGAACCGGCCGAGCACCCGGCGCATGCCGGTGGCGCCTTCCCCCTCGGCCGCGACCGAAGCCAGCTCGCTCAGCTCTTTGCGAGTCCAGATCCCCATCGCTCAACCATAACGCAAATCGGGGCGATTCACCCCAGCTTTGCTTTGAGCGCGCTCAGCGCGGCGCTCATGAGGTCACCGGATCCCTGGCCCGTGGGAACCTGGCCCGACGGCGTCATATGATCGACGACATGCGGCAGGAGCTGGGCAAGGATGCCGCTGGCCTGGCCGTGATCGAGCCCGAGCTGCGCGGCGATCTGGCCAATCTGGCCCGAGCCCAGCACCTGCGTCACCTGGCTTGCCGAGACCGTCTGGTTCGGGCCGGTGCTGACCCAGCTGGCGGCCGCCTGTCCCAGGCCGCCCTTGGTGAAGGCCTCGACGAGCCCCGCGACTCCGCCATGCTGCTGCAGGAGCTGGCCGGCGATGCGCATCAGCACATCGGAGTTGAGACCCCCTGCGCCCGCGGGCGCTCCCGGCGCCGCCGCCACCGAACCGCCGCCGAGCACCGAGCCGAGAATTCCGTCGAGTAGTCCCATGAGCCTTCCCCTGGTTGGGTTGTCGGGTGTGAAAGTCTTGCAAGCCTTGCACGTGGGCCAACCCGAACGCAAGCGTGGAATTGTGAACATATCCCTTTCGCGCCCGAGGGCTCGACGGCGCGCCCCATTCGAGGCGCGGTCAGGACTTGAGGGCAGGCGCGCGCAATTGTGATGCCGTCGGCAAATCGGCCGGCGCTTCGGTTCGGTTCGACGCACCGCTGCCGATACCGGGAAAACGGCAATGCAATGGATGCTCACGTGACCGATGTCCCTGCCAGCGTAAAGACCCTGGAACCGCTGTACGCATCCTTTGCGCAGCTCGCCGACAGACTGCTCGAGCAGCTCGACGGCATCCTCGTCCTCGACCATGCGCTGCAGCCCCGCGCCCCGTCTGCGCTCATCAATCACACCGCCGTGCGCAAGTGGCTGCGCTCGCTCGGCTGGCTGGACAACCAGGGACCGCGCGAACCGGGCTCGATCGGCAATGGCACCCGCCACTGGCTCACCGCCATCCCGATGGAAACCGCTGACGCGGCACTGGTCGGCGTGTTCTGCGTGCGGCAGACGCTCGAGCAGCGACCTGCCAGCGCCTCGCGCCACGCCATCGAAGCCGCACGCCGGCTGAAGCCCTTGCTCGACTGCGTGCATCGCGAGCTGGCCGCACGCGTACCGGTACGGTCCCGCGTCGAGATGCTGACCGAGCGCACGGCGGAGCTCGAATGGCTGTTCGAGGTGATCAGCGGACTCAAGGGTTCCTCCGATGACCGGCGGGTGGTGGAAGAACTGCTCGCACTCGCCGCGCAGCGGCTCGGGTGCGCGTACGCTGCGCTCGAGGTGCCGGACAAGCGGATGAGGGTGGAGTTCGACGCTGGCAATGGACACACCGCGCCGCTCCGCAAATCCTTCCAGCAGACCCGCCAGCACCTGTATGCCTGGGCGCAGCGCCAGAACAGGCCCCTGCTCGTCAACGGCAGCAATGCCCGGCAGGGCAAGGTCGCGGCCTGCAAGCTGCTCAGCGTGCCGGTGGTGCGCGACACGGGCCGCGTGATCGGCATGCTCGCCTTCTACAACCCCATCAGCGCCGCCGACTTCGCCACGCGCCACGTCTTCCTCGCCCGGCATCTCGGGCGCCAGACCGCCAGCATCGTCGACACGCAATTCGACCTCGTGACCGGGCTGTACACGCGCGAGGGCCTCGAGCAGACCTACGCAGGCCTCGGCGACAGCGAGGCCGCCCGCAGCGTCGTCTACTTCGACATCGACCACATGCACGTGGTGAACGAGCTGCACGGCTTCGAGCTCGGCAACGAGCTGATCGTGCGCATCGCGGACCTGATGTCGCCTCCCCGCCTGCCTGCGGATGCGCTGGCGGCGCGGCTCTCGGGCGACCGCTTCGCCATCATCCTGCCGACCACGGACTCCCACTCCGCCGAGAAAATGGCAGCCCAGATCCAGGCCGCGGCGGCGCAGATCGTCATCGGACCGAAGAAGAGCGCGGTGGAAGTGTCGATGAGCTGCGGCATCTCGGCGCTGGTGAACATGCCGCAGGGGCTGGCGCGCGCCCTGGCTGCGGCGGAACTCGCCTGCAAGACCGCCAAGAGCCGCGGACGCAACCGCATCGAGACCTACGCCTGCGAGGACGACAGCATGATGCGGCGGCATGACGATGTCATCGCCGTGGGCAAGCTGCGTGACGCCCTGAAATCCGACCGGCTGCTGCTGTTCGCCCAGCGCATCACGCCGCTGAAGGATCCCACCCAGCCGGGGGGCTATGAGCTGCTGCTGCGCCTGAAGGACGAGGACGGCGAGCTGATCACGCCCGGCCCGCTCATCAAGGCCGCGCAGCGCTACCAGTTGCTGCCCTCCGTGGACCGGTGGGTCACGCAGCGCGCCCTGCAGATGCTGAAGCCGTTCCGCGGAATGCTGCGAACCCGCGGCATCGGCATCTCCATCAACGTCTCGGGGCAGTCGATCGGCGACGAGGCCTACCTGCAGGAACTCAAGTCGCAGTTGCACGAGGCCGGCCTGCCGCGGGGATGCATCACCATCGAGCTCACCGAGCATGCCGCGGTGTCCAACCTGGCGCGCGCCAACCAGATGATCCGCGAGCTCAAGGGCCTGGGCTGCGGATTCGCGCTCGATGACTTCGGCACGGGCGCGAACTCGCTGACCTATGTGAAGAGCCTGCAGATCGGGCGGGTGAAGATCGACGGCAGCTTCGTGCGCGACATCCTCACCGACCGCAATTCCAGGGCCACGGTGCGCGCCATCGTGGAACTGGCCAAGGGCCTGTCGATCGACACCGTCGCCGAGTTCGTGGAGACGAGCGACATCGCCGAGGCGGTACGCAAGCTCGGCGTGGATTACGCGCAGGGCTACTGCTACGGCAAGCCTGAGCCGCTGGAGGACCTGCTGCGCAAGCTCGACAGCGAGGAATCGCAGCGGCTGCGCAAGCTGTTCCTCGAGATGTAGCAGACTCGCACGCGGGAGGCGCGACCAGCTCAGGCCAGCGCGAGCGCCGGCTCGCGCCGCCTCAGGCGCAGGTACACCCGCAGATAAGCGCCGAAGCACGCGGCGATGAACGCGAGCATGACCAGCAGCACCCGTGAATAACCGAGCTGCCAGCCGAGCAACGCACCGGCGATGAAGGGACCGGCGCTCTGCCCCAACCCTTGCGCCGCGGGTACGAGCGCCACGTACTGGCCGGTCCGGTCGATGCCATTGAGGGTCCCGAGCTGGTACACCTGCGTCATGGACCACACCTCGAAGAACACCAGCACGCCCGCGACGTATCCCGGCACGCTGATCGACGCCGACCAGGCCGCGAACACGATCATCATCACCGCAATGACCACGAGCTGCGGACGATGCTGTCCCCAGCGGCGCGCCAGTGCATACGCGAACACGCCTCCCGTCAGGCTGAACAGGTTGCACAGCGTCAGGGTATTGGCCACGGACTGCGGCGACATGCCGAGCATCGAGCCGATGCGCTCGGAGTACGCCCAGAATGCGCTGGCCGCGACATTGAACATGACGATGGCGAACAGGCACCACGCCGCCAGCGAGCCGAAGCCGGCGGTCGCAACCGCTTCAGGGGAGTGTGCCGAAGCCGTGCCGAGGGCGCTTGCCACCGCCGGTACGCTGCGCAGCATCGCCAGGGGCACGAGGTAGGCAAGCGCAAAGGTCCAGTACAGTCCCGGCAGGCCCACCGCGTCGAGCAGCGAGGGCACGACCCAGAGCTCCAGCGAGTTGACGATCACCAGCACGACGATGAAGACGCTGAAGTGGCGCGCGGACTGCCGCGCCAGCGACACGCAGGCGATGCCGGCGGAATAACACACCCCGCTCCCGACACCGGTGAGCAGCCGCAGCGCCGCCAGGGGAGCGAAGGCGTGCACCGCCGCGGTGAGAGCGTTTCCGGTGATCGCGACGGCGATGCCCGCCACCATCATCGCGCGGAACCGGCCGGACTTCGCCAGCAGCGAGACCAGCACCGAACCCAGCAGCATGCCGGCATTCTCGGCGGCGCCGGCCCAACCGATGTCGCGCTCGGTGAAGTGATAGCGATCCGCCAGGGCGCCAAGGATCAGCGGCAGCGCGAGATACACCCCGTAGGAGGCGATGCAGGCGCACAGGCAGGCCGCGACGGCCAGCGGCGAGTCCCAGTGGCGCTCGCCGTCCGCTCCCTGAGCGGCCGGGACGGCGGCGCTCACGCCGTTAGAATTCCCGCCTCAACGTGACACCGATGGTGCGCGGCCGGGTCACGAAAAAGCGCGGCCGGTCCGGCAACTCCGCCCCTTCGGGCATCAGGTCGCCGACCACGCCGCGCTTGTCGAACACATTGTTCAAGTACAGCGTTGCCTCCCAGGGACCCTGGTGGATGCCGCCCCGCAGGTTCAGGTTGCTGTAGGAGGGCAGGTCGCGTCCGCCGTCCGCCGGCGCGACATTGATGAAGCTCTTGCGATCACCCGTGTATTCCCACTGGCCCCGCAGGAAGGCCTCACGCTCACCCAGGGGAATCGTGTACTGGGCCGTGATCGAACCCGACCACTTCGGCACGCCGGTGAGCGGCTGGCCGACGATGGTGCGCGAGGTGGAGGTGGCCTCGGTGATCTTCATGTCCTCGTAGCCCAGGGCCAGGTTCAACGTCAGGTGATCGACGACCGCCATGTCCAGCTCGAGCTCGGCCCCCTTGCTGGTGGCCGCGCCGGAATTCGCGGTCACGCTGAACGTGCAGGGCAGGTACACCGACTGCTGGATGTTCTTCCAGTTGATGCGGTACAGGGCGGTGCGGGTGCGGATGCGGTGGCCGGCAAAGCTGTCCTTCGCGCCGATCTCGTAGCTCCACAGCGAGTCCGACTTGAACCCTTCCCCGTTCTTCAGGCCGAGCGTGGCGAGGTCGGCGCCGCACAGGTCCTCCGGCAGCAGCGAGTTGGTGCCGCCGATGCGAAAGCCCTTCGCCGCCGACAGGTACAGCATGTGATCGGCATTGAACTGGTACTTGCCGGTGAAGCGCGGCGCGGTCTGGTGCTCGCCGTGGCGCGACCAGGTGTCCGGCGGACCGGAGACACCGCCGTTCAACGGACCATCGGCCGTATACGCTCCCTCATGGTCGAGGTAGGCGCGGCGCACGCCGGCACTGACCTGGAGCTTGTCGGTGAGCTTGATGGTGGTGTCGACGAACCAGCCCTTCTGGCGGTCGGTGTTGGGCGTGTTCTGCGTGTATTCCAGGTCCGTGCCCAGCGCGCCGCCAGTGGCGGCGTCCAGGCCCGGCGAGTCGTAGATCTCGTAGTAGCGCCGGTCGGATTTGGAATGAAAGTATCCCACCACCAACTGCACCGGACCTTCGAAGGAGGACTCGAAGCGCACCTCCTGGGTGTAGGTCTTGGTGAACAGGATGTTGAGGAGCGGCGCCGGCACGTAGTAGCTCAATCCCCAGAAGATGAGCGCGTGCGCATCGGAGGTATCCTCGATGTCCTCGGCGCGGCGATAGAAATAGGTGCCCGAGGCGATGAGCCGGCCGAACTTGAATTCCTGCTTGGCGGTCAGCCCGGCGAAGGTCCACTTGTCATCCACCGAATCGCCCAGGTTGAACTGGCGGGTCTGCACGAAGTCATTCGGCGTGAAATCGGCGAGCGGGTAGCCGTTGCTCTGCGAGTGCTGGAACATGAACATCGGCGTCACCGACAGGCCTTGTACCGCCGTCGGCGTGATGCCGAGCGAAGCCGAGAAGCCGGTGGATTGCTCGGAGCCCACGTGCGACTTGCTGCCGACGGAGGGCGGGCCGCCCGGCGGATAGGGCAGCACGTTGGCCGGATCCAGGCGCGAGTCCTGCGGTCCGCCCCAGGTGCGGGTGTACAGCCCCGGTTCGAAGGCGCTGAAGGCGTTCAGCCGCAGGCCGATGTTGTCCTTCATCAGCGGCAGGTTGAGCGTGCCGCTGGCGGAGTACCCGCCGCCTCCCTTGTTGGTGTGCGAGCCTTCCGCCTCCACGCGCGCGCTGAACTTCTCCGTGCTGGGGTCCCGCGTCACCAGCCGGACCGTGCCGCCCATGGAACTGGCGCCGAACAACGTGCCCTGCGGGCCGCGCAGCACCTCGATGCGGTCGATGTCCACGGCGCGCGGATCCAGCGACAGCGGCACCGGCGTGTCGTTGAGGTAGAAGGCCGTGGTGTTGTTGCCGGACACGCCGCGGATGGACACCGCGCGGGTCGAGGAGACGCCGAAGGCGTTGCCGTTTCCGCCGGCGCCGGTTCCGGTCCCGATGGACAGGTTGGGGATGCCGCCGGCGTAGTCGCTGAAGTCCTTGGCGCCGAGGTTCTCGAGCGTCGCGCCGGTGATGGCGCTCATCGAGATGGGCACCTCCTGCATGCGCTCGGCGCGTCGCTGTGCGGTCACCACCACTTCCTCCAGCGTATCGGCGGGAGGGGACTGTGCGAGGATGGGTGCGCAGATCAGCGCGATCAGGGTCCCCGATGCAATCCGCATGTAGGTGTTGTATTGCATGTTCAAGTCTCCCCTTCGATGTTGCCTGATCCTAACAGGCATGATCACGCGAGTAAATCATGATCACAGCCACGAAATTCGGTCACGAAGCCGTTCGGACCGGATATGATCAAACAGGCGTAGTATGATCAATCGTGCACCAGCACGGTCGGGGGACTTGGCGTGAGCACATCGGTCACGGCGGCGCGGGAATCGCGCGGCGGATTTCGCATCGGCATCGACACCGGCGGCACCTTCACCGACGTGGTGGTGGGTGATGCCACCGGCATCTTGAGCGTGGGCAAGGCGCTGACCACGCGCGAGCGCATCTCCCGCGGCATCCTCGAGGGCCTGACTGTGGCGGCCGCGCCACTCGGGCTCGATGCCGGGGCCCTGCTGCGGCAGACGGCCGTGTTCATCTACGGCTCCACGCGGGCCACCAATGCCATCCTCGAGGGCAAGATCGCGCGAACCGCGCTGCTCGTCACCCAGGGTTTCCCTGACATCCTGGTGCGGCGCGAGGGCGGCAAGACCAACCCATGGGACTACACCCAGGACTACCCGGAACCCTACGTACCCCGCCACCTGACCTTCGAGATCCCCGAGCGCATCAGCGCCGAAGGCCGGGTGGTGGTGCCCTTCGATGAAGCCGCAGCCACCGCGGTGATGCACCGGCTGCGCACGCTACGGGTGGAGGCGGTGGCGGTCTGCCTGCTGTGGTCCATCGCCAATCCCCGGCACGAGCTGGCCCTGGCCAGCCTGATCGAACGCCACCTGCCCGGCGTGCCCTGCACGCTGTCGCACCACGTCAACCCCATCGTGCGCGAGTACCGGCGCGCCTCCTCGGCCGCCATCGATGCCTCGCTGAAGCCCCTGATGCAGCAGCACCTGCGGGAAATGGATTCGGACCTGCGCGCGGCTGGTCTTGCGGGCGAACTGCTGCCGGCCATCTCGCTCGGCGGGGTGATGCACATCGAGGGTGTCATCGAGAGGCCCATCCACATGGTGCGCTCGGGCCCCTCGCTGGCGCCGATCCTCGGGCAGGTCACGGGACTGGCCGAAACCGGCGCCACCGAGGTCATCGTCTGCGATACGGGCGGCACGAGCTTCGATGTGAGCCTGGTGCGCGATGGCCGGCCGGTCTTCGGCCGGGACACCTGGCTCGGCGCCCGCTACGTCGGCCACCTGACGGGGCTGTCGTCGGTGGATGCCCGCAGCATCGGCTCCGGTGGCGGTTCCATCGCGCGGGTGGATTCCGGTGGCCTGCTGTGCGTGGGCCCCGAGAGCGCCGGCGCGGATCCCGGCCCCGCCTGCTACGGGCGCGGCGGCGAGCAGGCGACGGTGACCGATGCCGCGCTGCTGCTGGGGTACCTGGATGCGGAGTACTTCAACGGCGGGCGCATGCGCCTGGACCTCGGCGCCTCGCTCAAGGTGATCAGCCGCGTCGCGCACCAGCTCGGTCAGTCGCCCGAGGATACGGCCGCCGGCATCCTCACCGTTGCCGGCGAGCACATGGTGGCCGCCATCAAGGAGATCACCATCAACGAGGGCGTCGATCCGCGCGACAGCCTGCTGCTGGCCGGCGGCGGTGCGGCGGGGCTCAACATCGTGCCCATCGCGCGCGAGCTGGGCTGCGCGCGCGTGCTCCTGCCGCGCATGGCGGGCGCGCTCAGCGCCTGCGGCGCGCAATACACCGACATCGTCACCGAGTTCAGCCGCAGCCACGTCACCGCCTCGAGAACGTTCGACCACGACGGCGTGAACCAGGTGCTCGACGGGCTTCAGGCCTCGGCCGGGGACTTCATGCAGGGCCTGAAGGCTCGCGGCATCCAGCGCTTCCGCGCCGACTACTTCGTCGAGGCGCATTACCGCTACCAGGTGTGGGAGCTCGAGGTTCCCCTGCCCGGCGCGCGCATCGACACGCCAGCCCAACTGCAGGGGATCGTGGCGGCCTTCCACGCGGCGCATGAGTCCATCTTCGCCGTCTCCGAGGCCGACCAGGAGATCGAGTTCATCCAGTGGAAGGTGCGGCTCACCGGCGAACTCGATCGCCCGCCGCTCACCCCGCTGCCGGCTGCCGGCGTGCCCGCGCCAGCGCCGCATCGCCGGAGCGAGGCGTACTTCGCAGGTCAGGGCCGCGTGGCCATGGCTCATCACCGCGGCGCGAACCTGAAGCCCGGCATGCAGCTGGAAGGGCCGGCATTGATCGCAGAGCCCACCACGACGATCGTGCTGTACCCCGGCAGCCGGGCGACGGTGACACCGTTCAACAACTACATGATCGATGTCTGAGCCGGAGCCGACCATGACCACGCCAGCCAAGCCGCTCGACCAGGTCGTCATCGCGGTGCTCGCCAACCGCCTCGATTCCATCGTGCGGGAGATGACCAACACGCTGTTCCGCACCGGCCGCTCGGCCATCCTCAACACCGCGAAGGACTTCTCCTGCTCCATCGTCACCGCCGACGACCAGCTGCTGTCCTCGGCCGACGGGCTTCCCATCCACGTGCTCGGCGGCGGCCGGCAGACGGCCTCGATGCGCGAGTTCCACCGGGATCTCGCGCCGGGAGACGCCTTCCTGCACAACGACCCGTACCTCGGCAATACGCACACCGCCGATCACACCATCCTGGTGCCGGTGTTCTGCGGCGGTGCGCACCTGTTCACGGTGTGCGCGAAGGCGCACCAGGCCGATTGCGGCAATTCCGACCCTTCGACCTACATGCCCTTTGCGAAGGATGTGTACCAGGAAGGGGGACTGAACTTCCCCTGCGTGCGCATCCAGCGCGATTACCAGGACGTGCAGGACATCATCCGCATGTGCCAGCGCCGCATCCGCGTTCCGGAGGTGTGGTACGGCGACTATCTCGCCGCGCTCGGCGCCGCGCGCATCGGCGAGCGGCGCCTCGTGGGCCTGGTCGAACGCTACGGCGCCACCACGGTGGCCGACTTCGTGCGCGAGTGGCTTGACTATTCCGAGCGGCGCATGGCGCATGCCATCGGGCTGCTGCCCGCCGGGCGGCTCAGCGCCGAGGGACGGCACGACCAGCTCCCCGGCCTGCCCAACGGCATTCCGGTGAAGGTGTCGGTGGAGGTGAAGCCGCAGGAGGGCATGGTCGAGGTCGACCTGCGCGACAACATCGACTGCGTGCCCGTGGGGGTGAACCTGTCCCGGACCTGCGCCACCGCCGGCGCGCTCATCGGCGTGCTCAACTGCATCGACCCGAGCGTGCCGCGCAACGAGGGGAGCTTCCGGCGCATCCGCATCCTGCTGCGCGAGAACTGCGTGGTGGGCATCCCGCGATTCCCTGCCTGCACCTCCATGGCCACCTCCAACGTGACGAACCGTCTGATCAACGCGACGCAGCGCGCGTTCAGCCTGTTGGGGGACGGTCACGGTCTCGCCGAAGGTGCGGCCTCCATGGGCGCGGGATTCGGCGTCGTGTCGGGCAGGGACCGTCGGCTGAGCGGCGCCGATGGCGGCACCGGCGAGGCGTCCTCCGGGGTACCCTCCGGGGCGCCCTCCGGGGTTCCCTTTGTGAACCAGCTCGTCATCGGCAACAACGGCGGCCCTGCTTCCGCGCACTGCGACGGATGGGTGACCTACTGCATGCCCGACGCCGCGGCCTCGGTCATGGTCGACAGTGTCGAGATCATCGAGCAGAAGTATCCGTTGCTGATCCGCTCGCTGCGGCTGGTGCAGGACAGCGGCGGTGCCGGCCGCTTCCGCGGCGGACCGGCCGGTGAGATCACCTACGGGCCGTTGCACGACCCGATGACCGTCGCCTACTTCGCCGAGATGCACGAGGACCCACCCAAGGGAACCCGTGGCGGAAGGTCAGGCAGCGCCTCGGTGGTGTACAAGGTCACGCGCGAGGGCCGGGAGGAGCCACTGCCCCCGATCGGCCTCGTCGAACTGCAGCCGGGCGAGTGCATCCGCGGCTTCGAGGCCGGCGGCGGCGGGTACGGCAACCCGCTGGAACGCGACCCCGAGCGCGTGCGGCACGACGTGCTCGAGGGCTGGGTGAGCGCGGATCAGGCGCGCAGCCTCTACGGCGTGCTGCTGGCCGGCTCGCGCGAGGACGGCACGCTGCGGGTGGAGGCGGCCGGCACCGCGGCGCGCCGGCGGGAGATCAGCGCGCGATGAGCGAATCGCCCGCCGGCGGGTTGCAGAAGACGCTGAAGCTGCGTCATCTGTTCACGCTGGGCGTGGGCACCATCGTCGGAGTGGCCTGGCTCATGGTGCTGGGAAGCGTGCTGGCCGGCGCAGGTCCCCTGGGCGCGGCGCTGGGCTTCATCATCGGCGCGGCGGCCATGATTCCCATCAGCCTGTGCTACGGCGAGCTGAGCGGCGAGCTGCCGCATGCCGGCGGCGAGGTGGTGTATGCCTATTCGCTGTTCGGCCTTCCCTGGGCGTACTTCGCGGGCCTGTGCCTGACGTTCATCTACGTCATCAACTGCGTGTTCTTCGCGGTGTCGGTGGGCTGGCTGATGAACGAACTGGTCCCCGGCATCCAGGGTGCGGCACTCTACGGCGTGCTCGGTGCCGAGGTGCATGCCGGTGACATCCTCATCGGCGCGGTGGGATCGCTCGCGCTGCTGGCCGCACACTGGCGCGGCGCGCGCGATGCGGCGCGGCTCCAGGACCTGGCCACCTATACCCTGCTCGGCGCCACCTGCGTGTTCGTCGTGCTGGGCATCGCCCGTGGCGAGCCGCGCAACCTCGTACCGCTGATCGCGCCTTCGGACTGGGGATGGGGCCTCGGCGGCGTCCTCGGTGCGCTGGCCGTGACGCCGTATTTCTTCGGCGGATTCAACACCATTCCGCAGGCGGTGGCCGAGCTCGAGAATCCCCAGGACCGCCGCCACGTGGCATCCATCCTCGCCGTCTGCATCCTCACCTCGCTCCTGTTCTACTGCGCGGTGCTGGTGGCCGTGGCCATGGCGATGCCGCGCGCGCAGCTCCTCGCCGCCGAATTGCCGGTGGCGCAGGCCTTCCGCGTGGTATTCCGCGCCGGCTGGGTGGCGGACCTCGTGCTGGTCGCGGGCGTGCTGGGCCTCATCGCGGTGTGGAACGCGCTGTTCTTCGCCGCGACGCGCGTGCTCTACGCACTGGGCCGCAGCCACCTCCTGCCCGCCGGGCTCGGCCGGCTCAGCGCCACCGGCCGGTCCCCCACTCGCGCCATCGTGCTCGTCACGCTCGCGAGCATCGTCGGCCTGTTCCTCGGCAAGGGCGTGCTGCTGCCGGTGGTGAACGTCACCTCCACCCTGTTCGCCATGATGTACGCCATCGTCAGCGTCGGCGTGCTGCGGCATCGCCGCAAGGCACCCGCGCAGGCCGGCTACCGCGTGCCGGGCGGCCTCGTACTGGTGTCGCTGGCGGTGGTGTTCTCGCTGTATCTCGTCGGCCTGTCCCTGCTGCAACAGTACCGTGATGCGGGCGGCCGGGTGCCGCCCGAATGGTGGCTGCTCGGCGGATGCCTGCTGGCGGGAGGGCTGACCTGGACCATGGGCGCACGCTCCCGGGAAGCGCTGGACGAGGGACGGCGCACGCGGATCGTGCTCGAGCAGGAATGAGCGCCGCCCCTGCTCGACTTGATATGATCACAGGCGCATAATGTGATCACAAACATGCAGCCGGAGTTGCGATGACGGACCTCACCTGGGCGTATGCCGACACCTACGAGTACATGGAGCGCACGCGCGCCGGTTTCCCGCCGGCCTTCATCTGCGTGGCCGTGAATGGCGGCATCCAGGGCAAGGAAACGCACGACGCGCTGCCCGAGACGCCCGATGAGATCGCCGACGCCGTCGCCGCCGCCCACGAGGCGGGCGCGAGCATGGTGCACGTACATGCCCGCGACTCGCGCAACTTCACCCAGGGGGCGCGCCGCATCGATGAGTGGCTGCAGGTCAACGAGAAGATCCGCGCGCGCTGCCCCGACATCATCGTCAACAACACCACCGGCGGCGATCTCACCATGAGCATGGAGGAGCGCCTGTCCTGCCTGGACGCCGCGCCCGATGTCGCCTCGCTCAACCTGACGCCGGACATGAGCCGGTTCACCATGAAGGCGCGTCCCGCCCCTTTGCCGCATCCGCGCGAGGAGATGGAGGTGGATGCCTGCCTGCCATTCACCTACGGCCTGGTCGAGCAATTCGCCGCGGAGATGAAGAATCGCGGCATCAAGCCGGAGATGGAGACCTATCACACCGGCGGCGCCTGGGTGATGCGCGACCTCATCGACAGGAAGCTCGTCGACCCGCCCTATCTCATCCAGACGGTGATGGGCGCCCAGACCGCGAGCTACCCGACGCCCGAGCACGTGATCCACCTGCTCAGGGAACTGCCCGCGCGGAGCGTGTGGCTGTGTTCCGGAATCGGCCCGTTCCAGCTTCCGCTGACCACGATGGCGCTGTTCATGGGCGGCCACGTGCGTGTCGGTCTCGAGGACAACCTCTATTACGCCCGCGGCCGCAAGTTCAAGGACAACGCCGAGGCGGTGCGGCGAGCCGTGCGGCTCGCCGGCGAACTCAACCGCAAGGTCGCAACGCCCGCCGAGACCCGTGCCCTGCTCGGCCTGCCATCGAATCCCAAGGGCAGCAAGACCGCCAGGAAGCCCGCATGAACACCGCATTGAAGGAAACGTCAGCGCTGGAAGAGGCGCTCGCCGCGGCGGAAAGCCGCTTTACGGAAAGCCACCCCGCCAGCCGCGCCCGCCACGAGCGCGCGCAGGCCGTGCTGCCCGCGGGCCATTCGCGCCAGACCCTGTTCTTCGCGCCGTTTCCGCTCACCATCGCCGGCGGCAAGGGATGCCGCATCACCGACATCGACGGCAAGGAGTATCTCAACCTGGTCGGCGATTACGCCGCCGGCCTGTTCGGCCAGCAGTGCGAGCCCCTGCAGCGCGCGGCGCTCGAGGCCATGCAGGCGGGCATCTCGCTGTCGGGCCCGAACACGCGGGAAGTGGAGTTCGCCGAGTACATCTCCAGGCGCATCCCCTCCATGGAACAGGTGCGGTTCTGCAATTCCGGCTCGGAGGCTTGCCTGTTCGCCACCCTCCTCGCACGGCATGCGACCAGGCGCCGCAAGATCCTCGTGTTCAACTTCTGCTATCACGGCGGCTTCATGATCTACGGGCCCTCGGACCCCGCGCTGTCCGTGCCCTTCGAGACCGTGAAGGCCGACTACAACGACATCGCCGGCACGCGCGCCGTGCTGCGCGCCAACGCCCCCGACATCGCCGCGGTGCTGGTCGAGCCCGTGATGGGCTCGGGCGGCGCCATCGTCGGCACGCCGGATTTCCTCGGCATGCTGCGCGAGGAGACGCGCAGGCTCGGCGTCGCGCTGATCTTCGATGAGGTGATGACCTCGCGCATGGGACCGGGCGGCGTGCAGGGCATCCGCGGCATCCGTCCCGATCTCACCACCCTGGGCAAGTTCTGGGGCGGTGGATTCGCCTTCGGCGCCTTCGGCGGGTCGCGCGAGTTCATGCGCCACCTCGACGTGCGCGCCGGCGGAGTGCTCTCGCAGGCCGGCACGTTCAACAACAACGTGGTCGCGATGACGGCTGGCCTCGTGGGTGCCCGCGATGTGTATTCGCCCGAGGCCTGCGTGCGGCTCAACGCGCTGGGTGATTCGCTGCGTGAGCAGCTCAACGAGGTCGGCCGTTCGCTGCAGGCACCGTTCCAGGCCACCGGTGTCGGCGGCGTGATGAACACCCACTGGAGCCATCAACCGGTGACCGATCCTGCGCAGGTGGTACCCGCCAATGCGCCGATCCGGCGGCTGTTCCAGCTCGAGATGATCGAGCGCGGCTTCTATGTCGCGCAGCGGGGCATGATCAACCTGTCCCTGCCCATGCAGGAAAAGGATCTCGCCGCCTTCGTGGCCGCCGCACGGGACTTCCTGATGCGCCACGCCGCGATCCTGCCGCGCGCGTGAGCGGCGCGCCGGCACTTCGCGGCAACATAGGATATTTCCAGTTCCTGTCGCTGGGCTTCGGCACGATGATCGGCTCGGCCTGGGTCATCCTGCTCGGTGACTGGCTGGGAAAGGCAGGACCGGGAGGGGCCATGCTCGGCTTCGCGTCCGGCGCCCTCGTCGTCATGGCCATCGGCGCCTGCTATGCGGAGCTCACATCGCTCCTGCCGGAGGCCGGCAGCGAATTCATCTACGCACACCGGGTCTACGGGCGCCGGCTGGCCTTCACGGTGGGCTGGTTCCTGGTGCTGTACCTGGTCAGCGTCACGGTGTTCGAGGCACTGGCGCTGGCGTGGATCTTCGAGCTGCTCGCGCCGGGCTGGACCTCCGCGCCGCTGTATTCCGCCTTCGGCGGGTCGATCACCTCGCAGATGCTGATCATCGGCATCGGCGGAGCGCTGGTGCTGTTCTGCCTGAACTTCGTCGGCACCCAGGTGGCGGTGGTGTCGCACAGCATCCTCACCTACGGCTTCCTCGCCGTCGTGCTGGTGATTCTCGCGGCGCTGGTGCTGCATGGCCGTGCGCCGCACCTGGAGCCCCTGTTCGGCACCACCAATGGCAAGCCATGGTGGCTGGGCACCTTCGGCATCTTCTCCTTCTGCGCCTATGCGCTGAACGGATTCCAGGCGATCCCGCAGGCCATCGAGGAGCGCGCCGGCCACACCGACCTCGCCACCATCGGCAAGGTGATCGTCCTGTCCATCGCGGCCGCCGCCTGCTTCTACTGCCTCGTCGTGCTCGCCGCCGCCCTCGCCACGCCCTGGCAGAAGCTCGTGGACCAGCCGCTGCCGATGATCGCCGCGGCGGCGACCCTGCCGCGCGGCGATCTCGTCGCGCGGGTGCTGCTGGTGGCCACCGCCGTGTCGCTGATCAAGGCGTGGAACGGCATCTTCATGATGGCGGTCAGACTGGTGGTGGCGATGGCCCGCGCGGGCTACGTCCCTGCGCGCCTGGCACGGCTACATCCGCGCTTCGGATCACCTGGATCCGCGCTGCTGTTCATCGGATCGCTGAACGTCGCCGGCATCTTCTTCGGCAAGGCGGCGATCGAGCCCATCACCGACATGTGCGCAATGGTGCTCACGCTCACCTACGTGCTGTGCTGCCTCACGGTGCTGCGGCTGCGCGCCCGCCAGGACGTCGCGCAACAGGCGGCGCAACGCACGCGGCTCTTTGCGTGGGTGGGCCTGGTGGGCGCGCTGGTGATGGCCGTGGTCGCCTTCCTGGCGCCGTGGTGGCAGCGCCCCGGCGTGCCGCTGGAATGGAAGCTGCTCGCGGTGTGGGGCGCGATCGGCATCGCGGTATGGGTATGGGCGATCCGCCAGCAGCGACCGGTACCGGCGTGAACCCACGGGCACCGCGCAGCCGCCGGCTCCTCGGGTCAGCTCGCGGTGATCGGCAGGCTTTCCCAGTAGCCGGGGATCTTGTCGAGGATGGCGAGGTCGCGGCGCATCGCATCCTCGGCCGCATCCGGGTCGCGCGCCTGGAAGGCAGCGAGGAGCCGCTCGTGCTGGTCGAGCGCACCGCGCCGCGTGTGCGTCGTGCGTGTCAGCAGCGTGACCGTGCTCGCCACGAGCGGGGCCATGCGCAGCCAGAGCATCTGGATGAGCGACACCAGCACCGGGTTGTCGGCGATGCGGTAGATCTCGAAGTGGAAGGCCATGTTCAGCGCCGTGAAGGTGTGCAGGTCGCCGCCGGAGATGCTCTTCTCGATGCCGGTCTGCACGGCGCGCAGGTGCTCGATCTGCACCAGCGTGATGTTGCGGGCGGCCAGCGCAGCCGCCTTGCCCTCGAGTTGCTGGCGCAGGTCGATGAGCTGCTCGACCTGGCGGCGGTTGAGGGTGGGCACGCGCGCCGAACGGTTGGGCAGGCCCTCGAAGGCGCCCTCGGAGGTGAGCCTGCGCAGCGCCTCGCGCACCGGCATCTCGCCCATCGAGAGTTCCTTGGCGAGCGATCGCAGCGTGATCACCTCGCCGGGACGGAAGTGCCCCGCGAGCACCGCCTCCTTCAGCGCGGCATAGGCCCGGCTGTGCGCGGCCTCGCCCGGCACCTGGCGGTCGGCGCTGACCGCGAGCGAACGTCGTGGCGCCTTGGCGCGCGATCTGCGTGTCGCGGCGGATTGCTTGGTCCTGGTCGGCATGGGCGCAGCCTCCCGACTGCGAGCGCAAAGCCTATTCCGCGCTCCCCGGCAGTGCAAGCGCTGCGCGAGGATTGTGATCAATGATTCCTGATGTGATCATATACTCATGAACCCGCAACCAGCCAGTGCCCGCATCCTGATCATCGGCGGTGGCATCGGCGGCGCCAGCGCCGCGTACCACCTGGCGCGGCTCGGCGCCCGCGACGTGGTGCTGCTGGAGCGCGCCATGCTCAGCTCCGGCACCACCTGGCACTCCACCGGCAACATGGAGACCTACCGGCCGGATCCCCTGGTGTTCGACATGGTGCGCTACGCCGCGAACCTGTATCCCTCCCTGGCGCAGGAACTGGGGCGCGAGATCGGCTGGCGCAACGTCGGGCGCATCCACTACACCGACCGCGAGGACCGCTGGCAGGTGATGCAGACCCTGCCGGAGCTGTGCCGCGCCCGAGGGATGCAGCTCGACTTGCTCACGCCTGCGCAGGTGCAGGCGCGCCTGCCCATCATCGACCCCGCCGGCCTCGCCGGCGGGGTGTGGATACCCAGCGATGCGCGCGTGAACGCCACCGATGCCGTGCAGGCGCTCGCGGCCGGCGCGCGCGCCGGCGGCGTGCGGATCGTGCAGGACTCCCTGGTACAGCGCATCCTCGCGCGCGATGGCCGCGTGAGCGGAGTCGAGACGGCGCAGGGCATCATCGCCTGCGAGACCCTCGTGCTGGCCGCAGGTCTATGGTCGCGCGACCTGGCCGCGACCTGCGGCGTGCGCCTGCCGATGTATGCCCTCGAGCACCAGTACATGATCACCAAGCCCCACGGCGTGCCGCGCGACCTGCCGCTGTTCCTCTCCTATGAGGATCAGCTCTACGGCCGGGAGGAGGTCGGGGGCCTCATGATCGGGAGCCTGGATGATGATGCCATTGCGCTATCGGCCGCGGAGCTGCCGCAGAACTTCTCCTTCGCGCTGCTGAACGAGCGCTGGCCCCAGTTCGAACCCTACCTCGCCACGGCGATGAGACGTTTCCCGGTGCTGCGCGACGTCGAGATCCGGATGCTGCTCAACGGTCCGGAGAGCTTCACGCCCGACGGGCAGATGCTGCTCGGTCCGGCGCCGGGGGTGTCGGGCCTGTTCACCGCCTGCGGGTTCAATTCCAATGGCATGGCGCTGGCGCCCGCCGCCGGCCGCTACGTGGCCGAGTGGATCGTCGAGGGTGAGCCCAGCGCCGATGTCGCGCCACTCGACGTGCGCCGGTTCTCTGCTCCGCAGGCAACCGAAGGCTTCATGCGCGCCCGCGCCGCCGAGATCCCGGGCTTCCATTGCCGCCTGCATCCGCTGGACGGCGACTATCACAGCGCGCGCAACGTGCGCCTCTCCCCCTTGCACGAGCTCAACGCCGCCGCCGGGGCGCGCTTCGTGTCGGTGAGTGGCTGGGAACGTCCCGCCTGGTTCGCGCCTGCCGATGATGCGCGGCTGATCGCAGGTGTTGCCGCGGAAGTGAAGGCGGCTTGCGGGCAGGCGCTGCTGGTGGACCGTTCGATGGACCTCAAGTGCGAGGTCGGGGCGATGCCACCGTCCGACAGCGCTCCCTGGCTCGCCCTCGAAGGCGCGCACGGCCAGGTGGAGGCGCTGGTGCGGACAGCCGGTGGCAGCGGCGATGCAACGTTGATCAGCGCATCGCCCGAGCAGGAGACGCGCGTCCTCGAGTACCTCAGGCGCGCAGGCCACGCCGTTCTCGACCTGACCTCCTCGCAGGCGTTGCTTGAACTGCACGGCCCGGCGCGACATGCGCTGCTGGCGCAGATCCAGGAAATGGGTCCCCCGGTGCGGCTGTGGCAGGATCCGGTGATGGACTCGACGCTGCTCATGATGCCGGCGGCGGACAGCATCCGCGTGTGGGAGCATCTGCTGAAGGCGGGCGGCCTCCACGGCCTGCGGATCGGCGGACACCTGGCGCAGGAAGCCCTGCGCCTGCATCGCGGCGTCCCCGGTTTCGGCAGCGAGGCGACACCGGCACGGCTGGCCGACGAGCTGGGGTTCCGGCGCGCGGTGGGGCGCGTGGTGGAACGGCCGCTCACGCCTGCCGCCGCGCCCCGCACGCATTCACCCCGAATGCTGATGGCCGTGGCCAGCGACATGCCCTTCGAGGAATTCGGCGCGCGTGAGGTGGTGATGAGCGAGGGCCGCACGATCGGCGAACTCACCGCGCGCGTCCGCCTGCCCGGCTGGCCGCAGACGCTGGGACTTGCGTTGCTCGACCCGCGCCAGTGGCAGGACGGCATGCCGATGGAGACGGTGGCCGGCGGACGACGCTGGTCGCTGGCGCCCCGGCCGAGCACCTGGAGCAGGCGCCTTGCAACCGGCGCCCGCTGAAGGTCCTGCAGGAGATCCGCCGCTCCTGCGGGCGATGGGAACCTGGGGCCTCACCGCCTCGATCATCAACATCACCATCGCCGGAAGCATCCTCGTGTTGCCGGGCACGCTCGGCGCCTCGATGGGACCCTCGGCACCGCTGGCCTTCCTGCTCGGCGCTGCCCTGTTCGTGCCGCTGATGCTGTGCTTTGCATCCGTCGGCAGTCGCGTGGTGGCCAGCGGCGGCCCGTACATCTACGTCGAGACGGCATTCGGCCGATTCCCGGCCTTCCTCATGGCGGCACTGCTGTGGATCTCCAGCGTGTCGGGAAGCGGGAGCATCGCCGCGGCCCTGGCGGACCAGCTGGCACAGTTCTCACCGCTGTTCTCGCAGCCGCTGTCCCGCGCGGCCCTGTTGCTGGGTGTCTACGGTTCGCTGGTCGCGGTGAACGCCGCGGGGGTGCGCGCCGGCGCCCACGCGAACATGCTGTTCGCCGCGGCCAAGGTCCTGCCACTGCTGCTGATCGCGGTGCTGGGTCTGCTGCACGTGCAATGGCAGCACTTCGAGATCCACGCCTGGCCCGGCGCGCGGGCGCTCGGCACCGCCTTGCTGCTCGTGGTGTTCGCCTATTCCGGCGCCGAGACGGCGCTCGCACCCTCCGGCGAGATGCGCGACAACGCCCGCGTGGTGCCCGCCGCCGTCTCGCTCGGGGTCGGCGCGGTGGTGTTGCTGTATGTCGTGATCCAGATCGTCTGCCAGGGCGTGCTGGGTGATGCGCTCGCGGGACATCCGGCGCCGGTGAGTGCCGTGGCCGGACAGGTCATGCGCGGTGGCGCCGTCCTGGTGATGGCCACCGCCGGCGTCTCGCTGTATGGCTGCCTGCAGGGCGACCTGCTCGGCACCTCGCGCCTGCTGTACGCGCTCGCACGCGACGGCCTGCTGCCATCCCCGCTGTCACGCGTGACCTCGCGCACGCGCGTCCCGCTGATCGCGCTGATCACCCACGCGGCCGCAGCCTGTTGCGTGGCCATCGCCGGCAGCTTCGGCACGCTGGCCCTGGTCTCCGGCGGCGCCTTCTGCTTCGTCTACATGGGCTGCGCGGCGGCGGCGTGGCAACTGCAGCGGCAGGGTTACAGTCAGACGGCCGCGCCCGTCACATTGCCCGGCGGCCCCTGGATCCCGTTCATCGGCATCGCCGGCTTCGCGGCCATCCTCGCCTCGCTCCAGGCGCGCGAGTGGCTGGCCATCGGCGCCGCGTTGCTCCTGATCAGCGCGCTGTACCTCATCGCCCGGCGCAGGCGCTGAGCAGCATCGGTCGAGGCGGCGTGCCGTCAGCCGGTGCGAAGATCCTCCACCAGCGCGCCATGCTGCAGCGTCTCGCGCTCGTGATCCGTCTCACGCCATGGCTCGGCCAGCGCCGCCGTGTACCAGGCGCGCATCGAGGGCAGCGCCAGCAGGCGCTCGGCGTAGTCGCGTGCGATGGGGGACACCGGGGGAGAATAGGTCTGCAGCCGGAAAGCCACCGGGGCGAAGAAGGCATCCACCGCGGTGAACCGGTCGCCGGCCAGGAACGGCCCACCGAAGCGCGCGAGCCCCTGCTGCCACAACGCATCCAGGCGCGCGAGATCCTGTGTCAGCGCTGGCGGCACGCCATGCAGCCGGACGCGAATGCCGCAGTTCATCGCGCAGATGGTTCGCAGCGTCGGGTAGCCCGAGTGCATCTCGGCGCTGGCGCAACGCGCGAAGGCGCGGGCGGCAGCGGCCTTCGGCCACACGGCTGGGAATCGCTCCGCCAGGTATTCGGTGATGCCCAGGGTGTCCCACACCGTCGTTCCCTCATCGACCAGGCAGGGAACCTTGCCGGTGGGTGAGAACGCGGTGAAGGCGCTGGGCTCTCCGGGTTGCGCGAAGGGCACGAGCTTCTCCTCGAAGTCGATACCCAGCTCGCGCATCAGCACCCACGGGCGCAGCGACCAGGAGGAGTAGTTCTTGTTGCCGATGTAGAGGATGAGCATGGAGGTCCCCCGCCGACTGTCGATGCGGCATTGTACGGGAGAACCCGCGGCGCGCATTCATTGCGCAGTGCCGCGACGCCTCAGCTCATCGATCCTTGTCCGGTGGCGAGGGTCGCATCGCCTTCCAGAGCAGCGACAGCAGCACCAGGTCGATGAAAACCGCACTGATGCCGAAGGCGATGCGTCCGCTCATCTCGGATGCACGGGCAACGCTCGAGAACGGACCGATACTCATGCCACCGCTGAAGCGTCGCGGGCCCGGCCCGAAGGCGATCCAGTTGAAGATGGAGGCGAAGGCGCCGACGAACAGAAGCAGGAAGTTCCGCGAGATGACCGAGTCCGGACCCAGTCTCGAGATCAGCGGCGCGAAGCCGCCCAGGAAGAACACGCCACCGGCGACGCCCAGCACCCAGCGCGGGGAATGGAAGTTCTCGGGGCGGGAGGGAATCCAGCCCAGGGCCAGAGCCATGATGAGACCGCCGACGATCCAGAAGACCGCGCCGAACAGCCATTCGCCCAGGGGTGAGAGCGGTTTGGACATGCGAAAAGTCTAGTCTTCGCGCCGGGGTGCGACCGTGCGGTGCGTCACTACGCGAACCGCGAAGCGCGCCGCCCCCTAGGGACGCTGGCGGTATAGTCGGTCGAATTGCCGTTCCAGCGATTCATTCGTTCCCCGCGTCTCATCTATCACGCGCTTTGCCCAATCGAAGTACTTGCGCACCCGCTCGATCGGCCAGCCCGCTGGCGGATCGGCCAGCATGTCGCGCAGGTTGCAGATCTTGTCCGCCTGCTTCACCAGACGCGCCCGCCGGGTGGAATGGCCGGCACGTGCGATCTGCACCCGCTTGCGCAACTCCTTTTTCAGGAACTTGGTGTCGGTCACCTCCTCCACCACCTCGGTGACCGTCTTGCCGACATGACCGCGCAGTTCCTGCGAACTGGTCTGGGTATCCTCCAGCGTGTCATGCAGCAGCGCGGCCGCGATCGTCACGCCATCGCGCACGCCCCCTTCGAACCACAGCACGTGCGCGAGCGCGATGGGATGGTTGATGTAGGGGTAGCGCTTCGAGCCCTTGCGACGCTGGTCGCGGTGCTTGCGGGCGGCGAACTGCAGGGCCTTCAACACGAGGCCTGCGCCGCGTTGCGGTGTCGTCTGGATCATCAGCACTCCTTCGTCCCGCATCCGCCAGTCTGGCAGCCGCGCAGGACCGCGCCGCAGGGCGGCACGACCGGACGGGCCAGCGGCCCGCGGGACATTTCGAGGATGCAGCCAGAGGAACACCAGGCTGCGGGGTGTGTGGCGCAAGAACTCTCGCGCGAGCGGCGCGGGATCCGCGACCACGGCTCCATTATACTGCATCCACGCCGCGCCCGCCTCAGCCGGGAACGAGCGCCAGCGCGCGAATCGGGCTGCCCGAACCCTTGCGGATCTTCAGCGGCGCACAGACGATGAACGCGCCGGTGGGCGGAAGCTGGTCGAGATTCGCCAGACACTGCAACCCGTAGCGCCCCGCGCCATGCAGGAAATAGTGTGCCGGGTACGGAGGCTTCAGGTGAAACCCCTGCCCCGCATCCGTGCCGATGGTCTCGGTGCCGAATCCCTGAATGTCGCGCGACTCGACCAGGAAGCGCACGGCCTCGGTCGAAGGACCCGGCGTGTGCTGGCCGGTATCATCCAGGTTCTGGTAGGCGACGGGATCGGTGCGCTTCGACCAGTCGGTGCGCATCAGTACCCAGCTACGCGGCGGGATGCGGCCGTGCATGGATTCCCATCGCTCGAGGAACGCGACATCGAGCAGGAAGTCGGCATCGGCGCGGGCCTCGGCACTGCAGTCCACCACGCATGCCGGACCCATGAGATCGCGCACCGGGATGGTGTCGGTGGCGTTGTTCGGCAGGTCACGGCCCGAGATCCAGTGCACCGGCGCATCGAAATGCGTGCCGGTGTGCTCACCGCAGGAAAAGCTGTTCCAGTACCAGGACGGACCCCGCTCGTCGTAGCGCGAGATCTCCTGCTGCCGGAACGGCGCGCTCTGCCCGAACTCGGGCGGCAGCACGATGGCCGGAAACTCCGGCGACAGTGTCTGCGTGAGATCGACGACGCGCACTCGACCCGCGGCAAGGTCTGCGGCCAGCAAGCCCAGTGATTCAACGGCCATCGGCGCAGAGCTCCCGTTCGAGGACCTTCGGATTCTCCTGCCAGCGTTCCAGCCATTCCTGCGCGACATCGCCGGGATACACGTCCTCGACGCCCTCGCGCAGCGCCGCCACCACGGCTTTGGCCAGCGCCTCGGGCGCCAGCTTCGGCGGCGGCATCGCCTGGTTCCACTCATCATCGATAGGACCGGGGAACACATTGATGACGCGGATGCCGCTGCCACGCATTTCCGCACGCAGGCATTGCGACAGTGACAGCGCCGCCGCCTTGGAGGCCGAGAAGGTGCCGTGCGGCGGGAAATTGCTCAGCGCGTAGATGGACAGCAGGTTCACCCAGGCGGTGGCCGCGGTCGCACCATCGGCGGCACGTCCCCGCAGCGCAGGACCAAAGGCCTGGGCGAGACGCAGCAGGCCGAAGTAGTTGATGTCCATCTCCGCCTGCGCCACGTCCAGCCCGGCGCGCGAGGCGATGCCCTGGGTGCGATGCACCTCCGCGGTGTTCACCACGATGTCGACGCGGCCGCCGAAGCTGCCCGCCGCCTCGGTGACCGAACTGCTGTCGGAGAGGTCGAGTGGCACGGCCGCCACGTGCGGCAGGGCCCGAAGCTGCTCCAGTCCCGGCGATGGTTTCCACGGCTCTGCCTGGCCCACCCAGACGAGATCCGCGCCCGCCGCCACCAAGGCACGCACCATCGCCTGGCCCACGGCCGTCTTGCCGTCGGTGACCAGCACCTTCCTGAACTTCGGGTCGCAGGTCATCTCGCGCAACTGCGGATCCATAGCCATGTCGGGAACCTCATCGATCGGAAAGGCAACCAGCACGCCCTGGCCGGATTTGTCCAGGCGCGCGCCGATGCGCACGCGGCAGGGCGCCGCACCACATCCGGAATGCATATGGGCGATGACCGTGGGCCCCGCTTCGATCCGTACGAGGCCGATGCGCCACGGCGCACGCTCGCGGAAATAGAGATCCTGGCTCAGGTGCACCTGCGTGTCGGCGAGCAACTCGCCCTCGCCCGACTGCACACGCCAGCGCAGCGAGGCGGAAAGGCACGCACCGCAAGCCTCGCGCGGCGGGTACTGCACGGCGCCGCAGTCCTCGCACACCTGCAGTTCGAAGCGTCCGCGCGCCGCCGCGGCCGTGAGGCCCAGCGCAGCACGCGACCGGCCGCCCGGTGGCAGGAGCGGCGTGCGCGTGCGCAACACCGGATTCTTGCGCTTCGGCCGGGTGAAGGGAGCGCTCATGCGTCGGCTCGGCCGAGGATGGCGGCCGCGGAACACAGTCCGCGATCGTAGGTGATCATGCCGTAGCCCAGGGCGAGCCCGAAACGCGCCTCGGGGACGGGACGCGAGAGGTTCTGTCCGGTGAGCTGACGAATCGTTTCCACCAGCCCGAGGAAGCCCGCGGCACAACCAGCCTGTCCCACGGAGAGCTGGCCACCACTGGTGTTCAACGGAAAGCTTCCTTCGGTGGTGAAGGTGTTGCGGCGGATGAACTCGGGCGCGCCGCCCTTCTCGCAGAAACCCAGGTCCTCGATCTGGATGGCGGTCATGACCGGATAATCGTCATAGGTCTGCACGAAGTCGATGTCGCCGGGCGAAAGACCCGCCGTGCCGTAGAGCCGGTCGCGATCCTGCGCCCAGCCGCCGCGCATCTGGATGGGATCCTCCGGAAAGGCGTTGTGGCGCTCGCAGGTGGCGCGGATGCGCGCATAGGGCAGACGCAATTCTTGCGCGCGCGCGCGCGTCATCACCAGGAAACCTTCCGCGCCGGCGCAGGGCATCACGCAATCGAACAGGTGGATCGGATCCGCGATCACCCGCGCCGAGAGGTATTCCTTCATGCTCAGCGGCTTCGAGAACAGCGCGTGCTTGAACCCCAACGCATTGTCGCGCTGCGCGATGCAGATCCTGCCGAAGTCCTCACGCGTCGCGCCATAGGTACGCATGTAGTACTGCGTCAGGAACGCGAAGCTCGCGTTCGGGCCACCCGAGCCATACGGAAACACCGCATCACGCGCGAACACGCTGAAGCTCCCCAGGGACTGGCGAAAGGAATCGGTGTGATTGGAGTCGGCGCCCATGCAGGCGATGACCTCGGCGTCGCCCGCCTCCACCGCGCGCATCGCCCGGCGCAGCGCGACGACGCCGCAGGCACCGCCGATGGGCAGGTAGTCCAGCCATCGCAGCGTGACGCCCAGGTGCTGCGTCAGGCCGATGGCGGTGTCGGGCGCGAGCCCGAAGCTGCCAACGCACAGCCCGTCGACCTCCTGCTTCTTCAGTCCGGAGTCCTTCAGCAGCCGGGCCAGCGCCTGCGCGCAGAACCAGTGCGCGTTGCGGATGGAGTAGCGCCGGTAAGGCACGGTCACCGGCGTGGTGATGACGGCCTCGCGGTCGGAGCGCGAAGTGGAGGTCGGCTGGGTCATGATGTCGGGCGAATCCATTATACAAGGCCGATCCGGTTCTCAGTCGATCGAGCGCAGCGCAGAGGATCTCGCACCGCCTCGCGCGTCCAGCATCGACACGCCCCAGGCCAGCAGGAAGGCCGCGGCCATGGTGATGACCGTCGGATATTCAAAAGGCACCAACGGTTCTGCGTGGCCCAACGTACCCACCCACACCTTGGGGCTGACCAGCACCAGTGCGATCGAGCCCAGGAGGCCGGTCCAGCCTGCCGCAACGGCGCCGCGCGTCGTGAGCCCCCGCCAGTGGATGGCGAGCAGCAGCACCGGGAACGTGCAGCTGGCCGCCGCGACCAGCGGCAACGTGGCCAGGAACCCGACGTTCTGATGCTGGAACAGGATCCCGAAACCGACGGCCACGGCGCCAATGCCGGCGCTCGCCCAGCGGGAGATCCGCAGTTCCTGCGCATCCTGGATGGCGCGGCGCTTGAACACCGTTCGCGCCAGGTCATGCGACACCGTGGTGGCGGCCGCCAGCGTGAGGCCCGCCACCACGGCCAGCACCGTCGCGATCGCGACGGTAGCCGCAACGCCGAACAGCACGCTGCCACCCAGATGTCGCGCCAGGAAGAACGCCGCCGTGTTCACACCGGTCACCTCCGGCACGCGCAGCATGGCCATCGCACCGAGACCCAGCACGATGATGAGTGCCTGGAACAGCGCGATCAGGCAGGTGGCCACCACCAGCGAGCGGCGCGCCGCGACGCCGTCACGCACGGTGAATGAACGCATCAGGACATGCGGCATGCCAGCCGGACCGAAGATGAATGCCAGGGCGAGGCCCAGCGCACTGAACGGGTCCTCCAGCAGCACCTTCTGCGGACCGTCTCGCGCCGCCATGGTTGCGGCCGCCTGCCGCGAAAGGTCGGCAGCATTCCAGCCGAACCGGTGCAGCACCAGGGCGGCCATCAACGCAACGACCAGGAGCAAAGCCGTCGCCTTGATGATCTGGATCCAGGTGGTCGCCACCATGCCGCCGAACAGCACGTAGCAGACCATCAGCGCGCCCACCACCAGGATGGCTCGGCCGTACGGCAGACCCGAGAGCAGCTCGAGCACCGTTCCGGCAGCGACCATCTGGGAGATCAGGTAGCCACAGCAGATGATCAGCGTGCTGACACCCGCCAGCAGCCGGATCGGCCGCTCTTGCAGTCTTTGGCACAGCGCATCGGCGAAGGTGAATCGACCGAGGTTGCGCAGGGGCTCGGCCAGCAGGCAGGCGAGAACCGGCCAGCCGGCGACGGCGCCCACCGCGTACAAAACGCCATCCGTGCCCGAGGTGAAGAACACCGCGATGGTCCCCAGGAAGGATGCCGCGGAGAGATAATCACCGGCAGTGGCGATGCCGTTCTGCACGACGGAGACGGAATTCTCGGCCACGTAGAATCCCGCGGTGGTGCGGACCCGCCGGCGTGCCAGCAGGATGATCACCACGGTGATGATGAGGAACAGCGCGGCGATCGCGGCGATGATGGACTGCGGCGAGGTCAAGGGCGCGATGCTCGACGATCGGCCGCGGCACTACCGGCGACCCGGTGATAAAGCAGTACCGACAAGGGAGACAGCAGGATCAACCCCAGCGCGATCAGCGGCACGAGTCCGGGATGATCGTGACGCAATCGCGAGGCCCACGAGCCGTCCTTCCCCGAGAGCATGACGAAGAAGATGGCCACCAGCACGGCGAACCCAATCGCCAGCGTCCAGGCCAGGGCTCTCGTGCCACGGCCCGACGCCAAGCCATCGGTGCCGCCGCTCATTTCAGCTCCGGCCCGGGTGGTGCCCGGTGGATGATGAAGTCCGCAATTCGCCCTTCAGGGAGCGAAGATCGAACAACAACGGGTCCGCTCGCTGGATCATCGAGGTTGCCATCTCGATGAGCATGCCGTATCGCAGCTTCTGGGTCGATGTCGTCGGCATCGACGCAACGAAGGCGAGATACCCCGGCAGCTTGAAATACGACAGGTGGGCGGCGGCCTCCCGCAGCAGCCCGATGGCCGCCGGCTCGCTGGCCTCGAGGCCATCTTCCATCACGACACAGGCGAACACTTCCTCTTCCCGCACCGGGTCGGGCACCGGCACGACCGCCGCCTGGCGCACCCCGGCAAGCCCTGACAGCACCGCCTCGACTTCCGCCGCCGAGATGTTCTCACCGCTCCGACGGATGATCTGCTTGCGCCGGCCCACGAAGAAGAAGGCGCCTTCCTCATCGGTGCGCGCCAGATCGCCAGTGTGCAGCCAGCCGCCCTCCCACGCAGCCTCGCTCGCATGGCGGTCACGGTAATAACCCGAGAAGAATCCGCGGCGCGGGTCCGCGCCCGGCGCCCTCAGTTGCAGTTCGCCCACGACCTGCGGTGGCACCGGCCGTCCGGATTCATCCGCGATGCGGGCCTGGGCGAAGGCCGGTGAGGGCGTCCCGATGCAGCCCGTGCCCACGTGCCGCGGTCCACGGTTGGTGCACAGCGTGCCGGTCCCGCCGGTCTCGGTCATGGCCCAGGCCTCGATCAACGGCACCGCGAATCGCGTCTCGAAGACTTCGTGGTCCGCGTGACGCACTCCGCCGCCGATGCCGAAGCGCAGTTGATGCTCACGGTCGGAAGGCCCGGGTGGCCGCTTCAACAGCATGCCCGGCATCACGCCGAGGTAGTGCATGACCGTGGCATGGGTCTCGCGCACCAACAGCCACCAGCGATCGGAACGGAAACGATCCAGCTGCACGATGCAACCGCCGGTGAGGATCGCGCCCATGCTGGAGAAGGCCAGCGCATTCACGTGGTGCGGCGGAAGCGGCGTGATGAAACGCTCGCAGCCGGGACGCAGGGCGCATCGTCCGCCGAGATCCCTGTACCAGCGTCCGAACGACAGGAAGTACTCGTTCGACAGCAGGCATCCCTTGGGCCGGCCCGTGCTGCCCGAGGTGAACACGATGGCCGCGGCGCCGCTGGCGCGGCCGGCATCGGCCGCCGGCCGCAGCCGCGGCAATGGCTCATCGACAACCGCGACGGCGGCCTGACTTTGTGAATCGAGACCCGCTGCGGCCGCCCGCACCTGGGCCAGGCGTTCGGGCAGGCAGAGGACGAGGTCCACATCGCCATGGCGCAGGATGGAACGAACCTCGTCCTCGACGAGGTCCGCGCCGATGGGCACCAGGGTCGCCCCCACCTCGTTGAGTGCGATCCAGTGCAGGTAGAAGTCGGCGCGGCTGTCGAGCATCAGCGCGACGTGGTGACCCGGTCCAATCCCCGCTTCCCGGTAGCACCTCGCCCGCGCATCGATCGCCGTCGCGGCCTGCGCATAGGACAACTCCAACGGCCCGCCCGGACAGCCGTCGGGGATCATCAGGAAGGCGCGGTGCGGATGCTGGTCCCGGGCGATGCGGAAGGCGTCCGCGACACGCAGCGCCGGTCCCGTCTCGTCCGCGCCGGGACCCGGAACGCTCACGTGCGCCACCGGCGATTTTGAATTGGCACGGCGCCCAAGGTATATCTGCCACCGCTCCAGGCGCGAAGCCCTGACAGGTGAAACACGACATGCAGATTGCCCGCTCGTGATGGCCGCGGTGGCCGTTTGTGCAATGTCCGTTGCCGAATCTGCAATCTGACGGGTGCGCCGCCGATGAGAACATCGAATTCGATGGGTAATCCTCCCTCCCACCCCGTCGGCGAGCTCAGCGCCGGCGTGCTCGGCACGGCCGAGATCATCTTCATGGTGGTCGCGGCCGCGGCACCCATGGCAGTGGTCGTGGCCCTGATGCCGATGGCATTCGGATTCGGAAACGGGAGCGGTGTCCCGGGGGTCTGGCTCGGCGCGGTCATCGCCATGCTGCTGTTCGCGACGGGTTACGTGAAGATCATCCCGCATGTGCGCAACGCTGGCGCCTTCTACGCGTACATCGCCGCCAGCATCGGCCGGCTCTGGGGCCTGGGCGCGGCCTACGTGGCGGCCTTCTGCTATTTCACGCTGGCCTGCTCGACGCTCGGTGCCTTCGCTTTCTTCGGCGAGCAGTTGTTCGAATCCCTGACCGGCACGTCGTGGCATTGGGGTATCTGGGCCTTCATCGGCATCGCGCTCGTCGCCTGGCTGTCCTATCGGCGGATCACCCTGGCGGCCTCGGTGCTGGGCGTCGCTCTGCTTGCTGAAACGGCCATCATCCTGCTGCTGGACGTGAAGATCGTGTACGACCTGGGGTTGCGCCAGTTCGACCTGTCGGTGTTCTCTCCGCACAGGGTCTTCGCGCCGGGCCTGGGCATCGCCGCCATCTACGCGTTCAACAGCATGATCGGCATCGAGGGTACCGCGATCTACCAGGAGGAAGCGCGGGACCGGCAGGTCACGATTCCGCGGGCGACCTTTCTCGCACTGGTGCTGATCGGACTGTTCTATCTGTTCACGGCCTGGTGCCTGGCGTCCTCCGCCGGCGTCGACTCGGTGGCCGCGCTGGCCCATGCAGACCCGGGCAACTTCGTGGCCAATCGCAGCCGCGAGCACCTGGGACGCCTGGGCGTCGCCGCCGTCGAACTGCTGGTGCTGACCAGTTCGTTCGCGGCGGTACTGGGGCTGTTCAACAACTCCGCCCGCTACCTGTATGCCCTGGCGCGCGATGGCGTCATGCCGCGCGTCCTCGCGAGCACGCACCACCGGCACCACTCACCACACGTTGCCGCGCTCACCCTGGCCGTTGCCATGGCCATCGTGTTCGCCGCCGCGGTGATCATGAAGCTCGATCCCCTGGTCAACGTGGCGACCGCGCTGGCGGGCCTCGGTTCCGTCGGGCTGATGGCCTTGCTGAGCCTGACCTCGCTGGCGATCCCGCTGTTCTTCCTTCGACGTCGCGAAATCGGCGTCGCCACCTGCATCGCGCCGGCGCTCGGCGGACTGGTGATCCTCATCGCCACCCTGCTCGCCTTCTTCAACTATCCGGCGCTCACGGGCGTGGACTCGGTCGTGATCAACCACCTCCCCTATGTCCTGCTGGTGCTGTTCCTCGCCGGCATGGCGCAGGCGGGATGGTTGCGCGCCTCACGCCCCGAACACTACCAACGCATCGGCTCGAACCGCGTCGATGGCTGAACTCCCATCATCCCCGCTCAACACAGGCAGGATCCCATGATCACCCTTGCGAACGATCTGTCAGTCCTCGGAACCTCGAGCCGCGCCTACCTGTCCGAGCGGCACGAACATTTCATCGATGGCCGCTTCGTGGCAGGCAGCTCGGGCAAGCTCATCGCCGTGGTCGATCCCACCAGCGGCCAGACGGTGGGTCAGGTGCCGGCGGGTGAAGCCGAGGACATCGATCGCGCAGTGGCGGCCGCGCGGCGCGCCTTCGAGTCCGGCCCCTGGCACCGCATGCGGGGTGGCGAGCGTGAGCGCTTGCTGCTGAAGCTGGCCGACCTGCTGGAGGCCAACGCCCAGGAGTTCTCCGAGATCGAGAGCGTCAACAGCGGCCGGATCCTGCCGGCCACGCGCGCCTTCGATGTCGACCTGTCGGTGAGCTACCTGCGCTACATGGCCGGCTGGGCGACCAAGATCCATGGGCAGACGCTCGAGCCCACCGTGCCTTACGTCCCGGGCGGGAACTTCTTCGGCATGACCTTGCGCGAGCCGGTTGGGGTGGTCGGCGCGATCACACCCTGGAACGTGCCGCTGGGCCAGGCGATCTGGAAGATCGCTCCTGCGCTGGCGACGGGTTGCACGCTGGTGCTGAAGCCCGCGGAACAGACACCGCTGACGGCGCTGCGATTCGCGAGGCTCATCGCCGAGGCCGGGATCCCCGAGGGCGTGATCAACGTGGTGACCGGCTATGGCGAAACCGCGGGCGCCGCCCTCGTCGCTCATCCCGGCATCGACAAGATCAGCTTCACGGGCTCGACGCAGGTGGGCCGGCTCATCGGTGAGATCGCGGCGCGCAGCATGAAGCACGTGACGCTGGAACTCGGCGGCAAGTCACCGATGGTGGTGCTGGACGATGCCGACCCGGAGGTCACCATCCCGGGCACGGCGATGGGCATCTTCGCCAATCATGGCCAGAACTGCTGCGCGGGATCACGCCTGTTCGTGCACGAGAAGCTGTTCGATCGCATCGTCGAGGGCATCGCCGAGGCGGCGCGCTCGATCCGCCTGGGTCCCGCGCTGGCGCCCGATACACAGATGGGTCCGCTGGTGTCGAGCAGCCAGCAGGCCCGTGTCATGGGGTACATCAAGTCGGGCCGCGAGCAGGGCGCGAGCGTGGTGGTCGGGGGCGAGGCACTGCCAGGCCCCGGGGCCTATGTGCTTCCTACGGTGCTGGCCGACGTGCGCCCGGACATGCGCGTGGTGTGCGAGGAGATCTTCGGGCCCGTGCTCACGGTGGCACGCTTCTCTGACCTGAACGACGTCCTGAGGCGGGCCAATGACACGCAGTTCGGACTGGGTGCGAGCGTGTGGACGCGCAACCTCGACCGCGCGCATTGGTTCATCCGCAACTTGCGCGCCGGCACCGTCTGGGTCAACACCCATGGCGTGCTCGACCTGGCCGTCCCCTTCGGGGGCGTCAAGCATTCGGGAATAGGCCATGAGCTTGGCGAGGAAGCCATCCGGCACCACACCGTGCTCAAGTCGGCGATCATCTCCCTGCAGAACGTGGTCTGATCCCGAGTGGCTCAGCGCTTGCGCGACTTGGCGTAGCTGCGCGGTGACATGCCGGTCCAGGCCTTGAAGGCGCGCGACAGCACGGCGGAATCGGAGTAGCTCACGCGGCTCGCCAGGTCTGAGAGCCTCGCGCCATCGCTGCGCAGGATGGCCTCCACCGCCGTGCGCCGATGAGCCTGCAGCAACTGCCGGAAGGAGGTGCCTTCCGCCGACAGGTGACGCCGCAGGCTGCGCACCGACATGCTCATCTCCGCCGCGATGGCCTCGATGCTCGCCGGCGCTCGACCCAGCCGCCGCGCGATCAGCGCATCGGCGCGCGCGGCAACCGTTCTTGTGGCCTCCTTCGGCGGCGCCAGGATCTCGAGCAGGTGGCGCTCCAGCGTGGGCACGATGTCCTGCTCGCCGGCGTCGAGCCGCAGCCGCAGGGGCTTCTCCAGATCCTCGTTGGCCAGCACGAGCTGGTTGATTGCGCGGTTGCCATGGACCGGCGCCAGGAAGAAATCCTTCAGTTGTTCCACCCGGCCGGTGACATCGTGCTCGAACTCCACCGCCAGGGGTCTCCAGCGCGCGCTGGTCAACTTGCGGATGAAGCTCGTGAAGGTGGCCAGCGCGAACTCCGCATCCTGCCGGCGCGGCCAGATGGACGGATCCTCGATCAGGTATCGGTACGACGAGGTGGACGGCCCGTGGACGAATTCCAGTGTCGTGTTGGTCTGCCACACGGACTGGAACCGGCCCAGGGTCTCGAGCGCGCTGCGCAGGTCGCGCGCCAGCACGAACATGGCGTAGAACGGGCCGAGGTCCGCGAGGGTGAAACGTTTGCCGAGCTCCAGCCCCAGGAAGGGTCTTTCCAGGCGTTGCGCGGCGTGCTCGGCCAGTGCCACGAAATGCTGCAGGGGCACCGGCTCGTACAGGCTGCTGAGCTGAGCCGCGGACAGTCCATAACGGCGAAGGAAGCTGTCGATGGGGACCTTGGCTTCCGCCAGTTCGCGCACCATCGGGGTAAGGAAGAACGCCCGGATCGTCGAGGGCTGGCTCGGGACTGGCTGGCGCTTCGAAGGAGGACGTGGCCGGCTCATGGGATTGCCTGCGTGTTACACCGGCGCATCGCCGGCGTGGCCGAATATGCAAATATTATGGCTGACTTCGCCATACCTGTATAGCCGTGGGCCGTGCCAGCATCCTGCCACATCATCATCCGGCAAGTACCCTCACGGAGACTCGCGTGGCCAAGAATCCCCCCCCGATACCCGCCGCCTCGGACAGCATCGACTGGAAGCAGGTTGCCGAATGGGACGAGAAGTATGTCTTCCACGTCCTGTATACCAAGGACGAATATCACAGCACGCCCGTCGCCAGCGCCGAAGGCTGCTACGTCACGCTGGCCAACGGCCAGCGCATCTTCGACTTCGCCAACCAGCTCGTCTGCGTCAACATGGGTCATCGGCACCCGCGCATCCAGCAGGCCATCCGCGACGCTACCGAGAAGTTCGGCTACGTCTGGGAAGGGATGACCACCGAGTACCGCTCCCGGGCCGCCAAGATCATCATGGAAGACATGGGCGTGGGCCGCTGGGCCGGCCGCATCCGCTTCCTCTCCACCGGCACCGAGTCGGTGGAGAACATGGTGTTGTTCGCGAAGCTGTACACCAACCGCCGCAACATCGTCACGCGCAGCTACGACTATCACGGCTGGACGAACACCATGTCCGGCGGAAACGGCGTGCGCGGCTACCGCTCGAGCCTCGCCTCCGGGGCCGGCGACCCCGTCATCCGCGACGTTCCGGATTCACCTTCGCCCAACTATCACTACGCGCCGGCGCCGCAGTGCTATCGCTGCCCCATCGGGCACAAGTACCCGAATTGCAAGGACAGCAAGGGCACGTTGGCCTGCGTGCGCGCCACCGAGCACCTGATCCGCACCATCGGGCCCGAGACCATCGCCGGCTTCCTGACCGAGCCGGCGCAGGGCGCGGGCATGATTCATCCGCCGAAGGAATACTTCCCGCAGATCCGGGAGATGACGCAGCGCCTGGGCGTGCTGTGGCTCGATGACGAGGTGATGACCGGCTTCGGCCGCCTCGGCGAGTGGTTCGGTTACGATGTCTACGGCGTGGAGCCGGACATCATGTCCGTCGCCAAGGGCATCGTTTCCTCGGCGCTCCCCGCGGGCGGCGTCGTGTTGTCGAAGAAGCTCACGGAGTTCTTCGATAATTGGCGATTCTCGACCATGAGCACCTTCGGTTCGCACCCGCTCGCGATGGCGGCGGTGGCCGCGAATCTCGAGGTCATGGTGGAAGAGAACATCCTGGAGCGCGTGCGCATGCTCGGTGAGCACCTGGGCGCGGGCCTTGCGGACCTGGAGCGGCGTCATCCCTCGCTGGGCCTGGTGTCGGGCCGTGGCCTGATGTGGGCGATGGAACTGGTGCGCAACAAGGAGACGCGCGAGCCCTTCGTCGGCGTGGACCGCTTCTCGATCTATGCCAAGACGCCCGAAGTGCCCGCGAGTGCCGTGGTGGGCAAGGTCTGCTTCGAGGAGGGCGTGGCGGTGGGGGCGTTCCTGCCGAACAGCATCCGGCTGGCGACGGCCTTCATCGCCACCAAGGCGGACATCGACTTGGGATTGCGTGCGCTGGACAAGGGACTTGCGGAGCTGGACAAGCACTGCGACTGAAGCGTCCTGTCAAGACAGCGCAGACCGGTAGTCGCGAGCATAGTCCTGGAAGGAGCGGGCCGCTCGCCCGAGCACCTCTTCGACGTGCCTGGTCGTTGCGGCGGAGCGTCCGGACCGGACCACCGGGAACATCGCGACGACCAGATCCGCGTAATCCGCCGGCATGCCGTCCGCGATCAACCGCGAGCGGAATTCCTCGTTGGACACATTGCGATATCGGACATCGCGCTGAGTGCAGGCGGCGATGATGCCGGCCACATCGGCGTGGCTCAACGCCTCCGGACCCGTCAGGATCAGCGTCCGGCACCCCATCGAGGAATCGAGCAGCAGTTGCACCGCGACATCCGCGATGTCGCGCGCGTCGATGAAGGGAATCCGGCCGTCTCCCGCAGGCAACGCGATGACGCCGTCCCTGCGGATGCCCTCGCCCCAGTAGGTGTGGAAGTTCTGCATGAACCAGCTGGGTCGCAGGATGGCGCCCGCTATCCAGGCGCTGAGAAAGGCATGCTGGTCGATGATGCCCGTGGGTGCGAGCAGGAACAGTCGCTCGATGCCATCCAGCGCCGCGGCCGCAATGCCGGAGTCATCCGAATGTACCCGGGTCCAGGTGACACGGGGGATGTGGGGCGCGCTCGCGGGCTCGCGGGAAGTTGCCCGCACGTCGTGCCCGGTGGCCGCCAGGGACGCCACGATTCGGGATCCGACGGGTCCCGTTCCTCCAACGACCAGCAAGCTCATGTGCCTTCCCCTGCCCCGCCGACCAGTTCACGCGCGGATTTCACGGCTTCGTGAATCACCGCCGCGGTGGACCGCGGCGAGCGCGCATCGCCGATGCACAGTACACGCGGATGGCGGTTGCCGATCCGCTGGTACAGGCGCGATTGCGGCTGCCGCTGCTCGGCGAACACCAGGCAGTCCACCGCCTCGATGCCGATCGGCGCCTGGCCCCAGATGCCCTCCAGTCGCACCGCATGAGACTGGATCCGCCCGAGGCGGCGCTCGGCATGCATCGTGACCCCACGCTGCGCGAGCCTGGGCAGCACATGCGGCAGGTCCAGCTCCATCGCGGCCACGGCGCCGATGCAGCGCTGCTCGGTCGCAAGCGTCACCTGGATCCCCGCATCCGACAGCAAGTCCGCCAATCCCAACGGCGCATAGGTTCCCGTGCCGTCCACGATCAATGCGTGGCGGCCGAAGGGCGTGAGATCCTTCCTCGCGGCTTGCGCGATGGCCTGGTCCAGGGATAGGCACCGCATGCCCCCGCCATCCGGCGCAACGGCGGGCTCCGTGGGCAGGACCCACGCCGAGCCGGTGGCGATCACGATGACATCGGCCTCGCCCGCCAGCGCCGAGGTCTCATCCAGCTCTCGTTCCAGATTCAACCGGCCTTGCGCTTCCTGCAATGAACGACACAGATCATCGATGGCCTGGCGCCACGCGCTGCGCGTGGGCAGGGCGGCGAGCCAGCGCAGATGCCCACCGGGATCCGCGCCGGCCTCGAAGACCTCGACCGCGTGACCCAGGCGGGCAGCCGTCACCGCAAAGGAAAGCCCCGCTGGCCCTGCGCCAATGACCCGGACCTGCAGGCCTCGGGCAACCGGGCTCAACGGTTGCCAGGCCAGCTCGCGTCCAGCGGCCGGGTTGAGCACGCAGGTGACGGCTTGATCGGCCAGCGCCCGGCTCACGCAGTGGTTCGCGCCGATGCAGCGCACCGCTGCCGGCGCGACGTGCTCCTGTGCCCTGGCAGGCAGCTGGGGGTCGGCGATCAGCGCGCGGGTCATGCCAATGACATCCGCCTGACCGGTGGCCACGGCCTGGCCCGCCATCGCCGGGTCGGTGATCCGGCCGCTGATGAACACCGCCGCGCGTGAACCGAGGGCCGCCTTCGCCCTCGCCGCAAAGGGCAGCGTGAAACCCTGCGCAACGGCCATCGAGGCGATGGTGAAGTGCTGCTGATGCGAGGATCCCACCGACAGGTTGAAGAAATCGAAGAGTCCGGACGCAGCCAGAACCTCCAGTTGCGCCAGCGTGTCGTCCTCGGTGATGCCGGCAGGCCCCATCAGCTCATCCGTGGTGAGCGCGATGCCGACGGGGAGGTCCTCGCCCACCGCAGCCCGGATCGACCGCCCGATGCGCAGCGCCAGCCGGCAGCGGTTCTCGACGCTCCCACCATAGGCATCCTGTCGATGGTTGTAGTAAGGGCTCAGGAATTGCCCGACGAGCCAGCCATGCGCGCCGTGGATCTCCACGCCATCGAGCCCTCCTTCCACCACCTGCTGCGCCGAGCTGCCGAAATCAGCCGCGATCCGCTCCAGTTCCGCCTCGCTCAGCGGCAGGGGAACCTCACCGCCCGGCGCCGGGATCCTCGATGGCGCACGTAGCGGTGCCCAGCGCGCAAGGCCCACGGTGCTGGCGCCCGCGGCGCCCGCGCAGAAGAGCTGCGCGAAGAACTTCGCCCCATGAGGGTGCACGGCATCGGCCACGCTGCGGAACCGCACGACCTGCCGCCGGTCGTAGGCCCGCAGAGCGTGTGCGAACGGACTCACGCTCAAGGGACTGGCATCGAGCTGTTCACTGAACATCAGGCCCACGCCACCCCGCGCCCGTTCGGCGTAGAAGGCCACGTGGCGATCGGAGATCAGCCCGTCCTCGCCATACTGCAGCGTGAGCGCACTCATCATCACCCGGTTGCGCAACACCCTGCCGCGAACGCGCAACGGCTGCGAGAGCGCGGACAGCCATTGCCGGCGTTGAACGTCCTGCGGCATGCCGTTTCCCTTGTGAGGTGGGCGATGCCTGCACTGTGTCGCGCAAACGCCACGGCTGGTGGCCGTTTATGCAAAGACTGTAGCCGATTCTGCAATAACAACTTGATGGCCCGGCTGCCAAGATGAGGCCGCAACGAGGGGGCATCAACATGACAACACTTGCTCGGCCGGTCGGCCATCCACGGTCCGCCATCCTCACGCTCATCCTCGGCTCCGCTCTCGCCATTCCCCTGGCGCAGGCGTCCGAGCAGGTGCTCGAGGAGGTCACGGTCACCGCACAGAAGCGGCAGCAGCGGCAGGAAGACGTCGGCATCTCGGTGACCGCGTTGTCCGGCGACCAGGTGCGCGAGCTCGGGTTGCGAAGTCTCACCGACGTCGCGGCGCAGACGCCCAGTCTGTCGGTGGCGGCACCCTTGGGTTCCAGCGGCAACCAGAATTTCACGCTGCGCGGCGTGGGCCTGAATGACTTCTCGGAGCACAACGAATCGCCGGTGGCCGCTTACCAGGACGGCGTCTACCAGGCCACCATCGCCGGCATCAACTCGGTGCTGTTCGACATCGATCGCATCGAGGTGCTGCGCGGCCCCCAGGGCACGCTCTATGGCCGCAATTCCACCGGCGGTCTCGTGCAGTTCGTCAGCAAGCAGCCCACGGCCGAGTGGAACGGCTTCGTCGACGCCAGCTACGGAAGCTTCTCGGAGAAGCGTGTGGAAGGCGGCTTCGGGGGGCCCATTTCCGACAGCCTGCAATTTCGCCTCTCCGGCATCTACCACCACAACACCGGCTGGGGCCGGGCGACCCAGCCCGGCGTCGCGGCCTCGAATGGCCTGGACCAGGCCGGCGGCCGGATCATGCTGAAGTGGCTGACCGGCAATGGCGGATCCCTGCTCTTCAACCTCCACGCCAGCACCAACCACGCCACGGGCCCGGCCTATACACCACTGGCGAGCATGTACGCCCCCGACGGCGTGACGCAGATCGCGACGCCGGCGAACGTGGTCAACCCCACCTGCGCTGGCCTCTTCGGCCTCATGGGACCCGGCCAGGACTGCTTCGGGTATCGGGACCTGCATTCCTCGCCCTGGGTGTTCGACAACAACCGCCAGTCGTTCCAGGACCTGGACACCAACGGCGCCTCCATCACCTTCGAATCACCCCTGTTCGGCGCCAACTTCACCTCGATCACCGGCTACGAGCGGGTACACAAGCTCTATGGCGAGGACACCGATGGCGGCCCCGTGCCCGCCATCGCCGTCACCAATCCGGTGGAGAGCAAGCAGTACACGCAGGAGCTGCGGCTGAGCAACAAGAACGGCGCCCTGTTCTGGACGGCAGGCCTGTTCTATTTCTACCGGGACATCCGTGCCGGCTCCGACACCAATCTCGCCGGCGTCGGCTTCGTCGATGATGACTTCAACGACGAACTGCGCAGCAAGTCGGCCGCGGCCTTCGGCCAGCTCGAGTACTCGATCAACTCGAAGCTGACGCTGATCGGCGGGCTGCGCTTCTCCCACGAGGACCAGTCGTTCAGGCTGCTCAGCGTCGATCACACTGGCCTCACGCCCGTGATCCTCGGCATCACCACCGATCCGGTGCCCGACTACAACGTGTTCCCCTTCACGGGCGGCACGACCGCGGATCCCACGCCGTATCGCGACCGGCGCAAGGACAACCTGGTGACCTTCCGCGGTGAAGTCGATTACAAGCTCACCGAGGACTCCCTTTTCTACGCATCGATCTCCAAGGGCACCAAGAGCGCCGGCTGGAACGGGGCGATCGACGGATCCTTCCTGATCGGCGCCAGCACCGCCGACAAGATGGCCTACGGACCGGAGAACCTGATCGCCTACGAACTCGGCTTCAAGCAGTTCGCGCGCGGGCTCTACCGCCTGAACGGTTCGGTGTTCTACTACGACTACAAGGATTTCCAGGCATTCACCTTCAAGGGACTGACGCAGCAGATCGGCAACCTGCCCGCCACCGTGAAGGGAGCGGAGCTCGAGTTCGTCGTCACGCCGGATCGCCATCTCGACCTCACCCTGGGCGCCAGCTACCTGTCGACGCAAGTCAAGGGCGTGATCACACCGGTGGTGGGCGGTGGCACCGTGACGAACGATCCGCAGATGGTGCTCGCGCCGAAGTACTCGCTGAACGGCATCGCCCGCTATCACGTCAATGTGTTCGGCACGCGTGAACTGGCCCTGCAGCTCGACAGCCGTTACACGGGCAAGCAGTTCTTCGACCTCAACAACAACCCGATCGCCACCGAGGGCGGACAGGCCGTCACCAACGCATCACTGAGCTTCTCCGATCCGGCCACGCACCTGTCGGCATCGATCTGGGTGAAGAACCTGGCGGACCGGCGTTACCGCCTGTACGCCATTCCCGTCACTGGCCTCGGGTTCACGCAGCAGATGTATGGCGCACCGCGCTGGTACGGAGCTTCGCTGAGCTACAGGTTCTAAGAGCGCTGCGCCGGGATGATGGGCCGACGCCGGCACATCACCCGGCGATCGTTGCTCCGACCACATCCTCCAGTTCGATCACGACCTGGCCTTCGGCATCCAGTCCCTGGTTCGAGCGCGTGATCCAGGTCAGCCCCGGTCGGGCCGCATCGAGATTCACGTCCCGAGCCACCGACCGGTAGGCAATCGTTTCGCCCGCAAACACGGGGCGATGCCATCGCAGGTGACGCAGGCCCTTCGGCTGCACCACCCAGCGCGAATCCTCCGCCAGCGCGGCCCACGCCACCGCGGTCTGCAGACCAGAAGCGCACAGGCGCCCGAAGAGTGAGGCTCGCGCCGCTTCGGCATCGATGTGGAACGGCTGTGGGTCGAAGGCACGGGCAAAGGCGATGATGTCCTGGGCATCGAAACGGTAGGAACCGAGTTGCGCAATGGCACCGGGACTCACCCGGTGCCAGGCGCTCCAGGGATCGGGCATGCGTGCCATCCTTTGCTCGCCGCCGGGCGGCAGGTAGTGAACGGCTGCGCATCGAGCCGATGCCGCGGACACCGATGCGGCGGATGCCGATGTCGCGGACAGCATCGGCGCCTCCGCAGCATCGTCCCGCCGGAACATCATCCATTGCGACACGGACAGCACGACCTCGTCGTGCTGATTGAGCGTGTCGAAACGGAATCGGGTGAGCCCGATCCCGGGACGCTTGCTGCTGACCCTCGTTTCGAGGGTCTCACGGCGCACCGTGAGCTGATCGCCGGGCTGAACCTGCGCCCCCCAGTCGACCCGCTCGAGACCAGGCGCACCCTGGCTCGAAGTGCGGGTCAGAAGCTCATCGACGATGGCCCGAAGTTGCCGCGCGACCACGAGCCAGCGCATGGCCGCACCGGTTTGGCCATCGAAGCCCACCGCCTCGGCAAACCCGCGAAGGTCGGCACTGGATGGCTCGAACCGGCCGCAGATGGCCATATCCCCTGCCCGGAATGCTGCGAAAGTGGTCACGGCCCGGAATTATGCAATCCGCATCTTCAGACCGGAACCGGCTGCGCATCCAGCCACGCCTCTAGGTAGATCCCCCGATCGCAGGTGCCAGCCCCCGGCTTCACTGTCCCTATGATTGCGGGAAGATTGGGATTCCAGTCCAGCCAAGGACCTTGCCGATGAAACGACTCGCGGTGCTGACCAGCGGCGGCGATGCGCCCGGCATGAATGCCGCCGTGCGGGCCGTGGTCCGTTGCGCCATCGGCCGGGGCATCGAGGCCCTGGGCGTTCGCAACGGGTACTCGGGTCTCATGAGCGGGGACTTCCGGCCGCTGGGACGCCGGGATGTCGGCGGCATCATCCAGCTCGGCGGCACCGTGCTCGGCACCTCGCGCAACCCGCGCTTTCGCACCGAGGAGGGCCAGGCCGAGGCCATCGCGCAACTTCGCGCGCGCGAGGTGGACAGCCTCATCGTCATCGGCGGCAATGGCTCGCAGAGCGGTGCGCACGGCTTGGACCAGCACGGCATGCCGGTGGTGGGCATCGCCTCCACCATCGACAACGACCTCGCCGGCACGGACATCACGCTCGGCGCCACCACCGCAGTCGATGTCGCCCTGCAAGCCATCGACAGCCTGCGGGTCACCGCCGCGGCCATGCGCCGCGCCTTCCTCGTCGAGGTGATGGGCCGGCACTGCGGCTACCTCGCGGTGGCGGCCGGCATCGCCGGCGGCGCGGAGAGCATCGTGCTGCCCGAGGTGGACGCCAGCCCCGCGCAGGTCGCCGCGGAACTGGCGGCCTCCTATGCCCGCGGCAAGAGCCACGCCATCGGTGTGATCGCCGAGGGCGCACGCTATGATGCAGACCAGATCCTGGCCTACCTGAAGGAGCACCGCGATAGCCTGGGCTTCGATGTGCGCATGACGCGGCTGGGGCACATCCAGCGCGGCGGCTCACCCGGCGCGTTCGACCGGCTGCTAGGATCGTTGTTCGGCGCCGCAGCCGTGGGGGCGGCGGCGGCCGGCCGCCGCGGCGTGCTCATCGGGATGCGGGGCGGGGACATCGCCGAGACGCCGCTGTCGGAAGTGGCGGGCCGGACGAAGCCGGCCGATGCCCGCCTGATTGCGCTCGCCCACACGCTCGCCCAGTGACGTTGAGGAACCGACCGCAAGGAGAAATCGATCATGCTGGTACGTGAAGCCTACACCGCGAACGTGCATTGCTGCGGACCGCGGACCACCGCGGCGGAAGCCGCGCGGATCATGCGCCACAAGCACGTCGGCGACCTCGTGGTCGTCGATGACCCGCAGGAGCAGGGAGTGCCGCTGGGTATCGTCACCGACCGGGACCTCACCATCGAGGTGCTCGGCAAGGGGCTCGACCCGGCCGCCACCACGGTCGCGAGCCTGATGCGAAAGCCGGTGGTCATCGCCCACGCCTCCGAGGACACCTCCGCGGTGCTCGAGCGCATGCGGCATCACGGCGTTCGGCGCATCCCGGTCGTCGAACGGGAGGGCGAGGTGGTCGGGATCCTCACGCTCAACGACCTGCTGCGCCTGCTGGTGGCCGATGCCTCGGCGCTGCTCGAGATCATGCGCAAGGGCCAGCAACAGGAACAGCAGCTTCACCGCTGACGCGATGGAGCGGTGCGCCGGTGGATGGCGTCCTACCTGACCTGCACCGAGCGCAGGTACGCGACGATCTGGTCGATGAGCTGCGCCACGCGCTGCCGGCGCGTGGCATCTTCGCCCTCGAAGCCGTAGAACTCGCGTCCCCACACGGGCATCTCCGAGGTGCCATGCGCCTCGCGGGTTCTGCGCCCGTCGATGATCTGGTGGATCTCCTCGTCCGGGAACGCCCCGCCACGCCGCGCGGCCAGCCGGGTGAGGTCGGGCACCTTCTTCTTCAGGCTGGCGGCGACGGGTCCATCGCCATGAGCGCGCAGGCCGTGGCAACTCGCGCAGAACTCGCCGTACAACTCACCTCCGGTGAGATCCGGCGTCTCGCCGGCACGAACCGCCGCGGCGGCCGCCAGCGCGAGGCCCAGGATGACCAGCGTTCGTCCGGGAATGCCGTGCATATGCCTTCCAAAAAACCCGCGTGGCGCGGAAGCCTCGCCGGATTGTATGCTTGGATTGTAGGATAGTCGACCGACCCACTGGAGAGACCCATGCAGATCGGGCCATTCACGCGACGCCTGGCCCTGGGCCTTGCGCTGCTGCTTCCCGCGTTGCGCGCGAGCGCCGCCGGCGACCTGAACATCCTGAGCTGGGAGGGCTATGCCCCGGCGAGCATCGTCAAGCCCTTCGAGAAGGCCACGGGCTGCCGCGTGTCGGCGACCTATGTCGGGTCGAACGATGAATTCGTCGCCAAGATCCTCGCCGGCGGCGGCGCCTATGACCTGATCACGCCGTCGAACGACACCACCATGCGGCTCATCGACGCCGGGGCCGTCGAGACCATCGACCGCCGGCGCCTGCCCGCCACCGCGGATTTCTTCCCGATCTTCTCCTCCCCGCCATGGATCACCAAGGGCAACGCCTTGTACGGCGTCCCCTACGGCTGGGGCATCGTGCGCCTGATCCTCGACGCGGATTCGGGGCTGGGAACGCCCGACAGCATCGGCTTCCTGTGGCAGCCGCAGCTTCGCGGCAAGGTCGCCATCTGGGATGACATCGAGGCCGTCTACATGGCCTCGCGCTCCCTCGGCTTCCGCAACACCTACGATCTCAGCGACGAGCAACTCCAGAAGGTCAAGGAACGTCTGCTGGCGCTCAAGCCCAACCTGCGGAAGTTCTGGGCGACCACCGGCGAGATGGGCACGCTCATGCAGACCCGCGAGGTCGTGGCCGGCAATTCCTGGGAAGCCACCCTCGTCAACCTGCGCAAGGCCGGCCGGCACATCATCGACGTGCTGCCCAAGGAAGGCCGCAGCGCCTATTCGGACAGCTGGATGATCGTCAACGGCTCGGGAAAGAACGCCTGCGTGTATCCCTGGCTCAACTGGGTGTCGACGCCGCTGGCGCAGGCGCTGGCGCATGCGGTCACGGGCTTCGGCTTCTCGAATGCGAAGATGCCGGAGAAGCTTTCCCCGGCGAATCGCCAGCAGTACGAGAGCCTGGGTCTCACCGATCCGAACGTGCTGAATTCGCTCGACTGGTGGCAGCTCGTGCGCCGCCGCGGGAAATACCTGGAGATCTGGAACCAGGTGAAGGCGCAGTAGCGCCCGCCATCCCGGGCCAGCGCGAGAACGACCGATGCCAGTGATCATCGAAGCCAGGAATCTGCGAAAGGCGTACGGCGGGGCGACTGCGGTCCGCGACGTGTCGCTCTCGGTCAACGAGGGCGAGTTCCTCTCGCTGCTCGGCGCGAGCGGCAGCGGCAAGACGACGCTCCTGCGCATGATCGCGGGGCTCGAGCAGCCCACCTCCGGGCAGGTGATCTACGGCGGAAAGGACATCACCGACCTGCCGGCGGCCCAGCGCAACATGCGCATGGTGTTCCAGGACTTCGCCCTGTTCCCGAACCTCACGGTGCGCGAGAACCTCGCCTTCGGCCTGCGCCTGCGCATCTACCGGGGCCGGGTGAGCGAACAGGACATCACGGCGCGCGTGGGCAAGTATCTCGAGACCGTGCAGTTGTCCGCGCATGCGGACAAGCTCCCGCACCAGCTCTCCGGCGGCCAGAAGCAGCGCGTGTCGCTGGCCCGCGCCCTGGTCACCGATCCGCCCGTGGTGCTGTTCGACGAGCCCCTGGGCTCGCTGGATGCCAACATGCGCAAGGCCATGCAGATCGAGCTCAAGCGGCTGCACCGCGACCTGCGCAAGACCTTCATCTACGTCACGCACGACCAGGAAGAGGCCATGGGCCTGTCCGACCGGGTCGCCGTGCTGCAGGATGGCCAGCTCCTGCAGCTCGCCTCGCCCGAGGCCATCTACGCCCAGCCGAACAGCGTCGCGGTGGCGAAGTTCTTCGGCGCGGCTAACGTGCTCACGGGCGTCGCCGAGAGATCTGCCGATGCCGTGGCGCTGCGCCTGCCGGGTGGGGAACGCATCTGGCTGGGACCGAAGGCCGGTGTCGATGCGGCAGCCGCGGCACGCCTCACGGTGATGATCCGGGCCGAGCACCTGAATGTCGCGCCTTCGGGCGGCGGCTCCGCCGGCGCGCTGCCGGCGCGCGTCACGGAACGCCTGTTCCTCGGTGACAAGGTGCGGTACGAGCTCGAGATGCCGGGTGGCGAGCTGCGGCTCACGGCCCTGACCGGCGTGTCACGCGGCCAGTTCGATGTCGGCGCCGCCGTCGAGGTGTTCGCGGACCCTTCGGCCATCTGCCTCATTCCGGACACGACGCCGGCGGGTGCGCCATGAACGCGGCGGCGAGCCCCACGGGTGCGCAGCGCCGCCAGCTGCTGATCTGGCTGGTGCCGCCGCTCCTGTGGTTCACCGTGTTCATGGTGATCCCGTACTGCCTGCTCTTCTATTACAGCCTCGGCTCGACCGAGTACATGACCTTCAAGCCGGGTTTCTCGCTCGACAATCTCGTCAAGGTCTTCCAGGCCGAGCCTTATCTCACGGTGCTGCTGAAGTCGGCGCGCATCGGCGCGCTCACCGCCATCGGCGCGACCATCCTCGCGTACCCCGTGGCCTTCTGCCTCGCCTTCCACACGCGCACCGCGCGCGCGAAGTTCCTGATCTACCTGCTGGTCATCGTGCCCTGGTGGGCGGCGTACCTCGTCAAGGCCTATGCCTGGAAGACCATCCTGGGCACCAACGGCCTGCTGAATGCGCTGCTCCTGAACCTGCACCTGATCCGCGAGCCGATGACGCTGTTCCTGTACAACCAGTTCAGCGTGGTGCTCACGCTGGTGTACATCTTCACGCCCTTCTCGGTGCTGTCCATCTACGCACAGCTCGAGCGCATACCCACCTCGGTGCTCGAGGCCTCGAGCAACCTGGGCGCCAGCACCTTCGAGACCCTGACGCGCATCGTCATCCCCTTGAGCCTGCCGGGAGTCATCGCCGGCGCCATCATCACCTTCGCACTCGCCACCGGCGATTTCATCGCACCGGCGCTGGTCGGGGGCTCGGATGCGGTGATGATCAGCAACGTGGTCATCAACCTGCTCGGCGTGGCCTTCGACTGGCCCATGGCGGCCTCCATCGGCATCGTGGTGATCGGCGTGGGCACCGCCCTCATTTCCGTCGCGCAATACCTCGAGCATCGCTCCGAGGCCAGGTTCTAGGAGGACGGCATGCGTGAACTCGGCAGCCGGCGCAAGGCCTGGACCCTGGGATGGGCGGTGCTCGCCTTCCTGTATGCGCCCCTGGTCGTCATGGCCGTGTTCTCGTTCAACGACAGCGAGTTCACCAGCCTGCCCTTCAACGGCTTCACCTGGCGCTGGTACGGCGTCGTTCTCGAGGACACGCGCCTGCTCGAATCGGTGTGGAACAGCGTCTACGTCGCGCTCGGCGTCGTCGCGCTCAGCACCCTGTTCGGCGTGCCGGCGGCCATCGCGCTCGACCGCTACGAGTTCCCGGGCAAGGCCTGGTTCGGCCGGCTGGTGCTGCTGCCCATCGTGCTGCCCGGAGTGATCACCGGCGTCGCACTGCTGCTGTTCTACATGCTGATGCACTTCAAGCTCTCGCTGTACACCATCATGCTCGGCCAGGGCACGGGCCTCATGTGCGTGACCATCACCGAAGTATCCGCGCGGCTGCGCCGCATGGGCCGCAGCACCGAGGACGCGGCGCGCATGCTCGGCGCCAGCGAGTGGGAGGTGCTGCTCAAGGTGACCCTGCCGGGTGTGCTGCCGGCACTGCTCGGCGCCATGCTCATCGCCTTCTCGATCTCCTTCGACGAGATCGCCGTCACCTACCTGCTGACCGGCCGGCAGAACACCCTGCCGATGACGCTGTGGTCGCTGCTCAGGCGCGAGGCCACCCCCGAGGTGAATGCCATCTCGACGCTGGTCATCCTCGTCTCCATCGTGCTCATCTGCATCGGCACCTGGCTTTCCCGCCGCGGGAGCGGTGAGCCGGTCGCCGCTCCCGGCCACCCGGCCTGATCTCACGTTTTTCGCGGCCGCTTCCGCCGGGCAAGCTGGCGGCGGGGTGTCCGGCTGCGTGGCTGATCACGACGATTTACGCAGCATCTTGCTGTTGTTTTTGCGCACTTCTTGGGTTTCCGGGGCCCTGGTTGCGCATTTCAAAAGCCAGTGCATATAATTCTCAATACCGGCAGCCCGGTCGCGGCGTCCGGCTGGAGTCCCTTGGTGCAGCCTGCCTCCGACCACGTCCCCAGTGCCCTGGCGAAGTCGATCCGCTGGTGGGATGGTGTTGCCCTCACCTTGAGCCTGCCCGCGGCGCTGTTCGTCAGCCTCGGCTATTCCATCGGTGCCATCGGCGCCTGGTCGGCCATCACCCTGTGGGCCGGCATCGCCGCGATCGCGGCGCTCCACAACTGGCTGTACTCCGAGATGGGCGCGATGTTCGTCGACAAGTCGGGCGGCATCGCGCTGTACGCGAATGAGGCCTGGCAGGCGCGCGCGCCCGCGCTGGGACCGCTCGCCACCTACGCTTACTGGTTCGCATGGGCGACAGCGCCCGCCATCTGGGGCCTCGCCGTGGCCCAGATCCTGAGCGCACAGGCCTTCCCCGGCGATCGCCTCCTGTTTTCCGCCGGCCCGCTGGCACTGGATGCGGCGCACGCCGTGGCGCTGCTGGTCGCGCTGCTCTCGTGGGCGCTGTCCATGGTGCAGCTGCGCTTCGCCATGCTGCTCATCACCGCCGCCGGCCTGCTGCTGATGATCCCGGTGGCGATCTTCAGCACCACCTACCTGTGGGCTCCCTCGAGCCTCGCTGGCCTCACGTGGCGGCTGGGCGGCGGCCTGCACGGCGTTCGCGTCGCGCTCGCCTGGCTGTTCGTGATGGCGTGGTCGGCGTACGCGGTGGAAGCCGCAGCCTCCTTCATCCCCGAATTCCGCGACACCGTGGCCGATACGCGCAAGGCGCTGCGCGGGGCCGCGCTGGTGCTGCTGGTGGTCTTCTGCGCGACCCCTCTCGGGCTGGTCGCGCTGCTGGGCGAAGAGGCGGTGGGCTCGCATCCCAACGGGTTCCTGCAGGCCGGCACCCTGGCATTGTTCGGCGGCGGCGCCGCGGCCATGACGGTGGTGCTGCTCGCCGGCATCCTCGTGCTGTCGGTCATGGGCACGGCGGATGCCGCCCGCGCGCTCTACCAGAGTGCCTGCGATGGCCTCACGGTGCGCCAGTTCGCGCGCCTCAACCGCCACGGCATTCCGGCGCGCGCGGTGACCCTGCAGCTCATCATCAACGTCGCGCTCGTGCTGTTCGTCGGCAATGCGCTGGCGGTCATCGTCGCCGGCAACATCGGTTACATCCTTGCGCACCTGCTCGCCGTGTCGGGCTTCGTCGCGCTGAGGAAGGACCGTCCGGACGCGCCACGGCCGATCCGGCTGGCGCGCGGCTGGGTGGGCGTGGCCGTGGCGCTCACGGCCTTCGATGCGCTGATCCTGGTCGTGGGCACCACCAGTGCCTCGATCACGGGCTATGGCGGCCTGAAGGAAGTCCTCATCGCCATCGGCGTGCTGGCACTGTCACAGGTGCTGTACTACCTGCGCCGCTGGCAGGACACGCAGGACACAGGCCTCGAGAGCGACGCTCGCACCGCCGGAGGATGAATGAATGAGTAATGGCATGAACTCCATCTCCGACCTGAAGTGGCCACAGGGCAACGTCGCTGTGTCGCTGACCTTCGACGTCGATGCCGAGGCTGGTCTCCTGGGCGACAGCCCGACATTCGAACGCCGGTTGACGGCGCTCTCCGAAGGGCGCTATGGCGTGACCCGGGGCGTGCCACGCATCCTCGAGCTGCTGGCACGGCACGGCATCCCTGCCACGTTCTTCGTCCCCGGCCACACCGCCGATCGCCATGCGGGCCTGGTCGAGAAGCTGCTGCGCGCCGGACACGAGATCGGCCATCACGGCCACATGCACCTGCGCAGCGACAAGGTCTCGCCCCAGGCCCAGGTCGAGGAAATGGAGCGCGGCCTCGAGGCCCTGACGCGCGCCGGCGCACCGAAGCCGGCGGGCTACCGCTCCTCGTCCTGGGAGATCACGCCCGAGACCTTCGCCCTGGTGGTGGACAAGGGCTTCGTCTACGACTCGAGCTGCATGGGAGATGACCGTCCCTACTACGAGCAGCACGATGGACGCTCCATCCTGGAGCTGCCGGTGCACTGGTCGCTGGATGACTGGCCGATGTTCGGCTGGGGCATCGATGCCGGCGGCAACTACACGAGCCCGGGCACGCTGTTCGAGACCTGGCGCGCGGAGTTCGACTGCGCGCGGCGCGAGCGCCGGCATACCACCTTCACCATGCATCCCGAGGTCATCGGCCGCGGCGGGCGCTTCGCCGCGCTGGAGCGATTCGTCGAATCGCTGGTGCAGGAAGGCGAGGTGTGGTTCGCGAGGCTCGATGCCGTGGCCGCGCACGTGGCTCCCCAGCTTGCGCGGGCGCGCGCGTGACGCGGCACTTCCGCTCCACCGAGACCGAAGCCCTGGCCCGGGGCCGCGAGTTCGGAACCCGGCATGCGGCCGAGATCCGCCGCTCGACCGAACTCTACGATGCCCTGTTCGCACGGGTCGCAGGCCACCCCATCGACACCCGCGCCATCGGCGCCGAGGCGCTGGCGCGGATCTCGCACTTCTCGCCGCCGCTCGCCACCGAACTCCACGGCATGGCGGTCGGGGCGGCGATCGACCCCACCCGGCTTGCGGCACTCAACGCCCGCACGGAGATCCTCGCAAGGTCAGGCGCACGGTCCCGTGGCGAATGCTCCACGGTGGTGCGCATCGATCCCTGGTCGAGCTCCGCGCTCGCCGTGCAGACCTGGGATTGGTACGCGGAATTCGCCGGGCAGTGGCTGGTCTGGGAAATGCCGCGGCCCGATGGCGGGCGCGTCATCACGGTCACCGAGTTCGGCATCCTCGGCAAGGCCGGGGTCAACAGCGGCGGCCTGGGCCTGCTGTTCAACATCCTGCACCACCGCCGCGATGGCGGAGAGCTCGGGGTCCCCGTGCACGTGCTCGCACGCGCGCTGCTCGATGGCAACGGTGACATCAACCAGGCGCTGCAGCGGGTGCACGCGACGCCGGTGTCCGCCTCGAGCTGCATGACGCTGGTATCGGCCCGCGACGGGGCCAGCCTCGCCGTTGCCGTCGAAGTCCACCCAGGCGGACCCGCGCTGGTGTTCCCGGACGCGCAAGGGCTGCTGGTCCACACCAACCATTTCCTCGCACCGGCCGTGGCCGCGGATGACCTCGAGCCCTCGATGTACCCCGACACGCAAATCCGCCACGACCTGCTGATGCGGCGCATGCGAGGCCGGCCGGCGACACGCGCCGCGGCGCTCGAAGCCATGCGCTCTCACCTGGGCGGCCCTGCCGCGGTGTGCTGCCACCCGGATCCCGCGCAACCCTCGGCAGGGCAGTACGAGACCCTGGCAACCCTCGTACTCGACGTGGCGAAGGGTTCGCTCGAAGCATTGCCCGGCGGGCCGTGCGGCCATCCCGATTGAGTCCACGTCCTTCCCTTTCTGAACGGAACATCGCCATGCTGAAGCTCAAGCGCATCGACAACATGGACATCCTCACGCCCGACGTGCAGCGCCTGGTCGACTTCTACCACGGGGTGCTCGGCCTGCCCTTCTTCCTGCCGTACCGGCCCGAGGAGGAGTGGGCGGCCCTGGATACCGGCAATCTCACGCTCTATCTCTTCAAGACGACGAATCGCACGCCGAACCCGAGGCGCACCGCCGTCAACCTCGAGGATCCGCCCGGCTTCGACTCCTTCGCCTTCGAGGTCGCCGATCTCGATGAGGCCGTCGCGGCCCTGCAAGGCAAGGTGCGCTGGGTAACGCCCGAGCCCATCACCTGGCGGCATCCCAGCGGCACCTGGTACCGCTACCGGCCGATGTTCGATCCGGACGGCAACATGCTGTACGTGACCGAGCCGCACAAGGCACAGGGCTGAACGGAGGCGGCAGGATGACATCGTCGCAGGATCCGAAGCGCGCCATGCGCGATGCGCCTCGCTCGGTGCTGTCACTCGCGCCCGATGCCCACCGGCTGACCGGCCGCGTGGCGTTCGTCACCGGTGCCGGTCGCGGCGCCGGCCGCGCCCATGCGCGGCTCCTGGGTGCGCGCGGCGCTGCCGTGGCCGCGGTCGACATCGACACGGACGCCGCCGCCGCGGTGGCCGCCGAGATCATCGCCGCGGGCGGCCGCGCGCTCGCGCTCGGACTCGACATCACCGATGCAGCCGCGGACGCCGCCGCCATCGAGGCCACGGCCCGCGAACTGGGAGGCCTCGACATCCTCGTCCACAACGCAGGTCTCATGTATTCGATGACCGGCCTGGAGCAGACCGATCTCGCCGACTTCGATCGGCTGATCGCCGTCAACGTGCACGGACCCCTGCACCTGACGCGGGCGGCGCTGCCCTGGCTGCGGCGCAGCCGCGCGCCGCGCGTGATCTTCATCAACTCGCAATGGGGCCAGGTCCCCGACGGGCACTCCTATGGCTACATGGTCGCGAAAGCCGCGCAGCTCGGCCTCATGAAGACCCTCGCGAAGGAGTTCACGCCCGAGGGCATCCTCGTGAACGCCATCACGCCCGGCGCCATCCTCACGCGCATGGTGCCGGCGGAGTACATCGAGGCCGAGCAGAAGAACATCCCGCTGGGCCGGCTCGCACATCCCGAGGACATCGCCTACGCGGTCGCCTTCCTCGCCTCCGACGAGTCCGCCTTCATCGCCGGCCAGACCCTGGCCGTCAACGGCGGCGCGCTGGTCGTGGGCATCTGATCGACATCAACGGATCCACATCAACGGAAGTCACCCTCATGTCAGCCGCCAGCGAACTCATCCCCGGCCCCACCTCCTGGAAGGCACGCGCGGAACGCGCATTGCAGCGGAGCTGGTTTCCCGTTGCGCGTGCAGTGGACCTCGGCAAGCCGCAGGCCGCCACCCTGCTCGGCCGGCAGTTGGTGGTCTATCGCACGGCCTCCGGCCGCGCCGTGGTGCAGGAGGCGCGCTGCCCCCATCGCGGCGCGAACCTCGCCCTGGGCAAGGTGCACGGCGAGGCCATCGCCTGTCCCTACCACGGCTGGCAGTTCGAGGGCGCGGGTGGCAAGTGCGTGCACATCCCCTCGCTCGAGGATCAGGGCAAGATCCATCCGAAGGCGCGCATCCGCACCTATCCCAGCGTGGAGCGCTTCGGTCACGTCTGGACCGCTCTCGAGGACCCCGTGAGCGAGGCCTACGATCCCGCCGAGTGGCGCGGCGTGGATTACGAATGGCGGGCCGGCGAGATCCTGGATTCCCCCACGGGTGTCGCCATCGCCATCGAGAACTTCGCCGACGTGGCGCACTTCGCCTTCATCCACACCGGCATGATGGGCCCCACCCTGCCCGTGATCGAGCCGCTCAACGTGCGGCGCGAGGGGCTGGATGTGTGGATGGACCGGCCGCTGGGCGCGTGCAGCGGGGACTGGGCGAAGGACGGGCCGTGCATGATGGGCTACCACATCATCGCGCCCGGGTTCATCGCCATCACCTACGACTACGAACGCCTGGGCCGGCGCATCGTCGCCGGGTTCCCCTCGCCCGTGGCCTACGATCGCGTGCGCATCTTCTGGGGCGTGGCCAACGAGCGCGGCTACCAGGGAGCCGACCTCGCCGACTGCCTGAACATCGAGGACCTTCTCTACCGGGAGGACCTGCCCATCGCCGAGACCATCGTGCCGCGCGAGGTCGACTGGGACGGACACGCGCTCGAGTTCTCCGTGCCGGCGGATCTGTACACGCTGAACTATCGGCGCGCGTTCAAGGAGTTCATCGAACGGGCGGTGCCCGCCCGCGCAGGGTAGCGACTCGGCTTCCGCCCCTCGGCTCGGCGCCCCCGCTACTCCACGCCGCTGCTCGCCGGCAGCGTGAAGCGGAGCTTGTGCACCTTGATCTCCCACAGCAGCCGCAGCGACTCCACGCCCGAGAGCTTGCGCACGCGCTGCTGCAGGGCCCACAGCGCATCATCGTCGCGGCACATCACCTGCACGCACAAATCCGCCTCGCCGATGGTGGTCGACAGGTAGCTCACCTCGGGCCAGGCCTCGAGCGTGCGCATCAGGCGCTCATGCGCTTCGGGCGCCGCATCGACGAGCAGCAGCGCCATCTTGGTGTTGCCGAGCTTGAACGGATCCGCGAAGGCCAGGATCCGCACCACGCCCTGCTCCTCCAGCCGCTTGAAGCGCGCACGCACCGTGGCTTCCGGTATGCGCAGGTGACGCGCGATCTCGCGGAAACTGCGCCGCCCATCGGCCTGCAGCTCCTGCAGGATGCCGAGGTCGATCCGATCGGGCGACGCAGTGGCCAACGCAGTCGTTCCGGGCTGCCTAGAAGCGCACTGTGCCGGTCAATCCGAACGTGCGCGGCTCGGCAGGCACGGTGTAGTCCAGGCCCAGGCCGCCCTGGCTGGGGTCGCGAACCGCGAGCGCATAGGTGATGTAGTTCGTCTCGAACAGGTTCTTGCCCCACAGCGCCACGTTGTACTGGTGGTTCTCGCCGAAGGCGAGCGAGGCGCGCGCGTTCACCACCGTGTAGGACTTCTGCGCGATGCGCTCGAGGTTGGTCGGGTCGAAGTACTGCTTGCCGTAATAGAAGGCATCGCCACCGAGGTTGAAGTCCCCACCCAGCAGCGTGCCCACGCGCCAGTCGACGCCCAGGCTCGAGGTCACCTTCGGCGCCATCGGCAGCACATTGCCGGCGACGCTCGCCCCGTGGCTCACGAATTCCTTGTACTTGGAATCCG